>VYLP01000056.1_pt1 | contig 159381 bp, 136 predicted proteins | sample 5114311 | NCBI WGS metagenome assembly VYLP01 (sample SAMN12291775, study PRJNA351875) | freshwater metagenome | isolation source: freshwater lake | place: USA: Michigan, Lansing Lake | collected 2013-08-14 | reverse complement strand
AGACTTAATAGAAGGGATTGAATTGGCTATGTTAGAAGTTACTCAAAAAGATATTCGCAATTGGTTTACTCACTGTTGCTACTGTACCTCATAAGTCAGAGAATTGCTATATCTTAGAAGAGCTACTAAAATTAGCAGCTACCGCTAATTCTCTCGCAGAATTTAGGCAGTCTTTGGCAAGAATCCAATAATCTTATCCTAATATCTAGAAAACGGGTTTCTCAAAGAAACCCGTTTTCTTGTATAAATGTTAATTTCTGTTACAGGGGTCTTGAAAGATTGGGGATTGTTGGGCTAAAACTGTTAGCAATAAACCTTTGCAGTTAATGTCATGACTTCTACCCTGTTGCCGATTTTTCCTGCTATTTACGATGTTTTGTTCAATTTTGCTCAATCTGATGGTTTTTGGGCGAATTTAGAAACCGCTTTTGGCACAAGTTATGATGTGGTTAAAGCGACGCAATTACGACAGCAGTGGCACAGCCGAAATTTTAGTCAACTTCCTGAGATTGAGGTTGTCAACAGCAGTGTTTTAGGTAGTGCAAATGGCGCTTATGGGATTAGCACCAATAAGATATATCTATCTGAAAGCTTTTTTGCTTCTGCTAGTTTAGATGCTTTGGTTGCGGTGATTTTAGAAGAAATTGGGCATTTTGTGGATGCTCAAATTAATAGGGTGGATACGGTGGGGGATGAGGGAGAATTATTTTCTCATCTGGTGAGAGGGGTTAATTTAACTGAGGCTGAGTTAACTTATATTCAAACAGAAGATGATCGTGCTGTTATTAATTTAGGGGGACAATTTATAGGGGTTGAACAAGCAGCACCAATTACTTTAATTGTCAATACTACTATAGATGAGAATGATGGAAGTGCCACTATTGGGAGTGGTTTATCTTTGCGGGATGCTGTTACAATTGCTAATAAAAGTCCTAATACTCCCTATATTATTAAGCTGAAATCAGGAACGACTTATGAATTGACTTATGTTAATAATACGACAACAGGCGATCGCAGTTTGAATACGAATGGTACGATTACCATTGAAACTGATGGAACAGCACTAGCTTCTATTGTTAATAATGCTAGTCCTATCTCTGGGCAGAATGATAATAATTCTATTATATAGCGTTTCTGATTCACAAGAGGTACATTCCTGATCCTGAACAGCTTAATCAGCAAAGGTTTAAGTGTGCCGCACAGATGCGAGAACCGCTATAAATAACTCTAGTCAACTTGGAGTTATATTAAATAATCTCTATATCAGCAACAAAGCAGGAAAGGGAATTTTCAACAACGGGGGAACCTTAACATTAACCAACAATACAATAACAGGTAATACGGCTAATTTTTATGGAGGGGGAATTGACAACGGGGGAACCTTAACATTAACCAACAGTACAATATCTGATAATACGGCTAATTTTTATGGAGGGGGAATTGACAACGGGGGAACCTTAACATTAACCAACAATACAATAACAGGTAATACGGCTAATAATGGAGGGGGAATTTTAAACAGCGGGGGAACCTTAACATTAACCAACAATACAATATCTGATAATACGGCTAATTTGTATGGAGGGGGAATTTACAACTACTACTGGGGAACATTAACATTAACTAACAGTACAATATCTGATAATACGGTTTATGGTTATGGAGGGGGAATTTACAACGCGGGAACATCAACATTGACCAACAGTACAATAACAGGTAATACGGCTAATAATGGTGATGGAGGGGGAATTTACAACGCGGGAACATTAACATTAACCAACAGTACAATAACAGGTAATACGACTAATAATGCGGTTTATGGTTATGGAGGGGGAATTTACAACAACGTGGGAACCTTAACATTAACCAACAGTACAATAACAGGTAATACGGCTAATAATGGTTATGGAGGGGGAATTTACAACCACATGCTATCAACATCAACATTATTGTTGACCAACAGTACAATATCTGGTAATACAGCTGATTATGGAGGGGGAATTTACAACAACATGCTATCAACATTATTGTTGACCAACAGTACAATATCTGGTAATACAGCTGATTATGGAGGGGGAATTTACAACTGGGGAACATCAACATTAACGAATAACATTCTTACTAACAATAATGCCAACGTAGGTGGTGGTATTTACAATTCGGGTACATGGAGTTCAAATAGTACTATTAGTGGAAATACTGCGAACCAAGTTTGGTATATAGACAAAAACGGAAAATCTACTCTATTCAACACCGAAATTCAAGATCCAAAATATCCAAATATATTTGATATTGGCACTTACACAGCACTCCCACCCACACCTGATTCTCCACCTAAACCAACGATATCAGTCAGTAATGCGTGGTTTGATGCTCCCGCAGGGAAGGTTATTTTCGAGGTTAAACTGTCCTCAACCTATGATAAACCGATAACCGTTGATTACTATACCCTTGATGGAAGTGCCAATTCAATAGACCCTAACCAATTAAAAGATTTTAACAATGTTGTCAAACAAACCCTCTCCTTTTTCCCAGGACAAACCAGCAAACAAATAGAAATTACTGTTTTAGGAAGTGCGCCTCCTACCGACCAAACCTTTGAGATTTTTGCTAGAGACACCGCTTATCGTGATTGGACAGATACGGACAAAGGCAAAGAAGTAGATAAGAAATATGACTATAGTGACCTGGGTTACGAAGGCTATCGTATCAATAAAGTTTTCAAAGATTCTAGCACAGGATTTGATGCTTTTGGTTTAACTTCTGATGAAAAATTCTTTCTGGTTTTAGCCAATCCCCTTAATGCCAATGAATTTAAATCCAGTAGCAATAACTTACTGCAAGATATTGCCAACACTTCAGGCGGTAACAATACCGCCGCCTATACCGCTGGACAGAATCTAATCAACCAACTCACCAGCACCAAGCAATCCTATACCTTCACTGATGGCACAATTTATGACCTTGCTAAACCTCCTGTTTTAGCGATTCGGGGTACTGAATTCTCATCTGGTAAAGATTTATTAAGTGATACTGAAACCGAAGGAGTTGGCTATAAGCAATTTAATAACAATAAAGCCGCAGTCAATCAATGGCTTTCAGAAGTAACCAATCCTCTAAGCGGATTGACTCTAAAACCTAATATTACAGGACATAGTTTAGGCGGTGCATTAAGTCAGTGGGTAGGGGGTAGTTATACAGGACAACTCGGAAAGATTGTTACTTTCAATAGTCCGGGTATTTCCCAACAACCCGGCATTAATTTTAACGCTACTAATAACTTAGGTGTCACTCATTACATAACCTCGGCTGATTTGGGTAGCATTGCAGGTTCAAAATATCTGAGTGGAGTCTGGAACTTAGAAAAATATTCAAAACTAACATCTGCAATTACTTTTGAAAAACATTCAGTTCCCGTCTTAAATCAAACTATTACAAGAACTAATTTGTCAAAGCCGACAGATTTAACCCAGAAAGTTGCCAACGGAAATACCACTGATTTAAGTGATTCCGGCTCTTCGTTACTTGTTTTGATGAGTTCGCTCTAGATAAAAAACAATTGACAAAAATCGCCAAATGCCTTTCTACATAAGAGTTCCATCCTTTATAATCCCAGTCCATTGCATAACACAAACCGAAGAACCGTGATTCCTTGTTTACATATTTTCCTGATGCTGATTATTTTGCTCTTCAAGCAGCCGTTACTCTAATAAGTCCAATTCTGGGTGCAGCTTTAACTTTTCGTGGAACCGTTGAACTGAATCGAAAAGCAATCGGAATTGCCATTGATAGTATTGGAAATATATCCGATGCAGTAACATCCGCTTACAACGCCGCTACATCTTGGACTTCAGATGCGTGGGATGCGATTATTGGACAGTCTAAAAAGATTCTTGGTTTATCTCCATCAACTGCAAATCAAAGCAATTCAACGCTAAAGCTTGCATCATCTTTTCTCGACACAAATAGCTATGAAATAGCAACAACAGCTACAGCATCACAGACAATTGATAACTTTTGGGATGCCATACCTGATTGGGGAGATAACGCTTGGCAAGCTACAACTAAATGGTCAGGAGATGCTTGGAAAAGTATTGATGAATGGACACCCCAAACTTGGCAAGCAACAACTACCTGGACAGCAGCCGATTGGGATAAACCATTCTTTACTATCTCAAATCCGACAATTGTAGAAAACAATTCAGGAACAAATAACCTGATATTTAAAGTTACATTGTCAACCACAAGTACCCAAACAATTACCGTAAATTATGCCACTGCTAATAACACAGCAACAGCAGGAAGCGACTATACAGCCAAAACAGGGACTCTCGCCTTTACACCTGGACAAATCAGCCAAGATATTATTATTTCCGTCAATGGTGATACTGCAATTGAACCCGATGAGACTTTCTTGATTAACCTTTCTAATCCTAGCAATGCGCTGATTACAGATAATCAAGGATTAGGAACAATTACTAATGATGATGGTGATAATACCAGTGTCACTCTTGCGGTTTCTCCCAGTAGTGTGACAGAAGATGGGACAGCTAATCTCGTTTATACCTTCACTCGTACTGGTGTAACAACCAATGCTTTAACAGTCAATTACACCCTCGGAGGGACAGCTACCCTCAATACCGACTACACTCGTACAGGGACTACCAATACAGTCACCTTCGCTGCTAATTCATCCACTGCTACCGTAACAGTTGACCCCAAAACCGATACTACAGTTGAAAGTAACGAAACCGTCACCTTAACCCTAGCTTCTGGGACAGGTTATACCGTAGGTACGACCACCGCAGTGACGGGGACAATTACCAATGATGATTTCTCCAAACTATCCATCAATAATATTACCGTGGTCGAAGGCTTAGATAATAATGCAACCCTTACCGTCACTGTCAATAACCCCAATCCGCAACCAATTAGCGTCAACTATACCACTGCACCCATTAACGCTACCGCCAATGTAGATTACACTAGCAAAACTGGAACTATCACCATTGCACCTAATACTTCCACTGCTACTATTAGCATTCCCATCCTCAATGATAACCTTAATGAGGCAAACGAAACTTTTGCCATTAACCTCAGTAATCCCGTCAATGCAACTCTTACCAATAACAAGGGAATTGTCACCATCAGCGACACCTTAAACGCTAATGTCACCACTACCCTACCCGCCAATGTCGAAAACCTCAGACTAATTGGCAGTAATAATATTAATGGTACAGGTAACGCCGGTAACAATAAAATCACCGGAAATAGTGGCAATAATCAAATCAATGGACGTGCGGGAATTGATACCTTAACCGGTGGTTTAGGTGCAGATACTTTTATCTTCCAATTTGGTCAATCTACCATATCAACAAGGGATCGTATCACAGATTTTGCCATCAATAGTGATAAAATTGACTTATTAACTCAAGCTGGAAACGCCACGAGTGCGCCTAGCAATTTCAGTCGTGCTGCTAATAGCACTGTCACCACTTTACAGAATTTAATCAATCAAGTATTTACTGATGCCAATGGAGCCACTACAGGTAATCAAGGATTAGGGGTTAATAGTGCCGCCTTAGTGCAGGTAACAACCGGTGCAATAGCTGGAACTTACCTCGTTATTAATGATAGCGCGGCTGGCTTCCAATCCAGCAATGATTTATTAATAAATATCACCGGATTTACTGGTGCTTTGCCAGCTTTAGGGAGCATTCCAGTGGGTAATTTCTTTATCTAAGTTTCTAAGCTCTCCTTCTAAGTCACCCAGAAAACGGGTTTCTTCAAGAAACTATTTAGAAACCCGTTTTCTGGACTTTAAAACAAAAAAACGTTTCGCTGACAAACTCTATAAAGAACGTAGGTTGGTTTGAAGCATGAAACCCAACGCCTGCTCATGTTAAGCTTTTCACTACTACTTATAGTTAATCATGTATTTCTGGCAATTTCGTGTTTATCAGCGTCCTTTGCTGCATCCCCTACAAACCCATCACGGACTCTGGGAAATTAGGGAAGGAATTATTATTCGCTTAGAAGCTGAAGATGGACGTATAGGATGGGGAGAAATTGCTCCTTTACCTGAATTTGGTTCAGAAACATTATCGGCAGCAATATTATTCTGTCAAAGTCTCGAAAATCCCCTATCAATAACTTCAATTTTTTCTATTCCTGAACAATTTCCCGCTTGTCAATTTGCCTTTGAATCAGCTTTAGAAGATTTAAGTATCGAGAATAAATCAAGAGAATTAGAACCGAAAAATTATAGTTATTTATTACCCACTGGTGCGGCAGTATTTCCCTGTCTGGATGATATTTTAGCCGCTAATCAAACTAATACTTATAAATGGAAAATTGCAGTTAATTCTCTCAAGCAGGAGTTAAACTTATTTGAAAAATTAATTGACCGATTACCCAGGGAAATTAAATTGCGTTTAGATGCCAATGGGGGATTAAGTATTGCTGAGAGTAAAATCTGGTTAAAAATTGCCGATGAATCTAAAATAATTGAATTTATCGAACAACCTTTACCCCCGTCTCAATGGTTAGAAATGTTGCAATTAAGTCAAGATTTTACCACAGGGATTGCTTTAGATGAATCGGTGGCCAATCTTCGACAAATAGAGGAATGTTATCAACAGGGATGGCGAGGAATTTTTGTGATTAAACCTGCTATTACCGGTTCAATACAAGGGTTAAGAAATCTCTGGGGAAAATATCCCTTAGATTTAGTATTTTCCTCGGTTTTAGAAACTAATATCGGCAGAAAATCCGCTTTACGTCTAGCACAAGAATACCCCAAAAAGGAGCGAGCTTTAGGTTTTGGTGTGCAACAATGGTTTAATGATAGTGACCCCGATTGGTTAGAAAAACTGTGGACGACATCAGCAAACAATTAGCATATCTCAGTCAAAAAGATTGGTTATATGGATACAATAGCCAGAAATTTTATCAATTATATCAGTCCTATTCTCGGCAATTTATCGCCGCAGATAATCCTCGATTAACTATACTGCTTGCTGAAGGCAATCCCCTTAAATTCTTAGCGATATTCTTGGCTGCCGTCAGGTCAAAAAGTTGCCTATTTTTAGCTAATCCCGACTGGAAAACTAACGAATGGGAACAGGTTTTCTCTCTGATGCAACCCGATTATATTTTTGGGGAAAATATCAAGGTTTTTAACTATAATTCTCCTCCTATTAATCCTTTGACTAATTCTCTGATGATACCCACGGGAGGAACCTCGGGAAAAATTCGCTTTGCTATCCATAACTGGTTAACTTTAACTGCTTCTCTTAAAGGTTTCTCTGAGTATTTTCAAGTCGAGCAGGTTAACTCTTTTTGCCTACTGCCCTTATATCATGTTAGTGGTTTAATGCAGTTTCTCAGAAGTTTTTTAACGGGGGGAGATTTTGCTGTTATTCCTTACCATAAAATCAAACAAAAGCGCATAAATAATCTCAATCTTCAAGATTATTTTATCTCTTTAGTTCCCAGTCAATTACAATTTTTTCTAGAAAATGATCCTCGCTGGTTAGCCAATTTTAAAACAGTTTTCCTAGGAGGTTCCCCTGCATGGCCATCTTTACTAGAAAAAGCTAGAGAATATAATATTTCCCTATCTCCCACCTATGGAATGACAGAAACTGCCTCACAAATTGTCACTCTTAAACCAGAAGATTTTCGACGAGGCAATAATAGTAATGGACAGCTATTACCCCATGCTCAGATAAAAATTAATCCCGATAACCAGAAAATTATTATTGAAGCAAAATCTTTATTTTTAGGCTATTATCCCCATCTTAATCAAGCAAGCTACTTCGAGACCGATGACTTAGGTGACTTCGATGAAAGTAGTTATTTATATATCATTGGTCGCGATAGTCAAAAAATAATTACTGGAGGAGAAAATGTTTATCCTTTTGAGGTAGAAACTGCCATTAGACACACTAATTTAGTTAAAGATGTGGTGGTTTTAGGGTTGCCAGATTCTCGATGGGGACAGGTAATTGTCGCTTTTTATGTACCCGTTAATTCTCAGATATGCCAGACAATTATTCAATCCCAGATTAAAGATAAATTAGTCAATTATAAACTGCCGAAACATTGGATAAAATTACCAGAGATACCAAAAAGTCCTCAAGGTAAGATTAATCGAACTAATTTAATTAAATTAGCTAAAACTTTTTTTACACCGAGTCAAACTCTCGACGATACTTAACCAAACCTTGCACTCCTGTTAAAAATGCGGGTTTCCTAAAACCACCACTGCATCAATTCCTCTAGCGGCACATTCCCTTAGACTATATTGAGTTAAAAGAGAACCGATGCCCTTGCTTTGATAATCGGGTAAAATGGCTAGGGGTGCTAATCCCAGCAGATTTAAATTAGGTTTATCTTCCGACTCTAAAGACACTGGACTATAGAGAATATGACCGATAACTTTTTCTTCTTTTACAGCAACAAAAGACAAGACAGGGACATTATTTCTTAAAGCATTGACTAAATTGGCTTCATTTTCCCGGCCAAAAGCCAAGGGATTTACTCGGTATATGGCAGCAAAATCGCTGTTTTTTTCCCGACGAATTTCTGGTAATGGTAATCTCTGGCTCATTTTATTAATAAATGTTAAAAGTTGATAGCTATCTTGCTAAAGATTGACCGCTTAGGCAATAATATTAAGTTTATCATCCCCATTAAAGTAAAGAATGCTCAACGCTTTTATTTGGCTACCGATTATAGGGGCGATACTGATTGCCTACACGCCTCTAGAGGCGAAAAAAGTGCGAGGATTAGCTCTAACTCTTGCTGTCGTTCTCTTACTGCTTAATATTCTCCTTGGCTGGCAATTTGACCCTAGTAACCCGCAAATGCAGTTCACGGTTAACCTGCCTTGGATTAATTTCCTCGGTTTCAATTATGCCCTCGGGGTCGATGGCTTATCATTTTCATTACTTTTTCTTAACAGCATCTTGACAATAATTGCTCTTTATGCTAGTGGTACAGAGGTTAACCGGCCGAGATTTTACTATTCTCTGCTCTTGTTACTCAATGCCGGAGTAGCGGGGGCCTTTCTAGCGCAGGATTTACTGCTATTCTTCCTATTTTACGAATTAGAAATCGTCCCGCTTTACTTTCTCATTGCCATTTGGGGGGGTCAAAGACGCGGTTATGCGGGCATGAAATTTTTATTATACACGGCAATTTCTGGCTTTTTAGTGCTAATCTCTTTCCTCGGCTTAGTTTGGCTAACCGGTGCTAATAATTTCGCCTATAACCCCCTTTTATCGAATAATTTAGACGTTAAAACCCAATTACTGCTCCTCATCCCCCTTCTGATTGGATTAGCCATCAAAATCCCGATTTTTCCCTTTCATACTTGGCTACCGGATGCCCACGTGGAAGCATCTACCCCCGTTTCTGTGCTTTTAGCGGGAATATTACTCAAATTAGGAACCTATGGACTGCTGCGCTTTGGAGTCGGTTTATTCCTCGATGCTTGGGTGACTATCGCCCCTTGGTTAGCAACAATAGCAGCTATCAGCGCCCTCTACGGGGCCAGTTGCGCTATTGCCCAAAAGGATATGAAAAAAGTAGTCGCCTATTCTTCCATTTCCCACATGGCCTATATTTTACTAGCGGCGGCGGCCACCACCAGATTAAGCATCACCGCGGCGATTTTGCAGATGATTAGTCACGGTTTAATTTCCGCTTTGTTATTTTTGTTGGTGGGAGTAGTGTATAAAAAAACCGGCAGCCGGGATGTGGATTATCTACGCGGTTTATTAAATCCAGAAAGAGGTTTACCAATCACGGGAATGTTAATGATTTTAGCGGCTATGGCCAGCGCCGGCATCCCCGGAATGGTGGGATTTATCGCCGAATTTTTGGTCTTTCGCGGCAGTTTCCCGATTTTTCCGATACAAACGCTCTTATGTTTGGTCGCTAGTGGTTTAACCGCAGTATATTTTCTCCTGATGATTAATCGGGTTTTCTTTGGTCGTTTAACCCCCGAATTATCGCGCATTCCTCGCAGTACTTGGCCCGAAAGATTTCCCGAAATTGCTTTGGCTTTATTTATTATTGTTTTGGGATTACAACCGAGTTGGATGATTCACTGGAGTGAAAACCAAGCATCAATGTTATTAACCGGGACGGCAATCAGTCAAAGACAATCATAGAAACCTTTTTCGGAATTTTTAAAACCTAGACCAAAACTAACTTTTGGATAGGAGGAACAGTTGGCATTTATCCCTCGATTCAGCAACAGCTAAAACTGAATTAACCATTGACTAACGCCTCCCCTTGAATATTTTCTTGATCGATCGGCTTTTCAGTCCCCAAAATCCTTACAATAGGAGATGAAGATAGCCTGAAAAGTTGGAGAATATGAATTATCTCATTGCCGTGTTAGCTGATCGCATTCAAGCAGAAGAAGCTGCCGTTGCCCTCGAAAAAGCGGGAATTCCCCAATCTCAAGTGACTATTCTCGGTCGCGGCTATAAAAGTGCCGATGAGTTCGGTTTGATCGATCCCTTCCAACAAGCCAAAAAACGGGCTACTCTCATGGCTTTTTGGCTAATTCCCTTCGGTTTTGCCGGGGGCTACCTTTTTAACCTGATTACGGGATTGCATACCTTTGATTGGGCGGGAGAACCGGGGAATCATATCGTGGGCGGCATTGCTGGGGCGATTGGGGGGGCGATGGGCAGTATTTTCGTCGGTGGTGGCGTGGGTTTATCCTCTGGCAGTGGTGATGCACTTCCCTATCGTAATCGTCTCGGTGCGGGAAAATATATTATTGTCGTGCAGGGTTCTGAAAACCTGAAAAATCGAGCGACTCTTATCCTGCGTCAATTTAACCCCGAAAATCTGCAAGGATACGCCCTAGAACAGTGAATGGTTATTAGGAATAAGTTATCGGTCATCTGATTTTTTCCTAAGAATTTTTGATTAATTACCACAAAACAATGTTACCAAGAGAAGAATTACTAAAGGGTGTCGAAAATCGCGAGGAGATAGCGAAAGTTATTGATAAAGCCGAACAAGCGATCAAGACTTGGGAAGTGACGGTGACAGACTTTCTTTCTCCTGCGGTTTTGGCGGAAGTAGAACGGGTTTTTCAGCGTTTAACTGATGTGTCAATGGAAAAATGGGGCGGTTATCCCCAAGCGGAAAGACAGCGCCTCGGTATTGCTAGAGTTGATTTACCTTTGGCAGTAACAGATATTCCCCTATCTGCCCTTGATATTGCCGGTAATTTTCTTTTTGATACCGCTAACCACCGGGATTTTTTAGGGGCGATGTTGGGGACGGGGATCGTCCGGGAAAAAGTCGGCGATATAATCGTTTTAGGTGAGCGAGGAGCGCAGGCGATTGTAGTGCCTGAATTGGCAGATTTTTTATCTGCTAATTTACTACAAGTGCGTTCGGTTCCCGTGAAAACTAGCCTGATTCCTTTGACGGAATTAAAAGTTAGACCACCGCAAAAAAAAGAAATTAATACGGTGGAAGCTTCCTTACGTTTAGATGCGATCGCATCGGCGGGTTTTGGCATTTCTCGCAGTAAAATGGCCGAAGCAATTAGCGCCGGGGATGTGCGAGTTAACTGGAAAGATATCAGCCAATCTAGTTATAACGTTAAAACCGGTGATTTGATTTCTTTTCGGGGAAAAGGTCGTCTAGAAGTGGGGGAGGTTACTATGACCAAAAAAGAGCGCTATCGTGTTCATTTAACTAGATTTATTTAGTTTTTTTCTGTGTCTATAATTTGTTATTGGACAGATTGATTGCCATGGCTGAGAATTTCGCCGTAATCGTGCAACTGTGTCAAGTTAGTCCCATCGGTAAACTATTACCGGGGGCGCTCTATGTTCATCGAGAAGCATTACAGCAACTGGATCCTATCCTCCAGAATTACGAACAACAAGCAAGAATTAATCAGCATTTATCTGAGGCAACAATAATTAAATTTAGCACCGATAAACAGAAAATATCCTATCTTTTTTATCCCGATTTTGATCGAGAACCTCACCCAGTTTTAACTAAAAGTTTAGTGGTAGATATGGGGACATTAATCTTAAGTGAATGGAATTATCAAAATGCTGATAATCCCCCTATTTTACACCGAAAAGAAACTTTTGTTACTAGGGACTATCCTCTTTATGAAGAATTCGAGCATCTCACAAAAATCGAGAGTGCTTTAGGACTTTTAAATAGTTCTTATCCCATCGGTACTAAACAGGAATGGCAACGGCTTTTAAGAAAGCATCACCTTGATTTTGCAGGAGATTATTTAGTTTGTAATCTAGAGGGACAAAGGGAAAAATCGATAATAATTGATCGCCATAAAGCCGCTCTTGTTCGCAAAACCCTTTCTCGTCCGGCAAGATTAGCATTAGCGGCGGGATTATTTCTTCCTGAAACCACTTTTTTTGATTACGGTTGTGGTTATGGAGGTGATATAGAACGCATAGCTGAACAGGGTTATCAAAGTGAAGGTTGGGATCCTTATTATCGTCCCGATAGTCCTTTAATTGAATCTGATATTGTTAATTTAGGCTATGTAATTAATGTTATTGAATCCGCCGAAGAACGGCAGGAAGCTTTATTAAAAGCTTGGCAATTAACCCGTCAAGTTTTAATTGTTTCGGCCCAGATTCTAATTGATGATAGCGAACGGGGTTTAATGGCTTATGAAGATGGAATTATAACCCGTCGTAATACTTTTCAAAAATACTATCAACAGGAAGAACTAAAACAGTATATTGATAGCAGTTTAGGGGTTGATTCTATTCCAATAACTTTGGGAATTTATCTAGTTTTTCGAGAGGAAGAAAAAGCCGAAACTTTTCGTTTATCCAGATGTCGTTCCCGCACTACCACTCCTAAAATTAAAACCCATCTCAAACGCTTTGAAGATTACGAAGATTTATTAACTCCCCTGATGGAATTTTATACCCAGCAGGGACGTTTACCCGTTGCGGGAGAATTATTACAAGAGGAAGAAATTAAGGCAGAATTTGGCACTTTTAGACGCGCTTTTCAAGTGATTCTACAAGTAACAGAAGGGGAAGAATGGGAGATAATTGCCGATAAAAGACGCGCCGATCTTTTACTTTATTTAGCTTTAAGTCAATTTAGCCACTGTCCGAAAGTACGGGAATTATCCCCCGCTACCCGTGCCGATTTTAAAGGTTTATTTGGCAGTTATCGCAATGCTTGCGCTTTAGCAGAAGAAGTGTTAATAAGTGCGGGAAATTTAGCAGCGATCGCTTGTACTTGTGAAAATAGTTCTTTAGGCAAACTTTCCCGTTATTCCCTAACTATTCATATTAGCATTCTGGAAAAATTACCGATGTTATTACGCTTATATGAAGGTTGTGCTAGTCAAACTATCGGACGGTTAGAAAATGCTAATGTTATTCGTTTATCCTTTCGTCAACCCAAAATTTCCTATCTCTATTACCCCAATTTTGATACAGAACTTCATCCGATTTTAGCTACTAGCATGGATGTATATTTAGGTTCGGCTGATTTTAGTTTTCGCGATTATCGGGATAGTCCTAATCCGCCAATTCTACACGAAAAAGAGCTTTTAGTAACGGCGGATTATCCCAACTATGATAAATTGCTTCGCTTAACTCAATTAGAAAAGGATTGGGGATTGTTAGAAGATCGAAAAGCGATCGAACGTTTACAGGGTTGGCAAAAATGTTTAGAGGAGCATTGTGCTACAATCAAAGGCTATCAGATTCTGTGGCGAAAAGATGCCGATCCCTATAAAGTTAGGGTTTTACGCGCTAAAATTAACGCCAGAAGAAATCAAAATAAGTCTTCCTGAGTAATTAAGTAAGATAGATGAGGTAATTAGTTTTATGATGACTACGATTCGGTTACAAGGATTAGAAGGTTTCGAGTTAAAAGCTAGTGATCCCGAACAAAGAATGTTAATTTCTGGGGTTAATTGGCAACAGTATGAAACCCTCTTAAAACATTTAGAAGATAGTTCCAGTTATCGCATTACTTACCTAGATGGAATGGTAGAAATTATGGCTCCTAGTCGTCGTCACGAAGTTAGCAAAAAAAACATCGGTAGATTGGTAGAAGTTTATTTAGAATATGCTGAAATTGATTTCTGGGGATTAGGTTCCACCACGTTGCGAAAACAGGAAAAGGAAGCGGGAAAAGAACCAGATGAATGTTTTTGTTTATTTACAGAAAAAGAGTTTCCTGATTTGGCGATCGAAATAATCTTAACCAGTGGCAGCCTGAAAGTTTTAGAAGTTTATCAAAGATTGGGAACTCAAGAGGTTTGGTTTTGGCAAGATAATCAGTTAAAAATTTATTCTTTGCAAGAGAATGGCGAATATATTTTAATCCCTAAAAGTGCTTTATTACCGGATTTAAATTTAGAATTATTATCCGAATACGTCAACCATCCTAATCCCCGTCTTGCTGTCAAAGAATTTCGCTTGCGTTTAACAGAAAATTCCCAGTTATCATAACTATTATCTTTCCATGAGTTCTCAAGTAAAATTTAACCTATCTATCCTAGGGATATTTGTATTTTCCCTAGGAATAAGATTCTGGAATCTCAGTCAGTTTAATACTCTTGTTTTCGATGAAGTTTACTATGCTAAATACGGCAATGAATATCTAATCGGTAAAGAATTTTTCCAGTCTCACCCACCGTTAAGTCAATATTTAATTGCTATTAGTATCTGGATTGGTTCCCATTTTCCTGCCGCTGCTGAAACCATTAATAATTTAACGGGTTCCCTGCGCTCAACTTTTAGTTATCGCTGGTTAAATGCTTTCACTGGTTCTTTTATTCCCCTAATTATTGGGGGAATTGCTTATCAATTAACCCAGAGAAAAACTGTATTTTTAATCACAACTTTCCTCGCTAGTTTAGACGGATTATTTCTGGTGGAATCCCGTTATGCTCTCAATAATATTTACTTAATTTTATTCGGTTTGTCTGGACAATTATTTTTTTTATTAGCACTCCAGAAAAATTACCAACTCAATTGGCTATTATTATCGGGAGTTTCTTTCGGTTTAGCGGCAAATATTAAATGGAATGGCTTAGGATTTTTACTGGGAATATTTATTTTTATCGGTGTTGCTTGGTTAATAAAATTATTTAATCAAGAGCAGTCAAAAGATCATCTTTGGACAAAGGTAACTAACCTGAGATTAGAGGAGATTTTTATCGCATTAATTGTCTTTCCCCTAATTACCTATAGTCTGCTGTGGATACCGCATCTTCTCGTCAACCATCAATATAATTTTTGGCAAGTACATCAAGAAATTTGGTCATTTCATCAGAGAATCAAGGGTAATCAAGCTGATGTCCATCCCTATTGTTCTCCCTGGTATAGTTGGTTAGTAATGGGGCGACCTGTGGCTTATTATTTTAAGAGAGTAGGTGATAAAATTTATGATGTTCACGCGATGGGAAATCCGTTTTTGTGGTGGTTTTCTACGATAGCAATTTTAGTGGTTTTTAGTCGATTATTTAACCGAAAAGAGCGAGTAATTTCTGCCTATCTTATCTGTAACTATATTGCTAATCTGCTGCCCTGGTTAAAAATTAGTCGCTGTACCTTTCTCTATCATTATATGGCTGCCTATAGCTTCACTTGGATTGCTCTAGCTTGGCTCTTAGCCGATGGTTTAGAAAGTTCCAGTCCTATTGATAAAAATGGCTCGCGCTCGCTGATAATTTTGATAATTTTTGCTTTTATCCATTGGCTACCAATATATTTAGGCATTCCCCTGTCAGTGCGGGATTATTATCTAAGAATGATTTTTCCCAATTGGATTTAGGATGAAATTAGCACCAAAAACTGATACAATGAAATCATGATAAAAAGCGATCGCAGGAGTTATGGGTAAACAAAGAATCTTATCTGGTGTGCAACCAACTGGCAATTTACATTTAGGCAATTATCTCGGTGCGATCCGCAATTGGGTGGAGGGACAAAAAGACTACGATAATTTCTTTTGTGTGGTCGATTTACACGCGATCACCGTTCCCCATAATCCCGCCACTCTTGCGGAGGATACTTTAGCAATTGCCGCTCTATATTTAGCCTGCGGAATTGATTTAGAATATGCGACGATCTTTGTCCAATCCCACGTTAAAGCTCATACAGAATTAACTTGGTTATTGAATTGTATCACCCCTTTAAATTGGTTAACTGATATGATTCAATTTAAAGAAAAAGCGATTAAACAGGGGGAAAATGTTGGCACGGGTTTACTCGATTATCCCGTACTGATGGCTGCCGATATCCTACTCTACGATGCCGATAAAGTACCCGTGGGAGAAGATCAAAAACAACATTTAGAATTAACCCGCGATATAGCCGTTAGAATTAATCATCTTTTTGGGCAACCGCAACAACCAATTTTAAAACTTCCCGATCCGATGATCCGCAAGGAAGGAGCGCGGGTGATGAGTTTAACCGATGGCCGGAATAAAATGTCTAAATCCGATCCTTCTGAGATGAGTCGGATTAATATTCTCGATAGTCCCGATGTAATTGCCAAGAAAATTAAACGCTGTAAAACCGATCTAGTTAAGGGTTTAACTTTCGATGATCCGGAACGTCCCGAATGCCATAATTTATTAACTCTCTATAGCATTTTATCGGGAAAAAGTAAAGAGGTGGTTGCGGGAGAATGTGCCGATTTAGGTTGGGGACAATTTAAACCGATGTTAACAGAAGTCACCATAGAATCTCTGCAACCTATTCAGGAAAAATACGCCCAAATTAGAGATGATAAAGATTATTTAGCCACAGTTTTACGGCAAGGTCGTCTCAAAGCAGAAGCGGTAGCTAATCAAACTCTCGATCGAGTCAAAAATGCCATGGGTTATTTACCACCATTTTAGGGATAATTTTCGGGTGCATCTCATAATTATCAATCTACTCAGTTGAGATTTTTTAAGCAAAACTTTCTGCTTTATCAGTCAATCTTTAACTCTTGGTGGGGTTCTACCTCCCCCATCCAGGGTAAGGGAAGGAGAATGATTACAAAAGTTATTAAATTAAGCGCAACTCCAGTGATATTTTGGTAAAATAAGGACATAATTGAAACTATCAAAACACTTACCTGTCCTTTGAGATTATGGTTGTAGAGTCCCAGCGAAAACAAAAAAAACTATCGGAAGATGAGTCTCGTCCAATTGCCAATAAGGAACAAAACTCTTATCTAGCAGAGGGAATTGTTGATCATCAATCAACTCAGATTGCCCCTTCCTCCTTACTACAGCCATTTTCTCCAGAGTTAGAAAAAGATAGAGCCAAGAAATTTAATTTTCTTAAAGAAATTCTGATTAGTCATCTTGGTCAACCTTTTTACTCAGACAACGGCTTTATTCTTTATCAAGGAGATGCCACAGACTTTTTGTCTAAACTATCTCATAGTGACATAAAAATTGACCTCACTGTTACATCACCACCTTATAATATTGGCAAAGAATATGAACGAGTTCTTTCAATCAATGACTATGTTGATTGGTGTGCTAATTGGCTGCGGCAAATTTATCAGATTACTCAAGATAACGGTGCTTTGTGGCTAAATGTTGGTTATTTAGAAGTACCAGAAAAGGGATTATGTGTTCCGATTCCCTATCTTCTTTGGGATAAGTCTCCCTTTTATCTTTTACAAGAAATTGTCTGGAAATATGGGGCAGGTGTTTCTACAAAAAATCGTCTTAGTCCTCGCAATGAAAAATGGCTTTTTTATCTAAAAAATTGCCAAGAATATACTTTTAACTTAGATAATATTCGTGACCCTAACGTTAAGTATCCCAATCAAAAGAAAAATGGTAAATATCGTTGTAATCCCCTCGGTAAAAATCCTTCTGATGTGTGGGAAGTTCCTAAAGTCACTACAGGAGAAAAGCGCAGTTCTAAGGAAAGAACCGGACATCCTGCACAATTTCCTTTAGCAATTGTCGAGAGAATTATACAAGCTTCATCTAATCCCGTAGAAATAATTCTTGATCCCTTTGCTGGTTCTTGTTCCACGGGAATAGCAGCCTTGGGATTAGGAAGAATTTTTGTGGGTTTTGAAATTCGACAAGACTATTGCGAGATAGCTGCAGAGAGATTCAAAAGATTTAAAAAAGAAAGAAGCAATACTTATATTCAAGGATCATTATCCTAGATTTTTCGATACAAAGTGAGGAAAAAAAACCTGCCCCTAATGCCGATGTTAACGAGAAAAGGGACAGATTGGCTCAATTGAATGAGATTATTTTCAAGGGCCAGACGGCATCAGGAATTACATCATACCCATGCCACCCATGCCGCCCATGCCGCCCATGCCACCCATGCCGCCCATGCCGCCCATATCGGGGGCTGCGGCTTCTTTAACGGGTTTTTCGACCACGAGGGCTTCCGTAGTTAAGACCATACCGGCGATAGAAGCGGCGTTTTGAACGGCTGACCGCACCACTTTAGCCGGATCGATAATTCCGGCGGCGATTAAGTCTTCGTACTTGCCGGTGAGGACATTGTAACCGACGCTAAAAGCGGTTTCGCGCACACCTTCCACGATCACATCGCCTTCCACACCGGCGTTGTTGGCTAACTGACGCAGGGGGGCTTCTAGGGCTTTAGCGACGATATCGGCGGCGACTTTTTCCTCATCGTTAGTCAAAGAAGCTTTGAAAGCCTTCACCTTAGAAGCCAGATGAATCAAGGTTGTACCACCGCCCGGGACGATACCTTCTTCCACGGCGGCTTTGGTGGCATTGAGGGCATCTTCGATGCGGAGTTTGCGATCCTTGAGTTCGGTTTCTGTGGCTGCCCCGACTTTAATCACGGCCACACCGCCGGCTAATTTAGCGATGCGTTCCTGTAATTTTTCCTTATCGAATTCAGAATCGGTTTCTTCTAACTGTTTTTTCAGTTGGGCGAGACGTTTCTGCACATCGGCCTTATTGCGGCTGTCTCCGGAGGCGACAATAATTGTATTGTCTTTTTCTAGGGTAATTTTTGCCGCTTGCCCTAGCAGATCGAGGCTAACCGTGTCAAGACTTAAGCCCACTTCTTCGGAAATCAGACGACCGCCGGTGAGGATGGCGATATCTTGTAAAACTGCCTTGCGACGTTCCCCGAAACTGGGGGCTTTGATAGCGACGACATTTAAGACTCCCCGGGCCTTGTTGACCACTAGAGTGGCTAAGGCTTCGCCGTCCACATCTTCGGCGATAATTAATAGGGGACGACCTTGACGGGCAACGGCTTCGAGGACGGGGACTAATTCTGCGATCGCACTGATTTTTTTATCGGTAATCAGGATCAGAGGGTTGTCGTACTCGACGATCTGTCTTTCCTGATCGGTGATGAAATAGGGAGAGATATAACCGCGATCGATCTGCATCCCTTCCACTACTTCTAATTCGGTGGTTAGGGATTTCGATTCTTCCACGGTGATTACGCCATCGGTGGTGACTTTTTCCATGGCGGCGGCGATCATTTTTCCCACTTCTTCGTCGTTGCCGGAAGAAACGGTGGCCACTTGAGCGATCGCATCTCCAGCGATCGGTTTAGCGACGGCGGCGATTTCTTCCACCAGATAGGCGATAGTTTTGTCTAGTCCGCGTCTTAAAGCGACGGGATTGGCCCCGGCGGTAACGTTTTTCAGACCTTCTTTAATTAAAGCCTGGGCGATGATGGTGGCGGTGGTGGTGCCATCTCCCGCTAAATCTTTGGTTTTTGCCGCTACTTCCTGAATTAATCTCGCCCCGGTGTTTTCGAGGGGATCGGACAATTCGATTTCTTTGGCGACGGTGATGCCGTCATTAACGATCTGGGGGGCGCCGTATTTCTTTTCTAACAAGACATTGCGTCCTTTCGGACCGAGGGTGATTTTTACCGCATCGGCCAAGGCGTTGACACCTCTTTCTAGGGCGCGACGGGATTCATCTTTAAAGGCAATGATTTTGGACATGGTATCGCTGTTGTGATAGGACTCCTTATAGTTAATTTAGCACTCTTAGGGCCTGAGTGCTAATCCAGGTGTGCGGTCATTGAGGAGATCAGGGTGTTATCTCCCCACGGCAGACTGAATTGAGTTAAAAAAATAAAAATTTATCAAGATTTATGAATAATTGCAGAAAATCAATGATAACTATTGTAGCATCGGGGAGATAATCGAATTTTAGCCCATTTTCGCCTTTTTTTAGGAGAAGACAATCATGATTAATCTTAATCCTGCTATCGAACAAAAAATTAATGAATTTATTCTGAAAGTTAAATTAGCTCACCAAAAAGAAGCCACAGATATCATTCAAGAAACGAAGAATTTAAAAGATGAACTTATTCAAAAACTAGGTGGATTAACTTTTTCAGACCCTTTACCTAGCAGAGAAGAATTAGAAAAACAAATAATAGCTCATACAGAGCAGCTTGTGGAGACAATCAACCTTTTATCGACTGGCAAAAGTTCAGAAACTCCTCTTGATACTTTCAGCCAAGAAACTGATAGTTTAGTTGCAACAATTACGACTCTATTCGATGCTAATGCTAACGATGCAAACTTGCCAAAACTCAAGGAAAAGCTAACTGCTTGGCAAACAAAAGTTAAAGATACTTTGGTTAAATTTTCCGCCACTGTGGAATTACAAAAGAAAAATGAGTCTTTGATTGCTGAACTGAAGGATAACTTAGGCAAATATAGTTCAATTCCTGAAGTAGATGAACCCTTTGAAAAGTTAGTCAAGGAATTTAAAGATAATTTTGCACAACTACAAGAAGCAAGTGTTTTATTTCAAACTTTAGACGATTTAATCAATGAAATTAAAGCTAGAGATGAGGTGATCAAACTAAATAAAAGAATTGATATTTTACTGGGAAAAACCCAAGAACAAGTAGCGGGATTCCCTCCAGAATTAGACCGGGAAGTACAGGGAGAATTAGCCAAATTAATTAAAATACTAGGGATAGCGCAGGTAGAACTCATGAACATTTCAAAACCTTGTGATATCATGCAAGTAAAGTCGGTGGTAGATGCCGGGGAAATTGCGATTAAATCTTTAACAGGTCAACCTAATATTATTTTGGCACAAAAATTACGCTATGCCGCCAGAACGGGATTAAGAAAAATCCCAAAAGGTTCTAAGGTTAGTGGTTTAGCAAACTTCAGAGATAATCTTTTCCATTCTTTCAAAATACCTACAAAAGTTTTAATTGGATTAGTGTTCGCTTTACCTGTAAATTGGTTTATTATGAACTTCTCTCCGGTGAAAGAGTTACTCTCCTTACCTCCAATCATAAAATCTAGTAACCAAAATACTCAGGGAGAAGGTAACCAAAATGCTCAGGGAGAAGGTAACCAAAATACTCAGGGAGAAGGTAACCAAAATACTCAGGGAGAAAGTAGCCAAAATGCTCAGGGAGAAGGTAACCAAAATACTCAGGGAGAAGGTAACCAAAATACTCAGGGAGAAGGTAACCAAAATACTCAGGGAGAAGGTAACCAAAATACTCAGGGAAAAAATAGCTCAAATACCGAGGACGGAGTAATAACAATTATACGTTTGATGTGGATAACAGGCACTTTAGGGGGAGGAGTTAGTCTTCTAACTCGTTTGCAAGATTTTGATAATCCCAAAAATCAAAAATATGACGATGACCTCTTGCCATTGTTAATTGGTTTAACCAAACCCATTTTAGGGGGAAGTTTCGCTTTCTTTATTCTGCTAATTCTTAACTCTAACATTTCTCCCTTACAAATTCGGACTGACAATGGAAATAAGGGGAATGACACCTATTTATATGGACTTTTGACAATGGCTTTTGTGGCTGGATTTAGCGAACGTCTTATTCCCGATTTAATTAGTCAAGTAGAGAAAAAAGTAATTGTAGAGGCTAGTTCCACTGGACAGGGACTACCTCCAGCGATTTTGATCGCTCCGCCTAGCGCAAGTTTAGCATTAAATGGAATCCAGGAATTTACCATTAATCCCGTTGGTAACTACACCATCACAATCTCACCGCCAGAAAGCGGTAAAATTGATAAAAATACCACTGATGCCAAATTTACCTACACTGCACCTGCACAAGGAAATGCTGGGGATACAATTACTATTACTGCCACTTCTGATTCCGGACAAACTGCCAAGGCTACTGTCACTTTAACTGCATAAAAAAAGACCAAGAGAGCCTTCTAGTTTGACAAAAAAAGTATAACTCCCATTTACCCCGATTTCGGGTTAATCGGAATAGCCAAAGCTTGAACTTGAATTTTTTTTAACTCGGAAACTAATCGAATCGCCTGCTGTTCGTAGAGGGGGGCGCCGAGAGTCGCTGGCAAATTTTCCATGAGATCACTGGCGGTTTTCAGGGGACAATTAGAAAAACGACTGATTACGGTGGGCGCTTCCGCGGCAATATTGCGGTTAAAGGCTTTTTCCACCCGCACGCGCCAAGTTTTGGGAGTGCGACGACCCTGTTCCACCCGTCGCAGTCCGTTGATGGTGGCCAGCACGACAATGCGATCGCCGATGCGTAAATTGAGATAATCTTCGGGCATTAATTTCGGGGCTTGCCGTTCTCGTTGGTGTAGGATCGGCACGACTCGATAACCGTAGGCAATATCCCCGATCGAGCTACCATTGAGAGTATCTCCGGCTTCGATCTCGTATTCCGTCACCAGAATCGTTTTTTGCGCCCAACGGAACAGATAGATGATATTTTCTCCGAAAGCGGCCCCCGTAAAGGCTTCTGCCGCTACGGTGTTGGTTCCTAAAATGTGAGAGCGGGGCAGAATTTGACTTAATTGTTGACTAAGGTTGTCGTCGGTGGTGCGGATGACTAAGTAGCTTTGGGGGTTGAGTTTGCGGGTGGTTAGGGCCACTTCTAAATTGAGGATTTCGTCATCAGTAACAATCGCTATACTTTTAGCCCTGTCTAAATTGACATTTTTTAAAGATTCTTCGATATTTCCCGTCATCAGGGGCATTTTTGGCAGGATAGTCGCATCAAAATCCCTATTTAAGCTGACCCCGACGATCGCCTGTTGCATTTCTAGTAATAAATTAGCCACTTCTCTGCCGACTCGACCTAAGCCCACAATAACGATATGATTCTGTTGGGGAACTGGGGGACGGTTAGGGATAAATTGAAATCTTGATGATAATAAAGTTTCTGTCAAAATGGCATAGAGAACCCCGATAAAAGCGGTTCCAGCTAAGGTTAAAAAGAGACTAAATAGCTGCATCCACCAGGGAACCGCATTTAAATCTTCGGGGTTAGAGGCACCGAAAACATCACCGTAACCACCTAATAAAAGAATCGCTGTTCCTGAAAGAGAGGAAATAAAGGAAGCTCTCGGGGCGTAGAGATGGAAAAGAAAAGTCCCGATAATTACTAGGAGGATAATGATAAATACTGACATGAAAGCCACCCGGTGAATTTGCTGCTGAAAACTCAATTGCCAGAATTGTTGGATTTCTTTGAGCAATTTTTGCCAAAAATGCCGCAACTTCTGGCGAGAATTTGAAGGTTTCTGGCGGGTAGCATCGATGTTTTGGTAGGTAGTTTCGATGGTGGTAATGGTATCACCGGCCCCGATAGTGGTGGTGGGGGACCATTGATAAAATCCGGCCCTTAAAGGTTCATCGGGGGCTGTGTGTGCTAACAGACGACGGGTGGGGGTATTTAAATCACCTAAAAAGCGATCGAGTAAACCATCTTCGGGGCTAATTTGTCTCTGGATAATCCGCAATTTCTGACCGTCGAGATGCAAAAAACCGAGGGTTTCTGTGCCTAATGTGGCTAAAGCAAAGGCATTGGCGGGTAGTTGGGTGGGTTCATAGGCGATAAAATTGCCTAAACGTTCCTTAAGTAGCTGATTGAGATTATCTTTAGAAGAACGCACCACTAAGCGGGTAAGGGGATTTAATTGCCGAATAATTAGGGCAGTGGTGGCATTAATTCGCTCATCACTGGTGACAATTAAAGCAGCCCGACAGCGATCGATTCCCGCTCTTGCTAAAATGTTTTTTTGACGACAATCACCGATAATTATTTCCTCTAATAAATCAGGAAAATCATTAATTTCCCAACTGGGAGGCTGTATTAGTTCGATACCGACGACGCTAACCCCAAACTCTTTTAAAGACTTGACGCAGTGTTGTCCGAGACTACCCAATCCACAAACTAAAAAGCGATCGGCTAACTTGACATTCCCATCGACAAAGCTGAGAGATTCTTGGTTCATAGATTCTGCTTGTCTTAAAAAATAGAAGGATTTTTCAAACTTCTGATCCCCCCTGCCCCCCTTGATAAGGGGGGTGCTGATCTCCCCTTAATCTACCCTTAATTTTTTTTTAACTAAGGGGGGTATTAGACAATTTTAAACAACTACCTAATTATAACATACCAGCATTTTTATTGCGTACCCGTTGATACATTTCTTCCATTACTTCGATAAAGGAGGTATCCTTATCCCAAAATGCAGGATAATCACCAGCTTTTTTAATAACAATTGCGGGAATAGTTGCGGATTTAACTAACTGAGGATTTTCGGGTAAACGGTGATGGGAGTGCCAAAATTCTTTGAGATCAATTGTTTCTGCTGCTGGTATAGTTTCGGGTTTAGTGTGATAGGAAGTAACTGGGTTAAGAGGAATTTTTTCCTCTTGGATGGAGGAGGAAAGCAACTTACCGAGAGGAGTTTTTGCTAACTCTTGCAGTAATTTTTGACGAGAGATACCGCGTAATTCAAATAAGAGGAAAGGATCCTGATCTAATTGGGAAGCAACGAGGTAATAAACTCCAGCAATATGTTTACAGGGATTTTCCCAATCGGGACAGGAACAATTGGTGATAAAATCCTTTTGACTGTGGGGTAATAAGTGTAGATTCAGATCGCTAAATGCTTCATCAATATTATCGGGAACTTCTTTGAGCAGCAGTTTAGAGATCATACTCGCTCTTGAACCAAGATTATATAAAGCTTGTGACCACTCTGCTTTAGTAATTGGTTTAATCTCGATACTCACCCTATACAAAGGTTCTTTGTAAACTCCAAAGTAGGGATTAATGGAACCTCGCACCTGAGCAGTAATTAAATTACCGTCAATTGTATAATTCTTGACTTTATCATTTTTAGCGTAGGAACGTCCTCGACTCAAGCGCGCTGAGTCGGTAAATTCCTCTAATGCTTCTATAAAGCGTTGTCCCCACCAAGTTTTACTAAATTTATTCATAGGTTTACCTCGGTTAAATAATTGTCTGTTTATTCAATGCGATTAACTGACGAAAACTTTCGTTATCTAATTCCGTTAACCAGGATTCATCATTACTAACAATAGCATTAGCTACCTTTTTCTTTTCCTCGATCATTTCATCAATTCTTTCCTCTAAGGTTCCCAAAGTGACAAATTTATGCACGAAAACATTTTTTTGTTGACCAATTCTAAAAGCGCGATCAGTTGCTTGATTTTCCACCGCAGGATTCCACCAACGATCGAAATGAAAAACATGATTTGCTTTGGTTAAAGTAATCCCCACTCCCCCAGCTTTTAGGGATAAAATAAATACGGAAGGTTCTGTTTCAGGATGTTGAAATTCTTCGATCATTTGTTCTCGTTTTGGTTGAGAAGTCCCCCCGTGAAGATAATAGGTATTGTAGCGAAAAGTTTGTTTGAGGTACTTTTGTAAGGAGTCACCGATTTCAGTAAATTGAGTGAAAATTAGCAAACTATCTCCCTCTAAAATTACTTCTTCTAGCATTTCTCCCAAACGCTCTAACTTATGCGATCGCTCAGGGGTAAAAGCACTGTTATCCTGTAAAAATTGACGGGGATGATTACAAATTTGTTTCAAGCGCATCAGGGTAGATAAAATTAATCCCTTGCGTTTTATTCCCTCCGCTTCTTCTAATTGTTTTTCCACTTCTTTGATAACAACTTCGTAGAGAGAAGCTTGTTCTTTAGTTAAATTACAATACTGTTTGTTTTCCACTTTGTCAGGCAAATCTTTAATTATCTGCTTATCGGTTTTTACCCGACGCAGAATAAAAGGTTCCACTAATTTTTTGAGAACCGTGGACTGGAGACGATCATTTTGTTTTTGGATTGGCACTTCAAAAGCTTTACGAAATTGAGTTTCTTTGCCTAAATAACCGGGGTTAAGGAAGTTAAAAATTGACCATAAATCAAGCAGTCTATTTTCTACTGGAGTTCCCGTTAATGCGAGACGATGTTGTGCAGATAAACTCAAGATTGCTTTAGTTTGTGCCGCTTTAGGATTTTTGATATTTTGTGCTTCATCAATTACTAAACGTTGCCAAGATTGCGAGTTAAATAATTTCAAGTCCTTGCGAACTAAGGTAAAAGAAGTAATGACGATATCCTTTTGACTAGCTACTATCTGAAATTCGTTCTCATCTTGATAGCGCTTACTACCATGGTGAATTAAAACCTGAAGATGGGGGGCAAATTTTTCAATTTCTTTTGCCCAATTTCCCACCACAGAAGTGGGTGCGACTAGCAGAGTTGGTAAAACATTATTATCTCCCTCTCTTTCCCCAATCAATCTAGCAATTACCTGTAGGGTTTTTCCCAGTCCCATATCGTCAGCAAGACAACCATTTAACCCCAATTGTTCTAGGTATTGAATCCAGGCAACCCCCCGCTTTTGGTACTCCCGCAGCGTTCCTTGTAATTGGGGAGGATTTTCGATCGGTTCTAGTTGACTAGGATTTTGTAATTTCTCTAGCATAGAACCTAAAAAATCATCGGTTTCAACAATAATCTCCTCTGGATATTCGGCAGCTTTTTTCATTAACTCAATCAGATTCATCTCAGGATTTTCCTGCTGATATTTCTGCCAAAAATCCAGCATTTGCTGCATTTTATTTTGTTCTAATTCTACCCATTGACCTCGAAATTTAACTAAGGGTGTTTTGGTGTTAATTAATTGTTGCCATTCCTCTTGACTAATAGTTTCTTCACCGATGGCTAATTCATATTGGTATTCAATGATGTTTTCGAGGCTAAAAATCCCTTTACTAACGGGGGTAGATTTGCCTGATTTAGAAGTGGTTTTTAGCCGAACTTTAGCGCGTTGACGGCCTTCGGGAGTCCACCAAGCGGGAATAATTACCTTATATCCCGCATCTTCTAAAATCCAAGCAGTTTCTTTTAAGAAAGTAAAAGCTTCTGTAAGGTTGAGATAAAATCCCGTCGGTTTATCCGTTTCTAATCCTTGCCAAATGGGGGGATAAATACGGGCAGCATAACCCAAACTTAGTAAAATATTTTTGTCTAAATCTTGACCAAAATGCGCTCGTATGCTTGTTCTATTTTCGGGTACTGCATACCAATATTCGTCTAATTCTAATCGCAGGGAGGGGTCTTGTTTAGAGATGAGAATAAAAGTAATTTGCCACTGTTCAATATTATTTTCTGGGGCCTCGGTTAGTTTAAAACCGAGGGTAAAATTAGATATATTTTGGTCTCCTAGTAATTGCTGTCTCCAAGTTTGCCACTGTTGATATTTTTCTAAAGCGGCAGCGGTTTGCAGAAATCCAGCAGTCTTAGTCACAGAGAAGCAATCACCTATAATTGTCTCGCTAATTTTTTTATCAAAACTGGCAGGAATTGCCGTATTAGTGACAATTTCATTGAGGAGACATTCGGAGAAGTGCCGGAGTAGGGTTTTGGGATCGTATAATTGTGGTGAAGCATGGGGATTTTCAGCACCAGCAAGACAAATGCGGGGAAGATATTCGAGATAGCGATCGAGATTGGTTTCGTAGGTTGCTGATATAATTTCCCAAAGAGGGTAGATGGCAAAGTTAGCGGTTTTCTGGTTATTTGTGGCTAATTCTCTATATTTAAAGGCAGGAATATAGTTATCTTTGAGAATTATTTCTTTAAAAGCTTGACTGTAGTGATACCAAAAAAGTAAATCTGCACCTAACTGAATCTCTGAGGAGTTGTAAAGACAGATAAAGTGCAGATCATTGAGCAGTTTAAGTACAGGATTAAGGGGATAACAATCAATTTGCCAAGATTGCCATTGGCTATTTTCTGGGGGTTCTTTTTCTAGATAACGCAGTAATTCTAAGGAGGGTACAGGTTGATTATCCTGGCTAGGTAAAAGAAAGTAGCGGGGGACAAATTGCCGACTAAGAGGATTATAATTCGATTGAACTATTCCTAATTCTCCAGTGAGAAAGCTAGTTAATTCTTCTTTGCTTAACTGAAAAGGATGATAATTATTAGCAGTGCTGCGGCTCTTTTTCAGGGTGCTAGTTTCTCCCCAAAGATAAAAGCTACCCTTCTGAATAAATTCGTCCGTTGATTGAGGAATCCAAGTACCGTGAAGAATTTTCATGGTTTTTAACAAGTACAAAAGAACTTAAATGAGGGCAAGACTTAGCCTCTAGAAAAATTGTAGCGATTATGGGAGGATTCTCCACACTTTTTTGTCCCTTTGCGAACCCAGAAGTCCTCTGGATAAGAGAAAAAGGTCAATAGGACTTCTAGGACTGAAAGTCTCAAGATGAGCGTGTTATTTGAGCTTAAAGCTTGTCCCTGTATGAGTTTAAAGCTATTTTTGTCTTAGGTTTTGTTTAAGTCCCACTCAGAAAATGTCTAAGTCCCATTAGCAGTGAAAAAGAAAAACAGCTAATTAATTCACTTTTACCCAAATACTGCGGAAATATTTTTCGGGACTATTTTTATCGATAATATCTTTACAGGGAGTATTACCAACTCGCTCGATTGTACCATCATCGCTTAAAATCTGAAAGCGATCTTGGAAATGGGGATAAAACAACAAAGCTTCTGGACGAAAACCGTCAGGGAATTGCAGTGATTCTATCTTTTCTGGTGCATCTTCTTTTTTTCCTGACCAAGTATAGAAAACAAATTGATCGCCTCCATGAAATTCTCCAGCAATAATTAAATATACTTCTAAAGCAGGCCAAAATTCAATGCTACGAATTCCTAATCCTCCCAAATCTAACAGGATAGGATCACCAAAATCAGACCGAGCATTGCTGGAATTATTAACTAAACTGTAAGGATTTTTTAGAGTTAATAAAAGAGCTTTATCGTTTGGTAGAGGATTACGAAAACCGATTAAGATATTTCCGTCTGGAGTTGCCGTTAAACCTTCAATATTTAATCCTACTTCAGCTTTGGGAGCTTTGGTTTCTGCTGTTTTGAAATCAAATATTTTAGCCAATTGAGAGTCTTCGATAATATCGCGCAAGACTAACTGAGTATAAGACTCACCCACTTGAACTATACTAGAGCCGTCATCGGTAATTTTACTAGCAAAAAATTGATGACGAGGTAGTTTTTGTTCAGCATTTTTATTGCGGCCATGGGAAGTAATCCAATAGATTATGTCATTGAGTACAGTTACCCCCTCCAAGTCGATTTCTTTATTTTTAGGATTGTTTTTTAGCCAACTATTAATGTCAATGGTTTCCAGCGCTTTTCCCGACTCTTGAGAGGAATAAATCCAGAGAAAATTACCTAATTCTGGATCCGTCTCATCATTACCAACAACAAATTTATTTTCTCCTAAAGCAGTGGCTGCAGAAGCATCACAAATTCCTTGATGTTTGATTTCTTGGATAATAGAAAAGTTGAGAGGTTTCATGATTGTATTCTCCTTGTTAACTGGAAAAGTGAGGATTGAGAAAATTATAGGCGATAGAGGAGAAAAAGACAGAAATGACTAGAAATAATCTGAGAAAGGATTGGTTTGAGGATTGATTGAAAATCGTTAAGGTGACAGCCATAATTATTTATTTCTGGGAGGTAATATGGGTTTGCCAGTATTACGCACATTGATAAGCTTCCCTAAAATATCAAACCAAAAAGGTGCGCCCATCGCCACGGCTACTCCGGTCATTAGCCAGCCAAAGATAGCTTGCCAGCCATTTTGTTCTTTTATTTGTTCACCATTAAACCATCCTTTTTCATCCCAACCAATTGGCAAAGGTTGATTAATTTTTTCTAAATCCTTGACACTAACTTGTATTTTTTTTGTACATTCAGCGACTTTGTTAGGATCATCTTTAGCGTCTTTAAAACAAGATTCATTAGTTTGAAAAACTTCTGTCGCTACCTGATTAATCCCCTGTCTTAAATTGGGATTTTTGGATAATTGCTCAATGACATAAAAACTATCAATATTGAGCAAAGCAGCTGCTAAAAAACCAAAAGCAAAAGATACCCCCTTGGCATTTCTTTTATATACTCCCGATGTTCGCTCCATAATTTGAGTAAAAGTGTTGGCTATTTCATCAACAAAATTCTCCAGAGTTGGATTGTCATGTTTGAGTTTGGTACTATAACCTATTTCTATCAATCTATCAATCGCTAATTTGTCTATTTTAGAGAAATCGGAAATAGTAGCTAACTTCTTAAAGATTCCTGTTTTTTCTTCAACAAGATTTTTTCCTAAAAAATCCGCTTTTAATAATTTTTCATTATCTGAAAGTTGACTATTAACTAGACTAATTAGAGACTCTGCCAAAACTTTTGGTTCAACATAGGAAGGACCAGCCGAATTTCTAGTTATAGGATTAGTGTATTGATTGAAACTTGATAATAATGAGTCATTATTGTACAAAGATTCCACCGTATTTTTCCCCAAGAATATTTCCAGAGCTTTTTTTAAATTTCTAGCCCGAAATTCTAATAAGGCGGCCAATTGTTCCTGTAATTCGGAGATAATAAGGCTGGAAGCTAAGTAGATAAAAATTAGAGCAACAATAATTTCGAGAAGGGTTCCTAGGTTCATTTTTAAGACCTCACTATTGATTTTACAAGTTTTTGTTTTTAGTTATGACCAAAGCAAATTAAGCCAATTCCTCGGTTAAAATGCGGCGGACAATTTCGGTGACAGCGGCGGCTAAATTGGTATCTCTTTCCCTGTCGGAACCGTTGGGAGTACGAAGAGCTAAGGAGAAAGTTCTCAGTTTAGCTGGTTGCACACGATTATCAACAAATTTGACGAAAGCTACATAAGCAAAGGAACTAGGACCGAAGCCAACTTTAGAAATTACCACAGGTTGACTAATCACATTTATCACACCTAAAGTTTCTAAAGCAACATCAATATATCGTGCTGCATCGGTTCCCATAGCACGAACAACGGTTTCTAAACTATTCCATTGACTGCCGATAAAACGAGTATTAGTAGTTAAATGTAGATGCCATCCTAACATCGTAATTAAACGCACTAAATCATAAGTCGATACATCATTTGTTCCTGTGGTATTATCTACTGGTGATCTTAAGACGGTAGCACTGCTACTTAAATCTTTGATAATTGGATCTTGAATCAGAGAAGGATTAAAATATCCCCCAGTAAATTTACAACTGGTATTTCCCGTTTGAGCTTTTAGCCAAGCTTCCAAATCCTCTCGTTTAGTAAAGCGTTTAAACAAGGCTCCAATTTGATTCGAGCGTCCCAGAGAACCATCAGCATCTTTTCTATAGGAAACCATATCAACCACCAGATCAAAAAATTTAGGTTTGGGAGAATTAGCTGGTTCAATCACACAATTATCAACATCAACTGTAGGGAATTTCCCATTAATTTGTTCAATTGCGTTAAGAACTCCAATGAATTTAGTGGCACTGAGTAATTGTTCTGGATTAAAGGCATCTTTCCCTAACCAATGGGTTTTGATTGGACTGCTGCCATCGCCAAAACTTCCCACACATACACAGGCATGAGAGATGTTACTGGCCAGAAAATTTAAGCCATTTGTGTCAATATTGGGTAAGTTTTTCCGTTGGGGATAATCGCTAAAAGTAATAGTTTTCCCTGATCCTACGAGAGTAAAATTAGTTCCGTAGGAAACTAAATTAGTCCCGTCTGGTTTCTGTTTTAAGTGTTCAGGATAGTCGTCCACTTCCATCGCAAAAGGCGAATTCCGCAGTGTTCTAGCGACGAATGACTGAGTTACCCCAATATTGACCGGTGCGATTGAATTATCTTGGATGGTGGTTAATTTGTTAAGTATAAATTTAGTATCTTTGGCTTGATCTAAGATAAAAGGTAGCTGTTTTGTGTCAAGTAAATTAGTAGCAATATTGGGATTCATTGCCACTGTGTCAGAAGGAAGTCCAGATAAATCCAAGGCTTGACAAAATTCTTTGAGTCCTCGCCAAGTAAAAGTATCTCCAGTGCCTAAATCACCATCAATCCATTGTCCACCCGGATATAATCCTAGGTTAGCGAGTTTGGTTTGAATTTCTATTACTAACCCTTTGTCCGTTTTTAGTTGGGAACGGGTTAGGGTTTTGTTATCGTTAACAATGTCTTGTAAAGTTGCCATAGTTTTGTCCTTGAAAGAGATTAGGAAAGGATAGGAAAAGTATTAAAGCAAATTCTTAATGACAACAAACCAAGGTCGAGTAGTGTCCTTTACTTTACCATTGGTATCAAGTTTTAGGGTCTTTTGGGTAACTGAATTGCTGACATTTCCTCCAATAATATCAATTTCATTCGTTCTTTTTGCTACTACCAAATCACAATGAGAAATATAATTGTCAGTGGTATCATAAGTAACTCCTGATTGACGAGGAGCGCAAACTAAATCACCAATTTCTGGAGTTACTTCATCAATTTTAAAAGCCACAAAAGGAGCATTAATGACTTGATCTTTGCGTTTTTTAACACTATCTCGAATATAAACTGAATGACTCGCATCTCGCTTAAATTTATCGGCCGCACCTGCTTTTGTCATGATCCAAGAAATAAATGCTGCTGACCAAGGTACGTTACCCACATCAAAACGAGTGTCAATATCGTTACGATTTAGAGCTTCTTTCCAATAGGTAACAATGCGTTGCCAAAACCCATCTTCTCGTTCTTTTCTTTTCCCTTTTTTAAAAAATTCCCATTCTTGAGTAGCAATATTAACTAAGTTTTGCTTAAAATTTTGATCGACAAAAATTTCGACATGAGAAATAAAAGCAAACCAAGTAGTCATACCATCACGAGGCGTTTCTAATTGAATTTCCCAGTGATTATTAGGAGCGGATCGATATTGTTTGATGGCTAGGGTATCCCCTTTTGCTAAGGGAAATTTTTGGGAATCTGTTAAGGTACTGCTATCTTGAGGTAAAGCCTTGATGACGGTATTCACTAAAGCTTTTAGGGTTTTGTCAGCCATGATATAAAGTCTCCTTGAGAAAATAAAGAACGATTGAACGATTAGGATTTGTGCAGTGTATTTAAAGCACTTTTAATCTGGGTATCAGTAATCACAAAGGCAGTGAAGGTTTTGCTAGGATCACTCTTAACATGGGAGAAGGGATTTTTATTAGTAATTCCCAAAAAAGTATCAATCTTATTTCCTTTAATTGCACTCCCCACATCCGCCGCAAAGAAATAACCATCATGCTTCACTTTTTTTCCCGAAGGCAAAATGACTTCTTTTCCTCTTGCATCAGGAATATAAATAACTGTTCCTAAAGGGATCACGGTTTTATCAACAGCAATGGTACGATAAGGAACTAAGATAAAGTCTCCTGGACCATCTCCAAAAGATCCTTTAGCTGGGGCAAATAAAGAGCGATTCATGGCTCGGATAATGGCCTCTTTTAAGCTCGGAAAAAAGGGTTTACAATTGGTTTGAGCGGTTGTTCCGGTTGTGGCAAAGTTAAAGGTTTTAAGGGTATTGCTATCCGTTTTAACTTGTACAGTGCCTTCTAAAGCGGCAGTACACCAGTCTTTTTTAGACAGTTTAACGCCTAAAGAAGTACCACTGGAATTTTTTAAGGCAATGGCATCGGTCGCACTACTCACTTGAGCTTGATGAACAAAGTAGAAAGTAGAAAATAGGGTCAATTTTTTATCTTTAACGCCTTCTGTCGGTTCAGGAAAATCAAAGATAATTTGAGATTCAGTTAGGGCAATTAGGACAGGAACAAATTTATCCTTTTGAGTAGGGGAAGTATAGCTAAATTGTGCAAATGCAGGAGAGACAAAGCTGCTCATAATAACTAGATAAATCCCTGCGATAATTAATAGTAAGCGTTGCAAATATTTGTTCATAATTAACTCCTAAGAACGAATTTCAGTTAAAATGTCATTGAGTTGTTTTGACCACTGGTCTAGGTTAAAATTCTGGGGGTCATCATGTCCACCCTGTACGATTTGATCAAGAACAACATGAAAAGCAGGAATTAACCATTTTCCGCGCCGTACACTGGCCGCAACATAAACAACTGCTAGGCGATCTAATTGGGCTTTGGTAAACCCGGGATCGGGCGATTTAGCATCATTTTTTCTGGGTGGAGAACACTGTATTTGACCAGCATTTGGTTGACATCTTCTAGGTTGAACTAATTCAACTGCTAAGAATAAACCCTTACATTTATTCACCCCACAAAATTGATCCGATTCTCGTTTTGTAGAACGCCAAGGGATATTAAAATCCTTACGAGTGACGGAATCTCCCACTCGATTAATAATGATATGGGCGGGAGAATTGTCGCCACTACCATATTGATTGAAGTTGTTAAACCTCCAACTAGCTTCATTAATATTATTAGGAAAGGGATCATTTACAAAATTAGGGGTACTGGTATCATGAATAATAAAATAACGAGCCAATTCTGCACTGGGATTATTATTATTGGTTCGTGAGACAGGGTTATCTAATGAACCGCCAATGTCTGCTTCGTTAATTCCTTGAACTTGTAGATATCGTCTTAATTGCTCTTTACTGATATCGATGGTGGGTCTAGTTAAGAGTTGATCAAACGGAGCAGGTAAACTGGTTAAAGTTAGTCCTACATTCCCAAAAATTTTGGGTTGACGCAATAAACATTTAGCCTGATCGATAGAAGAAATCTGAGAAGTCGGTACTATTTGACAAACGGTTTGAGCTTGGATTTTTGCTTGAAAAAATAAGATTATTACTAAAGTAAATCCAAAGATCATGAATCGCTGAAAAATCTTGAATAACACAGCTTTACCACTCCTTGAAATCTTGAAATAAATAGAAAGACAAATTTCTTCTAACTAGATAACTGGACATGACTGACTAAAATTGATGCTTGAGAGCTGCAAACTGAATTGATGATCAGAACCCCAAGAAAGCCAAGGAAATCAAGCTAGATAAAATTGTTGATAGCCGACGCTAACAGTTGTTGTGGTTCCTTGCAAAACAAAGACTGCATCGTTAAAGAATTTAATAAAGCGATCGCAGTGTGCGGAAGTACCAATGGGAAATTGACGCATTCGCCAACGATTATTGGAATTTTTGTTTTCAAATAGAGAACCAGCATTATAAGCACAGGCAACTTTGGGGGGATCTAACAAAGTTTTCAAGCGTTGATCGGCAATAAATGACGTTCCTGCTTTAATAGAAATACTGGCATTTTTTAAGTCATCTCGATCGATGGTTGAATTATGTAATGTACCTCTGGCCGTAGAAATTAATGTTTGCATTAAGCCAACACTGATCAAATGAGGGGTGATAGAATCAGATACATAACCCGGTTCTTTGCGGATAGCGTCTGCTTTTCCGTTCGATTCTGTGGCAATGGTGGCAATAATAATTACTGCTGGCACATTAAAATGTTTTGACCATTGATTAATTTCATCAGAAAAATTATTCCAAATTTTAGTAGCAGTTGCCGGTTGACCACTGGTTCGCTCAATGCCGCTACCTTCAATTTCCACTCCATCTTCTGCCAATCGCCAGCGTACACTATTAGGAAAAGCCCGATGAAAATCTTTTAGGGGATTATTGTCATTGTCATCGGCAAGCTCGGGAATTTCTAAAACTTGTCCCACGGAAATTTGATTAGGATTGGCAATATCATTGGCTTCTTGAATTACCACAAATTTTGAAGCATCACCATAAAATTTTAAAGCAATTCCTCTGAGGGTATCTCCCGATTTAATCGTGTAGGTTTGCATAAAATCATCTCCTGATGTTATCGATCTTTACTCAATTGTTACTGTCCGAGTTGTGCCATCCCAAGTTACAGAAAGATTTAGTGCTTGTGCCAAATCTACTATTTTCACAAAGCCGAATTGTTCAATTTTCTTGATGATTTCTTGTTGGCTAGTTCCCTCGGTAATATCCATCGGTTTATTGCTGTGTTCAATCAGCAAAAATCCTAAGGATTTTGCTTCTTCTCCATCAGCAAATTTTAATTCCATCACTTCTTGATCATTGGCAGTAATAATTTGCCAATTAAAAGTATCTAGCAAAGGACGAATCTTGACGATACTTTTTTCATTAAATATCTGCGCTTCTCGGAAGGGTTTTCCTTGAACAACTGCTGTGATACTAGCCGGAGTTTCCACTAAACCAGAAACGCCCGTTAATTTCGTTTTGACTAGGGTTCTAAATTCCTCTCCTACCTGTCTTTTACTTAAGGATGTATCCCAGGGTAAAACCATTGGATCCCATTTTCCGCGTTGGGGTTTATTAGGAAACTCACGTTCTACTTCTCCATGACCTAAAACGGTTTTAGCTGTTACTTCAATATCGTAAAAATCACATAGTTCTGCTACTACCTGCGCCATGGTTTCCCATTGGGTTTGTGTCATCGGAAAACTTCCTGCTTTAAATGGTTTTTCCACCGCACCACTCATACAACAGACGCTAACTCCTATTGAACCCGTACCAAACAGTGCCGTATGAGCCGCATAAACATTATCTGCGGTGGAAACATTATCTTTAATTGAGTGAGTTCCTCGCACTAACTTACCATCATCTTCGATTAAAATATGATAATGAGATTTATCGTTGCTAGATGCTTTATGTCCCCCTGCCGTCCAGTGAATAATGATTCTTTTCATCGAACAGTTAGGCATCCATGTTGTCGGTACAATTCCCATAGTTTTTACCTCTCAATTATTGAATTATCTGGTTATTTAATCAATTAAACTAAGCTCTCACGGGAGGGCGAATAGCAAAGTGAATGTGGTTATCATGACCAGGAGCAAAATTGCATAGTTTTTGTCCCAAAAAAGTTTCATCTCTCAGGGTCGCGTCATTAAAAAACACTTGACTAACCAGTTTTTGTCGTCTCATGGCTTTAATCAGAGCGCGTGCTGCGGTGCGGTCAAAATTGTCACTTTCCCAAGTGATTCCGCCATGTTGTCCATCCGTGCGCGGAAGCCTTACATCACACATTAAACCCGTTTCATGGCCTGCGTGTTGGGGGGTGTCTCCTCCTGTGGGTTTACTAACATCATTAATAGAAAAAGCGGCACTACTAGGATTAGAAACTCGGAATGTATTATGATAGTCAGAAGCAATTTCTAAGATGGCATCTGCTAACCAACTTGTTCCAAAATCATGATCATCATTGGTTTGATTTTTCTCATGATTAATTAAGCTAATAGAAGGATTACTATCGGGCATGGTTTGCCAACGAGGTGCATTGGCTGCTTCTAACCATTTCTGAGTGGTATTGTCCACATCTATTCGTCCATCTCCACCTAGAGTTTCTCTCCCTGCAATAATCGATTGAAATAATTTAATAGCAAGAATGAAACCTGTATTCAAGGCTGCACTATTAGGATCACCGACAAAAGTATAGCCGAGGGAATGTAATCGCTGTTTAACCGCAATCTTATCGGCTGTTCGGTTGATTCCTCCTAATCCGACACTTCCCGTTAAATTCAGGGTAACTGCACCTGTTGCCTTCGGTGGAGAAGCCTTGATTTTGATTTCTACACTTTGATTATCAATGGCTATTTTAACAATGCGATCGCCCGCTTGTAAGAAGACAAATTCGGCTTTCCATTCTCCTCCTTCTTCTATTTCAATATCATCTAGGGGGAATTGATTATCAATTAAAACGGTCAATTTTTTGCCCTTGTCGGCAGCAGCTGCGGTTCCTTCAATCCGAAAACTTTGTCCCACTTCCACTTCCTTGGGAAAACTGGTTACTTGTAAGGTATCGGGGGGTGGTGGAATAACAATTCCGTTGGCTTTTGCTAGTAAAGTCCTCGCTTCGGGAACAAGTTTTAACACTTTGCTGATATAACTTATATCGGCAGCAAAGCCTTTACTTTGAATAAAACCGATAAAGTTTTCAGGAGTTTGAGTATTTTCTTCTAATCCTTTATAGGGTTCACGGGTTAAAAATTTCCAATAACCTCGCAGAAATTTGTCAATATCTGTGAATAAGCAAAAGTCCATCGCTTCCGATTCAGAAGGTACTTTAATCGATTTAGGAGTAGCAAAAGGAGTCATTTCGTTGCGCCATTTTAAACCGGCGAAGTTTTTCTGTTCCTCGGCTAGTTTACTGGTGGCTCTGGCGGACTCTAATAGCCATTGAGCCAGAGAAACTTCTTTTAAATGACTAAAATGATCGGGAGGAATTGCAGTTAAGTTAACTTGCCGATTATCGGTAGCGTCAACTTCTCGAAAAATTATGGACAAATCAGCTTGAGCATATCGTTGAACTAAGTCATCTAGTAAAGCCATTGCTGTCTCCTGTAAGCGGTAGAAAATCAATTATTTCCCTAATATATTTCCCTTTATTTTGAGAAATAAATCGATAAATTTCTGTCTATTGCACGATCTTGGCAAATTCCTCAAAAATGAAATGTTCATCTCGATTAGCCTGACTTTTATCAGGCCATTTCACCCAAAAATGTCTTTCTTCCAAGCGCACATCCAACACCGCATAATCTCCCGGTTCAATCCCAACTAAGGTACTTGCCTCTAATTCAGAGGATTGTTCTGTGGAGGGTTTAAGAACAGTTTTTTGAGTAATTCTTAGGGTAGCTGGCTCTGGTGTGGAGTTGTCATCAGCATCCCCAATTAAACCAACTTTAATCGCTTCTGCCATCTTTTCTGCATCAAAAAGATCCATGTCTGCTTGGGAATCCACAAAGCAACATTCAATTAAAATCGCCGGCATTGAAGTATTTACCAACACAGAAAAACGGGTATTTTTTACTCCTCTATTTTTAAATCCTAGCTTGACAATTTCCGTCAAAACTGATTTAGCGATCGCTTGAGAAGTTTGACTAATACCATAAACCTCCGATCCCACTGCCTTTTTGTTAAAGGCATTAAAGTGAATAGAAACAAAAATATCAACGTTATTACTATTGGCTTTATTGGCTCTTTTTCGCAAAGAATCATTAAGACTAACGGCACTGGTCGGGGTGCAGTTAATTACTGAATGACCCGATGCGGCTATTTTAGCAATTAGGCGAGTACCCACCTCTTTAATAACAACATCTTCCTGTCTAACTCCCGATGCGCCAATGTCATGAGGTGGGCAATTATGACCCATATCAATCCCAAATTTCATCTGTATACCTCCAGTTTCTTTAATGTTTATTTATTGATCAATTTCTCTGAATATACTCTACATCAATTAAATTAATAAAAATCATATTTTTACAAAAATTTACTATTGTTTTATGGCAATTTTTACTAGAAAGTTTGGCAGCAATAATGCTATTCTAAATTAAGCTTTAGAATAGCAATACAATCAATTATTTTTCTTAACCATTAACTTGACTCCTTGTAGCTTTTAGCGTATCAGAGACTAAAGCGGGCAAGCCATGAAATAGCTTAGTTCCTGTGGCAATACCCAAGGCTGAAAAAACTGCATTTCAAGGATCATTCGTCCAACTTTTTAGTTTTTGAAAGAGAAGATTGAGTCATGAATTTAGCTCCTTTTATGGATAATTTTGAATCTCAAAGAATAAATTAAACAAATTGATCGGTAGCAAGAATTTGAGCCAATTTCTTCTCCCTGTCAGCCACGGTTTCTGTGGTGGGAATATGGTCTAATAAACTGCTATAGAAAAAATAGGCAAAACCGGCAAAATCTCGCTCACGACTCTCCTGCGTTTGTGCTTGAATTAATTGGAAATTTACTCGTCTATCACTGGGTTTTAAACCTGTGAGAATACCGATGACGGTGGGAATATGTTCCCGCGCTGCTTTTACCTCTGATTTATCGATTTCTCTCTCAAAACTCTGGACATCTCCACGATAAGTTTGCAATGCCAGTTCTTCAATTAATCCTTCCTTTTCCCATGCTTCCCAATCAGCTAAAGCATGATCAACAGAAAATCCTAAAGGATTGGGAGAAATGGAGAGAATACAATCGTCTTTTTCCGCTTTAATGGTTTTAAAAATCAATCGCACTAATTGAGTTAACTTCTCCTTACGCCAATCTTTAAATTTCGCTAATTGGGGATTGCTTAAGGGACTAACTGAACCAGTTTCCTTTTGAAAAAGTTTGATAGTAAAGGATTCAAACCCCATGCTAAAATCAAAAATTTTAGTACCATTAGGCAAGAGTTTTGCGTGATGAATAGCGAAGTGATCATCTAATTGAATACCATCAATTTCATAGTTTTTAACTACTTCACGAATAAGACTAACCCAAAAATCTTTAACTTCAGGATGAGCGGGATTTAAGCGGCAATTTCCATCACCATCAACGGTATTTTTCTGTTGATGAGTAAGCATAAACCAATCTGGTTTTTGGGCAAATAAGGGAGCAGCTGGGGGAACCATTAAACCATATTCAAACCAAGCAATAATCCGAAAGTTATACTTTTCTGTCTGATTAATCTCAATGATTTCTGCTAGTAGATCTCTACCGACTAACTCTTTTTCAAGGTTGACTTTTTTGAGTTTTTCCTTATCGGCAGTGAAAACATTATCAGCAATTTGTGATTGAAAAAACACATAGCCTTTGTTCCAAACTACTAGATAAAGAGTATTAAATCCTAAATTTTTAAGTTTTTCCAACCCAGCTTTTAGGTTATCTTTAGACTTGAGAATATCACTGTCAACATTGGTGAGCCAAACGCCCCGTATTTCTTCTACTTGTACATGATCATCAAAGAAAAATCCCGCTTTCCCCACTGAACCTTGTTCTGCGGCTAACTTGACAGAATAATGATTATTTTGGCGAAAATAAGATTTAATTGGTAATTTAGTTCCCGCTTTGATTAAGAATTTTTGCCCACTATTGAGGGTTTCAGAAAAAGCTGTGGAAGACTTGAAAAACGTATCCTGAAGAATATGAATGTGCAGCATATTTTTTACTCTCTCTCAGACAAAGGATAAATGAACCTCAAATCCGCAGCAGCGACGGGTTCGGAAGACAGACAAGCGCACTTAGTTCTGATTAATTCTCAGAATTTGCTCACGGCAAAATATAGTCAATAACCGACCCCAACTATTGCTCGAAAGTTACCACTACTCAACTGTTTACCTAGCTTGAAAGCAACACTTAAACAGGCAAACCAAGAGCCGATGGTTCCTCCTATTGACGTAATGTCAAGGACAAAGGGTTTGGGAGCAAAGATCGGTTAGTTAGGGAAATCATTTGGGAACAATTTAACTCGCTCTATTATAACCATAGATAAACAAAAAAAATACTTAAATGTAACAAAAAAACACATAAGTCGGGAGGTGTAATTAAATATCAGACTTATCGAGGTTGAATTGAGCTACTAAACCCACAACCAGCATAGGTAATCAACTGGACTAACCTATATTACAAATCATTAAGCCGACTGACAGCCTTTCTCATCATCCTCGATGAAGTGTAACCTAATTTGCTATCGACGACCGACTCCCCAAAACGAAAACTTTGTACCTCACTATTAAGATAACTGCTATCAAAACTCGGATATCACTGCCAACAGAGTTCGGTTTTACCGTTATGGGATGGGCATTAACGGGGGTACTATTCTAGGTAAGGAATTTGTATCTAGTCAGTGATGAAGACGATGTTAGAGGGGTCTTTACCGAAATTAAGCGATATTTTCCCGCCAACTGACCATCAGGACCGGGAAACTTTCACCCCCAATGCTTTTTATCCTAATTTATCAGAATGGCTCAAGCGATCGCAACTGAAAGCGGAAAGTGAATGGTTCGCAGCGATCGCAGCTTTAGAAAATATCTTATTACAAAACCCAAATAATGCCGCCAGTCGGGGTTTAATTCTCTCCGGTCCGACGGCTTTAGTCAGAGAAAGCAAGGCTTTAACGGGTTTTAAATTCGGTGTTTTTACCGTTAAAGCTTTAAAACATTTACAATGGCTGGGTTTGCAATTGCCTGCTCAGGAAAAATCCGCCGCCGATATTTCCCCGACGGAGATTCATGAATTGCCTCTCTTGCCAACGGATCCGATTGCTAATGAAAGATTTTGTCTGGTTTTTAGCGAAAGTTTCGCTCTTTTGCTGGTTTTAGGCGAAGATCAGTGGGGTTTGTCCTCTTTTCAATTTTCCTTTGATCCCGTCCTCACTCAGCAAGCTTGGCAGCAGTTGCGGCAACGATTAGTTAATCTGCGTTATCCGCAAATCGAGACTTTAGAGGCAATTATCGAGGCTAATGGCAGTCCCTCGCCGGATTATCGTCTAGTTAGCCAATTTAGTCGCCAATTACTGCAAAATTTACCCGACCAGTCTAACTTAGACCTGAAAAAAACGAAATCGTCTATCAATAGCGAAATCACTCCCCCAAAGGAAGATAATTCTAATTTAGAATCGGGTTGTGATTTGGAATTATTGCGAGCTTTAACCCACGAAATTCGCACCCCTTTAACCACCATTCGCACCATTACCCGATTATTATTAAAACGGGCCAAAGTAACGGAAGATGTAGAAAAATATTTAGAAACAATCGATTTAGAATGTAGTGAACAAATTCAGCGCATGGAATTAATTTTCCGAGCCGCAGAATTGGGTATTAATCCTCTGGGAGATAAACCAATTCAATTAATTCCAATTGCCCTAGAAAAAGTCTTTCAAGATAGTATTCCCCGGTGGCAAAAACAAGCTAAACGGCGCAATGTCAATTTAGAAGTTAATGTACCGAAAAAATTGCCTTCGGTAATTAGCGACCCGAATTTATTGGATCAAATGTTAAATGGAGTCGTGGAAAAATGTACCCGCAGTATGGCTAGTGGTGGTCTGTTGCAAGTACATATATCAACGGCAGGAAATCAATTAAAAATGCAGTTCCAAACTCAGGTAAAATCGCCTAATCTTACCCTCAAAGCTTTGGGAAAAGTCTTAATGTTTCAACCAGAAACGGGTAGTTTAAGTCTGAATATGAAGGTGACTAAAAACCTTTTTCAAGCTTTGGGAGGTAAATTGATTGTGCGTGAAAAACCCGAAGAAGGTGAGATTTTAACTATTTTCTTGCCCCTCGGACGCATTAAATAAGTTGGGATTATTCTGAATTTTTCATCTTGTAAAATAGGCAAAATTGCCAAGAGGATGCTATACTAGGGCAACAAATATTATTGATAGTTGCCATGGAAAAAACTGTTTTAATTTTAGGTGGCACCGGTCGCATTGGTCAAAGTGTCGCCCTAGATATTATTAATCATACTTCAGCTAAAGTTATTATCACAGGACGCAAGGAAAAAGCGATTAAATTACTGCCAAGAATGCAGTTTTTGGCTTTGGATTTAGAAGAAATAGACAAGCTTAGACAGGCAATTAAAAAGAGTGATTTAGTTATTCATTGTGCCGGTCCCTTTCATTATCGCGATGGCAGGGTAGTAAAAATTTGCATCGAAGAAAAAGTCAATTATATTGATGTTAGTGATCATCGTTCTTTTTATCAAAAGTTAATTCCCTATCGAGAATTAGCGATAAAAGCGGGAATAACTGCCGTGGTTAATACGGGAATTTTTCCTGGTATTTCTAATAGTATAGTGCGGGAGGGAGTGGAACACTTAGATAGGGTAGAAACGATCCGTTTAAATTATGCCGTAGCCGGTTCAGGAGGTGCGGGATTAACTGTGATGCGGACAACTTTTCTCGGTTTAAAAAAGCCTTTTTTAGCTTGGATTGAGGGAAAATGGCAAGAGATTAAACCCTATACTGCCAGGGAAGTAATTGACTTTCCCGCTCCTTTGGGTAAAACTGGTGTTTATTGGTTTGATATGCCAGAAACCTATACTTTTGCCGAATCTTTTCCAGTGCAAAATGTGATCACAAAATTTGGTTCTATTCCCGATTTTTATAATCATTTAACTTGGATTACTGCCCATATTTTTCCCGATGCTTGGGTAGAAAGTTATCGGGGAATTGAGTTTTTTTCCCAAGTTAGTTATCGCATGACAGAAGTAACCGATAAATTTTCGGGAATTGGGGTGGCAATGTTGGCAAAAGTCGTCGGATGGCAAGGGCAGCAAAAAGCAGTTTATCAAGCGACTATGGTTCACGAAAACACTGCCCAAGCAGCGGGTTGGGGAACTGGCAGCGTGGCAGAATTAATCTTAGCGGCAAAACTCGAAAAAGCCGGGATTTATCCCGTGGAACAGGTGTTGTCCACAGAACTATTCCATGCTACGATGAAAAAAAGAGGTATTAAACTCGATCGCTCCTGTGCAGTTGTAGCTTAGAAGATGAAAAAAATCTGGCGTTACCTAGGACTGTTTTGTTTAGTTTTGTTACTGACTTTATCCCCCATCTTCATGATAGCAGCCCAGAATAATCCTGCTAAACAAGGACAGGAAACACCCCTGGAAACTTTGGGAGAAGTTTTTCCCGTCATGCTTGATAATCAAGAACTTTTTACGATTCGGCAGGGAATAGGTTCTTTTTCAGCGCAAGAAAGAGCGAAATCGATTACAGACAGAATTGAAAAAATTGCCGATGACGATGCTCTTTCTCCTGAAGATTTAACTATAAAAATTGATCCTGAAGACAAAAACCCTTCGATTATTTTGGGAGATACGGTTATTGCTACTATTACTTCTAAAGATGCCAAATTACAGGCGGTCAGTCAAGAAGTATTAGCCGAACGAGCTTTAGCAAAGATTAAAGCGGCCATTGTCCGTTATCGTCAAGAACGTCAACCGGATAACCTCTTCAAAGATGCAGTTTTGACGGTAAGTGCTACCTTGGCCACGGTCTTAATTTTCTGGGTAATAATTTTTATATCTTCGCGGGTTTTTCCCCAGATTCAGAGGTTAATCACCTCCCTAGTTCCTGGGGTCGTATTCCAAAATTTTGAGATTATTAGTTCCCAGACAATAGGAATTTTTTCCCTAAGAGTTTTGCAATTTATCCGCACTCTAATTATTTTAACTATTCTCTATTTTTATTTAACTTTTGTCCTTCGTCTTTTTCCCTGGACTAGAAAATTTGGTGATGGTTTTCTGCAATACTTTTTTAGTGCTTTAGAAGTTGTTTCCCAAGAGATAGCAAAATATTTACCCAGTATTTTTATCATACTGCTAATTATTTTTATAACTCACTATCTGTTGAGAGCAATTAAACCATTTTTCACTGGATTGGAAAGAGAAAATTTAGTAATTAATGGTTTCTATCCCGATTGGGCAAAACCAACCTATAATTTACTGTCACTGCTGATAATTGCCTTAGCTATAGTCATCGCTTTTCCCTATCTACCCGGATTTAATTCTCCTGCTTTTCAGGGGGTGTCGGTATTTTTAGGGGTACTATTTTCCTTGGGTTCCACCTCTGCTATTGCTAACGTGGTGGGGGGAATTATCCTCATCTATACCCGCTCTTTTCAACTAGGAGATAAAATTTCTATTGGTGATGTTATTGGAGATGTGATTGAAAAAGGATTATTAGTCACCCGTATTCGCACACCAGCTAATAGAATTATCACGATTCCTAATTCATCGCTGTTAAACACTAATGTGATTAACTTTAGTGTCTCTCAAAGGGAATTCAAACAGCCTTTAATTTTGCAAACCACGGTCACTCTTGGTTATGATTTACCTTGGCGTAAGGTTCACGCAACCCTGAAAGAAGCAGCCTTAGCCACCCAATTTATTGTCTCAGAACCTGCTCCTTTTGTCTTGCAAACCAGTCTCGATGATTTTTATGTCAGCTATCAGCTAAATGCCTACACCGATCATCCTAACAAAATGGTGTATATTTATTCTGAATTACACCAAAATATTCAGGATAAATGTAACGAAGTCGGTATCGAAATTATGTCTCCTCACTACAAGGCTCTCCGGGATGGCAATCACAGCACTATTCCTGAAAATTATCTGCCAGAAGATTATCAAAGTCCTGCTTTTGGTATTCAGTCAAATCCTCAGAAGTAATAATTTTCCTAATAGCTTTGATTGCGTTTGTCAAGCCCTTTTGAGTTATTGTTGATAATTCTTCACCAAATTCACAATTAATAGCAGGAATAAATATTCCCAAGGCCCTGGGATTTTGTTGATAAATTGCTTGAGTTAATCCTAATAAAGAAGCGGGACTTTCTGCATGACCTAAATTATTCCATTCGGTAACTGCTGCTAATTTTTCTATGCGGATATCAGTTTGATTAGATAATACCGCATCAACAAAAATAACTAGAGAAGCATCAGCTATATCGGCTGCTAATTCAGGAGTCAATTGATGGGTAGCGATGACTTGCACATTAGGCAAATTCTCCTCGGCAATAATTTCGGCTATTCTCACTCCCACTCCGTCATCATTTCTTAAAGTATTACCGTAACCGATGAGCAGTATTTTAAAATTATTCATGGTTAAATAGAGGAAACAGGAGTGGGAGGATTTACTTCGTTGCCATCAAAGACGCTGTCAGCGGGAAAAATTAGTTTAAATACTAAGTAGGTGGGTGGAATTAAATATAAGATGAACGTAGGTTGGGTTGAAGCGTGAAACCCAACGCCCGCTCATGTTACGCTACCGCTAACCCATCCTACAAATAATTGTGCCTCCCTACTTATAAAAATCTTCGAGATGTTGTTTTAGTTGACGAATTGCCATACTACTATTGCGATTGTCGGCAATTTCTCCACAGAAAGAAACTAAATTTTGTAGGTTAAAGTTAGGAAAATATTGACTTTGATGGCGAGGGATATACTCTTGATTCTCTAGCCAATAAATATAGAGAGTTTTCTGACGATACAACCAAATTTCAGGCACTTTATAAGGCAGATAATCATCCACATTCGAGTAACTGGTGACATCAATTTCTAATACTAAATCGGGGGGAGGATCATTTACCCAGTCAATTCTGGCTTTCCCTGCTATAGCTGGCCAATGGTCAATATAAAAACTATAATCTGGTTCAATACCACTTGTTTCTGGTAATTCCATGGTTACGGGAGTAAAAGCCTCGTACTCACGCCCCAGATAATCCAATAAGGTGATGATAATATTAGCAATTAAATGGGCATCACGTCCATGCTTAGGAAGTGGAGACATAAGCAAGACTTCTCCATTGTGATATTTGATTTTAGGTCGAGAATTGTCGCCCCTTTGCCGAGACAAAGTTTGATAATCTAGCCAAGTGGCAGGTAATCTCACTAAGGACCCCGCCGGTAGCTCGATTTTATCTAGTGAAACTAAGGCAAACATGGCGCAAGGTTCCAGGTAAATGATCAGAAACGCTGTAAAATAAGTATAGGATATCTTCGATGCTCTCGATACCCAGCTTAACCTAATCGATAAATTAACTGAGTCTGGTAAGAAAACTTAAGCCTTGATAGTAGTTTCTTGATGAGCCAAAAATTATGCTATCGACTAACACAGTTTCCCCCCATATTATTCCCCCTCTCGAAAATGGTGATAGATTAACCCTTCCCGAATTCGAGCGCCGTTATCAAGCAATGACACAGCTAAAAAAAGCTGAATTAATCGCAGGAGTTGTTTATATGGCATCCCCCGTCCGCATCAAAAATCATGGCAATCCTCACGCTCGTATTATCACTTGGTTAGGATACTATTGGTACGTTACACCGGGGGTAGAATTAGCAGATAATACTACTGTGCGACTGGATGGGGATAATGAACCACAACCGGATGCTTTATTAAGAATAGAAACCGGTGGACAATCAAGCATTAGTGAAGATGGTTATCTGGAAGGTGCGCCGGAATTAATCGTGGAAATTGCCGCTTCTACTGCTTCCTACGATTTACACGAAAAACTCAAAGTTTATCGTCATCATGGAGTGCAAGAGTATATTATCTGGCGAGTAGATGACCAAGAATTGGATTGGTTTCGCTTAACTGATGGGGAATATTTGCCCCTAGAATCAAATCAAGATAAGATATTTTGCTCCCAAGTCTTTCCTGGATTATGGCTGGATAAAAATGCTTTATTATCGGGTAATTTATCCGAAGTTTTGGAGGTGTTAAAGCAAGGAATAGCTAGTCAAGAACACCAAAATTTTTGTCAAACTTTGGCTAATAAATAACCCGGATAAACTTGATTTTTCTCTGAGAACGTAGGTTGGGTTGAAGCATGAAACCCAACGCTAATAAATAACCCAGATAAACTTGATTTTTTTCTTAGTTGCCCAGAGATGGCTCAGAAAGATTAGCTGATTTTTCTTGCCAATCTTGACCGATTTTAATCGTCACATCAGAAGCGAGATTCCCCGTACTTTCCACCAAAACTTCCCCGACACCAAGGCTATTATGCAGGGCAGCAGCCAGGGAATTATCCCCTTTTTGAGCAATAATTTTGGTAGTTTCTAGAATTGGCGATGAAGACTTAGAGACAAAAACATTTTCATAACCCAATGAGCGCAGATAGCTGACTAGAGTTTGCACCGCTTCTGGATTATCGGTGCTGTCTTCCACAGCTATGCGAGTCGGTTGCGTCGTTTCCTCAATGTCAGCTATAAAAGAGCCGTGGTTAAAATGTTGAGCCACTAGCTCTTGAATTTTACTTTGATTGGGCAACCAATAACTGATCCCCTGCCGACCATCACCATTAAAGTCTCCGGGTAGCAGTAGCATTTGCACATCAGCGCGCTGAGTTTTGGAGGCAAAGCCGGCTAGGGCGAGTAACTCCTCTAAACTGAGATTAGTATCGATATGAGTGCGGATAACCTCGATAATATCGGGAATTTTCAATAAAGTTGCTGGTTTTAGGGTTTGTTCCACTAAAGACCGCATTAATTGCTGTTGTCGTTGGATACGACCGATATCGCCGTTAGCATCGTAACGAAAACGGGCAAACTGGAGGAATTTCTCGCCGTTGAGGTGTTGTTCCCCTTTTTTCAGGTCAATGTAGAGGTGTTGACTAAAATCTTTGTACTTCATGTCTTTGGGAACATATACCGTCACCCCCCCCAAAGCATCAATTAATTTTTCCACACCCTGCACATTAATGCGAATATAGCGATCGATAGCCACTCCGTCCAAAAGATGACTAACCGTTTCCGCCGTTAAAGCAGGTCCACCAAGGGCGTTAGCTTCATTGATTTTTTTCTCCCCGTAACCCTCGATATCGGTGCGGGTATCCCGGGGGATGGAAAGCATGGTTAACTTCTGTCTTTGGGGGTCAAAACGCAGTAACAGCATGGTATCGGTTAAACCAGCCAAGGAATTAACCGGGGCATGATAACCCAAATCTGGGGTTTGTGCCTCCTTGACATCGGATGTCAACACTTTCGCCCCAACTACCAGAATATTAACGGGACGGTTGAGGGCGGGAAGTTGCAGATTTTGATAGGATATGGCCTGCTGATTGTTAAAAGCGGCGGCTTCTTCGGGACTAAGAGCAGTTTGTCGCAAAGGTGTGGAGGAGAGAGACACAGCCAACATAGCCCCCGCCGTAGCGGAAACTAGGGCGCAGCCAGTTAAGCCTAGGGCTGTCAGGAACCATTTACCGGATAATCGCCGCTTTTTAACAGGTTTAGCCGCTAATTTGCTTGATTTTCCGCTTTTAAGCCTTGATTTTGTCTTATTAACCACAAATTGCCTCACACAATCACTAAATATCTCCCTAAAACCATATTTAAAGAGATAAACTATTTGTTTTCTCAGATACCCGGAAAATATTATGAAACTAATCGGGTTTTTTAGAGAGTTAGCAGATAATATAGCAGAATCTTTCCTTACAATTGTTCTGCATCGCAATTTTGGAGAAATATCTAGGGTTTGCTGGTGGGGAAGTGGGGTGTGGGGTGTAGGGTGTGGGGTGTAGGGTGTGGGGTGTAGGGTGTGGGGTGTAGGGTGTGACCCCCCCAACCCCCCCGACATCGGGGGGGCAGGGGGGAAGTGGGGTGTGGGGTGTAGAGTGTGGGGTGTGGGGAAGTGGGGAGAATAAATAAAAATAATCTCCTGACTCCTGAATCCTGACTCCTGAATCCTGACTCCTGAATCCTGACTCCTGAATCCTGACTCCTGAATCCTGACTCCTGAATCCTGTCTCCTCATTGGCTGATTTTCTTGTGCAGAAATAACTTTTGTGGTCGATTAAATAACCAATTGATCAACCAACCGTCGGTTTTTTGCAGACGATAACCGCTACTTAAGTACAGTGACTGGGCCGCTAGGTTATTATCGAGAACATGGAGGGAAAGTTCCTCAAAACCCCATTCTCTAGCGATATGTTCACACTTGAGCAGCAATCTCCGGGCCAGACCGGCACGCCGGCGATCGGGACTAACGGCTAAATTAGAAATATAAGGAATGGGAACAGCTAAAAAAGCACTGGATTTTAAGCCGATTTCCGCCGTAGCAACAATAATTTCCTGAGGACCCGTGGCGGTGACGCTGGTTTGACTGACTACCAGACAGTGATAGTAAGGGGTATCGGCGCGCAATCGTCCCCGTAAGTCCTCGTAAATGCCCAATTTAAAGATAGGACGCAGAAAAGACCAATAATTGGCCGTGGGGAAAAAACTATCGGTGAGAATTTCCGCCAAGCTTTTGAGATCTTGGCTTTGGGCCAAACGCACCTCGACGGCAATGGCGGCATTGTCACCGGTCGCTTCCGAGTCGGAGGGATTAGACAATAGGTATGAGATAAAACAGGAGTCCACTTTAATCACAGGAGTCGGCAGGGAAGGTGGGGATGGCAGTCCTTATCTGGGAAAGGTAAATAGGGGTAGGAGCTAGTTGGGAGAATCAAGCATCTATCTTAAGGAGAATACCGCAATTTTTCAAGACTACTGAATCAAAATCTCATCCATTCTACTGCCTATAGCCCCAGCTGGGGGAAAGACCGCTATTTTTCGGGAATTTTTTTTGATCTCTGGGCAATGGTTAAGATGGGATGATGCCGGTCAGAACTAATCTCTTTCTTTTTGGGTCAATTAACTATATTCTTTAATCTAATCTGTCCTCCTATCCCCTCCATGATCAAAGAAATTTCCGCTTATTTGCAAGTGTTCCGCAGTCAAAAAATGGCGGCTTTGTTATTCTTAGGTTTCGCTTCTGGATTGCCCTTTTTTCTCACCGGTCGCACCCTGCAAGCTTGGATGACCACCGAAGGAGTTGATCTGAAATCGATCGGTTTATTTAGTTTAGTCGCTCTCCCCTACTCTCTCAAATTTCTTTGGTCTCCCTTACTCGATCGCTATCTTCCCCCGCTGCTTGGTCGTCGTCGCGGTTGGATTTTAATCGCTCAAATTTGTTTAACTTTAGCGATTGCAGCCATGGCTTTTCAACAACCAAAACAATCTTTAGAATTATTGGCAATTAATGCTTTACTGATTGCTTTTTTTAGTGCCAGCCAAGATATTGCCTACGATGCCTATCGCACAGATATTTTAGAAAAATGGGAGATGGGGGCTGGGGTAGCGATCGGGGTTTTAGGTTATCGTTTGGCTTTAATTTTAACCGGTTCGATCGCTTTAATTTTAGCCGATCACTTTCCCTGGCCTCTCGTCTATCTTTTCCTAGCTGGATTGATGGCTTTAACGATTATTTGGTCTTTTTTCGCCCCAGCTACTCCCCCTAGAGATGATACTCCTCAAACTCTTTTAGAGGCAGTTTGGTTGCCTTTCCAAGAGTTTTTTCAACGCTATCGATTAGGTCAAGGAATCGGCATTCTCGCCTTTATTGTTCTCTATCGTTTAGGGGATGCTTTAGTTAATAATATGGTGACTCCTTTTCTCTTAAAAACTGGTTTCAGTCAAACCGATATCGGGGCGATACAAGGCGGCATGGGCATGATAGCAACTATGGTGGGAGTTTTATTAGGTGGTTCCCTGTTAAGTCGTTGGGGAATTAATCGATCGCTCTGGATATTTGGTGTCTTGCAAGCTGTTAGTAATTTAGCCTATTTTATTTTAGCAAATTTAGGGCAAAATTATCCTTTTATGGTCTTGGCTATTAATATTGAAAACTTCTGCGGTGGCTTAGTAACTGCCGCTTTTGTGGCTTTTTTAATGAGTCTTTGTAATGCTCGTTTTACCGCTACTCAGTTCGCCCTTTTATCGAGTTTAATGGCCTTTAGTCGCGATATTTTGGTGGCTCCCGCCGGAGTTTTAGCTGAGGCGATCGGTTGGCAGTGGTTCTTTTTAATCACTGTAATCGCCGCTTTACCCGGGTTAGCGTTATTGCCTTTATTCGCTCCTTGGCAAGAGCAGGATTCAGCTAATTTATGAGCTAGGAAGTGATGATTTATTCCTCCGATTTCACTCGCATAACTACTAAAGTCATATCGTCGCTACTGTCATTTCCCAACCCGGTAAAAGCGGCAACTTTCCCAAATAAATATTCTAGAATCTGTTCGGGATCGGTGTACTTTTGACAGGCTTCTTTAACTGCCGATAGCCAATTTTTCTGATCAAATCTTTCCCCTTTCGAGTTAACTGCATCGGTAAAGCCATCGGTATAATAAATCAGTGTATCTCCCGCTTCTAATTGCACTTGGGCATCATCATAGATAGAATCGGCCTCTAAACCCACTAATGTCCCTTCCGTGTCGAGAGACTCTAACTCTCCCGTTTTGGCTCGCCACCAGAGGGTGGGATAATGGGCGGCATTACTGTAGCCAAGACGGCGCGTCAGGGGATCATACTCGGAATAAAATAATGTCACGAAACGATGAGAATTATCGAGATCGGCATACATAACCCGATTGAGATGACGCAAAATCTGGGCCGGGGAGTGACGATTTAACACTTCCGCTCGCAACATTCCCCGGGTCATGGTCATCAATAATCCTGCCGGGACACCTTTACCCATGACATCACCGATGACTATACTCCAAGGGGCGGTACTAGCTTCCCTTTCCGCCTCCCTTGCCGGTTTAAATTGATCGTAGTTGCAGGGGATAAAATCATAATAGTCGCCACCAACGCGATTAGCCGTTTTGCAGTGGGCTGCCAATTCTACCCCCTGAATTTTCGGACATTGCCGGGGTAAAAGACGATTTTGGATTTCGGAAGCGATTTCTAACTCTCGATCCTGACGTTCCTTGGCCCGTAATTCGATCGTTAATTCATTATTAGCTATAGCTACCGCCGTTTGATCGGCCACTAGCTGCAACAGTTTACGACGGGTGGGTGTCCAACCATAATCGGGATCGCGACTGAAAACGTATAAACGTCCCCGCTCACTATTTTTTACCAAAACAGGTGTACTATAAACCTGCGTACCCTGTCCGAGAGTTTGCCGGATTTTATGGTCGAGACTATCGAGAAGCGATCGATTATTTTTATTCTCAAGTGCCGCTTCTTGGTTTAATTGTCGGATAATTGCCTCTAATTGTCGGCGTAGTTCCCCATTAATTTGATTATCTTGGCAATGGAGTTGATCGAGCGCCACTTGACCGTTATTTTTGCTCAAAATCAACGCCCCTCCCTCCGCATCTGCCACTCGTGCGGCCATCAAGGGGGTAAGATCGAGGAATTGGTTTAAATTATTGAAACTCCGCAGGGCAAAACCGAGGGAACTCAAGAGATTTTGAACTTTGTTTTGTTCGCGATATAAACTAGCAACCAACTCTTTTAAGGCTAAAATTGGCTTGATATCGGTAGTTTGATCGCCCATATTGACAGTGGGAGTGGTGAGGGTGTCCCTCGGTTCCGGCTCAGAAAGCATAAAATGATCTTTGTGGCGGTGACATGATTATAGCTAGATGGTCATTGGGTTATGACCTGTTTAAGTCTAACAGTATAGTGGATCTTTTCCTGACCGCCACAATTTAACCCTGATGTTTTACTATTTCTGTGGGTGCATCTCATTTTTGTCAATCTACTAAGTTGGGATTTTTCAGGGGAAACTCTCTTTTAAAATTGGGCATTACTTGCGATTTTATCACTCAATCCCAGCTTTTGGGGGGTAGAACCCACCAAAAGCTGGAGCGCATTAGTTTTTCGGTGGGATGCTTACAGACAGCTGCTGATACATTTGTCATCATTTAAGTCACTGATAATTGCTGATTGTCGGTATTTCTGCAAATGTGAGATGCACCCCATTTCTGTTTTGTCACACCGAAGTCTGAGGCTGATAGCTTGACCCTATAATAATTAGGAATATGTAACTCAATCCATTGACTTTATGACCTTGCCTCTCGATGTTCCCACGGCGATTAATCAACGTCGTTCTATTAAAACTTTTACCACCGATCCGATCACCCCAGAACTGCTGAAAACCCTAGTAGAATTAACCGTTGCCGCACCTAGTAGTTTCAACATCCAAGATTGGCGAATTATCTTAATACAAGATGAGGCACAAAAGGCCGCTTTAGCCGAGGCCGCTTGGGGACAAAAGCAAATTATCCAAGCGCCGGTTACTTTTGTTTTCGCTGCCGATGCTGCCGCAGGAGGAGGAGATCTAACTCCTATCTATGAACAGGCTCTCAGTACGGGTGCTTGGAGCGAAGGCACAGTAAAATATTTTCAACAGGCAATCCCGGTATTTCAAAGGGATTTGGGCGAAAAAACCCGGGAATACGCGATTAAAGATGCGATGATCGCCGCTACTCATCTGGTTTTAGCTGCCGAAAGTCTCGGTTTATCTAGTTGTTTTCTCAACGGTTGGATCGAGGACAAGGTAAAAGCTGTGATTGGTGCTGCCGATCATCCCGATCTGGCGATCGCTGTTGTCGTTCCCATCGGTTACGCGGCGGAACCGCGGCTTAATCCGGGGCGTTTACCCTTAGATTACAATGTTTTTGTGGATCGCTTGGGTAATCCCTATCAAATCTAAACTTTAGCGATGACTTTCTCTCCCTCAGCTTGGTTAACGCCCTTTTTTAATACTCCCCTTTGGCGCGCTGGGGGTGTGTCGATCACTCTCGGTTGGATTATTAGTACTCTTGTACTGTTTATTCTTGTCACCTGTCTGACGATCGCTTTTAAAAGTTTACTAAAAAATCGTCTGCTGAAAAGTATTGGTTTTGATGAGGGTAATCGAGAAGCGATCGCAACTCTGGCTAGTTTTGCTTTTGGGGCTTTTGGTTATATTATCGCCCTACAATTGACTGGATTCAATCTCGCTTCGATCGCTGTTTTAGCCGGTGGTTTGGGGGTGGGTATCGGTTTCGGTTTGCAGGAGTTAACCAAAAATCTCACCAGTGGTTTAACTTTGTTGGTGGAACGCAAGTTAAAAGTGGGCGATTTTATCGAATTTGAGCAAACAAAGGGTTATATCCGGGAAATATCGATTCGTTCTACCACCATTCGCACTGTTGATGGTGCAGAGTTAATCGTTCCTAACACAATCCTAACTAGCAATCGCGTCCAGAATTGGCATTATACCGACTCGCGCATTCGAGTTATTGTACCGGTGGGAGTTGCCTACGGTACGGATCCTTTGATAGTAACGGAAATTCTGCTGCAATCAGCCTATATGTCGGGAGAAATTGCCTTTAATCCGCTTCCCAAGGTGATTTTTAACGGTTTTGGTGATAGTGCTTTAAATTTTGAGTTGTGGGTATGGGTGGAAAAAGTCGAACAGGCCGTTTTTCTGAGAAGTTCCCTACACTTCATTATCGAGCATAATCTGCGTCATCGGGGCATAACGATTCCTTTTCCCCAGGGAGAGTTATGGTTGCATAATACCGACAGTTTTGAGGCAGTTAAGGAACAGGATCAGGAGATAGTTAAACCTTCAAAACCGCTATCGTTAAAAGAAATGTTATTGGAGGTGAGTTACTTTAAACATTTTAACGATCTGCAATTGCTTGTATTAATTGAAATGGGTTGTCGTCAACATCTCCAGGACGGGGAGATTTTAATTAGACAGGGAGAAAGAACTAATTATTTCTGTATTGTTTTGCAGGGACAAGTGGATGCTTTTTATGAAAACGATAAAATCAGTCGTAAAATTTTTACTTTTAATAAAGGGCAATATTTTGGGGAATTACCGTTAATATTAGAGGTTCCCTATCCCACCACTATGCAAGCAGTGGGGGAAACCTTGTTATTTTTGCTCGATCGTCAGGGTTTTCAGCATCTTATCACTACTTATCCGGCTCTAGCGGAGGAATTCACTCAGGCACTCGCCCAACGTCAAGAGGAATTGCGCGAATGTCAGCAGAAATTGCGAGAAATGGGTCTTTTAGACTCGGAAGACCTGAAAAATCCCGTCTCTTGGCTGCGACAACGGTTAAAGAGCTTTTTTACGGCTTAAAAGGGGATGAGAACAAATTTACAGCCTTTCTCCTATAGCAGTTATCTTAATAATGAGGTACGAAGTCTGGTGGTTTTAGGAAACAGGCAACGCCAGAAGCGGCACAGTAGCTGGTCGTCTGGGAATGATGCCAAATCCCGTCATACTTGATCTTTATCTCAAATGTCGGGGTGAAAACCCTAGACCTCTTGTAAAAATCAAAAATTGTTGTTAGGGTTAGGAGTCAGTAGCCAGTAGCCAGTAGTCAGCAGAATTAAGAATGAATAATAATCAATTAAATGGTCTATTTACCGATTTTATGCCATTTAATCCTTATTTTTGACGTTTTTGAACCCTCAAAAATTAATTATGCAAGAGGTTTCCTCACTTTTAGCGACGGTGTTGCCTAATGTCTTTTCACAGTTTACTGATTACTGTTTACTGTTTACTGGACGGCTACGCCGTGCCTTTGGCAACACTGAAAACTCCCCTGACCCGATCGACAACATTTTTCAGGGTGATAGGATAAGCTGGAATTATCGAAACCGTAGAAATAATAGATAAAATGAGTAATCTCCTCTGGCCGCCTTTTCTCAAGAAAGCTTACCGTCAAGAACCAATAACTAGCTTTATCTTTACCGCAGCGGCAGTAGATGTCATCATCGGGGTTCTAGGACAAAGATGGACACTGCTATCCTTAGGGGCAACGATTATGGCGATCGCTATCTTCGCCAGGTGGCAACAGGGCCAAAAAACCAAGCAAATCAACAGAGAAGAAGCAGCAAGATACTATTTACCGCCCCAATCGGGTCAAGTAGCTTTACCAACCCTGAAAAATGAAAAAAATCGACCTTCTTAGCTCAAAAATTTCACCTTGCTTGGCAATCAATCCCCTCAAAGGCTAGAATCTATAGCACCGTTCATTTGTTAATATTCAACTAAATTTATGAAATTCCGATTGATGGGTGGGGAGAAACTTGTCTGGGCAATTGTAGTCAGTGTCCTAACCACGCTGACAATCGGAGAACATCAGCTTAGTCAGGCCCAAAGTCCCATTGCCCCGGCTAAACCCGCAGCTGAAAGTGGCGAAAAAACCCCAGAAACTATCCTAGTAGAAGGTTTAGGCAGACTTACCCTCGCTAAAACTTTAGAAGGGCAACAATCCACCCCTAATGCTCTGATTTTCAGCCCCGATAACCAATTGGTTCTCGCTGGTGGTAGTGATACGGATCCTCTCCTGAGAATTTGGTCCGTAAAAACAGGGCAAAAAGTCTCCCAAACTCGCGCCCAAAGAACCAGCGTCAAAGCTTTAGCTATTAGTCCCAACGAAAGGTTATTAGTTAGTAGCGGTTCAGATGGTTCTATTAATTTTTGGAATCTGGTGGAAGGCAAGTATTTAGGAATTGCCCTCGAACACGGTAATACTGTCCTCGCCCTCACCGTTACTCCCGATGGTAAAACCTTAATTAGTGGTGGTTTGGAAGGAATTCGCCTCTGGACAGTGCAACCTCCCCGCCGTCCCCTCTATCGTTTAAATTGGGTGGGTAATTTTGTTTATTCCCTAGGGATGAAATCCGATGGTGTCACCCTTGCCAGTGGTCATGAAAACGGTGAGGTAAATTTTTGGGACATCCGCGAGGGCAAATTTTTGTCGAAATTTTCCGCCCATCCCCAAGCGGTTAGCAAGCTTTTATACACTCCCGACGGTAAAAATTTAATTACGGGTAGTTTAGACCGCACGATTAAAATCTGGGATACGAGCAATAATCAGTTATTATTTACCCTCATCGGTCATACAGCCCGAATTCGTTCCCTGGCACTCCATCCTAACGGACAAATTCTCGCTAGTGCCAGTAATGACGGTGTGCGTTTATGGGATGTGACCACGGGTAAACAGTTAGCTTGGTTTGATAATAATTCCGACTGGGTGGAATCCCTGGCTTTTAGTCCCGATGGGCAGTATTTGGCTAGTGGTAATTATGATTTTAAAATTCGCCTCTGGCAATTCGTCCGTTAGGCAAAAATATCTTCATTTAGCCTTTAACCACTTCTAGAAAAGCTGATTTAGCCGCTGCCTGTTCCGCTGCTTTTTTGCTTCTGCCAGTTCCCACTCCTAATTTCTGATCATTTAACCACACTTCCGCACAAAAACGTTCTTGATCTAAGCCATTGATTTCTTTTACTAAATATTGCGGCAGTTTTTTGTATGTTGCTTGTGTCCACTCCTGCAAGGCATCCTTATAATTCTGTCGGGCCGGATCTCGACGAATTTCGGCCGCTTTTTCCCTTAGTGGTTCATCTAGCCAAGAACGCACTAAAACCATAGTCTGTGTACTAAGATATAATGCTCCCAAGACCGCCTCAAAAGCGTCTGCTAGTCGCGAAATTCTCCCCGCTTGATCGATACTCGTACTACTTGATACCAACAAATAACGCTCGAAACCGTAGCGATCCGCAAATTCCGCCAGAGTGCGATCGCTAACCATCATCGATCGCAGGGCGGCAAATTCTCCCACTAGCGCCTCCGGATAGGTTTCTAACAATACCTCCGCCGCCACCAGTCTTACCACAGAATCGCCCACAAATTCCAATTGTTCATAATTCTTATCACGGGAAATACTGGGATGAGTTAGGGCTAAATCTAATAAATCCCACCTGACGGGGACATCAGCCGATAAACCCAGCTTTTCCACGAGGGTTTTTAATTGTTTTTGGCGACGCGGATCACTTAAGGACATGGGAGCGGGAATTATAAATTATGAATTATAAATTATGAATTATGAAGTGGGGAGATTTTTTTCAATGATCAGTAAAAAGTAAAAAGTAAACAGTAAACAGTGAAATGGTAACAAAGGCCGAATGTCAAGTCTAATTTGTTAAGCTAAAAGCTTTGATGTACTTAGTTTCTACCCTTCTTTTTAGGTAGGAGATTTGCCAGATTCTTTTTTGGAGCCTCTTGCCTTTTGCCTTCAGTAGCTGATCACTGATAACTGATTACTGATAACTGATAACTGATAAAGGAGAGAGTCAGACATAAGCCGAATTCTGTATTTCTCAACAGCAGTAAAATTGCTTTTACCTTTGTTGGAATAGAGGTTATCTATCTGGGATAATTGTTACCAATTACCTCAAGCGGTTCCTAAAAACGGGACAGGAAAAAGACCAACCTTTGTCCCTCCACCTTGCTCCCCACCGGGGTTTACCGAGCCAGTACCTCTCGATACTGCTGGTGCGCTCTTACCGCACCTTTGCACCCTTACCCCCAATCAGTTATCAGTTATTAGTTATTAGTTATCAGTGGAAAGTTATTAGTTATCAGTGAATTTACTTTCGTTACTGATCACTGTTTACTGATCACTGAAAAAGGGGGCGGTATTTTTCTGTGGCACTATCCTCACGCTCGCGCGCACTGGACGTTATCCAGCAAGTGTGGTCTTTCGGGAGTTCGGACTTTCCTCGGAATCATTGATAAAATGATTCCGCAACCTCTAGACCAACTCTCTCCTATTCTCTAGTTTGACATACCAGAGACTCGAGCGCTCATATATCCCAGTCAATAATCAGTGATCAGTAAACAGTAAACAGTGAACAGTGAAAAGACAGCAGGAAACTGCTATTTAATACTGCTCGCTTAATAGACCTCTTGTAAAAATCAAAAATTGTTGTTAGGGTTAGGAGTCAGTAGCCAGTAGTCAGTAGTCAGGAGAATTAAGAATGAATAATAATCAGTTAAATGGTCTATTTACAGACTTTATGCCATTTAATCCTTATTTTTGCCGTTTTTGAACCCTTAAAAATTAATTATGCAAGAGGTTTAATACATACTGCTCACTTAAAACTCAAATCTGATAACTGATAACTGATAACTGATAACTGATAACTGATAACTGATCAATGTCGATGGCTCTCAACGTTAACATCAAAGGTAATGGCTATCCGATTCTCTGTCTGCACGGTCATCCCGGTTCGGCAGCAAGTATGTCTGTATTTACTGACCACTTTTGCCAACGCTGGCAAACCCTGTCCCCGGATCTGCGCGGTTACGGTAAAAGTCGTTATCGCCGGGATTTTCAGCTAGAAGAACATCTAGAGGATTTAATCGGACTACTCGATCGCCAAAAAATCCAGCAATGTTTAATTCTCGGTTGGTCTTTGGGGGGTATAATTGCCCTGGAATTAGTATTGCGGCATCCCGATCGCTTTCCCGGTTTAATTCTCGTGGCCTCGGCTGCGCGGCCTTGGGGTAGTCATCCTCCTGTCCGCACCACAGATTTAGTTTTGACGGGGATGGCGGCAATTCTCAATCAGATCAAACCGGGATGGCGTTGGAATATTGATACTTTTGCTCGTCGTTCCCTGTTTCAGTATCTTTTTTCACAACATCAAGCGCTATCCTATCGCTATCTTGCTCAAGATGCTGTTCCCGCCTACTTAGGCACTTCTCCCGCTGCTAATCGCGCTTTAAATCGGGCTTTAAAAAAAGGTAACAATTGTTTAAAATCTCTTGACAAAATCACAATTCCCTGCTTAGTTCTAGCGGGAGCAAATGATCGCCATATTACCAGTGCCTCGAGCCAAGAAACGGCCGAAAAACTAAAACTGTCTCAGTGGAAATGTTACCCAGATACGGCCCATCTGTTCCCCTGGGAAATCCCCGACTTAGTTTTAGGGGACATTGATGCTTGGTTAGCGGAGCATTTTAGCGATAAACTGGCAAAGTGAAGTGAAAACTACTGCCGTGGTCGGGGACACTATCCACCCAAATTTGACCGTAGTGGGCGCGAATAATCTTGCGACAGACCGATAAACCGATGCCATAACCTTCTTTCCCCTCATCCCGTTTGAGACGCACATGACCCTCAAAAATATGCTCTTGTTTTTCTTCGGGGATGCCGGGGCCAGTATCACTGATGCTCACCTGTACTTTTTGAGTAGTACGATGGAGGACAGAAAGGGTAATTTCGCCGCCGGCGGGGGTATATTTGATCCCATTCTCCAAGAGATTAATAATCACCTGTCGGATTAACTCCTCATCAGCATAGACGGGGGGCAAATCTTGGGGGATATCGCTTTGGAGAATTAAAGTCTTTTCCTGAAAAGTATCGGTAAATTGAGACAAAATTTCCTGACAGAGGGATTGCAGATAAAATTTACTCTGTTGGAGCGTGAATTGCGCCGCCATGCTCTTAGAAGCTTGTAGAATATCCGTGATCAAACGGTTCATAATCCGAAACTGTTTGCGGGCCTGTTGGTGCAGTTGTTCTCGTAATTGCAGACTGCGCTCCGTATCCGGTTGATGATAGGCTAATTCTAGGGTTTCCACAGCGATGGAAGCAGCGGTGAGAGGACTGCGTAAATCGTGGGCTAACATAGCCAAAATTTGGTCTTTAAATTTTAATTGTTCTAATAATTCTTCCTTTTCCTGTTTAAGACGAAAAACCTCATCGGCGATGCGGATGAGTTCGCCCGAATGTTCCACCTCTTGACGTTGTTCATCCTCAGCGTGATGATTTTTGACCTCCTCTTTAATCCCTTTTTGCCAACGTACCAACCATTTTTTAAACTGTTCCACCAGATTACTGCCCGCGAGGGTATGACGGGGGCCGGGGGCAATTTTGACCAAGGCTGGGGTAGCTACAAGGCGAAAATGTTCGACTAAATGAGGTTGCTGGCGAATTTCAATGATTTGTAGGTCAATTGGGTAATCAGACTTTAAAGACTGGAGATAGGACTGAATTTGACGGATAATTTCTTGAGAACTGGGACGGTCATCAACAAACAGCAAAAGTTGAATCGAGAGAGGCGTTGTCGTCTCTCTCCCTAAAGCAGTCAGTGGCTCGTTAGATGGGAGCATCGGAAAATTAGTAAACCTAGGGATTGACGAGATCGATCGATCGTCGATCGACTTTTATCATATTCTTTATTGTAGAAGCTTAAGATAGTATAAAATCTACTCAACCTAATCTTAAAGTTTTATTCCTTAATTCTAAGAAGAAATCCTATGGCTTTTGGCTATGTTGCCCTAGTTCTCCACGCTCATCTCCCTTTCGTCCGCCATCCCGAAAGCGATTACGTCCTCGAAGAAGAATGGTTATACGAAGCAATCACAGAAACCTACATCCCTCTGCTGCAAGTTTTTGAAGGTCTCAAGCGGGACGGTATCGATTTTAAAATGACCATGAGCATGACTCCGCCTTTGGTGTCGATGCTGCGGGATCCGTTACTGCAAGAGCGCTATGAAGAACACTTAGGTAAGTTAGAAGAATTAATTGCTAAAGAAATCGACCATAATCAACATAATGGCCATATTCGCTACTTAGCCGAATATTACGCTGAATCTTTCCAAAGTATCCGACAAACTTGGGAAAAATACGATCGAGATCTGGTCAAAGCTTTTAAACAATTCCTCGACAGTAATAACCTAGAAATTATCACCTGTGGTGCGACCCATGGTTATATGCCCCTGATGAAAATGTACCCGCAAGCGGTCTGGGCGCAAATTGAGGTGGCCTGTCAACACTACGAAGAAAATTTCGGTCGTCGTCCCAAGGGCATTTGGTTGCCCGAATGTGCCTACTATGAAGGGGTAGAAAGAATGTTAGCCGACGCGGGCATTCGTTACTTCCTCGTCGATGGCCACGGTATTCTCTACGGTCGTCCGCGCCCCCGTTACGGCAGTTACGCGCCCATTTTCACGGAAACCGGGGTGGCCGCTTTCGGTCGTGACCACGAATCTTCCCAACAGGTTTGGTCTTCCCAAGTCGGTTATCCAGGGGATATAGTTTATCGGGAATTCTATAAAGATTTGGGCTGGGAAGCGGAATACGAGTATATTAAGCCCTATATCATGCCCAACGGTCAACGCAAGAATATAGGCATCAAATACCACAAAATTACTAGCCGGGACGGTGGTTTATCGGAAAAAGGGCTTTATGACCCCTACTGGGCCAAAGAAAAAGCCGCCGAACACGCGGGCAATTTTATGTATAATCGCGAGCGGCAAGTGGAGAGTTTAGCCGGAATTATGGGCCGTCCTCCCCTAGTTGTTTCCCCTTACGATGCCGAGTTATTTGGTCACTGGTGGTATGAGGGACCCTGGTTTATTGATTTTCTGTTCCGCAAGTCCTGGTATGACCAAAATATCTACCAAATGACCCATTTAGCCGATTATCTCCGGGCTAACCCGACCCAGCAGGTCTGTCGTCCTTCCCAATCCAGTTGGGGTTATAAGGGTTTCCATGAATACTGGCTGAATGAAACTAACGCTTGGATCTATCCTCACCTGCACAAAGGCACGGAACGGATGATTGAATTAAGTCATCACGAAGCGGAGGATGAATTGCAGGAACGGGCTTTAAATCAGGCAGCCCGGGAGTTATTATTAGCACAATCTTCTGACTGGGCCTTTATTATGCGAACCGGTACGATGGTTCCCTATGCTGTCCGGCGCACTCGTTCCCACCTGCTGCGGTTAAATAAAATCTATGAAGATGTGAAATCCGAGAAGATTGATGCCGGTTGGTTGCAAAAAGTCGAGGAAATCGATAATATTTTTCCCAAATCCGTTGAGTAACGCACAGAAAACGGGTTTCTCGGAGAAACCCGTTTTCTGCTCATGCACTCATGCAAAAAGGGGAATAAATAATCAGTCTTTAATAACCAGATTTAGTATGAATAGTATAGGGTTGGCTGAATAAATCTAAAAACTTTGTTGGGTAAGACTTTTAGACTTTTTAGCCATCAAAAAGTACCGGATCTGGGAGTGATCGGGGGCAGAAATTCAGGTACTTTTTCCCTGAAAATGGGTAAAACCCTACACCCTGCCCCCACCAAAAAACTTTTTCGGCAGACCCTAGTTAATACCCTCCCTAATTTTTTAGGGCTGCGCGGGTAATTCCGAGGCTAATTTGGCCAAAATTTTGGGTTTAAGTTCATCAAGTTTCTGTTTTAGCATCCGCTTGCTAATTTGCGGGTTGCCACCCTGGCCCGATTGACTATCGGTCAGCCATTGCTGCAAAATTTGGCGTTGATTGGCGGGAATATTAGCGGTGATCACATTTTCACAGATGTTGCCGCCTTCGAGGGAGAAAAATAAAATCCAGTATTGACCGGTTTCGCCGAGGGTTTTGGTCATTTTTTGACCCTGGGGGGTTTTTAAGTCCAAATAACAGGGCAACCAACGGGGTCCCTGTTGACGATGATAGAGGACAGTAATCCAGAGAATCATCGGGTGGGGTGCGGGTAAAAAGAGGAATTGATTGTAACGGACACTAGCAACCCGGACGGGGATATCCTCTCGATCCAACATTACCCATAAACTGGCAAAAACGCCGTCAGCAGCCTTGATACAGCGTGGGAAGACAATTTTTTGGCGGGGTTTGTCCTCGGGCCAACTGGACTTGAGACAGACATCCTTGGCATTAGCAGCAGAAGCAGTGGTTTGATCTAAATCATGAAGGGTTTTGATTCTAGTGGTGTAATCGTCGATTTTTTTGACTATTTCATCGACACGATTCAATTTGTTGGGTTGAGCATTTTTGGCTAGGGGTTCGAGTCGTTCGAGAACTTGTAGTATATCTGTAACACTTTGTGGGCGATCGCTGGGTGATTTGGCTAAACAGCGTAGGATTAACTGTTCTAATTCTGGCGGTAATTGCAAGCTAGAATTAAAGGGACGGGGTTCGACGTAGTGGTGAACCTCATACCAACCGCCAAAGGAGAGATTATCGGGAAAAAGGGGCGTTTCTCCCGTGATCATCTCGTACATCACAATCCCGAAACTGTAGATATCGGAACGATGATCGAGTTCTTTACCTTCCATCTGTTCTGGGGAACAATAGGCTAAGGTTCCCATAAACGATTGGGTTTGGGATTCTCCCGATTGGATGAGTTTAGCGATGCCAAAATCGAGAATTTTCACCAATTCCCCCAATCCCGAATCCTGAATCACGATAATATTGCCTGGTTTGATGTCCCGGTGAATAATCGGACAGCTCTCGCCTTGGAAGATAATACCCTTATGGGCGCATTCCAAGCCGAAACAAATCTGACGGGTGAGATTGAGGAAACGCGAGAGAGGCAGTGGGTGATATTTGATGATTTCACTCATGCTTTCCCCCTGCAAAAATTCCATGACGTAGAAGGGGACTTCCTTTTCATCTACACCATAATCACGAACTTTAACAATATGAATACTTTTTTCGCCTAAAAGTGCCGAAATAGTCGCCTCTCGCTCGAAACGATCGCGCATCCTTTGGTTGAGGAGAGTTTGCGAGAGGAATTTCACGGCGACGGTTACGCCCCCTAAGAGTTTATCTGCTGCTCGATATACTTGTCCCATGGCACCGCTACCGATCAACTCGACCAGTTGGTATCGATTGGCAAGTAAACTCCGATGTCTAGATTCTGCCGACATAGCTAGGCTACTGTGTTAATTATAGTGAGTCTGGTGGAAAGAGTTTCTTAAGAACCGCTGCAATCCCTGGGTGATCGAGAGGACTTAACCTGAGAATGCCCTTTTTTCGGGCTAAAAGCATGATTGTTAAGATATATTTTCAGGCATTTTTAGTCCTTGCCCCTTGCATAATCAATTTTTGGGGGTTGAAAAAAATGAAAAAACTAAGTATAAAGTAGCATAAAATCTCTAAATAGACCATTTAATTGATTATTACGACCACTGACTCCGTTCGGACCTCGGCGTGAGCTTTTGTCGAACGCTGAGTTCACGGCCGAAGCCTGCCTACTGACTCCTAAACAGATGCTACATTGAAATCCCTAACCTGCATAAAACTTTTTTGCCGCAAGTGACCGATCTGGGTAATAATTCTTTAATAAAGATTTGTAAACTTAAAAATGATTATCCCTTCGCAGTGCTAGAGATTTAATGAGACGACTAATTGCGATCGAAAAAGCTCTGCTCATCGGTCATATTGTATCGATGGCTTTTGGACTAGCGGGATTGTTGCTAGTTCTGCCCCATCCCGAGTTTGTGGCCAATTTACCGGATTTTGGCAAAACCGTCTTTGCTTGGTCAATGGCCGGCGGGGGTGTGGTGTATATGGTGTTAGGAATGGCAGCGGTGGCTGTTTATGCCTATCGGACTCTAGGAGTGTGGCACTGGTTAGGATTCATGGTCCCCGCTATCAGTTTATCCCTTTGTAGCGAACTATTAGGAACCAGTACTGGCTTTCCTTTCGGTCATTATCGTTATCTTTCGGGCCTAGGTTACAAAATTGCGGGTTTAGTCCCCTTTACTATCCCCCTATCTTGGTTTTATCTCGGTTTTAGTGCCTATATCATCGCTCGCGTCGGTTTATCCACTCTTGCTATACCCCAGTGGCTACAAAATCTAGCAGCGATCGCTATCGGGGCGGTATTATTAACTTCCTGGGATTTTGTCCTAGATCCGGCCATGAGTCAAACTACCATCCCCTTCTGGATTTGGGAACAACCGGGGGCTTTTTTTGGGATGCCCTACGAAAATTTTGCCGGTTGGTTCGGTACAGGCTGTGTTTTTATGACGGTAGCCACTTTAATCTGGCAAGTGCAACCAGTGAAACTGCCAAGTCAAGATTTAACCCTGCCTTTTGTGATGTATTTGGGTAATTTTGGCTTTGCTACGGTCATGAGTATCGGTGCCGGTATTTATCCGCCGATTTTCTTAGGATTACTCACCGGTATTCTGCCTTTAACACTCCTCTATAATCGCGCCAAGACTGTTGCTTCCGGGCAAACAGTGGCAACCAGCGAAGTAACAACCCTAAAAATCCCCGTTGTTTCGGTGAGAGGAGCCAAATAAGTTGTTAACTGAGATAATTCTCGGTGCATTCTGCCTGGGGCTACTGCTGTCTCAGGCTGTTGCCTTTTTTATCCTTCTTTCCCGTTTGCTAAAAGGGGCGCGTCGTCGTCCTCCCCTGACTCCCCAACCCCCCACCCCGGAGATGTTAGGGACAGTAAGCGTGATTGTGCCGACGTTAAACGAAGTGGCCAGGATTGACGGTTGTTTACGGGGATTGAGTCAACAGAGTTACGAAGTGCGAGAAATTCTGATTGTCGATAGCAATTCCCAAGATGGTACGCGGGAAAAAGTCAAAGAGATAGCGGCAAAAGACCCCCGCTTTCGCTTGAAAACCGATTATCCTTTGCCCCCCGATTGGGTAGGTCGTCCCTGGGCGTTACACAATGGTTTTTTGTTTAGTTCTCCTAAAAGTGACTGGATTTTGGGCATTGATGCCGATACCCAACCCCAAGCAAATTTAGTCGCTAGTTTGGTCAAAGCTGCGATCGCAGAAGGTTACGATTTAGTTTCCCTGTCGCCGCAATTTATCCTCTCCTATCCGGGAGAATGGTGGTTACAGCCAGCTTTATTGATGACTTTGCTCTATCGCTTTGATGCGGCCGGAGTGCGCGAGCAAGATCCCGAAAGAGTGATGGCCAATGGTCAATGTTTTCTCTGTCGGCGGTCAGTTTTAGCGGCTTTAGACGGTTATAGCGGGGCAAAAGGTTCTTTTTGCGATGATGTCACCCTGGCCCGTCTAGCGGCGACGAAAGGCTATCGGGTGGGATTTCTCGATGGGGCGAAGTTGATTCGCGTGCGGATGTACGAAGGACTCAAGGAAACTTGGCGCGAATGGGGCAGATCCCTTGACCTCAAAGATGCCTCCTATCAGGGGCAATTATGGGGCGATTTAGCTTTATTAGCTCTTACTCAGGGATTACCGATAATTATCACCCCTTTACTGCTCACAGCTTTGATTTTTGGCTACGATTTCCTGAGTTTAAAAATTGTCTTGACTTTAAACCTGCTGCTGTTATTGATTCGTTTTGCCCTTTTATTGGCTGTCTCTCCTAGCTACTATCGGGGCGAAAAAGTCAATCTATCTTCGGGATTATTTTGGCTATCTCCCCTAGCGGATCCGCTGGCAGTTATCCGCATTTTTATTTCTGCTTTTACCCGTCCCCAAAGTTGGCGCGGTCGAGTGTATCAAAAATGTTAGGGTGAAGACCCTCAGTTTCGTAGAAACCCAACTTTAAGGGTTTCTTTTATGAAAGTTTGCCTGAGATTTTCTCCTTTTTAAGTAGGTAGGCGTTAAAAATTATCAGACACCACCCTTATCAAGGGTAGGGTTGATTCATGAATCAACCCTACCTTATCAAGGGGGGATCAAGGGGGGATTAAAGGCAAAATCCATTTTTAATTTAATTATAACCAGCTACTTAATTTAACGGTTTTCAAGATAAATTAGGCTTTTAGTCATCACCTAAAATCATGGCTTCGACTTCCTGTTTAGCTTTTTCTAGGTCGTCTTTCGCTTGTTGTTGGAGTTGTTTGGCTTGATTACGAATTGCGTTGATATGCTCACTAATTTCGATTTGTTTTTCAAGAGGAGGCAGAGGAATTAACAATTTTTTAAAAAATTCATCTGATACTCTTTGATGACCCACAGAACCAGAAAAGTAAAGAACAGCATAATTTCTAAGAAGTTTAAGTCTTAGTAAGGCATAAATATATTTAATATCAATATCAGTTTTGGCTCGAAAAACATGAAATTCTGTAGAACCAAAGCCAATACCATTTACTAAATTAGAAACTACAGCAGATTTTCCATTTTGCATACAAGGCGTTATTTTTGCCCAAATTAAATCATTCTCTAAAAATCTTGTATATCCATTAGATTCTTCTATATTACTTACTTGAGATGTATCGGCTTCTCCATAAATAGCTGAAACACTTTCCATTGGAATAAAAGTCGCTTGCATATCTTTTTTAGTTCCCTTAAATAAGGTAAATGGATTAATAAAAACACAATTCTTAAGCTTTTCCATAGGAAAAATTTTAGAAGGTAATAATAGTTCTTTTTGATGTGCAGGAGCATCAAACCTATCGCCTGATACTTCGCTTAAATTACGGATAAAAATTCGGTTTTTAATAGTGTTTTCTTCGGGTTCGGGTAACTCAATCCCCAACTCCCCTAACAGATAATCATCAATACTTTCAAGTAATTGCTGTGCTTCTAATTCTTTTTGTTTTTTCTTTGCCACAGCATCCTGAATTTTTTCATATATTCTTCGATCACTGATAACAGGAATGGAAAATAAAGCAGGATAATCTAAAGCAGGACGAGTACCACCTGTTGCTCTTTTTGAAGCAAGTTTCTCTACTGTATCTAAGTTTAAAAAAGCCGCTACATTCTGGCTAATTTCCTTAGAACCAGTACGAATAACAACAATGTGCTGATTTATATTACCTTCAAAATTTTGGGGGACAACAGAGGCAATAGCCATCCTTCCAACGCCAGTAATTTTTACTAATAAATCTCCTTCTCTTATTTGACTTCTTTTTAATAAGCCTTCGTGAATTTCCCTAGAGATATAAACTAAATCAGTTTGATCTAGCTCTCCTGTCACTGATAAATTTTGCACACGCACAAATGGAATGCCATTCTCAGCATCAGAATAATAACTATTTTCGCTTTTACTGGGAGTAGCTCCACTTGAATGATACTTAGAAAAGTGCCGTAAACGATATTGAGTTTTTGCTTTAACTTTTTTATCTAATTTAACAAGCTCAGGAATATAACAAAATGGATCAAGCCGTCCTTCTAGTTCCTTTGAATTCACTAAAAATATTTTATATTTATCCACATCAAGACTTAAAAAAAAACCATCCTTACCTGACTCTATAGACTCAATAAACCGCGCAAGCTCCTGACCAATAAAATCTAACTCATTATTATTAGTCGGTTTACCCGTTGCATCATAACCAATATCTTCGGCAATCGCCATAAAAATCGGATAATCTTCGATTACCTTTTGCTTTTCCTCCGCATACTTATCACTCAAAGACTCCTTTAAAGCCTCAATTTGGTCATTATATTCCGCCGTGACCGACTTTTTCCACTCCTTATAAGCCTCCGAATCTGTCAACGCCTTACCAGACAAATTTTGAGCATTATCAAAACCTCGTAACTCCTTTAAATGCCGCTTCTTATTATTTTCAATCTTATCCAATAACTTTAAATAATCATTGCCTTGCTTAATTTGATCCTGTAAAGTCAGTTTAGCCTGTTGAATGTTTTCCGTTACTGCTTGCGAATGCTTTTTCAAAAATAAAACCGAACTTTTAACCCCCGCTCCCGTTGCCGAAAAAGCCGTCTGAGGCATCGAAACCACCGCCACAATGCGATATTTTTCCTCGATTCCCTCCCTGACATACTGCAAACTTGAATTAGTCAAAATACCATCAGGAACCACCATCGCTAAATAGCCACCTTCCTTTAAAAAACGATGACATTGCTCAAGAAATAAAACTTCTGTGCTTTGGCTGTCCCGCTCCGTTGTTCTACTTTTAGGATTTAACCAATCTACCGCCTTCATCGCAAAGCTATATTGGGATATATAAGCCTGTTCCGTTTGTTTAATAACCGAACCAAAAGGCGGATTAGTAATAACAAAATCAAAGCGATTATATGTAAAGCCTTTATTTTCTGTCCGTTTAATTAAATCTTCGCTATCGCGTAAACCATCCGCTGCAATCACATTGGTATGACCATCATCATGGATAATCATATTCATTTTGGCAACCCGGGCAATCTGTTCATTAATTTCAATGCCAAACAAATTACTCTGAGCAAAATTATGCCAATGCTGATAATGTTTGTTATATTCTTTCGGATCCGTTTGATAATTGGGATAGTATTCATTGGCCTCCCTACGAACCTTCTCTAACGCATGAAGCAGAAAACCACCGCTTCCACAAGATGTGTCTAAAACTAAAGAACTATGCTTGATGGGTAGCACATCCACAATAAACTTAACAATTGGTCGAGGTGTAAAATACTGCCCAAAATCTCCGCGAAAAAATGACCCCATAAACGTCTCAAAAGCGCGACCCTTACTATCTAAGTCTGTTTCGCCTAAATTAATACTTTCCAAATAACCCACCACCGTCCGCAACTTCTCTGGACTTAAGCGAATATCATCCTTAAAAACTTCTGCATCTGCTCGACGGCCTTCTTCATATAAAGCCTTAATGCGCTCACTTAATTGCTTATTTTCCCGTTGTTTTCTTTCCTCCTCTTTTTCATTAGCTTTAGGAGCAACACTAAAGATCTGAAAATCGTAGGGTTCCCCTACCTTGCGAGCTTTCTTTTCATCCCAAATTTTACAAAAAATTAGCTTATCTAACTCGTCAAAAGCCTCTGAGGGATTCAACTCTCCCCCTCCCCATAAGGATTGATGAGCCTGCTTAAAACGACGGGTTAACTCATCCTCTGTAACTACTGTTAACTCAAATAACTTTTGTCCATTAGAAATACCACCACCTTTAGCATATTTAAAACGCGCTAATGTTTCCACTCCCGATTGTGGAATATCAGTGATAGTAATTCTTTCCTTTGGCTTTTCTGTTGGTACTTGATAATATTCATCTTTAATACCGGAAGTTATCCAAACATATTTTGATCCTTCCGCCACCGCATAACTAAAACCCTGCTCTACTGCCTGAGTAAATTCTAATTCTGAAACCTCTTGTTTTTTACATTCAACAACGATATGGGGCGATTTATGCTCATCATCATTATAAACAATAATATCCGCTTCTTTGGTCGTTGATCCCATTACCACAGGAACAAATAACCGAATACGCTTTTGGGCATAACCATAGGTCAAAATTAATTTTAAAAAAGTCTCAGCCTGTACCTGTTCTTCAGGATTGCTATAATTTCGCTTTTTATTTTGATTAGTATAGGTAATATATTTCTGCTCATCATCTAACTTAATTAAGCCTTTTTTGATTCCTTCTTGAATTAAACTCATAAGCGTGTGATGGCCGATTCATTGACTGAGATAAAAAAATTATAATATTAACTGGGTATTTCAGACAACCCAAAAAAAGTTAACTTGAGCATCTTGATTGTTTAGCCCGTTAAGTAGCTGGTTATAATTAAATTAAAAATGGATTTTAGGTTCGATCCCCCCTGCCCCCCTTGATAAGGGGGGTGCCGATCCCCCCTTAGTCCCCCCTTAATCCCTCCTTAATAAGGGGGGATCTGATAATTTTTAACGCCTACCTACTTAAAACCGAGGAATATGATTAAAAAGATAACGCATGACCACAAACTCCCAAGAAAATAACGAATAGCCATAACCCTGCTGCTCCACCGTCCTCACCTGAGCTTGTAAACCCTTTAAGGAAAAATCAGGATTCCAACCTGCATATAAACCCACCCCCACCGGCACATACCGGGAAGCTGTCGCCAGTCCCGATCCCGAAAGACTTGCCGCCACCTGATTGGGAGTTTTCCGATAGATCTGTAAGACCACCTCATCCACAATCCCTTGACGCACCCAAGCCAACCAATTTTGATTATATTTATTCACCGCAAAAGAGTGAGGATTAGGCGAAAGACTCACCACCAACTTGGGATTAATCGCCTTGACATGATCGTGCAACTTGCGGGTTAAATTCGTTAAAGCCTGACTTTTATTACCAAAAACACGCGGAACCGCCCAATGATCATCTAACTGAATCCCCGCCAAATCTTTTTCTTTTAAAATATCTTCCATATTCCCCAAAAGATAGGCTTGTACCTGCGGATTCGCCGGATCTAACCAGACATTGGTTTCCACCACCGTCTTCCCTGCGGGCGTTTTTAATAGCCAATCCGGATGCTTTTTGGCAATGGGATCCTTAGGGGATAACATCAAACCATACTCAAACCAAGCAAATGGTTTCAAACCCTGCCGTAAAGACTCCTTAACCGCTGCCCTCCAGGGATTGCTCAACGGCGGCACAAACAACCAATTCGTCGGACGTTGGGAAGTCGGATAAAGCGTTCCCCTCAACCCATAAACACTAAAATACACCCGGTCATAACCCGATCGCGAAAGATGATTTAACACCTCATCTAAGGACGTAGTGTGATGTAACAATATCGTGCCAATATTGGTTAACCAAACCCCCTTCATCTGCTCATTTTCCACTGCCTTTCGGGGAGCCGCTCGGTGAGTAACCAACAACAAAAAAGCCACTCCAGCAACAATCCCAAGCCTCTTTAGGTACTTGCTAAACTTAACCATGATTACCGATTGATCCCACCCAGATATTTGATAATAGTATTATTGTAGTCCGATTTTTGATATTCAGTTCCTCATCAGCGATCGCTGTTTAGTTATACTAAATCCGGTTATTAAAGACTGATTATTTATTCCCCTTTTTGCATGAGTGCCTGTCCTGATATGTAGCCTATACTCAACGGATTTAGTATCAGACCATGTTCGCATTCTTCTTACTTACCCACCCCTGATGCTCTTAAGTGGGTTAATAGTCAACCTAAAAGCAACTTCTTGCCAATTAATGTGGGACAATTATCCTAACCATTTTTAAAAGATTTATTGGCAAGACAAACGGGTTTTGTGGACAGGGACGTATTTCGTGGCTAGTTGTGGTGGTGTTACGATAGACCAACTTAAAAAATATGTCGAGAATCAGGATTCTCCTAACTATTAGTTGTGCTGCGCTGTTCTATATTGGCCGAACCTTTCATCTCCGAGGTGAAACAAAGGGTTCCTTCAAGCCGACATTACAGGTAACTGCGTTGTCAAATGCTTTTGTAACCCACAGGCAAAGGTGAAACACTCTCTTATCCCTCTGAAACTCTTAATTTTGCCGCATTTCTATACTTATCCAATATCTTGCGATCGCTTGTCTTTCCTACCGGCCAAATTCTGGCAGATTTTTTCCCAAAAAACCCTTGACAAATCCCCGCACTTGACAGATACTTATATATAGAATGGGAATCCGTGCCTGCCTGCGAACCCTCTTTTTTTAGGTTAGATAAGCGTCAAGAAAATAAAAACCTAATACCTGACCAGTGCTAAAGAGGATAGGTTATGACAACTAAAGACTTATACGAACAAGACTATCCTGCTTGGTTAGAAGAAACGGCCAAACAACTGCGACAAAGACAGACAGATGTATTAGATTGGGAACATCTCGGAGAAGAAATCGAAGCATTGGGGAACGAACAGAGACATAAAGTAGATAGTTATCTCCTACAATTACTCATTCATCTGCTTCTCTATCAATACTGGCCGGAGGAACGAGAAAGATGTGCGAAGGGATGGCAGGACGAAATCGGTAACTTTCGGGTGGAATTAGAACTTTTATTGGAGTCGAAAACCCTTTATAACTATTTTTTAACCAGAATCGCCGTTATTTACCCCAAAGCAGTGAAGAGAGTCCGACAAAAAAGCCAATTACCGGCCGCTATCTTTGCCGAAAGCTGCCCCTATAGTCCTGAACAAATCCTCGATTCCGATTTTCTCCCCTGAAATTCCGGCAGATTTTTTCAAAAAAACCCTTGACAAATCCCCGCCCTTGACAGATACTTATATATATAATGGGAATCCGTGCCTGCCTGCGAACCCTCTTTTTTCAGGTCAAATAAGCTTCAAAAAAATAAAAACCCGATACCTGACCAATACCAAAGACTTATAAGAACAAGACTATCTTGCTTGGTTAGAAGAAACGACCCGACAACTGCGACAAAGACAGACAGATGTATTGGATTGGGGAACCAACAGAGACATCAAGTAGATAGTTATCCCCTGCAATTACTCATCCATTTGCTTCTCTACCAATACCGGCCAATGTCTTCCCCACCGGCCAAATTCCGGCAGATTTTTTCAGAAAAACCCTTGACAAATCCTCGAACTTGACAGATACTTATATATAGAATGGGAATCCGTGCCTGCCTGCGAACCCTCTTTTTTCAGGTTAGATAAGCGTCAAGAGAATAAAAACCTGATAACCGATCCCTAACTACCTATAAGCTTTTCACCCAATCACTAATCAACTGGTTAACCTCTGTGGGAATTTCATCGTGGGGACAATGACCAGCAGTTAGATAATATTCTGTCAGAGAAGGATAGTATTGACGGAATTTGGATCCGCGTTCCCTCGTATTCATCCAAGGATCCCCCTCACCCCATAACATCAACAGGGGACAACTTAACTTTTGCAGGAGAATATCCACATTTTCCCCCCGGGGAGATTTAAACACAGAAGCAAAAACTTTGGCTGCTCCCGCATCCAGGGAAGGACGACGGATATCTTCTATTAACTGCTCAGTAATGGCACTGCGATCGAGATATACTTTCTCTAGGGTTTTGCGGATAGTTTTGGGTTGACGGGTATAGAGAAATAAGAGATAACTGGCGTGGGGTTGCAGCAAGATCGATCGCAGTAATTTTTGTGCTAAATTAGGCTGACGATTGCTTTCTGTATCGCTAAAGGGACCGGCACTATTGAGGAGAATTAATCCCCGAACATTCTCAGAGTGATTAGCAGCCACACAGAGAGAAGCGTAACCCCCCAGAGAATTACCCGCTAAAACCGTCGGTTGGCCCACAACTTCCTTGATAAAATCATTTAATTGTTGCTGCCAAAGACTGCCACTATAGACAAGATCCGGTTTAGCTGATCTACCAAATCCTAACAGATCGATCGCCCATACCTCCCATTCTGAGGCTAAACCTTGCAGATTTTTTCGCCAATGGTCGGTGGAAGCACCAAAACCGTGGACTAATAGTAAAGGGGGTTTTCCCGCGACTCTAGTACCCGCTTGCACATAGTGTATCGAATGTCCTTGCCATTGCCAATTTTGCTTTATCGTCAGAGCAGCTGTATTCATCGGCTGTTTTGTTAAGTAATGTTAATAATTCTTAGTCTAACCGATTGAGAAACTGGAGACAAAGCTAGAGATTTTTAGCCAAACCCCTTGACTGAAAACGGAACTTGACATATACTTATATATATAATGGGAATCCGTGCCTGCCTGCAAACCCTTCATTTTTGGGCAAATAACCCTAAAAAACACTCTCAAAAAAATCTTGAGCAGGATTAGTCTGCCGGTATGGGTGGCTAACCCTAGAGAATTACTCCTAAATAACAGCTATGAAGATTTTGACGATTTTACGGGGATTAATCGACAAAAATCCCTTAACTGAGGCGGATCTAGAAGAATTACTAGCGATCGAATCCTTAAATTTTAGGGAGACTAACCCTCTCATCCTCGGATAATTCTGGCTTACCCCTCGCGTCCACCCCATCGGTGTAAACCGATTCAACTATCTTTAAAAAGGCTTTTTGAGCTTCATTCATTATCGTCTTCATCTTCAAAATCATCTTCATCCTCAAAATCGTCTTCATCCTCGGAATTTACGGGAAAATCTTCGGGAGAATAGAGCAAGGCAAAACTTTCAAAATAAGGCTTGATTGCCTCCTCATAATCCGAACGCGTTCGCAGTTTAGAAAATTTACCCCGATCAAAATCTGCCTTGATAGTGCTGACGATTCTCGCCAAAGGTTCGGGATAAGCAGGACTAGCACCTTCATGACTCGAAGCCATTCGCGAAAAAACATCGCCGTCTCCAGCCACCAGTCCCCTAAACAAATTTTTGACAAAACTTTCTAAACGTGGATCCATAAATTTCCTCACTTCGACAAAGCTCAGTGACCTCTAAATTTCCTCCATTTCTATAATAGCAACTCCTTTCTCTGTGGTTATTTTGTTGATTTTAAACCCAGTAAAAGCAGGAGAGATTTTTGGCCAAACCCCTTGACTGAAAACGGGACTTGACATATACTCATATATATAATGGGAATCCGTGCCTGCCTGCGAACCCTTCATTTTTGGGCAAATAACCCTAAAAAACACTCTCAAAAAAATCTTGAGCAGGATTAATCTGCCGGTATGGGTGGCTAACCCCAGAGAATTACTCCTGAATCATCGGGACAGTTTTTTGCTAATTCTGATAACAGCTATGAAGATTTTGACGATTTTACGGGGATTAATCGACGAAAATCCCTTAAGTCAGGCGGATCTAGAAGATTTACTAGAGATCGAATCCTTAAGTTTTCAGCAGACTAACCCTCTCATCCTACAGGAAAGGGCGGAACTATTAACGATTCTCTGGCCGCGAGTCTGGCAAAAATGTCAGGAGTTAGGGATAAATCAGCCAAATCAGATTTTGATCAGCTGTTGGCGCTTCTGGATTCCTTGGGCGCTAGAGCTACGCAGCCACGCAAAACCGTTGATTCAAGGCATTTTGGCCCCTCAAGGCACGGGAAAGACCACCCTAACATCCATAATGTCGATTATTTTAGCCTATTTTGATTTAAAAGTAAATAATCTCTCTTTAGATGATATTTATAAGACCTATAATGAGCGAATAAAATTGCGTCAAAAGGATGAAAGATTGCGCTGGCGTGGTCCACCGGGTACTCATGATATAGCATTAGGAATTAAAGTTTTAGAACAGGTTTGTCAGCAAGAAAGTCCGATTTTAATCCCGCGTTTTGACAAGTCCCTGCATCAAGGACAAGGAGATAGAATTGCAGCGGAACAAGTGGAACGAGTTGATATTCTTTTTTTCGAGGGTTGGTTTGTGGGCATGAATCCAGTCGAGGAAACAGTCTTTGATCATGCCCCCGATCCGATTAATAGCGAAGAAGACCGACAATTCGCCAGGGATAATAATCAAAGATTGCGAGAATATCTACCCCTCTGGTCAAAAATCGATCGCTTACTGATTCTTTATCCCCTTGACTACCGTTACAGTTTACAATGGCGACAGGCAGCCGAAGCAAAAGGAGGTATGACCCCATCAGAAATTGAGGAATTTGTCAAGTATTTTTGGAAAAGTTTACATCCGCAATTATTTCTGCCCCCCCTGCTCAAACAAGCAGAGCTAGTGGTAGAAATTAATCAGGATCATAGTCTGGGAAAAATCAGTTATCAGTGAGTAGTAATCAGTAATCAGTGAAAAGAAAGCCCCGAACTGGTCACTTAACAGACTGAAAACTCCCATCTGATAACTGGTAACTGATAACTGATAACTGATAACTGATAAAGCTTATGATTGAAGTGGAACATCTGAGTAAAATTTATGGTTCGACCACGGCAATTAGTGACGTGGATTTTACCGTAGAAAAAGGAGAAATACTCGGTTTCTTGGGACCGAATGGAGCGGGAAAAACCACAACTATGAGGATTTTATCTGGGTATATTCCTGCCACGACAGGAACAGCAAGGATAGCAGGATACGATGTGCATCAACAATCCTTAGAAGTGCGTCGTCGCATTGGTTATCTTCCCGAAAATCCCCCCTTGTATCCAGAGATGACCGTGGAAAGTTTTCTTGATTTTGTGGCACGGATTAAAGGCATCTCATCGGGGGATAGAAAAGCGCGGGTAGATTTAGTTTTAGGCAAATGTCAGTTACTAGAAAAAAGAAAGGTTATTATCCGCAAGTTATCCAAGGGTTATAAACAGCGTGTGGGAATTGCCCAAGCGATTGTACACGATCCACCGGTAATTATTTTAGATGAACCGACAGTAGGATTGGATCCGAAACAGATTATCGAGGTGAGAAATCTGATTAAAAGTTTAGCGGGAGAACATACAATTATTCTCTCCACTCATATTTTACCAGAAGTGAGTATTACCTGCGATCGAGCGACAATTATTAATCGGGGTCGCATCGTGGCCAATAATATTACTACCGCTACCCCTGCCGGTTCCAGTTATGAAATTGAGATCGAGGGTGATAGGGATTCCCTGCTAGAAATCCTGCAACAAATACCCCAAGTCGAACAAGCAGCAAAAGTCGGCGATAACCTGCTCAAAATTGTTGGTCAAGCGGGGACAAACCTAGGGGCAGAACTTGCTAGAATAGTTGTCAACAATGGTTATAACCTATTAGAAATGCGTCGCACGCGTAAAACCCTAGAAGATATATTTCTGGAAGTAATCGGCAGCGGGGAAAGTAACCAGCAAGAGGAGAGGCATGATCAATAATATCTGGGCGATTTTTCGCAAGGAATTTCAAAGCTATTTTACCGCCGCCAATGCCTATATCATTATGGGGATATTTTGGTTAGTAGCAGGATTTTTCTTTAACTCCCTTCTCTACGGAATTATTCTCGATATTAGTATCCAGGAACAATCGGGATTTCTGGTAGCCAGAGATGTGGTATCTGAATTTATGACCACTTTCATCGGCATTATTTTATCCTCTTTATTGTTGGTAATTTTGCCAGCCCTGTCTATGGGATTATACGCAGAGGAAAAAAAACAGGGAACCCTAGAACTTTTAGCCACTTCCCCCCTGACCAATTGGAGTATAGCCATCGGTAAATTATTGGGAGTGCTGGCCTTTTTTACCGTGATGATTATCCCCCTCTGGATTTACGAAATAGTAGTTTTTAGTAGCGCAGTTCCCCCGGTGAATATAGCCAGTATTTTAATGGCTCATCTAGGATTAATTTTACTGGCAGCGGCCATCCTAGCCATCGGGATGTTTATTTCTTCCCTTACCAATAGTTCTATCCTGGCTTACATCATCACCTTTATCACCATCTTATTTATCTGGATACTGGATGTAATTGCTAACAATGCCGAAACCTTCTTTCGAGATCGCATCGGAGGAGAAGTGGGAGAACAGATCGGATTTTTCCTGAAAGAATTACTATCCCATCTATCTTGGTATCAACCCTTTAACAATTTCGTGCGGGGAATTTTTGACAGTAGTAGTTTAGTCATCCTCCTCAGTTATATTCTGCTGGGAATCTTCCTAACTACTCAAGCGATCGAAGCGGACCGTTATCAAAGAAACTAACTATGAGATCCTGGCAAAAATACAGTAAATTTCTCTATATACCCGCCCTATTTCTGGGTAGTGCCGGCCTAACCGTGGGGTTAATCTCCGGTCAATGGTCATCCCTCTCTCTGGGGTTATTAATTGCCGGGGCTATTTTGTTTCTAGGGTGGCTGTTGTTATTAGTAATCACTTCCAAAGAATTTTGGCAAAAAAGAAGTACCCGCACCGGCACTCAAACCCTCATTACTACTATTATTGTCCTCGGTGTTATCGGTTTAATTAACTTTCTCGCTCTCCGTTATCCCTATCGAGTTGATTTAACCGAAAACCAAATCTTTAGTTTATCCCCCCAAACTGAAAGACTATTAACCAATCTATCAAAACCCGTCAAAGTCTGGATTTTTTCAACCCTGGGAATCAGTGCCAGCGAACAGGAACTTTTAGCCAATTATCAACGCAAAAATCCCCAATTTCAGTACGAGATAGTTAACCCAGAGAAAAAACCCAATATTGTCCAAGAATTTAAAAAACTAGCCGATGATAATCTGTCCAGAGTCTATCTACAGTATGGTGACAAAAAACAACCCCTGAAAACTATTAGTGAACAGGAAAATCTCACCGAAGCAAAACTAAGTAACACCATCGAAACCGCTAAAACTAATCGCACTTTAACCGCTTATTTTCTGCAAGGTCATGGAGAAAATGCCATCAAAGAACCTCAAGGGGGTTTAGGGCAAGCAGTCAATAGTTTAGAAGCAAAAGGTTATCAAGTAGAACCACTTAATCTAGTGGAACGTTCCACCATTCCCAATAATGCCGATGTCATTATTATTGCCAGTCCCAAAAGAAAAATATTTCCCCAAGAAGTCACCGCGTTAAAAAACTATCTTGAGCAAGGGGGCAAAATTTTATTACTGATTGACCCTCAAACCGAAACCGGATTAGAACCCTTATTAACCGCCTGGGGTGTGAAACTGGATAATCGGATTATTATTGATGCTTCCGGTGCCGGGGAAATCATCGGACTAGGACCGGCTAGTCCCATTATTACCAATTACGGCAATCATCCCATTACTCGCGATTTTGCTAACGGTATTTCTATCTTTCCCTTTGCTCGTCCCATCGCTACCGTTCCCGTCGAAGGAATTGAAGCCGTATCTTTAATGATTACTAATGATAAAATGTGGGCTGAGAGTGATTTAAATGATCAGAATCTCCAGTTTAACCCTGAAAAAGATTTAGCTGGTCCCTTTGATCTAGGAGTTGCCCTGACGGGAAAAAAAGGTAAATTAATCGTGATTGGTAATGCCAGCTTTGCCAGCGATGGACTGTTTGAACAACAGTTAAACGGAGATATATTTTTAAATTCTGTGCAGTGGTTAGCCAGTGGTGAAACAGCCACCTTATCTATCCGGGCCAAGGAACCAGAAAATAGAAGAATCAATTTAAATCCCCTGCAAGCTAACGCTATTTTTTGGATAGCGATGGTAGTGATGCCTTTAGTAGGATTTACCCTAGCTGGATTGACTTGGTGGCAACGTCGTTAATCGAGTTAGAATCTAGAAAAATCATCTCTCTTATTTACCCTAACTGCCATGACCACAACCCAAACTATCCCCCAATTGTTGACTTTTGATGACTATATTAATCAATATCCCGATGATGGACAACAATACGAATTAATCGCAGGAAAATTATTGGCTATGATGCGACCGATCGGAAAACACGAAGAAATTGGCGGATTTGTTTCTGGAACCCTATTCTTAGAGATAAATCGGCAGCAATTACCCTATTTTATCCCCAATACTGCGGCAGTAAAACCCCTTCGCCCCCATACAGGTTATCTACCCGATATTATTGTCTTAGACAGAGAAAATCTAGTTAATGATCCCTATTGGGAAACCGCTTCCTCAATTTCTTTGGCAACATCAGCTAAATTAATTATTGAAATTGTCAGTTCCAATTGGCGAGATGATTATCTGAAAAAATTCGACGACTACGAACAATTAGGAATTGCCGAATATTGGATTATCGATTATTTAGCCAAAGGTTCGGCCCGATATATCGGCAGCCCCAAAGAACCCACCATTTCTATCTATCAATTAATCGATGGAGAATATCAAGGTAATTTATTTAAACAGGATCAACGTCTTATTTCAGGGGTTTTTCCAGAGTTAAACCTCACGGCTAATCAAATTTTTCGTGCTAGAGCTTAAAGAAAAACCCGTATTTTTAGATTGGACTTATGGCAAAAATCAAAAATTGTCCTGAGAGTAAGGAGTCAGGAGCTTATAATAGAAAACAACTCAAGAGCGGAGAAATCAATTAATGTTTGCCACAATAGAAGATAAACAAGCTCTTTCCCTCGAAGTATTTCTTGCCCTTCCAGAAACTAAGCCTGCTAGGGAATATTATCATGGAATTGTCACTCAAAAACCTATGCCCAAAGGAAAACACAGCATCTTACAATTTGAGTTAGCCTCTGCCATTAATCAACAGACTAAACCTCAAAAATTAGCTTATGCTCTACCTGAATTGCGTTGTACTTTTGCAGAACGTTCAATTGTGCCAGATATTGCGGTGATTCGTTGGGAGAATTTGCCAAGAGATCTAGATGGAGAAATGGCCGATCAATTTTTACGTTATCCCGATTGGATTATTGAAATTATGTCTCCTGAACAATCTGTTACCTTAGGGATGGAAAAGATTATTTTCTGTTTACAACAAGGAACAGAATTAGGTTGGTTGATTGATCCTTCAGCAAAGTCAGTCACCGTTTTTCAAACAGGATTACCGAAAGTACATATTGCAACTGAAGGAAATAATGAGCCTTTAGCAGTGATTAAAGGATTAGAACGTTGGTCAATATCAGCAGTGGATATTTTTGCTTGGCTAAAGGTTTAATTTGTTATGTCAGCATCGTTTGGTTTATCAGTTTATTCCAGAAGAGTAAAGTTGTCAAAGTTATACGGATGTGGACTCATTATGAATAACCCCTCTTATTTATTTTATACTGGTAACATTAATGATTGATTTGGATTGTAAAAATTAGGAACATGAAAGGCTTATGGTATAAGACTTTTGCCTTCCGCAAAGCGGTATAAATCCCCTCAAGATAACACAGAAATATGATATAAATGCCCCTACTCAATTGACTGAATAAAGGGGCATTTATGGTATTTAGAGGCAATTTAGCCTACTTTTTTGGTTTCTTTTTCAGTGGATTGGGAGGGTTTTAGTTAGCAACTGATAATAAAGCTTCTTCTATTGGCTTTGGTAACTCAATAGCATGAAACCGATTCACAGAAAAAGCGTAATCTTCACCCCTTTCATCAATAACCCGAATTAGACTGTTTATTTCTGCTGTCTCATCAGGGATAACGCGGTATATTTTGCCAACTTCTAGTGAAGCCTCGTAGCCTTCATTATTGAGACAAACTGCGAACTTATTTGTTGGCGATGGCTCTGTTTTCATGGTCAATCGAGAAAGGGTAGCTTGAGCTTAAATTCTTTTTTGCCAATGCCAGAAGCTCTCGTACCAATGGACTTCAGCTAACCTTACTATACCATTGGGAAGCTGAACTTGGGCTATGCCCTTTAAACACGCATGACTGAAGCTGAGATGAGGCAGGAAAATTTATTGTAATTTCTCAATAATACTGATAATAATTCTCTTTAGCTGGGGGAGATTGTTTTGAATCACTTTCCAGACGACTTTTTCATCAATTGCCCAGTATTCATGAACTAATTTATCCCGCATACCTGCGATGTTTTTTCAAGGAATATTAGGATAATTAACTCTCACTTCATCAGGAATATTTTTGACTGCTTCCCCGATTATTTCAATTAATTTTACTGCCGAAAGAAAGATTTCTATCTTAGTTGAAAATTCTTCAAAGCTTAGATCCTGAGTCATCTTTTCTAGTTGACAAATTGCCTCTAGAATGTCTTGCAAGAAATCTCTAAATTCCCGTTGCGTCATACATAAATAACCTCGGATAAAATTCTTTCTCTCCTTTTTCCTTTTAAGCCATTTTTACTGATAACATCCGCTTTTACCTTAAGTAAATCACTTAAATAATATTCCAGATCTACTAAATCTAGTAAACTAGGCGGTTCTGTATAATCTATCAGAATATTAACTTCACTATTTTCCTGCACTTCTCCTTTTACATAATCTCCAAAAATACCTAATTCACTGACATGATACTTTTCTTTTACTAAGGACTTAACTTGACCCAAAATCGCTTTAATTTCTTCTAAATTTTTCATGATACTTACCTTCTAAGATAACGGAAAAGACTTTTACCCTACTGATCAAAATTTTATTTCCTGTATCTGTATTGTAGCAGATATCGGATGAAAGGATAAACCATACTTCTTAAAATCATGAGAATTGAGAGAGTTATGCAAAAAATACCCCCTCAACTGACCGAATGAAGGGGCATTTATGGTATTTTAGAAGCAATTTAGCCTACTTTTGTGGTTTCTTTTTCGGTAGATTTGGAGGGTTTTAGTTTAGGTTTGAGTATCTCCGTTATTCTAAATTTCGCTTTTTCCAGTAATCAGGTTTACGTTTTCCATGTGCGATCGCAACCACCCAAATAGATGCTTCAAATTCTACATAAAAGATGATGTAAGGAAAACGGCGAATGAGATAACGGCGCACCCCTTCGATAGTATGGGCTGTTCCCAGATTAGGGTTAATTTTAATTTTTTCGAGAGCTTGTTCAATTTCAGATAGTAAATCTAGCCCTAATCCTATCTTTTGCTTCTCATAATATTGAATAGCATTGTCAAGTTCTCGTCTTGCTTCACTGTGAATAATAACAGGTTTCACGAATATTTCTCTCGTAATTCCAATAATACTTTATCCGATGGTTCACCCTTGGCTGTTCCAGCATAAATTTCGGCTAATCTTTGAGTTAATTCTCTATCCCAAGCATCTAAAACATTGTCATCTACACCTTCATCTAAGGAATGGATGAGAAAGTAAGCTAGTTCAGCGCGATCTTGCACAGAAAGTTGAGCAAGTTCTATTTTGAGGGTTTCTGCTGTTTTAGTCATCTTGAAAGCATCTATAACCAGTCATCTTAGATTGTAGCAGCTCTCGGCTTGCAAGATAAACCATCCTCCTTAAAATCATAGGAATTGAGAGAGTTATGCAAAAAATAAACCCCATCAACTGACTGAATGAAGGGGCGTTTGTCATATTTTAGAAGCAATTTAGCCTACTTTTGTGGTTTCTTTTTCGGTGGATTGAGAGGGTTTTAGTTTGCGTTTGAGGGTTGAAACTGCGCCAAGAGTACCGAGAGCGAGGAGGCCGAGGGTTGAGGTGGGTTCGGGAGTAGTTTGAGGCGGTTGAGAAATAGAGCCAAAGGAGATGTTATCGATGCTAAACACGTCATTTGGCGTAGATACTTTGGCAATAACATAAGAGATATCGTTCTGCGCTCTACTGATGCCCCGAAATGCAGCGAAAGATCCACCAGGAGGACCTGTCGGAATGGGAGCCGTATCGAGTAGATTGTTGGCGGAGTCGTAGGCTTGAAGTTCGTTGCCAGTAAAGTTCGGATCGAACCAGCCTAGGCCTACTTCATTAATAAGCGAACTAAAGTCGATACGGATATTAACATAACCCGTGGACCCCAAAGGTTGTCCGCCGTTTGAGCGGAGAGTCTTGTTGAATACTAGGGGGCCATTTGCTGTAAATGACGAGATATCGATGATAGCAAGTGGGGTGCTGGCACTGAAGGTTGCGTTGCCGATAATGAGAGGATTGGTTGTTAAACCTGATCCGAAGCTTTCAAAATCAATCAGGGTGTTCGTCGGTGAAAGTTGAGAGGGACTAGTAAGAATCGTGGCGTATGCTTTATTAGTCGCACAGCACATTAAAGCCAAGGTCAGAATAGCAAAAGAAGTAGATTTTAGCATTTGAAATCCTCTTGTATGTTCGGGGAAAGTCAGATCATAAGACCTCTTGCATAAATCCGAAAACAAACGATAGAAACAATAATGGGAGGGACTTTGAGTTAATTATTTATTAGTAGTTGATAATCTTCAAAAATGTTGCTGTACAAGGATCGACTTAAGACTTTTGCAAGAGGTCTATAGTTTCAGGTCAAGCAACAGCCCAACCCAACCCCAATGGGAGATAGCAGAAGCATACACACTCCCCCCCCCACAACTGTATCAAAAGCTACAATTTAATAAATTCTTTATATTCTTCTTCCTAGCTTAGGGATTGACAGGGGAAGATTCCCTCGCACTAACCAGCTGATAGACTAGGGATACCAGCTTTCATTTTGGAGTGAGAGAGTGGTTAAGTTAACCGATTCCCAAATTGATCAAGAAATTGGCAATATTGTCAGTCAATTCCAGCTTTATCAATGTTATGAATGTGCTAGAGCAGTAATGCAGTGGCTAACAGACAACGAAATTGAGGGGAAAGTGATCGAACTGAAAACGCGCTATCATGACGAAGATTATATCATTAGCGATCGCATAGGGAATGATCAATCAATTACGATCAATGGAAAACATTATGGGGTAGAAGTAAGGGGAAGAGTATTTGATAATCTGTCTCCTCAAGGGATGACACGAGATGATTGGCTGAAAGATTTTCATTGCCAAAGTGAAGAGTTTATAATTACTGAAGCAGGAGAAGGGTAAAGATGGAAGTAAAAGGCGGATTATTTGAGATTTTGTCTAAGATTAAAGCTAGACCTGGACTGTATATTGGTCGTCCTTCCCTGTCGGATTTGTTTATGTTTTTAGTGGGTTATAAAACTGCTAGACGGGAGTTAGGAATTGAACCGACAGCCGAAGAAATCAGATTCTATCAAGAGTTTCATCAGTTTGTTGAAAACAAATACAATCTTCATACATCTAATGCTTGGGCTAAAATTATCCTGCTCTATTGCCCCGATGAAAAGCAGGGATTTGAGCGTTTTTTTCAGTTACTAGGGGAGTTTCAACAACTTGGCAGTCAGGAAATTCCTGCCGATGGGATTGAGGATCAAGAGATTATTATAAGTCGTGTCAGCTAGTGCGATCGCAAATCTCATATCTCAGGTCAAACAACAGCCCAACCCAACGCCAAGAACGGACAGCAAAACGACACACACTACCGCACTAAAAACTGTATCCTAAGCTACAATTTAATAAATATTTTACAAATCTTTACATTTCCCTCCCAATCTCTATAAAGAAAACCCAGAACCAGAATAAACAACCCCCAGAAGACGAGACAGAGCAACTCGATCCGACTTCAGTAGTGCGATCGCACCATCCGTAACTTGTCCCCTCACCTCTGAAAACCCATGCTATCCTTGAGGTATTCCCCCAAAATCCTCAAATCAAATCGTGATGAACAATGCTGACCTAGATACCAATTCTCCTTTGTTGCAAACCCTTCAGACATTACCTGTCCAACAACAACAAGAAATTCTCGATTTTTTGGAATCTATAGTCAATCAACACCATCAAACCCAAATAACCCCAACAGGTAGAATTGCGGGATTATATCAAGGTCAAGGCTGGATCAGCGATGACTTTAACGAACCCCTAACCGATGAACTCTTGCCGCCAACTTAACCCATGCAACTTTTATTAGATACCCATAGCTTTATTTGGTGGTCAATTAACTCAGAAAAACTATCACTAACCGGGCAAGATTTGTTATTTGATCGAAATAATCGCTTATTTTTAAGCGTTGCTAGTGTCTGGGAAATGCAAATAAAACTGCAACTGGGAAAATTACAACTTAACCCATCTTTACAGGAATTAATTAAAAATCAAATAACCATTAATAATCTAGAAATACTTTCTATTGATCTGGCTCATATCTGGACACTAGCAACCCTTATCCACTATCATAAAGACCCCTTTGATCGACTTTTAATATCCCAATCAATAACCGAAATTATGCCTATTCTGAGCATTGATGAAATATTTGACCGTTACCCCGTTCAAAGAATTTGGTAAATTTCCACAAATGTCAGGCGATCGCTCACCTCGCAGCTAGGTCAAGCAACACCCCCACCCAACGTCAAAGGCAGACAACAGAAGGATACACATCCCCAAAAAACAACTGTGTCAAAAGCTACAATTTAATAAATCTTTACATTCCTCTCCCTAGCTTAGGGATTGACAGGGGAAGGAGTCTCAGGTGGTTTCCCCTGTTTTACTCCTTCTCGGGCGAACTATCGCCTTTCGTGAGGGATTGTGGCGCGGTGTGTCGGATTCGGTATTATTTATAAATATCACCACGCGGACCGATCTCAGTGACAATGAAAAGACGTTCTTCTCGATTGACCTGCATTAATACCCGATAATTAGCCACCCGCAGGCGATAACTCTCTCGCCCTTGGAGTTTCTTGAAATCTGTCTGAGTAGGACTCGCCAGCAATTTATCCAGTTCATTTAAGATGCGCTCTTGGCTGCGGGGCTGTAACCGTTTTAGATAACGCTCGGCTGGTTTTAAGATGATGTAGTGCCACATCCTAACTCAGCCTTCAACTCTGCTTTAGATTTGCCAGGATCGCGCCCTTCTAAATATTCCTGATAGGCTTTCTCTGCCGCCTCAATTTCTTCGGGAGGCACGTCATCAGCCGTCTTTTGAGGTTTCTAAATACTCTAGGAATTGCTCAATATCTACAGCACTTTGGTTGTTCATGCCACTGCGCCTACTTCCTTATTGTTTTTCTGCCTTTCATGAACCATCATAAAACAAAAGAGGGATTTTGGCGCAGTATGTCGTATTCGCCTTTGCCTTCTCCCTTGACTGATCCTCCACTCGATCGCAAACTAAATTAAACAGGATTACCTCGCACCAACCAGAAGATAGACTGGGGATAATAGAAATAATTGAATAGGGCTAAATTACCGGAGGAAACCTTAACTAGCATTTTTGATCTACTGCGTCAACTGGCAGAGCAGATAGAATCAGAAGAATTAAGCATAAACAGTAGCTCTCTTTCATTGTAGGGAAAAGGGCAAAGGTTTAAGAGAAAATTATCATCTTCCCCTTTCCGACTTCTGCAAGCAGTCTATTGATTACTATTTTCTTCAGGAGGAGAAGGTGATAAAACAGGAGGAGCGATCGGTTCAATTTTATCCTCATTAACCGGGGGATTAATCACCTCTGGAACAGGGGAAGGGGAAGGGGAAGGGGAAGGGGAAGGAAGGGGAGAAACTTGAGGACTCGGATCTGTTTCAGGAAGGGGAACAGGAATAGGAATTACTTCTTCTGGGGTGGGACTAGGAGTTAATTCTGGAGTCACTTCTGGAGTAGGAATCACCTCTGGGGTAGGAGTCGGGGATGGAGTAGGAGTCGGGGAATAAATGGGAGTCCGTTGACGAGAAGGTCGTCGGATAGGGGGAAAATCTTGGGAGGGAGGAGGAATGATTTCAGGACTAGGAGAAGGTTCGATGGTTGGTGATGGTTCAATTTCCTCATTTTTGGGTAAAAGAGCCATAAATCCCCGATATCCCAGGGCAAAAGCTCCAATTGTCACCGCAAAAATCAGCAAAATCCGCAGCCAAGGATTCTTTTTTTCCCCGGAATTGGGTTTAATAACCACAGTGGGGGAGATGGTTGGTTTTGGGGGTGTAGAGGACTTTAATCGGGGACTATGGGGAGAAACCGCGATAGTTGGTTGGGTTGACAAATCCGGGGATATTTCTGCCAAAGCTGCTAACATTTCCCCGGCAGTAGCAAACCGATCCCGGGGATGAAAACGGATCGCTCGATCGATTACCATAGCTAAATTAGGATTAACATATTCTGCCTCCTGTCGCCAGAGAATTTCCCCCGTGCGCGAGTCAGTTTCTAGATATTGGGGAGTTTTTCCCGTTAATAAAAAAATCGCCGTTAAGCCTAGGCTGTAAAGGTCACTAGAAAAGACCGGTCTCCCGGCAGCCTGTTCCGAAGCCATATAACCGGGGGTGCCAAGGGCGATCGAATAGGCACTTTTTCCCGTAGGATCGAGTAAGGTGGCGACAGCCTCTTTCATTACCCCAAAATCGATTAAAACGGGCAAATTATCACTATTTCTTAAGATAATATTATCGGGTTTCACATCCCGGTGAATAATGCGGCGACTGTGAATAAAATCAAGAACAGGCAGTAAATTCTCTAAAATCGTCCGCACTGCTGAGGAAGATAAATTTCCCTGACGTTGCTGTTTTTGGGTTAGTGTCTCCCCTTCAATCCATTCCTGCACCAGATAGAAGTGATTATCTTGGGCAAAATAACCGTATAAACGGGGTATTTGGCGATTTTGTTCCCCCAATTCCTCTAAAACACTTGCTTCTTTCTGAAAACGTTCTTTTAACCATTCTGGCATCCCCTCACTTTGAATAGCCGGCTGCAATTTTTTAATCACACAGCGCCGTTGAGAAGGCATATTCGTATCGATGGCGATATAAGTTTCCCCAAATCCCCCCCTAGCAAGGGTACTAACAATTTGGTAGCGATTGTTTAAAAGCACTAGATTCATTACCCTGAGAGTGCAAGCGTGATCCTAGATTGTTCCTAGACTAACATTCTTTCGTTAAGGAAAAAGTCAAGGGAAAAACTAGAGTCAAGTCCAAGGAATCCAGCGACGGATTTTCGTCCACAAAGGTGCATTATCTTGACTACTCATCTCCTGAAAACTTTGATAACAATCGTAGGCGCGATTAAGCTGGGCGGTGATTTCTGTCGCATTGGGATGAGAATTGCGATCGGGATGCCAATAACACAAGAGAGTTTTATAATTATTCTCAATCCGGCTAGTCGTGCTAAAAGGAGTAATCCCCAAAACTCGCCACCAAACGGGATTAGCGGACTCTATAATCATCACGGCCAAGGAACGGGGCGAAGGATAGAGAATTTGGGCGATTAATGACCAATCTGACCCATAACACACCCGATAAACCGCTTTAACCCGCTCTTTTCCCAACTGTTCACAAGCTTGTAAATGCCATTGACGAAAATCCCTCCGCATCTGCTGATGAGTTCGCAAATCTCGCTGGGCAAATCTGCCCTCAGCTAGTTTATTAGCCCCAATAGTGTTAAAGTTACCATGAGCGATCGCTTTTAGATCCCAGTAAAGATGATAAAAAGGATCTTGACCCAAGGCGAGACTTTCCAGAATTTCCTTAGCGTAACCTCTAGCCGGATTTAACCGCAATAATTCCCGTAATTCCCGACAAAATTGCTCATTTTCGGGCATACCGCGCCATTGCCAATAATTAACATCCGGTTTTGCCAGAGACTGCCTATATACACTGCGCCACCCCTGGGGAACAGTACAGGCGATCGGGGTAGCCAAGGGAGTAGCCAGGGGACAAAATTGACCCTTTAAAGAGCTTTCAGGAGCATCTTCCAGCAAACAGGCAAGATGATAGGCGGGATGACTACGGGGCTTTTTTTGGGGGCTAATAAACCAAAAAGCCGTTAAAATGAGAATTAAGTACAAGAGTAGAGAAAGAATTTGCTCCGCCATCGCAACTTTTAGTTAGTCTGCTTATTTACCTGAAGAATTATAATTGGTGCTATGGTCGCTGAAAAGTTCTTTGTATCTCGGCTGATTGTCAGGAATCTACAAAACGGGGTGATATGCCGAAAGTTTCCCCATATCCTTACTTTGGTTATTCGGAAAGTTTCTGTATAATTAATGGTTGTGCAATTCTTATAGGATGAATGATCATCAAGATTTTATTCAGGGAAACTTTTACTTTGCTAAATCTGCTCTTCTGGGTTTTCAGTTCTTCTGCTTTTGCAGATATATTGGATATCAGATTGCGTAAAGATATGCCGTATAGTCAAGCGAAAAAACTACTGGTTGGTGCAGGATGGCAGTATAACAGTCTCCCAGCCTATGGCTATAGTGAAACAGATCCCAAAGTTAACTCAGATTGCTTTGGCAGCGTCGAAATTTGCAACTCATATCCGGAAATGGACGTATGTAGTGGCCAGGGATACTGCAAAATGTTATTTTATGACCATTTTGGTAATTCTCTGTCTGTTACGACTTATGGTCCGCTAATGTCTCCAGAACTCCATGTCATTGGTTGGCGCCTTTATCAGGCATCTGAAAAATGAGTATGATCGCCGCTCTGATAGATCTGGTAGAGTGCGTTCCTTAATGCGAGTCCTACCGCTACAGCGATCAATTTTAAGGAAACCCAACATCCTTACCTGTTACTATGAAAGGGTATAATAAGTTGACTTAAGGTCATCAAGGAGGTAACAAAACCTTAATGGAAAGTCGTATCCATATCCATCCAGATATTTGTAATGGAAGACCTGTTATCGCTGGAACCCGAATTCCGGTGCAAACAGTTATGGAATTTTTAGGAGCAGGGGATTCTATTGAAGAAGTCCTTGAAGAATATCCTTCTCTGAATCGAGAAGATATTTATGCCTGTAGGCAATTTGCAGCAAGATTGATGGCGAATCACTATGAAGTCAGTGCGATCACTGATATGGTAGGTTGGGTTGAGGAAGGAAACCCAACGCTAATCAAAGATATTTGAAGGCCTTATTATCTTCAACCGTCCCATCGAACTAAGATAGTGCAAGCTTAAAGATGGCTTTTAGTTGTCAGCTAAATTTTTGCGCCAATTTCGTCAAATTGCTTCAAGAGATTTGATTGCGAACGCCACTGAAAGCGGCATAGGCGATCGCTATAGCATCTACAGCATCATTAATAGGCATTTTTGTCAATCCGAATAAATACTTAATTTCTTCCGCCACCTCAGCTTTAGTGGCCCTACCATGGCCCAGATGACATTTCCAACTAGCTTGATGGAGGAAAATCGGTTCAATTCCCCCATCGCGGCAGCTAACCAGATTGATAATTCCCAATGCTTGCAGGACTCCACCGGCTGCCTTGATTTGCCGGTTAAAAAAGGGCATTTCCACGGCAATTTCCCCCGGTTTATATTCTGCGATTAACTCCTTTAAATCCCGTTCAATTTCGATCAAACGCTGGGCAGTAGAAAGATTTTTAGAAGTTTCGATCGTGCCGTAATCGACTAAAACCGGCATTAACTCACTATTATCCCGGAGAATAGCCCAACCGACAATCGCTAATCCGGGGTCGATACCCAACCAAGTAGTCATAGATTAAGCCAAAAAATCTTGGACGATTTCGAGGATTCTTTGGGATGCTTGTCCATCTCCAAAAGGATTAATGGCATTAGCCATACGATCATAGGCGATTTTATCCCTTAATAATTCTCCCGCTGCGGCTAAAATTTGCTCTGGATTAGTACCAATTAATTTCGCTGTTCCCGCTTGTACTGCTTCCGGTCTTTCTGTGGTTTCTCGCAATACTAAAACTGGTTTTCCTAAACTGGGGGCTTCTTCTTGAATGCCCCCGGAATCAGTTAATAATAAATAACAGCGTTGAATCGCCCCCACTAACTCGGCATAATCGAGAGGTTCGGTTAAAAATACCCTGGGATGATTGCCCAAAGCGGACTGTATTGGTTCTCGGACGGTGGGATTGCGATGCAGGGGTAATAATAGGGCGGTATCGGCATATTTTTCTAACAACAAAGTGAATCCTTTGATAATATCCTGTAACGGTTCGCCCCAATTTTCCCGGCGGTGAACCGTGGCTAATAAAACCCGATAATCTGACCAATTCAAGCCCGCAATTTGACATTCTGGTGCGGTTTTTGCTACGGTTAATAAAGCATCAATAACTGTATTACCGGTGTGGTGAATATTGCCCGTAACCCCAGATTTTTGTAAATTTTCTACGGCTAAAGTAGTGGGAGCAAAATGTAGGGTCGTCAGTTGAGAAATTAGGCGGCGATTAGCTTCTTCGGGATAGGGATTATAGATATCATTAGTTCTTAATCCTGCTTCCACATGAGCGATAGGAATTTGTTGATAAAAAGCCGCTAAAGCAGCAGCAAAAGCAGTGGTAGTATCACCTTGCACAATAATTAAATCTGGTTTTATGCGCTCAAAAACTGTTTCTAAACCGCGTAAACTGCGGCAAGTAATATCAGTTAAGGTTTGACGGGTTTGCATAATATCGAGATTTTCATCTGCTTTTAAAGCAAATAATTCCATCACCTGCGCTACCATTTCTTTATGCTGTCCCGTCAGAATTACATGGGTTTGAAACTGTTCCGATTCTTGAAAAGCACGAATAACGGGAGCTAATTTAATCGCTTCGGGACGAGTTCCAAGAGTAATACAAATTGATTTCGACATATTATTATCAGTTATCATTTATTAGTTATCAGTTCACCGATTACTGTTTACTGATTACCCAAAATCGCTTGAATTGTGCTGTTTTGTCATTTTTCACTCGTGGGGGGTTGTTGAACGATAAATTGGGGATAGAGTTGCATTTGCTTCGGATTTAAAGGAGGTCGAGAGATGGTCAAAACTTTTTGTTTAGCTAACTCTTGAGTCATGGTATCTAAAGTTTGAGCGATACGCAAATTATATTCTAATTGTTCCCCGGAAGAAAGCAGATTACTTAAGCCATCAATTAAACGTCTTAAATTCTCGCGAAATTGGGGATCACCGATTAAATCATCGATATCCGAGGTGATTTTTTGAGTATTTTCAAAAGTCACCCTAGCGGATTCGAGAGTTTTTTGCAATAGGACAATTGTAGCAGGATCGTTAATAGTTTTAGTAATTTCTCGTAAATTATTCGATGTTTCCACTGCATTATTCAAAATCGTCTCGATATTTTGCATGACTTGTTTAGTATCAATTTCATCTAAACCGGCATTCAACCTCAGGGCGGTATTATTGAGATTATTAGCGAGACTACCAATACCTAAACTAGCTTGATTAATATTATCAAGAGTATTAACGATTTGTCCGCGATTTTCGCTGAGAACAGCATTGAGATTAGCGACTAATTGGGAAGATTGTTGAAAAGTTCTGCTAATTTGACTGCGATTTTCCTGAACGGTATTATCTAAAGTATTGACAAAACGGGAGGCATTATTAGCCGTATTACTGACTGAGCGACTGGTGGCAGCTAATTCCAAAGATAGACGAGAGAGTTCTCTTTGGGCATTACGGATAGTCTGGGAGGTATCATCGGATAAACGGGCGATTTTTTTGGCCGCTATAGCGGTATTTTTGGTGACATCATTGAGATTACCCACAAATTCAGGACTGGTAAAAGTATCCACTAAACGACCAACACTAGACATTAATTGTGTTCCTGTTGTCCCCTGTAAACGAGTATTATTACAGAGAATTAGCTGTTGATCACAGTCGGGACTCAGAGGGTCGAGATTTTTGGCCTCAGCACTTAAAGAAACTAAGGGAGTGATATCGATGGCTGCCTCCCCAATTAATCCAGAAAGATTGGTAGTAACAGTTACCTTCCTAGGCATAACTAAAGTAGCAGAAGCAATCTCGGCAATAACTTCCACTTGATTACTCCCCGGGATAAAACTCGTAATTCTTCCCACTCTCACCCCGCGAAAACGCACCGGCGCCCCGACTTGTAACCCTTCCACATCGGCAAACTCGAAGATTAATTGATAGGTTCTTTGACCAAATCCCCCCCCGCGAACCCAGATAGCGAGCGCCCCAAAGACCAATAATCCGCCTAGGGCAAACAAACCTAGTCTTCCTTCCCGTAAAGCTCGCGAACTCTGCATGATTTTTCTCTCATTCTCGATAGTTCTTAATTTAGCTTAATCTAGCTTAAACGATTGTTCTAATCGGGCCTTCAATGCTGGCACTAAAAAATTGCCGAATCATGGGATGATCGGTACGATCGATATCTGCCACTACTCCCTGCCATTGCACTTTTCCCTGATAGAGAAATACTACTCGATCAGCGGTGCGTCGGATGGTACTTTGTTGGTGAGAAACCATCACATAGGTGTTCGCAGATCCCGATTTTTCATGGAGAGTCCGCACTAGATCCTCGATAATTGTGGAAGCTATCGGGTCTAATCCTGCGGTAGGTTCATCATATAGCAATAATTCAGGATTATCGGCCCGATTATCGGGATTAGTGATAATAGCGCGGGCAAAAGCCACCCGTTTACGCATTCCTCCCGATAGTTCCGAGGGATAAAGGTCACTAATTCCCTGTAAACCGACCATTTCTAGGCTTTCTTCCACTAATTCCCTAATTCTGGCTTTTTTTAAATTAGTTTGTTCGTAGAGATAAAAACCGACATTTTCCCCGACGGTGAGAGAATCAAACAGGGCTGTTTGTTGAAAAACTAAGGAAGTTCGCATCGCTTCTCGACCATCTTCTAGCAATCCCTGACGCAATTGGCCTTTAATACGAATTTCTCCAGCATTTATCCCCGTTAATCCCGCAATTAACCGTAAAACCGTTGATTTTCCCGTTCCCGACGGCCCGATAATTACCAGGGCCTCCCCTCGATAAATGGTTAAATCTAAACCATCGAGAATAACATTATCCCCGAATCTTTTCGATACTCCTCTCAATTCAATTAACGGTTCTTTCATGAAATCAAGATTAATGTCGCTTAATTATCTTATAACCTCTGGAATTTTAGGGAGATGGGGAAGTGGGGAGTATTTTCAGTGAACAGTCAACAGTAATCAGTGAACTGAAAACTGACATCTGAAAACTGATAACTGATAACTGAGGCTCTTCGGTTTGTGTTATGCAATGGACGGGGGTTATAAGGGATGGAACCCTTATATAGAAAGGCATTTAGCGATTTTTGTCAATTGTTTTTTATCTAGAGCAAACTAATCAATTAAGTCTCTTGCCAGATAAGGATTTAGTCGATTTATGCCCCCCTATCGAACCATAACAAGTAACGAAGAGCCATAACTGATAACTGATAACTGATAACTGATAACTGATAACTGATAACTGATAACTGATAACTGATAACTGATAACTGATAACTGATAACTGACTCGATTCTGGCTGCTATAGTAGAAAAGCACCCATTGCTGACGATATCTGAGGTAGATTGCCGTGACTATTGCTTTAGACCAACTGCTTACCCCCGACATTTTTCGACCAGCGCGTTATTTGGGCAACGAGTTAGGCGCTAAACATAAAGAATGGGCAAGTGCTGTGGTTCGTTGGGTGTTAACCTATCCGGAAGTGTACGAAGTGGGGGCATCTAACCTCGGCCATATTATCCTCTACAATATCCTCAATGCACAACCTCGCCAACTCTGCGATCGCACTTATTTACCCGCACCGGATTTAGCCCAAAAACTCAAACAGACAAAAACCCCCTTATTTGCCCTAGAATCCCGTCGTTGCCTCACCGATTTTGATATTCTCGGTTTTAGTCTTAGTTACGAGCTAGGAGCCACCAATATTTTAGAAATGCTCGACCTAGCGGCAATTCCCTTGACTTGGAGAGCAAGAGACTCGGGTAACTATCCGCTAATTTTTGCCGGGGGACAAACTGCCACCTCTAACCCCGAACCCTACGCCGACTTTTTTGATTTTATCGCCCTCGGTGATGGCGAAGAATTATTGCCAGAAATCGGTTTAATTTTAGAAGAAGGTAAACTAGCTAATCTAAGCAAAGAAGAACTATTACTAGATTTAGCCCAAATTCCGGGGGTATATGTCCCGCGTTTCTACGATGTCACCCCAATCGGTGCAGTTATCCCCAATCGTGACGATGTACCGCCAAGAATTTTACGCCGGGTAGCGACTCCTATCCCAGCCTATTCTATCGGTTTAGTTCCCTTCGTGGAAACGGTTCACGATCGCCTGGTGGTGGAAATTCGTCGCGGTTGCACTAGGGGATGTCGTTTCTGTCAACCGGGGATGTTAACCCGTCCCGCGCGGGATGTGCAACCGGAAGCAGTAATCGAATCGATTGAAAAAGGAATGCGAGCGACGGGATATAACGAATTTTCCTTATTATCTCTCAGTTGCTCCGATTATCTAGCTTTACCTGCCGTGGGTATGGAGATTAAAAACCGTCTCCAGAATGAGAATATATCTCTATCGTTACCCAGTCAAAGAGTCGATCGCTTTGACGAAAATATTGCTAACATAATTGGGGGCAATCGTCAATCGGGTTTGACCTTTGCACCGGAAGCGGGAACCCAACGAATGCGCGATGTGATTAACAAAGGGTTAACCAACGAAGAATTACTCAGAGGGATAAAAACTGCCGTCGAACAGGGTTGGGATAAGGTCAAACTCTATTTTATGATCGGTTTGCCAGGGGAAACCGATGTGGATGTCATCGGTATCGCGGAAACCCTGCGTTGGTTGCGTCGGGAATGTCGTTTACCGAAGCGGAAACCCCTCGATTTTACCCTAACTATCTCGAATTTTACCCCTAAACCCCATACCCCCTTCCAGTGGCATTCCGTCTCCACGGCCGAATTTATCCGCAAACAGGAGTTATTAAGACAGGAATTCCAAGGCATGAGAGGGGTAAAAGTCAATTATACCGATGTCCGCATCTCGGCTATGGAAGATTTTATCGGTCGCGGTGACAGAAATTTAGGGAAAGTGGTGCTGCGCGCTTGGCAATTGGGAGCGGGGATGGATGCTTGGTGGGATAATACGGAAAAAGCCTATCAAGCATGGTCCCAGGCGATCGAAGAATCCGGTTTAACTTGGAAATATCGTCAGATAGAACAGGGAGAATGGAATATTTTTGCCGATACAGACAAAGATATTTTAGAGCGTCCTTTGCCCTGGGATCATCTGGATACCGGTATCGATAAAAAATGGCTAGAGGAGGACTTAAAACGCGCCCTAGACGCGGCAACGGTTCCCGATTGTTCTTTTGAGGGTTGTTCCCATTGTGGCGTTTGTAGCGTCGATTTTGGCCATAATATCGTTATTGAAGCGCCTGCGATTCCCGCTTTTGCCGGACATTTTCAACCCAATCAAGAACGCGCCCAAAGAATTCGGGTTTGGTTTGGCAAAATTGGCGAAATAGCTCTAGTTAGCCACTTGGATCTCGTGCGTTTATTTGATCGCGTCGTCCGTCGGGCTGCTATTCCCATTTCCTTTACCGGTGGATTTCACCCCGGTCCGCGCATTTCGATCGCCAATGCTTTATCCTTGGGAGCAACCAGTAGCGGTGAGATTGTCGATTTTGAATTGACAAAAGTGATCGATTTAGAGAGGTTTAAACAGCAATTAAGCGCACAATTGCCCGCAGATTTACCAGTTTATCAGGTGGAAGAAATTCCCTTAAATGCCCCCGCTGCCACCCGTTTGTTGGAAAAAGCCGAGTATTTGCTCACTTTTAATAGTGAGGGAATTGACTGTCAACAGTGGCAAAATTGGCTCGAGGCAATTAAGCAAGCAACGGTGATGGAACGGGAAAAAACCACCAAATCCGGCAAAAAAGTCACGATTAATCTGCGAGAACAATTATATGAATTAGAGTTAAAAACTGTTGACAAGGAAGCCGTTTTGTGCTATGTGGGCAGTTGTCGCAATGATGGCACTTTACTACAGCCCGATCATATCGTCGAGATGTTAGAAAGGGTCTCCGGGCAGGAAATTTCGCTGCTTAATTGCCATCGTCAGCGCTTGATTTTAGGGACTTAACCATTGTCAACTGTTCCCCTTGACTCTCTATTTTCCTGACTAACCCCAGAGAGGCTGCATCCCACATTTGCAGAAATACCGACAATCAGCAATTATCAGTGACTCTTAAATTAGTACAAAAATATGAACAATCGCGTGTAAGCATCTCACAGTTAACCTAATGCGCGGGGGGTTTGGGGGCGGCGCCACGCCCCCAACGGGGGGTTTGGGGGGTAGAACCCCCCAAAAGCTTGGATTGAGTGATAAAACCGAAAGTAACGCCCGACTTTAGCAGAGAATTTCCCCTGAAAAATCCCACATTAGTAGATTTACAAAAATGAGATGCCCCCCCAGAGAGTCAACTAATCTTGATCGACTAATTCTAAGCAATCATCAATCAAAGCTGGCCGATAACTTTGAACAACCATCGGTAAAAAAGCCCCTCTTAAACCCTTTTTTATTCTCTCGGCCGTTTGATCAAAAACCACAAATAAAGGATGAATTTTTTCTGCACCTTCACTAAACATATGTTGTTCTCTGGGGGGCATTAACCATTCATATTCTTTATCTAAACAGATTTGGGTTTCGCGCCAGCGTTTCAACAAATCAGAGAAATCTTCCCCCGGACGATGGATAAAAATCAGGATTTCTGAACCTAATTTAATTTTCCATTCCGGATCACACATCAGAATAGCCAAATCACAGGCTAATTGTACCGTCTTTCTAGATTCAAGGCCAGAAGATGGACGAATTCTGACCAAGGGCAAGGGAATAGTAATTAAACTCTCTTCAGGACGACGCAGACTAGGAATTAACTCTAAATAGGGGCGATATTGTCGCAATAATTCGATCGCCCCCTCACGACAGCTGTATTCCGCTAATAAAGTTTCGTAAGACACAGATTCACCTAATCAAGTAAAAGGAGATGAAAATTAAAATCTGGCTGATTTCAAGCTACTGGCAATAGTCACTGATGACCGATCACTGATCCCTGATCAACTTATCCCAAGGCCTCGAAGATTTTAAACATGGGCAGGTACATAGACAGAAGAATAGTTCCCACCATCCCAGCAATACCAACCATCATCAAGGGTTCAATGATACTGGTTAAAGCTTTAACGGCCTGTTCCACCTCATCTTCGTAGAAATCCGCCACTTTCATCATCATGGCATCTAATTCTCCCGTTTCCTCACCAATACTAATCATTTGAATTGCCAAAGCTGGGAAAACATTGGCTTTTTGTAGGGCCAAACTCATCATTCCCCCCTGCTGAATTTCCGCCTTGGCACCAGAGATCGCATTGGCAATTACCTGATTACCCACCGTATTACCAACGATATCGAGGGAACTCAAAATCGGGACACCAGAACGCGTCAGAGTCCCAAAAACCCGGCAAAATCTAGCCACAGCCGACTTTTCATTCAAATCACCAAAAAGAGGCATTTTAAGGAAAAAATGGTCAATTTGCAGACGACCCATCGGGGTTTTGTAATAGCGACGCAGTAAAAAAACCGTGGCAGCAATGGTAACAATCGGAATTAAAATCAACCAACTACGCATCACACCACTTAAATAGAGCATAAATTGCGTTAAAGCTGGTAGTTCCACCTTTAAATCGGTGAAAATTTTCGCAAACACGGGAATTAAAAAGATGGTCATCCCGAAAAACACAATTACCGCCAAAATTCCCACCGTAACTGGATAGGTCATCGCTGATTTAATCTGGTTTTTCAAGCGGGCCATGTCTTCCAAAAGTTTCGAGAGACGGTTGAGCACTTCATCGAGTACCCCCCCCGTCTCTCCAGCTTCGATCATACTCACATAAAGTTGATCAAAACATTCGGGATGTTTGGCCATCGCTTCCGATAACGGACTCCCTTGCTGTACCTCAGTACTAATCGCTTGTAGTGCTTTTCTCATCTTGGGATTACCGCATTGATCCCCCAAAACTCCCAAACATCTCACAATCCCCACACCAGCATTAATCATCACCGAAAATTGACGGGAAAAAACCGCTTTATCTTTGATGGAAATGCTGGCAAATATCAACTCTAAACCGGAAAGATCGAGCTCTACTCCCGCTTTTTTGACTTTACCGACGGTAGCATATTTCGCCTTCAGCATCGTCCGGGCTTGATCGGGAGACATGGCCTCAATTTTCTCTTGGAAAACTTTTCCAGATCTGTTTTTAACTTGTGCGACAAAAGTAGGCATAGGACAAATCAATTATCAGTTATCAATTATCAGTTATCAGTTATCAGTTATCAGATTGGAGTTTTAAGTGGGTAGATAGTGTTAAGTGAAAACTTCGGTACTTTCTTTTCACTGGTTACTGTTCACTGATAACTGATAGGGGCTGACGAACGCTTAAAGGTTACTATTTGTTATTAGAGCCGGGCTTTAGTTTTAACATTAGCGCTCGCCCCAGCGACAAGACGTTGTAATTCATCGGGTTTACCACTTTTAGAAATTGCTTCTTCAAAGGAGACAACACCGCTAACAACTAAATTAGCTAATCCCTGTTCCATGGTTTGCATTCCTAACTTCATTCCCGTTTGAATTGCTGAGTAGACTTGGGGGGCTTTTCCTTCGCGAATTAGGTTAGCGATCGCTGGAGTTACCACCATGATTTCCTGTACCATTGCTCGAGCAAATTCCCCCGGTTTAGGATTTTTTTTCTTGACTAGGTTTTGACTAAAAACTGCTAGTAAAGAATTGGATAACATGGCGCGAATTTGTGCCTGTTGGTTAGCAGGAAAAACGTCAATAATCCGATCCACTGTTCCCGCTGCCGAGTTAGTGTGTAGGGTTCCGAAGACTAAGTGACCGGTTTCCGCCGCCGTGATTGCCAAACTAATTGTTTCTAAATCCCGCATTTCTCCCACAAGGATAATATCAGGATCTTCCCGTAAAGCTGATTTTAATGCGTTAGCAAAACTCTTGGTATCTTCTCCTTTTTGTCTTTGGTGAAACAGGCTTTTTATATTAGAAAAAACGTATTCAATTGGGTCTTCTACCGTTAAAATATGCTCGGAACGAGTCCGATTAATTAAGTCTAAAATTGCCGCTAAAGTGGTAGTTTTCCCTGAACCTGTTTGGCCGGTTACGAGAATTAATCCCCTCGGTCTTTCCGATAACTCCCGGACTACTTCTGGTAAATTTAATTGTTCAAAGTTAGGAATTTTAGAGGACAAAGCCCGTAAACAAGCTGCATAAGCACCCCTTTCTTTATAAACATTGACCCTAAATCTTGCTAATCCTTTCACCCCGTATGAACAGTCTAATTCCCAATTCTGCTCTAACTCTTTTCTTTGAGTATTATTGAGCATACTAAAAATCAATTTCTGACAATCTTGCGGGGTTAAAGATTCTTCATTAATCGGGGACAGTTTGCCACTAATGCGAAAATAGACCGGCGCCCCAGACTGAATGTGCATATCGGAACCGCCCATCTCGACCAATTGTTGCATTAAATCTTCGATCATTTCCATGGCTTAAACTCCATCTCTAAGGTGAAATCACTGAACAGTAAACAGTAACCAGTAATCAGTAAAAAGACATTAGGAAAGTGCTATTTAAGACCACTCACTTAATACTCCTTACTTAAAACTCAAATCTTATAACTGATAACCGATAACTGATAACTGATACCTGAAAAACTGTCTTAATCACTAAATCGTGGTGTCATACAATAGGGACAATCGAGCCATTCTGGTTGTAGTTCGGCGCGACAACCACGACAGATTAAACCGCTTTTCCGTTTGGCTTTTAATTCCGCTTCCAGACCAGAATCGGTAAATGTCACCCGTTCCACTTCTGCCAGGGTGGTGTAACCCTCTCGCACCAGATTTAAACTGTAAGCTAGGAGTGTCACCATGCCCTCATCGACGGCCGCCTCCTTAATGCGATCGGTGGTTGCCCCTTGGTTAATTAACTGCTGCAGTCGTTCACTATTTTGCATTACCTCATAGACACCGACGCGACCTTTATAACCGCTGCCACTACATTTGGTACAAAGATTACCTTGATCTCGCGCCTGTTGAATTTCCTCTACGGTTAGGGTATTAGCCTTATAAAAGGTCACTTCCCGTTCATTGGCAGCGGCAAGACCAAAACGGGCTAATTCCTCTTGGGTGGGGTGATAGGCGACTCGACACTCGGTACAGACGCGCCGCACCAGACGCTGGGCCAAGACTCCCAACAGAGAACCGGAAATCATAAACGGTTCAACCCCCATTTCATCGAGGCGAGCGATCGCACCTGCGGCATCGTTAGTGTGTAGGGTAGTTAAGACCAAGTGACCAGTTAAGGCCGCCTCGATCGCTGTTTTGGCCGTCTCCTTGTCCCTAGTTTCTCCCACCAGAATCACATCCGGGTCTTGTCGCATGAAGGCCCGGAGAATCGAGGCGAAATCCATGCCTTTTTCGCGAATTACCTGTACCTGGGTGATGCCTGGTAGAGAATATTCGATCGGGTCTTCGGCGGTACTAATATTAACTCCGGGGTGATTTCTTTCGGCTAAAACCGAGTATAAACTGGTGGATTTCCCCGAACCGGTCGGACCTGTCACCAGCAACAGACCAAAGGGACGACTGGCCAATTCCCGGACAATTGCCAGGGTATTTTGATCGGTGATCAGTTTATCTAAACCCAACTGGGTAGCTGAGTTATCGAGAATCCGCAAACAGACTTTTTCGCCGTAGCGACTGGGCAGGGTATTAACCCGAAAATCCACTTTCCGCCCTTGATACATCCGCCGAATTTTACCATCTTGGGGAAGACGACGTTCGGCGATATCGAGATCGGCCATGATTTTCAAACGGGCTGTCACCGACGGGGTAATTTTTTTCGGCAGTGGCTCAAAAGCTTGATAAAGAACTCCATCTCTGCGAAAGCGAATTTTCAGGAATTCTTCTTGGGGTTCGATGTGAATATCAGAAGTGCCTTCCTGCAGGGCCTTAGCCATAATTTTATTGACCAGGTTGATGACGGGGGCTTGATTAGCGTCCCCCACCCCGAGATCATCGGCCACTTCATCGTTAGGGCCATTGCTGATCACATCGATAGTGCCGACAATGTCGGTGATATCCGAGAGTTTTTCCAGTTCTTTTTCTTTTTCGAGTCGGGCTTTTTCCTGTTCTAGTTGCGATTGGGCCTGGTGGAATTTTTCCAGTAATCTTTCATAGTCCTCGCTGGTAATCACTAAACGCTGTATACCTAACTCCTTGGGGCGGAGAATACGATTAATATCGTCGCTAGCCTCTAGGTTGTCGGGATCGACCATGGCTATCAAAATCGCAGCCGGCTCCCCTTTGAGCCGTTCCAGGGGGATGAGACGATAGCGGCGACAAAGATCGATCGGAATCAAAGAATCGATCAACCAGGCTATTTCCAGTCCATCTACATCGCTCAACTCGGCGTCGATCGATTCGACTCCGTAGAGAATTTTTAATTCAAACAACTGGTTTTTCTTATGCTGTCGCTGCAAATCCGGGGGCAAAGGGCGCCCGGTTAGTTGTTGTAATATTTCTACTAGCGATCGTCCCGATTTCCGTGTTTCCACTAGGGCCTGTTGCATTTGCTCGGCACCGATATAGCCCGACTGCACCAACTTATTACCAAAGGGGGAAAGGTAATTGGGCAGGGCAACGGCACGAGTTTTCTTGGAAGAAAATGTCATAGACTATTCTTAACCTCTCCACTACCCTTGATTATCCCCAATTTTCTCAGTAAAATTACATCCTAGCCAAAATTTTTCTAGATCACTGACAACCTATTGGGGTCGCTTATATATGGTTGGCTGAATAATGGTAAAACCCTTTGAAAATAAGGCTTTTGACCGGTTAAAATCCGATGTTCATGCTGCGAAAATCGGATTGGGACTCTCAAAAACCTGGCATTCTCCTTTTTTTAGTACATAAGTTAGTACGAAAAGAGAGGGCAACGGGGAGCATCTCATTTAGGCAAGTGAGTAATTATACTTGTCGCTAAAACTGGCTTCTAGCAAGGCTTTCAAAATAGCTTGACATAAAACTTAATTTAGGAGTTACAAAGGTGAGATGCTCCCTTCAGAACTGGGCCTGCGACTTTCCTCTCACAAGGCTCCTAGCTTGACAGATAGGGCTGGCTGAATAAATCTAAAAACCTTGTTGGATAAGACTTTTAGACTTTTTGTCCATCAAAAAGTGCCAGCCATAAACCCTACTTAATTTCTACTGGTTCTAAATTATCAGCAGCAGTAAAACCAAAGAGACGGGAATAAAAATAAAATTCGGCATCTAATGCTCGTTTGATCGATTCAGCTTGACGAAATCCGTGTTGTTCTCCCGCAAAGGTAAGATAAGCAACGGCTAAACCTTTCGCTTTTAAAGCTTCTACCATCATTTCCGCTTGATTGGGTGGAACCACTCGGTCTTCTAAACCTTGGAAAAAGATCACCGGACAGGATAACTGAGCGGTAAAATGAATAGGCGATCGCTGATAGTAAATTTCCTTTTCTTGAGGATAAAGTCCCACCAATTTATCTAAATATCTCGACTCGAATTTATGGGTATCGGTGGCTAAAACCTCTAAATCACTAACTCCGTAATAACTAGCTCCTGCTTTAAAAGTATCATGAAAAGTTAAGGCCGCTAAAGTTGTATAACCACCGGCGCTGCCTCCAGAAATTGCCAATCTTTCCCCATCAACTAATCCCTGATTAACCAAATATTTTGCCCCGTTGATGCAGTCTTCCACATCGACAATTCCCCAATTTCCCAGCAAACGCTGACGATATTGACGACCATAACCCGTACTACCGCCATAATTGACATCTAGATAGCCAAAGCCGCGACTGGTCCAGTATTGCACCCGCAGACTTAAACTAGAGGTGGCGGCAGCCGTCGGTCCGCCGTGACTTTTGACTAAAAGGGGCGGTAATTCGCCATTGGGGGCGGTATAATCGGGGTTTTTGGGGGGATAATACCAAGCAGATGCAGTTAGTCCCTGACTGGTGGGAAAAGCGAGCATTTCCGGAATCGAGAAATAATCGCTAGAAATAGTTAAATTACTGGAAGATTTGAGAATTTCTCTCGTTCCTGTGGCTAAATTCATTGAGATAACTGCTGTTACTTCCCTGAAAGAACCGCCAATAAAAACTATTTTGTTCTCCCTAACTTGTAGGGAAGAAATGTCAGTGTCAGCAGTGATAATTTCTCGGAATTCTCGATTAACAGTATCGATACTTCCTAAATACCAACGGCCATCTTTTGTATAGCTACAAATAATCTGTGATTCGCTGGCGAAACCGTAGTTAGATAAACCAAAAACCCAATGAGGATAGGCAAATTCAGCCTTGATCGGTTCGAGAACAGGTTGGATTTGTTCATCGTGGTTAAAGCAATAAAAGTTCCAGAAATCATTGCAATCACTGGTAAAATATAACTGTTCATCGGCGGACCAGCGCGGTTCACACACCGACTCATTTTCACCGCCAGCAATGACCCGAATATTAGTCAAATAAAGATTATTAATATCCGCCACCCAGAGAAAAGAACTATCCCAGGGCATATTAGGATGATTCCAACTAATCCAAGCTAATCGAGAACCATCGGCACTTAAGCGAGGAGAGGTATAAAAATCATCGCCAGATACTAAAGTTTTTATTTCTCCTGTATCCACATCGATGCTGACAATACTATTAACCGGTTCTCGATCTTTTTGGCTATGATCTTCACAAACACAGATTAAACGATTGCCAAACTTATCGAGAATTAAATCCGCATAACGACAGGAATTTTCTGGGGTTAGAGGTTGGGGTAAACTATCAGCAGTTTGGCGATAAATTCTTTGGTCAGCAAAATTACAAAAATAGATAATTCCCGCAACAATTAGATAGGAACCTCCCCCGTATTCATGGACACGAGTTCGCACATTAAAAGGTGCTGGAGTGATGTCTGTGGTTGTGCCGTCGGGGTTTAATTTAACTAAAACATTTCGCCCCTTTTCCTGTGGTCTGCCTTCTAACCAATAAATATCTTCTCCATCTACAGTTACACCGCCAAGACTAATCGATGCTGCCACAATTAGATCGGAGGTAATCGGTGATTTCCAGGAACCGTAAGCTGAGATTTGATTAGACATTTTCTCCTAGAGTAGTGATTCTAATGGTGAACTAACTGGATAAGAAACGCTGATAAATTAAGAGAATTCCCAGTAAACAGGACAAGGTAGGGATTGGTTGCATCCCTACCTAACTCTCTGTTTTTCTGCAATCGGAGCGGCGGGATTCGAACCCACGACCCCTACTACCCCAAAGTAGTGCGCTACCAAGCTGCGCTACGCCCCGATATTGAACCTTAACCATCATAGCGATAATCGCGGCATTTGGCAAGCTTTTTTTTTCTTCCTTTCTCCCCCATCCCCGAAATTAGCGGCCAGCTATCTAGCTAATTGGGGAATACGTCCTTTTAGTCCCGTCATTAATTGCAGGGCAAACAATTTCAACGGGGGGAAACCGCGCATAATTGCCAATCCGAGACGACGGATGACAACGATAGGCGGCCAGTTATTGGAGAACAGGCGATCTAGAAAATCCGTGAAGCCTAAAATCGCTAAATTCTCCGATCTACGCCATTTTTCGTAGGATTTTAGGGTAGAAAGCGCTCCTATATCTTCTTGCTTTTCTACTGCTTCCTTTAATACCTGCGCTAAAGCGGCTGCGTCGCGAATGCCTAAATTTAAACCTTGACCACCGACGGGATGACAACAGTGAGCGGCATCACCAATTAAAGCCAGTCGGGGTTTAACATAGGTATCACTCTGCATTAACTGTACGGGAAAGAGAGCGCGGGGGCTAACTAATTCGAGTTTTCCCAGTAATCCCCCCGTATATGCTTCTAATTTCTTGATAAATTCCGCTTCGGGCATTTCTTGCAGTTTTTTCGCTTCTTCATGGGGATTTGTCCAAACGATCTGACAGCGATTACCCTGGAGCGGTAAAATGCCCATCGGACCGGTGGGCCAAAATCTTTCAAAGGCGGTATCGTTGCGATCGAGTTGATGTTTAATGGTGAAAGCGACACAGGATTGCCAATATTTCCAACCTTTGGTTTTAATTTGCGCCCCTTGCCGGATAGCGGATCTGGCTCCATCGGCCCCGATGACTAATTTTGTGGTGATTTTTCGGGTTTGACCGGCTTCTGCCAGGGTGACAGTGGCTGTTTCTGCTCCGTACTCCACTTCTAACACTTTAGCAGGGGATAACCACTCAATGCGATCGCAATCTTGGCTGGCCTTGTGCAGGGCGGTTAAAATTACTTGATGTTCGCCCACATAGCCCAAATACTCGGTTTTTAGCTCATCGACCACAAAGGGGACAAAAATCGGAAAATCGGCATCAGAAAGGCGAATATGACGAAATTTACCGATACTGGGTGAGATTTTATCCCAGATACCCAAGCCTGTAAAAATCCGGCTGGACATCAGCGAGAGGGCATAAGCTTGACGACGGCAGGCGGCCACCTCTAGGGGACGTTCCTCGATCATAGCGATATTTAATCCTGTATTTTTTAAGGCCACCGCTAGGGTGGTCCCGACTATACCGCCCCCGACAATGATTAAATCGTAGCTGTCCCGTCTTAACATATAAATATTTTTCTCAAAGATCATCAGTGACTACACTGATCTATTCTGACACGATTTTCGGGGTTGCTGTCGGGTTTGATTGTCTTCACCCCACCTAGCCATTGATAGTCTCATCAGATGCGAATGCGTCAAGGCTTTTTTGAGTCCAATTATCCAGAGCAGTATTGATAGAGTTAAGAACTCCCATTGTTTCGAGCATATTCCCCTTCAACTTTTCTTGAAGTTCGCTAAAAATACTGGTTTGGACATTGAATAGATCATCTACTTTTTGAGCGCCCTTTAAGATCTCTAGATACTTGGCTGTAGTTTCTAGATAGAGGCGCATCAATTCTGCTTGCTTTAGTCCGAGACTGGTCATCGAACTTACATAAATTTCACCCAAGTCCTTAAAAGAATCAGAGGTTGCCTGTAAATTCACCAGCTTCAGTTGGCTTTGAAATAGTTCATTAATACTATCGGTATAAACTTCCCCCAATTCTTTGGTCAAGCTTAGATAACCCTTGCTTAGTTCAGCGAAGGCGCTGGGGTTAACAAAACTTGTTAACATGGCATCCATCGCGTTCACATTAGTGGCCGTAATATTCTTGAAGGACTCTATTGCCAATTTGTTCGAGTCAATCCACTGTTTAACTAGCTCGTTTTGCATGGTAGTTTCCTCGTAAACTGCTTAATGTATTTCTCTGTCTGTGCCAGCAAAAAGATTGAATTATTGAGGGCGCGGTTCGGCCAACCGTTCTAACATAGCGACAATTGCCCTCATCTGGGGAGACTCTCTAGTATAAAAGACAGGATTATCTGGAGTGGCACTAGAATATCCCCAAAAATCCCAGCATCCCTGGGGATTGTAAGGGATTAATGCTGACGGTTCAACCTGGGGATATAAGACAATTATCCTGTTGGTATCAGCTATTTCATTGTAACCGGTTTTAGTGTAGTAAGTATCATCAATTTCCGTTGCCCCCTGTTTGCAACCATGAATAGCTACATGAACTTTGCAGCTTTCTTTTTTACAGGCTTCAGGTACATAAACATAAGCCTCCCGACTCATACTCGTCTTTTTACCGTCAATAAACTCGTTCTGGTCAAACCGAATAATCTGGCCACTTAATCTATTAGAATCAACTGCTGGATTCAACTTGCCATAAATATGCCCTAAAATCCGATGGGATTGCATGAAATCGCAGTCGTTTATAAAGGGTGACTTAGTATCTGAACATGACACCCTAGACTCCTCGACAATTATGGCATGACCGGCATTGATATTCTTTTCGTATTTAATATTTTCTGAGGGCAAGCCGGCAGCTTGATAAAAATCTTCTACTTTGTCAACGACGACAGTTGTAACTACGCGATCACTTGAACCACTGAATAGATAGACTCGATCATCTTTTAAGTTGTTGAGATCGGCAATTTTGTTAGCCTTGGCCAGTTCTTGAGCTTTTTTAAATAATCTTTTCCCATCTGGTCCTACTGACTCAGTCAGAGGATTCATGCAAGTTGATGTCGCTTGCTCGAGAAATTGCTCTGGATCCGTCTCGTAAGAACCTACACAATAAAAAGGACCGCCAGCAATGATACCTGCTCCTACCAGCCTATCTGAGTAGGCGACATGGAATTGAGCCGTCATGAAGGCCCCTGATGAAAGGCCGGAAACAGATGTTTGGCTTAAATCTGCCTGATAACCGGATAGCTTGGCTGCTGCCTCGGCCAAGACCGCCCCATGGAAGATAAAAATACTAAAAATCAAAACAGCCAGTAGTTTTAATCCTGCCTTAATCATAAGACCTCTTGCAAAAATCGGAACCTATGATATTAAGATAAAGTCGAACAAGATCGAATGATATTAAGATAAAGTAAAACACATCGAAATTTAAAAACCCGCTCCCCACTTCCCACTTTGCGGTACTTTTTAAACAGGATTTGGTATAGCATATCCGGCTAATCTCTGGCAAGAGTGCCTCTCTTAACTAGGAAATCACCATGGAACTTGAGCAACGAATAGCCGATTTTTATGACTCCTCTAGTGGACTGTGGGAAAGGATTTGGGGCGAACATATGCACCATGGTTACTACGGTCGCGGCGGCAAGATTAAACTCGATCGCCGTCAGGCACAAATTGATTTAATAGAAGAATTATTAACTTGGGGAGATGTCACCGGCGCTAATCAGATTCTCGATGTGGGTTGTGGTATTGGTGGCAGTAGCCTTTATCTGGCCGAAAAATTTCACAGCCAAGGGGTGGGGATTACCCTTTCCCCAGTACAAGCCGCTAGAGCCAGCCAAAGAGCGCAAGAGTTCAATTTAGAAGAAAAAGTCAGTTTTTGTGTGGCTGATGCCCTAAAAACCCCCTTTCCTGACGATAATTTTGATCTGGTCTGGTCATTGGAAAGTGGCGAACATATGCCCGATAAAAGGCAATTTCTGCGGGAATGTTATCGGGTTTTGCAGCCCGGGGGGACTTTTTTGATGGCTACTTGGTGTCATCGTCCCACCACTTCCCTCGCCGGTAATTTAACGGAAGGGGAGATTAAACTATTAAACGAGATTTATCAGGTTTATTGTCTGCCCTATGTGATTTCTTTGCCAGAATACGCTGATATTGCCCGTGAAATTGGTTTTCAAGACCTAAAAACCGATGATTGGTCCCTATCGGTGGCCGCTTTTTGGGATGTGGTGATTGATTCGGCCTTAACCACAGATGCGATCGCTGGTTTGTTAGCAAGCGGTTACACTACCATCCAAGGGGCCTTATCTTTAGGGCTAATGCGGCGCGGTTACGAGTCGGGTTTAATTCGTTTTGGCTTACTGCAAGGGAAAAAATAATCAGCTTGGCCATATTAAAGTCCAGTGATCCTAGTCTAATTCCCCTGGCAGCTGCAAAAGTTTTTTCCTTTCATTCTATCGGCCGAGTTTTTCTTTCGCCAATTCAGAATTGAATTGGCGGCCTCTATAGTTTTCGCAGTAGTCATCAATAAATTTAACTGTTGGTTGGGCTGGGCGTGGCTTAACCATAGACCACCTCTCGATTTCAGGCTATAGATATTAATTCTCCCTTCCCCAGACTCCCGGAATGATAAAGTTAGATAAGAAAATTAAAGACGGTGTGATCAAAGTGAAATTTTCTGCTAGTGCCTATTTTTCCCTGCTGCGCCATTGTGCCGTTCCTTTACTGTCGATCGCTACTTTTACGCCAATTCTCTTAACTTATTTAGCCAAGGAAAAACCAGAAACCCCGCAAGCGCAGGCAAATCTAGAGACTGCTGCCTCCCCTGCTCCTATTATCCCATCTCCGATCGCACCCTTAACCGCGCCATCGCCGAAACTATCCCCCTCTCCCCAATCTTCTGCGACTCCAAAATCAGCACCCTCTCCCCAGTCTTCCCCCTCAGCGCCGAAAAAATTAGCAGCATCGGTTCATTCCCCCAATACTTCCCCCGCTGCTGCTGCCAAACCGGTAACTAGACAACCTTTAGCGGTTCCCGCTAATTATACGCCGCCGGTCCTAGAAATTCGCGTGGCGATCAAAAGGGATGTGGCCAGTGTTTTGATTGGAGTTAACGGGCCGGCGGTGATCACCGATCGCCAAGGTCGCGGTTTAAAAACGATTGCCACTAACGAGGGTTTAGCGGTCATTCCAGAGGCCAATGGCTTAAAAATGGGCGATTTATCGCTGCCAGAGGTGATTTTTGTGCAGCCCACCAGTGCCGATGGTTTAGTTTATGTGGATGATGGTTGGTATCGGGGTAAAGTGCTGCTGGTAGCCCAAGGCGATCGCTTGTTAGTGGTCAATCAGGTTAATTTAGAGGCCTATCTCTATAGTGTGGTGGGTAGTGAAATGCACTCCACCGCGCCAATGCACGCTTTAAAGGCACAGGCGATCGCCGCTCGTTCCTACGCTCTAGTACATATAATCCGCCCCGCTAATGCTTGGTTTCATCTGGGCAATAGCCAACGCTGGCAGGTATATAAAGGTATTCGCTCGGAGTATCAATCGACTCACCAAGCGGTTAATGCCACTGCTGGGCAGATTCTCAGTTATAAAGGCGGTGTAGTCGAGTCTCTTTATGCCGCCACCGATGAAATTGTCGCTTGGGCCCACGGTGGTCGCGGTATGAGTCAAACTGGAGCTTATAAATTAGCGGAAAAAGGCCTAGATTATCAACAAATTCTCGGTAATTATTATCCCGGAGTTGGTTTAGCTCGTCTAGTGCTACAAAATTAGATTGATTAACTTTCTCGATCGCTGGTGCTAGGCTGTTGACTACAGCAGGGAGAAGGATTCGAGCATTTGTACTAAAATTCCCAACAGCTTGCCGACCTGTTTCTTCTAGTTGATAACTGAAAACTCAAATCTGATCACTGATAACTGATCACTGATAACTGAAATGCCGAATGGCAGATTTCTAGTAACCGTATTACAATAAACTTTCAAAATGCTATAGCAGTAAATCTCTCTATGAATAGCCCCTTTCTTGACTACCTCAACGGTCCCAAGCATCCCGTCCTCGTCTTTGATGGGGCGATGGGAACTTCCCTACAAAGCCAAAATCTGACGGCCGAGGACTTTGGTGGGGCAGAATACGAAGGTTGTAACGAGTATCTTGTCCATACTAAACCTAGCGCCGTAGCCAAAGTCCACGAAGCCTTTTTAGCCGTGGGTGCGGATGTGATTGAAACCGACACCTTCGGGGGAACCTCGATAGTTTTAGCCGAGTACGATTTAGCCGACCAAGCCTATTATCTCAACAAAAGCGCCGCCGAACTGGCCAAAGCTTGCGCTAATAAATACTCTACCCCCGAAAAACCCCGTTTTGTGGCGGGTTCCATGGGGCCGGGGACAAAACTGCCCACTTTGGGTCATATTGACTTTGATACGCTCAAAAATGCCTATGTGGAACAGGTAGAGGGTCTCTACGATGGCGGGGCAGATTTATTATTAGTAGAAACCTGTCAGGATGTCCTGCAAATTAAAGCTGCTTTAAATGCTATTGAAGAAGTATTTCAGAAAAAAGGTCAACGATTGCCCCTCATGGTTTCGGTGACGATGGAAACCATGGGAACGATGTTAGTAGGAACGGAAATTAACGCCGTTGTCTCTATTTTACAACCCTATAAAATTGATATTTTGGGACTTAACTGCGCCACTGGTCCCGATTTAATGAAACCCCATATTAAATATCTCTCGGAAAATTCCCCTTTTATTGTTTCTTGTATTCCTAACGCCGGTTTACCGGAAAATGTCGGCGGTCAAGCCCATTATCGCCTCACTCCCGTAGAATTAAAAATGGCTTTAATGCACTTTATCGAAGATTTGGGAGTACAAATTATCGGCGGTTGTTGTGGTACTCGTCCCGACCATATTCAAGCTTTAGCGGAACTAAGTCAGGGTTTAACTCCGAAATCTCGTCATTATCATTATGAACCCTCCGCCGCTTCTATTTATAGTACCCAACCCTATATTCAAGATAATTCTTTCCTTATTGTCGGGGAAAAATTAAACGCCAGTGGTTCTAAAAAATGTCGGGAACTTCTCAATGCTGAAGACTGGGATAGTTTAGTATCGATGGCGAAAGCGCAGGTAAAAGAAGGAGCGCATATTCTCGATGTCAACGTCGATTATGTCGGCCGGGATGGGGTGCGCGATATGAATCAATTAGCCTCTCGTTTAGTTAATAATGTCACCCTACCTTTAATGTTAGATTCCACCGAATGGGAAAAAATGGAAGCGGGGTTAAAAGTAGCGGGGGGTAAATGTATCCTCAACTCCACTAACTACGAAGACGGGGAACCGCGTTTTTATCAAGTCTTGGATTTAGCGAAAAAATACGGCGCTGGGGTAGTAATTGGAACCATTGATGAAGAAGGAATGGGACGCACTGCCGAGAAAAAATTCCAGATAGCTAAACGGGCCTATTATGGGGCGATAGAATACGGAATTCCTCCCTACGAAATCTTTTTTGATCCTCTAGCTTTACCGATTTCTACCGGTATCGAAGAAGACCGAGAAAATGGCAAGGCTACTATCGAAGCAATGCGCCGAATTCGCCAAGAACTGCCCGAATGTCACATTCTTTTAGGTGTGTCTAATATCTCTTTTGGGTTGAATCCGGCAGCGCGTCAGGTATTAAATTCCGTCTTCCTCCACGAAGCGATGCAGGTGGGGATGGATGGGGCAATCGTCAGCGCTAATAAGATTCTTCCTTTGGCAAAAATTGAACCAGAATATCAGCAAATTTGTCGGGATTTAATCTATGATAATCGTCGTTTTGATGGCGATATATGTGTTTATGATCCCCTGACCAAATTAACCGAATTATTTGCGGGGAAAACCACTAAAAAAGACCCCTCTAGTAATGCTAATTTACCCGTGGAGGAACGATTAAAACAGCATATTATTGATGGGGAAAGATTGGGACTGGAAGACGCTTTGAATCAAGCTTTACAGGACTATCCACCCCTAGATATTATTAATATTTTTCTCCTGGATGGGATGAAGGTAGTGGGTGAGTTATTTGGTTCGGGACAAATGCAGTTACCTTTTGTTCTCCAATCGGCCCAAACTATGAAAGCGGCCGTTGCCTTTTTAGAACCCTTTATGGAGAAAAAAGAGGGGGATAATAATGCCAAAGGGACTTTTATTATCGCAACAGTTAAAGGAGATGTTCACGATATTGGTAAAAATTTAGTTGATATTATCTTGACCAATAACGGCTATAGGGTGATTAATTTGGGCATTAAACAACCCGTAGAAAATATCATCGAAGCCTACCAAGAACATAAGGCCGATTGTATCGCTATGAGCGGTTTATTGGTGAAATCGACGGCTTTTATGAAGGAAAATCTAGAGGTTTTTAACGAAAAAGGAATCACCGTTCCCGTTATCCTTGGCGGGGCAGCTTTAACTCCCAAATTTGTCCATGATGACTGTCAAAAAACCTACAAGGGACAGGTTATCTATGGAAAAGATGCCTTCTCTGACCTGCATTTTATGGATAAATTAATGCCCGCTAAAGCTGGGGGTCAATGGGATGATAGTCAAGGCTTTTTAGGGGAGTTGGCCGAGTCAGAAAAAACTACGGTTGTCGCCGAAGAATTAAAGGTTAATCCCGATACTATTTTTACCGATGGCAGCATCAACCAAGAATTAGTTATTGATAGCCGTCGTTCCGAAGCGGTGGCAGTTGATATTCCCCGACCAACACCGCCCTTCTGGGGTACTAAAATATTAACAGCAGCAGAAATTCCCATCGAGGAGGTTTTCTGGTATTTAGACCTACAAGCTTTATTTGTTGGTCAATGGCAATTCCGCAAACCACAAAGCCAATCGAAGCAAGAATACGACCAGTTTTTACAGGAAAAAGTTCATCCAATTCTAGCAGCATGGAAAGAGAAAATTGTCAAGGAAAATTTACTCAACCCCACATTAATTTATGGTTATTTTCCCTGTCAGTCGTCCGGTAATTCCCTCTTAATTTACGACCCCGAATCGATACAAGCGGGCGAAAAACCCGAAAATCTGCAACCGATCGCCATTTTTGAGTTTCCTCGCCAGAAATCTGGTCGTCGTCTCTGTATTGCTGACTTTTTCGCCCCGCAGGAATCCGGTATTATCGACGTTTTCCCGATGCAAGCGGTGACAGTGGGGGAAATCGCCACGGAATACGCTAAATCTCTCTTTGATGCCAACGAATATACCGAATACCTCTATTATCACGGCATGGCTGTCCAAACCGCCGAAGCCATGGCCGAATGGACCCACACCCGCATCCGTCGCGAGTTAGGTTTCGCAGAGTTCGATCCCGATAATATCCGCGATATACTGCAACAGCGTTACCAGGGTTCTCGCTATAGTTTCGGCTATCCCGCTTGTCCCAATATTCAGGACCAATACAAGCAATTAGATCTGTTAGGATGCGATCGCATTGGGATGTATATGGACGAAAGCGAACAATTGTACCCAGAACAATCCACCACCGCCATTATCACCTATCACCCCACCGCTAAATACTTTAGTACCTAATCAGTTATCAGTGATCAGTAATCAGTTATCAGTTATCAGGTGTGAGTTTTTATCGGTAAAACCCCACACCCCACACCCTACACCCTACACCCCACACCCTACACCCTACACCCCACACCCTACACCCAGGAAAAACTTTTTGCCGCAAACCCTAATTAGGGCAGCCATTCCAGTAAAATTCCTAGGGAGCTATCTTTACGGGCGCGGGAATTTTGGGCTTGAATATCGGCAGCTAAACGTAAATTAGAGGTAATCGCATAACCAACCGAAAGAGTAGTCAATCCCACCTCGTTAGCACCCCCCGGTGAGATAAAACTCTGACTGACGGTGATATCTGCTGCCCCCGTGCGAGAAAGGGCTAATTTGAGCTTTAATCCTAAGTTAAGCCCATCGGTGCTGTAATTTCCTGTCTGAATGTAACGATAGCCCACCATGGGAGCCAGATTGACATAATCACCCAAAGGGAGGAGATAGTATTGTAAATTGGCTCCTATTGCCGTCCTTTTGCCGTTAAAAGCCGTCTGATAATCGCCGCTTAGGGTTAAACTGGTTTGACCGAAAAACACATCTTCTACCCCCAAAATCACGCCACTGGAATTATCGCTAGAAGGAAACTCTGCATATCCCAAGCGGATACGAGTGCGAAAACTGGGATCGCGGCGAATATCTTCGGCGATATCGGGTATTTTTTCTAACCAACGCTCTAAAACTGGGCTTTCTTGCCGAATTTTCGGGTCTAGGTCTAACTCCGTTTCTGCCCACACCGGACCAATCGCCCCCCATAATAAACCAAGAGCGATCGCATTTACAGAACAGCAAGAGAGCTTAAACATGATCTGCATTATACCCAAGGAGGCAGGAGGCAAGAGGCAAGAGAAAGAATCTGGCAATAAAGCTTTTAGCTTAACAAATTAGGTTTTAGATTCGGCCTTTGTTATCAGTTATCAGATGTGAGTTTTCAGTTCACTGATTACTGGTTACTGTTTACTGATCACTGAAAAGCCGGCACTCCCCCAAAGGTTACAATAAAAATAAAGATTCAGATTCCCCGTTATTCTTGAGAGGACGGGGGCAGTAGGAGCAGCCATAGTGGTCAGAATATTAAAACTTTCGCAATTAAGTAGCGCGGAACGGGCAAAACTTCAGAAAAGAGCCGAGTTAGATATTGATAACGCCCTCAAAGTCGCTCAAACGGTGATAGAAACCATCCGGGAGCGGGGGGATGCCGGCGTTGTGGACTATGTGCGGCGTTTTGACTACGAAGGTGCGACGGTAGAAAATATCAAAGTCAGCGAGGCAGAATTTGAGCAGGCTTTTCAGTTAATTGAACCGGAAGTAAAAACCGCCATTGAACAGGCTTTCCGGAATATTCAAGAGGTACATCGTCGCCAAATGCCGGAAGAAATACAACTGGCAGAAATTGAAACGGGTGTCTTTGCTGGCGAAAAAATCTCTCCTATCCCCAGTGTGGGTTTATACGTTCCCCGGGGCCGCGGCGCTTTTCCCTCGATGATGTTAATGTTAGCTATACCGGCAATGGTGGCAGGAGTGGAAAGAGTTGTCGTTTGCACTCCCCCCGATAAACAGGGCAACGTCGAACCGGTTTCTCTGGTGGCGGCGCGCATGGCTGGAGTCACAGAAATTTATAAGTTAGGGGGCGTACAAGCGATCGCCGCTTTAGCTTTGGGAACAAAAAATATCAAAAGGGTTGACAAAATTACCGGTCCGTGCAGCGTCTATGGGGCGGCGGCCAAGCGGTTACTGTTCGGCACTGTGGATGTGGGTTTACCAGCAGGTCCGAGTGAGTCGATAGTTTTGGCCGATGAGTCCACCGATGCCCGTTTAGCGGCCTTGGATTTATTAATTGAAGCGGAACACGGGGCGGATTCGGCGGCTTTATTAGTCACCCACAGTGAACAGGTTGCGATCGCGACTAGGGAATATGCACAGGAATACCTGCAAAAACTCCCGGATTGGCGACGGGAATTTTGCGAGGCGGGTTTAGCCGCCTATGGGGGCATAATTTTAACCGATAGTTTGCAGCAATCCCTCGATTTTGTCAATGAGTACGCCCCGGAACATCTAGAGCTTTTAGTTAGTAATCCTTTTGCCATTCTGGGCAAGATTAAAAATGCCGGGGAAATTCTCCTAGGCAATCATACTCCTTCCTCTATGGCTACCTACGCCATCGGGGTAAATGCTGTACTGCCGACGGGAAGTTTTGCCCGTTCCTATTCGGCGGTTTCGGTTTATGATTTTCTCAAGCGCTCCACTTTGGCTTATGTCACCTCCGAAGGCTTTGAAAAGTTAAAAGAAACCACGAAAACTTTAGCCGAGTACGAAGGTTTTCCCGCCCATAAATTAGCAATTCAACACAGGGAAATTTTACTCTAAATACAGGGAATAGGAAACGGGGAATAACTTAGATATGTAGGCAAGCTTATTTTTAAAATTCAGAACGTAGGTTGGGTTGAAGCATGAAACCCAACGCCCGCATGGGTTACGCTACCGCTAACCCATCCTACAAATAATTGTGCCTCCCTACTTAAAACACCTGAAGAAATTGCCAAAACTTACTCATCTTTGAGCTTAGAACAAGTTTATGCAACAATTTTGTACTATTTGCATGAGCAAGAAAAAATAACCAATTATTTAACCGAATGGATTGAACATGGAGAAAGAATGAGAGAAATACAAAAACAAAATCCTCCTCCTGTTGCGGAAAAATTAAGAAAGTTAAGGCAACAAAGAAAAGCAGTCAAACAAGTAAATGAGTCTGAAATATCTCTTAGATGAAAATGTTGATCCTCTCCATGGGACTCAACTAAGAAGACTCAAGCCTGATTTAGTTATTAGAGTCATTAAATCTGTTGAGTAACGCACAGAAAACGGGTTTCTCGGAGAAACCCGTTTTCTACTCATGCAAGAGGCAAAGGGGGAATAAATAATCAGTCTTTAATAACCGGATTTAGTATCACGGGTCGCTTGCATGATGTCGTTGGTTGTTAGACGGCTAGTTGCTTTGCCACGGATAGCGGCAATCAGTTGCTTTCCCCGGCTTAGGGTTCTAGGCTTGCGAATTTGCAAGATATCCCCAATCACTTCCAGCTGGATTTCTGTACCGGGTAACAACCCAAGCTTTTCTTGAATATCAGGGGGAATAGTGATTTGTCCGTTAGGGCTAATTTTCATGGTGTTTTTCTGCATATACTAACAAATAATCGGAAGATTCAGTGCCACTGGCTGCTTGACCCCCCCCAAACGTTTACCCGGAAATAACTCTGATTTATTATCCTGTCTCCTATCCGGTACTATGATAAGAGCAGAGAATCAGGCAAGCATTTTATGAAAAAAGTAATTGTTATTTTAATTCTGGGTTTTCTGAGCGAACAAATATCAATAAAATCACCAATTTCTGTCCATAAAACCCTCAATAATTTAGCCGTAGCTAACAACAATAATCGTCCCACTCCCCAGAAAAAACCTAGTCCTTCTCCACAGTTTCGGTGCGATGGTAGAACTCACTGTTCCCAGATGACCTCCTGTGCAGAAGCGACTTTTTTCTTGAGAAATTGCCCCAATGTCAAAATGGATGGAGACGGTGATGGAGTTCCCTGTGAAAGTCAATGGTGTGGAAAAAAATCCTCAGAAAAATGTTTAAAAAGTTCTTCAGATAACTAATTTTGTTTCCTCACCCCAATTCTCTCACTTAAAGAATCGGGGTGAAAACAATTAAGAAGCAGTAATCACGGGAGAATTAAGATATTGATAATTCCAGTCCGATTGTTGCCAAACGCGACCATCAAGGGCAATTTGTTCGATTAAACTAGCTAATCGTAAAGCTTTTAAAGCTTGTTCCCCACCGACAGAAGGTTGGTCCCCACCGCGCACACAATGAACAAAATGTTCTAATTCCGCGTGTAGAGGTTCAATATTGCTGGTATAAACTTTTTCAATTAAACCATCTTGACGGTAGAGAACTTGACCGTAATCGGTGCTATAGTTAGCGGTGGTTTGCCGGTGAATGAGGATTTCATTATTGAGAAAATCCGCTTCCGTGAGAGAATTTTTACAGTGGGCCGCTAAACGGCGAATCTTGCGATGAGTCACCTTACTAGCGGTTAAATTAGCCACCACTCCATTACTAAAACCAAGGGTTGCAGTGACATAATCGAGATAACCGGAATCAGTGGCAGCGCGACTACCACTAGCGGTTAATTTCACCACGGGAGCGGCGACTAATTCTAAAATTAAATCTATATCGTGGATCATTAAATCTAACACCACCGACACATCATTAGCGCGCTGGGAATAGGGACTCATGCGATGGGATTCAATCGCTAAAATCTCCTCGGTTTTCAAGACCTTCGATAACTCTTGGAAAGCGGGATTAAAACGCTCGATATGACCCACTTGCAGAATACAATCGTGATCGGCTGCCGCATTGACTAAAGATTCCGCTTCACTAATACTAGCGGCGATCGGTTTCTCGATCAACGTATGTACTCCCGCTTGCAGACAGTCCATCCCGACTCGATGGTGTAACCGTGTGGGGACAGCGATACAAACCGCATCTACCCTAGGTAAGAGATCTAAATAATTTTCAAAAAAACGGACTCGGTATTTACTGGCAGTTTCCAGTCCCTTTTCGACGTTGACATCGGCCACCCCGACGAATTCCACGTCTTTTAATAAACTCAGGATGCGACTATGGTGTTGTCCCATGTTACCGACCCCGATAACCCCGACTTTAATCGGTTTGAGTTGATTTCTATTACCCGGAAAGTTTGCTGGTTGATTGGACATGAATTTTAGACTCCTGTGTTCACACTCCCCACACCACTTGATTAGATTAATCAAGCTGATTTTGTCGATTAATTACCAAGATGGTATCATGGTTATCCAGATTCTGACACGATGTCGGTGTCAATGGGGGTTCTGAGAAGATTTTCTGATTCCATCTGCGGGTTTTTACTCCTAAATGCTTATCAAAAAATCATCCCTGAGTAGCGAGGACTACATATGGACAATTCAACGGATTTTAACTCCTTACGGGGATTAAGTGTTTTTTTGCTAGGAATGATGGGGGCCGGCAAATCCACCCTGGGAGAGTTGCTTTCCCGACGGTTACAATATCGTTTTTTTGATACAGATATATTAATAGAAAGGGTCGCAGGAAAGAAAATCAGGGAAATTTTTGCCGACGAGGGAGAAGCGACTTTTCGGGAGTTAGAAACCCAAGTTTTGGCCGAATTATCCTCTCTGACTAAAACTGTGATTGCCACCGGGGGAGGGATGGTTTTAAAACCGATAAATTGGAGTTATCTTCGTCACGGTTTAATGATTTGGTTAGATGTTCCTCTCGAAGTTTTGGTTAAACGTTTAAAACAAGATACCTCTCGTCCCTTGTTGGAGTCCACTGATTTAGAAAGTAAACTGGAATTATTATTAGAACAAAGACGAGGACTTTATGCAGAAGCAGATCTTCGGATTGTTGTTTCTGACCTAGATACACCTGCTGATATCGTTGAGAAAATTTTAACAGCAATACCGACGGTGATTAAAGATTTTCATCCAGAAAGAGACAATAACTAATGATACCAGCTTCAATTTTTGATTTACCCGAACTAATTCCCGACCGAGAAATTCTGGAAATTTTAGCTCAAAGTCAAGCTATTCGTCTAGAAAGAATTATTTCCACCGGTCAAACCACTCCCCGGGGTCAATGGTACGATCAATCTGAGTTTGAATGGGTGATTTTATTACAGGGATTCGCTGAGATTAGTTATGAAGATGGCAGCCAAGTTAATCTGCAAGCGGGGGATTATCTCCTGATTCCTCCTCACCAAAAACATCGCGTCGAATTTACTAGCAATAATCCCCCTTGTATTTGGTTAGCTATCCATTATCGCTAGTAAAATCTAGTTTCTGAACTATTGCCAGCGATCGAATAAATCGGTTAAAACGATATTAGAAAACAAAAAACCTTCGGGGTCGCTTAATCTTACCCTGCTATCCCCCTCAATTATTACTAGATTACGCTGTTTATGCGGCTCTAAGACCTCTAAAATTGCTTTTTTGATTTCCGAACCAAAATTAGCTTCAATCGCAGGTAAACTCACCCCTGACCCTAACCTTAACCCTAGCATTAAGGTTTCGAGAAGATCATCAATCAAGCTATTTTTCTCCACGTCAATCTGACAGCCTTCTTTTACCCAAGCGAAATAGTCGCGACTTTTGCGCGGACGGGTAAAACGTTGTTGATGGAGATAACTAGCAGCCCCCATACCAAAGCCGTAATAGGGACGATTTTCCCAGTACACTCGATTATGTCGGCATTGATAACCCGGTTTAGCATAGTTAGAAATCTCGTAATGTTGATAACCGGCTAAAGCTAGTTTTTCACCGGCTAAAACATACATTTTTGCGGTGGTTTCATCATCGGGTAAGGGTGTTTTCCCCGGTTGATACTGTTTACCGAAAGGAGTAACCGCTTCTAAGACCAAATCGTAACAGGAAAGATGGGCCGGTTGCAGTTCGATCGCTTTTTCTAGGGAATTTTCCCAATCTGTGAGGGTTTGTTGTGGCAATCCCGAAATCAAATCCAAACTATAGTTAACTATTCCCAATCCCTGAATTAATTCCACTGCCTGATAGATATCCTTAACAGTATGCGATCGACCAGAAACCTGTAATAATGGTTCTTGAAAAGCCTGTACTCCTAGACTAACCCGATTGACTCCCGCGCTAAGATAACCCTGTAATTGTTCTGGACTAAAGGTAGCCGGATCAATCTCCATAGAAATCTCTATATCGGCCGCAAAATCAAACTTTTTGGCTAAAGTATCCAGAATCGATCCTAATAATTCCACCGGTAACAGGGAAGGAGTCCCCCCCCCAAAAAAAATTGTTTCTAGGGGTTTCCCCGTCCCCTGACTAAGGCTAATTTCTTCCTGTAATATTTCCACATACTCCACCACAGGGGGAAAAGTCGCCGGATTGGTGTGATTACCGACGACAAAAATCGGGAAATCACAGTAAAAACAGCGCCGACGACAAAAGGGAATATGAATATAAACCGAGGTTACGGGGTCAAAATAGGGCATTAAAGCGCAGGGAATAGAACTGGACGTTGACCTACTTCAGGGTGATGGTCTGCACGACTAATCTCCATTGTCAACCGCGTCCCCTGGGAAAGCGGTGTAATTATTACCAGAGTTCGCAGTGAGGACGATCTAAATACGGCAACCGTGGGGACAGCGAATACCGTAAATACGGGTGGGCTAAAATACGTCGGTCAAGGCACTGTTAGTTTATGGGTTAGTAGCTCTACCTCTTCTATTATCCGTCACAATTGCTTTGACAAACCACTGTATATTGTACTTGACTTTATTGTATTGGGAGAGCGCCAAGCTTCCGTAAAAAATGAATAATAATCTGTATGCTGAGAGAAGCCTGTAATACAGCGAACACCCAACCAATCACACGCAAACCAGCAACTGTCAAAAGTGACAGCAACTTCCGTGCTGTCAGCATAGTCAGCAAATTGACGAACATTACCAATAATAAAATCCCAATAATTGGCAGCGACAATTGTTGTTTTTCTCCACTCAAAACCATGAGTGCCAAAATCGCCGCAATACCGGGAGGAGTAACAATTGTAGGAATTACTAGACGGGAAATCAGCATTGATGCCGACAAAGTTTCTGATTCTGTAATCCCCTTAGCAAGGGATTCTGTCGGGTTCATTATCACCTGCAAAGACCCCAAAAGAAGAATAATCCCTCCTGTCAGGGCAACGGCGGGCAAAGAAACCCCCCAATTATGCAAAATAAGCGGGCCGACGATTGAGAGAAGCAAGACGACTGCCGTTGAAGCTAAAGTCGCTCTCAGAGCAACCGCCCGACGCAGGTGAGCATCAGCACCAGCAGTCAACTCGACAAAAGGCACAATCGTTTTAATCGGTCCGAGAGTAATGAAAAAAAGGGTAAAAATAGATGGAAGTTTTAGCATAGCAGTCATCAAATAGTTACGACTGGCGCACTTTCTAGAAGCTTGTTCGCAACTGTGATCAATGGCTCTATAGACATCTTGTTCATAAAAGTCGAATAAGTGAGCATAGCCTGTAAATAGCGGGGGTCACTCAGGCAAGGTGGTAGATAGCGGGGGGCTTGGCACAATCCCATCTGATAGAGTTAGCAGCGGGCGGGAATGTCCATAACATCCAACTTACCACAGAAGAGTAACTTCAGACAGTCGGAACGCCCAGCCGCAAAGAAGGCGCGGATGGCATTGCTGACTCCCAGCAGTCCAAATAGATAATGAAGCGATTTTCACAAACGCCGCTGTTTTGGTTTCTCCCATCTTTCCAGAATTAAACCTGAAGGCTGAGGAGATTTTACCCAATATTGGGGCGATCAAAAATAACTAATCTTCATGAAAGGTTTATGGTATATTGGTTGTCGTTGTTTCATTTTGACCGACAGCGCGGCGTAAATTGGCGATCGCCTGATTGTAACTAACAGTAGCCCGCAGGAGACTAAGCTTAGCCTGATTGAGATTATTCTGGGCGCTGATCACATCCAACTGAGTCCCAACACCGGCTAAAAAGCGAGTCCGATTTGCTCCTAAACTTTGCTCAGCGAACTTCACCGCTTCCTGAGCCGTACTGTAGTTAGCTTGACTGACCTGTAAATTTGCATAACTCTGGGTAACTTCTTGGCGAATTTGGTTATGAACATCGGCAAACTGAGTTACTGCAATTTCCTCACTTACCTTAGCCGACTGAGCCTGAGCCGAGGCATTACCTCCATCATAAAAATTCCACTGCATTTGCGCCGTCAGAGAATAACCCCCGCCCCAGAAATTGCCATCAACTCCATCAGGAAAGCCACCGCCGGAATTGAGTGCCTTATTAATATCCGTTTGCGCCACAAGTTGAACTTGAGGACGTATATTAGCGAGGGCGATTTGTTGTTGAGCTTGGGCAACTTTTTGTTGTAGTAATTGTTGTTTAAGTTCAGGACGTTGGCTATAGGCGACTCCTAAACTTTCCGGTAACGATAACGCCCATTGATCTTCTAACCTAATCTCGTCTGCCGCTGTCACCATCACCCCATCTCGCACACTCAGTAATTGGGTCAAATTACTTTGTGCTGATAGGAGATCTCCTTGGGACTGGGCCAGTTGTTGTTGAGCATTTTTGACTTGAACCTGAGCCTGAAGCACATCAGCAATAGTGGCAAAACCTGCTTCCTTGAGAGCTTGGGCATCATTGAGAGTAATTTGAGCATTATTTAAATTATCCTCAGCAATCTGAATTTGCGCCTGAGCCTGTTGAATACTGTAGTACCCCAAGCGAATTTGTTGGTTGAGAGTCTGCTGTTGTAACTCCACCTGGAGCAGTTGAATTTTCAGTTGTTCCTGCGCCGCCTGAAGATGGCCAGCGCGACCGCCACCACCATAGACTAAATAGCTGAGAGTGAGGGTCGTATCCAAAGTGGTAAAAGGATTATCTAGTGGCGTAATTGTATATTGATTTACTCCCGAAGGTCCACGAATGAGAACGGTTTGAGTTTGATTATAATTCAAGCCGACACTGGAATAAACTTGATTGTAAAATTTCTGTTCTAGGCTATCCACAGAATAGACGGCTGTATTGAGATTAATCCCCAGGCTCAGGTTAGGTAAATAGGCCGCCTCGGCAGATTTCACTTTTAGTTGGGCCTGTTGTAACTGTTGCTGAGTGATTTGTAGTTGACGGTTATTTTTCCGAGCTAAATCCAAAGCCTCCAGTAAACTCAATTTAATTAAAGTTTGAATTTGGAGTTCGCTTGGTGCTTGCGGTAAGACGAGGGGAGCTACTGGCAGTTGTAGGAGATCAGAATCTCCTAAGACTGGTTCAGGACTCGGTAGCACGGTGGGAGAAACAGGAGACAGAGACTGAGCCAAGCCGCCAGCAGACAGCATCCCGATAATGCCTCCGACTAAACTCAAAGTTGTCAATAAAGAAAACAAGGGAAAAGCATTCATGAGAATTGAGGAACGTTAAAGCATTTGGCGAGCAGTTAATTGGGCAAATAATCCTGGCTGATGGGCAAGTTCTTCAAAGTTTCCTTGTTGAACGATGCGTCCCTGATCCAGAACATATATCCGGTCAGCATAACGAATAGTGCTCAGACGGTGAGCAATCACTAGACGGGACACATTAAGCTGGTCTAAACTTTCAGTAACGATCGCCTGGGTTTGATTATCAAGAGCGCTGGTAGCCTCATCAAACAGGAGAATTTTCGGTTTCAGCACCAAAGCTTTAGCAATCAAGAGGCGTTGGCGTTGTCCCCCAGAAAGATTGGTTCCCCCTTCACTGACGACGGTATTCATCCCCATCGGCATCGCTTTAATATCCGCAGCAAAACCGGCCATCGCTGCTGCTTGCCAAGCTTCATCGAGAGTCACCAGAGAACCCCCGGCGATGTTATCGAAAATCGAGGCAGCCTGGAGACGACTGGTTTGTAGAACAACCCCTAACTGACGACGCACCGCTTGGATATTAAGTTGAGCTAAATCCTGATCATCGTAGTAAATCGCTCCTGCTTCAGGAGTTTCAAACCCCAGGAGAAGTCGTAACAGGGTTGATTTCCCACAGCCAGTTGTCCCAACTAAAGCGACAAAATCCCCGGCATTAACGGTCAAGCTTACCCCATTAAGAATCGGAGACTGTTCCGGTTGATAACGAAAAACCAGATCACTGACCGTAATTTTGCCATTCAATTTACCCGGGTCAATTTTAGTTTTATCCACTTCCAGAGGAGCCTTGAGTACCGGTTGAGTTCGTTCCCATAAATTCAAGACATCCAAAGAGCCTACTAGAGTATTACTAAGACTGGTAATACTACCAACAAAAGTCCCCAAGGCTGCATTAGCCGCCATAAAGTTGCCCACACTCAACTCAGGTAAAACAAAAGGATTGAGGGGACGCATTTGACCGTAGGTAAACCAGAACAGGACAATCGTCACCACCGAGGAAAGAACTTGGTTGGATAAATTCAGACTATTGGTAGTGATATTTATCTTGAGATTGAGTTCTGAGCGCTGGCGGTAATCATTGGCCCAGTAAGCAAAAGCCCGTTCCTGGGCTCCGGCTACGCGCAGTTTAGCCACGCTGTTAATAATTTGCACCACCTTGCCAAAAATTTCCCCCTCTAGGTTGAGCAGAAGACGATTTTGCCTGACGATAATGTAGCTATGAATTGTCGTAATCATCACCGTAGCGATCGCCGTTGCCAAACCCAGGAGGGCAATATCGAAGGAGTAATAGAGCATTAAACCCAGGTTTAACAGAGCAAAAAAACTACTGAGGATAACATTAAGAGTCGAGCCACTAAGCTGACGACGGATTTTGGTAATGCCCATAATGCGGGATTGTAGATCCCCACTACTGTACTGCCGAAAAAAACGCGCCTGGAGTTGCAGTACCCGGTCCCAGACTGCTGCTTGAGTCGAAGCATCAGAAGCCGTTTCCAAGCGCAACAGAGTAAAGCCTTGCGTCAGCTTAAAGAAAGTAACGCTGATGGCCGAGGTAACCAGAACCAGCCCCATTTGCCAAAGTAGTCCCGTCTCCGCATTGGGAATCACTTCATTAAATAAATGCCCAATCAGGATCGGGTTGAGCATATTCAACAAAGTTGCTGAGAGAGCACAGATAGCAATGAGAAACAGATCGCCGTAGCGTTGGTAAAGGGCAAACTTGAGGATGGCACCAATCCCAATGACCTGAGCGGTAAAAGTCCGATAAAACATTAAGGCCATGGGAGCCAGGCTATTGGCTACCTCGACACTGAGGGTGGCGGTAGTTTGAGCAACCGGGTCATAGATGAGATAAGGATGGCCTGGGACGGGAATGAGGGCGACGGGAGCCTTATTTTGGCGGTAGGCCAGTAGGGGGCCATTGTCCTGATTCCACCATTGTCCCGACAACAGCACATAACGCATCTGGAGGCGGGAAGCCCGAATAATGCCTTCGAGGGGATTTTTCAGGCGTTTGAGGTCTTCTGATGCTGGGGGCGGTTTGATTTCTACATTCAGGTAGCGGCCAATCCGTCCCATCGCTCGCAGTAAAGGGGTGGGTAATTGTTCAATATTTTGTGCTGGTGGACGACCAAAGACTGTGGAGAGTTTGGCTAGGGTGTTTTCGATTACCGCCTGGTTTTGTTGGACACGTTGTTCGAGTTTGTGAACTTCTAGCCGTGCTTCATACTGATAGAACTTGTCGAGGTAGCCGATTAATAATTGGTGATATTGAGCCATCCCCCGGTGCAGGTTTTCCGGTTGGGGTGGTTCAGTCGTCAATTCTATTTGGGTTGTTTCATCCGCCCGGAACCACTGTTGTAAAAAGAGAGGAATCGGGACAGAGTCGGCGCACAGTAACAGATCTGGCTGGCCCAAAAAGTGCAACTTACCCTGATGACATTGCAACCACAGCAGATTATTAGAGCCTTGAATAATCGCTTGCGGGGCGAGGGGTTGACTGATTTGATTAGGATTCAGGGGCGGATGGGGCGGACTGGGGAGTTTATCAGCGAGAAATCGGCCTAAATGGGTCAGCCAACCCAGGATTTCGGGACTCCAGGTTTCTGGTGAGGCTAGATCACTTTCCGCTAGGGGGGTGACTTCCGTCTGTTCTAATGCGATCGCCATCAGGCCAAAGGGGACATTTCCAGGGTCTATCCCCCACAATATCTCCCCCTCTGTTACCGTAAACCAATAGTGACGATGACCTTCCCAGCTTTCTTCGACTTTTTCGACACAAAACAGCGCGAGACTTCCCTTCTCTACCCGATACAGTTGCTCCGATGAGGTAAGGGATAAGCTTTGATTACTGTGAATAATTTGGCAAGAAACTGCTTCAATCATATAGATTTTAGATTTTAGATTTTGAGATGCTTACATTTATAAAGTCACTCCTCCTCCTTCTACTTGGACTAACTTGGCATAGTAACCTCCAGCCTGCCAAAGTTGTTCATGGGTTCCTCGCTGAATTACCTTACCTTGAGCTAAAACAATAATTTCTTCGCAGTCTCGAATCGTACTCAAACGATGGGCGACAATAATACAAGTACAGCCCCGTCTTCGTAAATTCAAATCAATCAATCGTTCGGTTTCTGCATCCAAAGCACTGGTGGCTTCATCCATAACAAGAATCGAGGGATTTGTGGTCAAGGCGCGGGCAATTTCTAAACGTTGTCGTTGTCCACCACTCAGATTAGCCGCCCCTTCTAAGAGAACACTATCGTAACCATGGGGAAGACTAACAATAGTTTCATGAATTAAAGCATCTTGACAGGCCGCCACCAAATCATGGTCAGAAATCGTTTGATCCCACAGCGTTAGATTTTCTCGAATAGTTCCGCCAAATAAGACAATATCTTGTTCAACCAGGGCGAGGGAATTAGTCAACAGATAAGGACTAATTTGGCACCGAGACTGACCATCAAAATAAATTTCCCCGCTGGTTGGTTGATATAGTCCTGTGACGAGTTTAGCGAGGGTGGATTTTCCAGAACCTGTCGCCCCCACCAAGGCGACTCGTTGGCCTGGTTTCAGTTGCAAATTAAAGTTATCAATCAAAGGCGCTTCTACAGAACTGTAGCCAAAACTAACCTGACGAAATTCCACATAACCCTGAAGTTTGGGGCGGGTTAAGGTTTCGGTTATTGATGCTTGGAGAAGCAGGGTTTGTTGTTGTTTAATTTCGGGATCAATGTCATTGTCTAGGACATCATCAAGGCGATTAATCTTCCCTACCATTTCCTGAATATTTTGTCCGAGAGTCACCAAACTATTAACCGGCTGAAGGAATTGCTTAGATAACTGTTGAAAAGCAAAGAAACTTCCCAAGGTCATGATCCCTTTAATCACTCCCAGTCCACCGAGAATAATGATAGCTAAACCAGCAATATTAGAAATAAAACTGGGTAACACCCCCAAAACTTGGCTTTGGACTCCCAATTCCTGCTGACCATTATTCGCTTTAGCGTAGTAGCCGGCCCAACGGGCAAAAAATTCGGTTTCTAGTCCAGTTGCTTTAATAGTTTCAATATTTTGAATACCACTAATACTAATCCCTGCTACCTTACCAAAATCTTGAATCAGCGTCATATTTGCATCAACTCTGGCCCGGGAAACCCACTGGAGGGCGACCAAGTTTACCGCCGCCAGCAAAATGAGAATTATCGTTAAATTTAAATCGTAGGTCATTAAAACTACGCCATAGATTACCATCGTCACTACCCCAATCATTGTCGTAGCGAGACGACCACTAAGGGTACTAGCCACACTGTCGTTGTAACTAACGCGATTGCTAATTTCCCCAGCAAATCTCTGGGCGTAGAAACCAATCGGTAACTGTAATAAATGCCAGAGAAAACTTCCGGACATTTCTACACTAAGTTTGGTTTGCATCCGGCGAAGATAGCGTAATTGGGCTTCATTGAGCAAAAAATTAAGCACTGCTGCTAACCCCAAAGCCCAAAGAATCGGTAATAACCAAGGTCGGCCTTCACCAATTACTTCATCGAGGTATTCACCCCCCAGAACTGGTATTGCCACTTGGGGGACAATAATTAGTAGTCCGAGAATAAAACAAGCCGTAGCCGAATCGAGAACTGTAATTAATCGTTGGTAGAGGGATACTAGGACATTAGGTTTTATCCCTCCCTTCTCGAAGCTATTAGTAGGTTTAAAGGTCAATACTACCCCGGTATATCCCTGGTCAAAATTTTCCTGGGTAATACGACGACGACCAAGGGCCGGGTCTGAGAGATAGGCCCATTTTTCATCGAAGCCCTCAACGACTAAAAAATGGTTGAAATTCCAAAAGACAATGTAGGGCGGATCAACATGATAAACTTGTTCGAGTTCGTATTTAAATCCTAGTGCTTCTAGCCCATAGCTTTTGGCCGCTTTGACAATACTGGATGCTTTACTACCATTACGAGAAATGCCACAGACCTGACGTAATTCTGCTAAGGGAATATACTTCTGATAATACTCAAGAATGATCTTTAAAGCCGCCGCCCCACATTCTACAGCCTCCATTTGTAATACTGTCGGAGTTTTGACCCGCTTAAACCGCACCTTAGTCGTTTTCGGTGTTGTAGTAACCATGACTTATTCCTCACCCGTAATTGAACGAAAGAAGGGCAAAACAAAGGAGATAGGCGCTCTTTGATCTACTGTAACTTGACTGATAGTTGTCGTCCCTTGGGTAATTTTTTGATTCGGACCTTGACGGGAAGACCATTCAAAGCCACTATAGGCTTTTGGGTCAGTTTTCAGGTGAATAGCAACTCCAATAGTTTGATTATTCGCTGTTAAACTTTTAGCAAGATCAGCATCACCGATTAACAGCGCCGCTTCTTCAACAGAACTGGGAAATTCCGCTACTTTAGTGACAGTTCCCACAATACCGCCGTAGTCTTTTTTCTGCACGGTGCTGGGGGTGATTTCTGCACTCATCCCCGCTTTGATCTGTTTGCCATTACCAATACTAAAAAAGCTTAGACTAATTAGGGATTCTTCCCGATCAGAGCGCATTAGTTTGGCAATATTTTGACCAGGGTTTACCAGTTCTCCTACCTGAACTTGAATGTCAATAACGCGACCAGGATATTCGCTGCGAATGTAGCCATTGCGTTGGATTTGCAGTTGTAATTGGGCGATGTCATTCTCTAAAGATTGCCGCTGGTTTACTTGCTCGTCTAGGGTTTTACGGGTTCCTAAATCTAGTTGGGTGAGTTGACTTTGAACTTGGATTACTTGAGACTTAAGTTCATCAATTCTACGCTGATTTTCTAAAAAACTTTGTTCATTTTGAGTTGCTTGAATCTCTAATTGTTGAACCTGATTAAGCAGTTGACTGATTTTATTATTATTATCTAACTGTGCTTGTTCTAATTGAGCTTCTTGAGAATCTAATTGTTTTAGGTTGGCTTTAATGCTGGAGTTTTGATCAAATATTTGTAGGATTTGCTGCTCTGTTTGCAAGATAATATTAATGGTAATAAGTTCTTTTGCTTGTAATTCCTTCTGTTTGGTGTAGATCTTTTGCAAATTTTTCAACACTTCATTGGCTTTATTGAGTTGCTCATTAAGACTTTGACGTTGGGCGGTGATCGCTGTTCGATTGGTGGCGAGGGACTTAACCCCAGTAGTTTGTAGTTGTTGAACTTGAGTCAGGATATCTTGTTTCTGACTGAGAATCGCTGCGAGATTTTTATCCTTAAGTAAACGCCCAAACTGTTCGGCTTCCCGAATCTGTTTTTGGTAATTAGAGCGTTGTTGTTCAAGAGTAAGCTTTTGCTCTGAATTATCTTGATTTTGTAGGGTATTTTCGCGATTAAACTGGGAATTGAGGAGTCTGAGTTCGGCCTGCTTCTCGCGGAGTTGTTGCTCTAGTTCTGGCTGTTCCACAATTGCAATTAAATCCCCAGTTTTGATGGTTTGGTCGAGTTTAACCTTAAGGGATTTAATCCGACCAGAAGCAATTCCTTCGATTTGCGTGACTTTTTCAAGATAAACCAGCACCCCCTGACCCATAACTGTAATTGGAATCCGGCCAAAAATGCTCCAAATCACAATCGCTACTGTCACAAAGGCCAAACTTCCCGTCCACCACCACCCCTTCGGACTGATGACTTCCATCAATTGATCGAGTTTTTCTGGCGAGGAGAGACGCTCAATAGACTTAGTGCGGAAGGGGGAATTAGGGGGTGGAGTCATTTCAGTTAGCAGTTATTAGTTAGCAGTTATCAGTTAGCAGTTATCAGTTAGCAGTTATTAGTGACTACCGCCTGAAGTAGTAAGGTAGATATTGCCCACCAAATCAACAAGATTACCTAAATGCTATTGCATTATTTAAAGCGTGTCAATCCATTATTCCTGTCCTTTCTGGAGAAGTCTAAGAGATTATCCTTTCAAATAACCTCCAGCAAAATCCTTTTCCCTGGGTAGGGAAGGGACATCCCCCCGGACTGCTAAGCTGAGAAAACGCTTACTAGCCTCCAGTAGGATATGACGTTCCTTAAGCAGCATGAGGGTTTGTTGCACTTCCTCTGGAGACGCAGAATCTGCCTCCATTTGTTGCAATTTTTTCAATAATTCTCGAAACGTGAGGGCTTGGTCACAGGCGAGAAAAACTAAACGCTCTAAGCCGTAGAGATAGGAAACCCGCTCGGTAGCGCAGGGACGAGTATCAAACAGGAGAATACGGTGGCCGTGGTCATCGTAGCAAAAGAGGGGCGCTTGCTTCGAGCCCCAAAATAACTTCCGCCATTCATTGACACAGCGTTGAGTGGCCTGGAGACCTGGGGTATCAAACTTGATGGGATGGAGGTGTAAATTCTCCCCATTGTCACCTGTTTTTTCAAAGAAGTAAGCCAAGTCAGCAATAGCCTGGGACTCTAAAGGATAAATGTAGGAATAGCTGGCAAAGGGTGCAATATTGATCCCATACTTGGCGGGGTCATTGTGATAGGGACTAAAACGATCATAGCGAATCCGACGTATTTGGCTGGGGGGTTGTAGATGCACAATTAAAGGCAGCCATTGGGCCATTTCTGCGTACCAATCATCTTGTTCTCCAGGAAAATCCACCAAAATGTTCCAAGCAAGGCGAATGCCAAATTCTCGTCCCCACTTCAGCAGTTGTATGTTGATGGCGGTACTGGTGCCTTTGTTCATTAACTTCAGCACTTGATCGTGGAGGTTCTCAATACCTGGTTGAATCCAATTCACCCCAGCTTTGGCTAATTTTTCCACATCATGGTGACTTAAATTAGCCTTAGTCTCATAAAAGAGAGTATAGGGAGGTTGCTTTTCTGAAAATTGAGGAATCAGGGTTTGCAAATGTTGTTGAGACAAAATATTGTCAACCACTTCAAATTTACGGATTTTATAACGTTGGGAAAGTTCTGCAAATTCCGTTAAAACCTTATCTGTGGATTTGGTGCGGTAGTTAATCCCATCGCCATTCAAACCACAAAAGGTACAATGATTTTTCTGCCCCCACCAACAACCTCGGGAGGTTTCTGCTAGTAATCCCGGCACAATGGTTGTTTTTAATTGGGATTGCGTTAGGGTTTTAAAGTAATCGTCATAGTCGGGTGTTGGTACTTGATCTAAATTGTGAATTATGGCTCTGGGTGCAGTTTCCCACTTTCGTTTAACTTCTCTATCTCGTGGGGTAATTACACCGTAGGGGACTTTTTCGGGGGCAATTTCGCGCCCTTCCTCAATTAATAAACGACACAGGGGAGCAAAAAGTTCATCCCCTTCGCCGGAAGCGACAAAATCTACCCAAGGAAATTCTCGGTGAGTGGTAACACCCATAATTCCTTCACAATTTGCTCCTCCCATCAAGGTGATAATTTCTGGTTTCAGGGATTTAATACGCCGCAGAATTGCTAGGGAAGCACAATGTTGTTGAAAAGTAGAACTACAGCTAACAATTTTGGGCTGATAACTGAGAATTTCCTGGGCTAACTCTTCGATAAACACCGTAGCCGCTTCTCGAATTTTCCACAATTCTTGCTGCATTTCTGAGTCATGTCTAAGGGTTAAAACTTGCTCAAAATATTGCTGATAATCTGGAGAAAAATCAGGAAAGGCTAGGTGAGAAAATGTCCATTCACCGACTAAATCCTCGGTGGCTTGACGATCAAGAACACCATATTTTTTCGTGCCAATTTTGTCCGCAAATTTCAGATTGCCGTAAACTGCTGTTGAAGAAATCCCTGCTTGGTTTAAACAGCCCTTTAAAATACCAATCGCCAGCGAAGGATGGGTAATATCCGCATAGGGCATCAGGACGAAACAAACATCTACCATAGTAATGAGCTTTGGGTTTTAAATGGTTTTTCAGAAGTTAACGTTCTCGAAACTTTAGGAAAAATCAAGCCTGATTAAAAGCCTGCCGCACTCTAGGTTGAAAAAAGTAAGACAAAATCGCTCCGTAGATAATCAGTAACAGTAAGCTGAGAAGCCAAGGTAGTCGTCCCGCAAACAGACTAATGATAATGATGGCAATGTTAGCGATTTGCATGATAACTCCCAGTAGCCAAGCCCAGGGTTTCAGGGACAGAAAACCTAAACCAAACAGTAAGTTAATCATGCCAACTATCACATTTAATCCCCCAGCAGTTAGCAGGATATGATCAGTGGGAGAAGGGGGTAAATTTTGTTGTCGGAGGTTTTCTAGCAAGGTAATACCAAACCCTAGATTGACAAGTCCTGCGAGAGCCGCTATCGCCCCACTGGCGATAGCTAAAATGGCTAAAATCTTAATCCCTATTGGTCGATTTGACTTCATGTTCTCATTGTTGAAAATCTTTGGGACTAATGAGCTTAAGCTTATCGTCTATCTTAAGCTCATTGTCTATTTAGCGTGAATTAGTTCTCAATCACAGTCACAGCAGTTGCAGTTGCAGTTGTTTGAATTTCGGTTACTGATACTGATACTGCGGCTACTATAAATTCGACACCAGAAACTGTTGCGGGTGGTGGTGGGAGGTAACACCAGATGGCGCAGGGTTGGCGTATCTTGAACCACTTGCAGTTCCACATCCTCTGGCACAGACATTCCCGCTTCGGTGAGAACGGCTTTAGGATTGCTCAGTAATTGCTGTTTAAAAGCTGCATCGCGCCAGGCACGGGCAACGATTTCCCCCCAGATTAGTTTGTTGCGTTCGCCAGTCATAGAATAATCTCCATTAGTAATTGAGCGTGAGTGTGATGAGGGAGAAGGACTGCTCAGAACCACTTCTCCCTTCGGTGTCGGGATTAAGTGATGAGAACCGGAACAACCACGGCGACGACTGCAACTTCAGCTTCAGCCTCCGCTGTTGTTGTTGTTGTTGTCTCGATTTCTTCAACCTCTGAGGTAACACCAGATGGCGCAGGGTTGGCGTATCTTGAACCACTTGCAGTTCCACATCCTCTGGCACAGACATTCCCGCTTCGGTGAGAACGGCTTTAGGATTGCTCAGTAATTGTTGTTTGAAAGCTGCATCGCGCCAGGCACGGGCGACGATTTCCCCCCAGATTAGTTTGTTGCGTTCGCCAGTCATAGAATAATATCCATTAGTAATTGAGCGTGAGTGGAATATTCATGATCGAGTCGGGCATTAACCCTATTCCGCATAATTAATGCCCCTGAAATTTTTCAAAGAACAGCGGGTTCGGGTTCTTCATTAAGAAAACCGTTCTTGAGAAAACTATTCAGGTTATAGAATGTTTCTTCGAGGGGTGTTTCATGTTGCCGTTCCATTTTGAGGGCTAATTCGCCTGCTGTTTGTTTACCTTCATAGACCCCCTGCACCAGATCTCGCAAATAATCAGAAACATTGTTAAAGTTGTGGTGCAAAAAGGCAGAAGATAACCGAAAACCATTGTCAATATCTTCATACTTCAAGTCAGGACGGAAAGCAACAACTTGATCATGACGCACAGAAGTTTTCATGTGCTGATTGATCATGTCTGTTAATAAATTACGCAAGCTTTCTCCATCGGTAAAAGTGCCTTCTTGGAAAACGTAATAACCCAAAGGCCAACGGTCACTGGCATTACAGGGACTGATTAATTTGACGGAATGATCCACCATATTGAACAAAAATCCTGAGACACAGGCAATAGTTCCCGAAACGGCATCATCAGGATATTCTTCATGGTTTTTCTCGGCCTGTTTACGGTAGTAATCTCGGGCGCGACCCGTAATATGTTTACCGATGTTATGGGCTTCTTTGTTTTGCGTGATCAGTTCCACAAAAGTTAGCTCTTCTGCACTAAACTCGGCATGAACATCCTTGAGCATTTTTAGGGAAATCAACGAGAAACGGTCAATAAATCCTTTTTTCTCGGCTGATAATTTCAACAAGTCACGGGTGCGCTGCGGGTCTTTCATCGGTTGGGCCGTCGTTGTTTGGGGAAAACGACCGAGAATCCGATGGAAATCGATTAAGAATTTTTCATAGTCAGGATTATCGAGAGGATCAGAGGCCCAATAACAAAAACCATGAGCAGCGGCAGGTCCAATAATTTCTTGAAGAACTGTGAGGGTTTCTTGCCACAATTTAGCATTTTCTGGGGTATAGAAAAAGATATCGGAAAGTTTAGGTGCAGACACGCCACAGAACCAACAACCTACCGAACAACCCTTGCTCAATTCTAAGGTCATTGGCGCATGGACAATCGCTTCTCCGTTGCGTTTACCTAACTGACTGTAGCAACGCTGAACTTGTCGGTCTCGCCAAGCTTTGAAACGAGGATCATTGGAGGCACAGAGAACTTTTTGGGATTGGTCGCGATGTTGTTTCTTTTCCCGAATAAAGGCGCGATAACGCATAACCGGTAAGGGAGTTGGTTCAGTTGCCGGATCATGGCTTCTTGCAGCATCAAAGTCCCATAGCAAGCGGATTTCTTCAGGGTCAATCGGTAAGCCATACTGTTCAACTGTGGCCTGGGGATTTTTCAGAAATTCTTCCCGAAAAACATTATCTCCTGTAAATCTTTCTAAGAACTTCTTCACTTCTCCCATTTGTTTCACATATTCCGAAGTTCCAAGATGACGGTCGAAGATAATCGGTTGAATTTTTTGTTTTAATTCGTCAATTTGTTCTTGTGTGTACATATTCCCTCATTGTCTAAGGATTGGTTACTTTTGGGCAGCTGGATCAGGTAATTGCGGTGTTGCTGAATCAAGAGATGAATGCTAACTGTGCGTCGTATCCAAAAGTTAGTTTGGGTCTAGGTTTTAAAAATTTGGCTCTTCTGGTTTCTGTGTGGAAACGAGGTCTATACTGATAGTTTCTGCTGCGGCTCGACGGCTCGACTGAGCATCGCCGAACGTCTGAGCATCGCCGAACGCCAAAATAGTCCTAAAAGTCTTGTCCAATAAGCACTTCAGGATTACATAAGCAAAAATTTTACACAAAGTGGAGAAGAGCCAAAATTCCAGAAAAGAAGATTCATCTCTCAAATCAGTAACGCCGTAATTGCTTGGGGACTGAGGTTAGCAACAGACAAGTCTTCTTGATCTCTGTAACACCTAAATCAGGTTTTATGTCAAGCTATTTTGAAAGCCTTGTTAAAAACCAGTTTTAGGGACAAGTATAATCACTCACTTGCCTAAATAAGATGATCCCCATCTTGAGCCTCGTTAACGGTAAATTAACTCGGTCTTTGGTCTCATTTTTGTTGCCGACTTTTAGGTAACTAACCATTAGAGTATCAGTCAAGTCCCATAACTGTTGAATCCGTACATAAAACTTTACATAGAAGCTGACGAGAACAGGCGTTCGCTTAGAGAGATTAAATTTCCCTCTTGTGATAAAATTAAGTCAACATAGCGCAGTTTATTAAGTAAAGTATCCCCATATATTTGAGGAATCTGTATAAGCTGCAAAATCAAATATACGATTAATATCGTATAAATTTGGATGGTGACACCCTTGACGTTTTTAGTCATTAGTCTATAGCGTTTCCTAAGCTAGTGAGGTACACATATTTTTCTTCCCTTTTGACTTTTGCCTCTTGCCTTTTGCCTAAAACCCATAACTTTTGTACCTCAGCAGACTGAAAAAAGCTATATCTAGCTTTAAGTGCATTTTTAGGAATTTTCAGAGGATTTCTATTGCCCATCGCTGACGATAGCCCTCGGCTATTTCCTCGTTGCTCATAATCTCTATATCTACATTAGTGGCGAATCGATATTCTGTCTTAGTTTCTAAATTGCAAAAACTGATAACCCGACATTTTACTTGTTTCTTAGAGCCGATATAAACCAATTCTCCTTCTTCTTCAAATTCTAATTTATAGTTATTTTTGATTCTGACAATAAAAAGTATCCCACTCTTGGAAATCTCCAGTAGATTCTCAAAGCCACAAAATCCTCTATCCTCTACAGCGATGCCGTTTTTTGGCACTGTTGTCATCATTAATTCCGCAAAACGTTCGTCGTTACTAAAGCCAAAATGAACATGACTTTCTCCAATAGAACCAGTTTCAGCATCTACGCCCATCACTAATTTCATCTGATGATAGCCTGACATCTAAAACAATTTACTGGTCAAAGTAATTACGGTTGACCCTTCGGCTTCGCTCAGGGTCAACGTCGAGCGAAGTGGCCTCTGAGCTACGCCGAAGAGTCGAGACGTTGAATCGATAGCAGACAGAGGATGTTCTCTCTTTCCTTTTCTTTTTTTTAGTTCCTGATTTAAGCTCAAATAAATCTGATTAAACGCTTGATAATCTCGGTTTTTACTGGCTTTAGAGAAAGTAGATAAGTCCACCGCTATTCCTTGATGATAAGTTAAGAAAAACAAATCTCGTAAGCTGCCGAGACTTTTATCGAAAATTAGATGAAGAACGATAGAAACAATAATGGGAGGGACTTTCAGTTAATTATTTATTAGTAGTTGATAATCTTCAAAAATGTTGCTGTACAAGGATCGACTTAAGACTTTTGCAAGAGGTCTATTGAGAACAGGATAGTCATTTTGGGGGAGTCTTTTTAAGATTGTCTTGACAATTCCCGCCAAAGAGTTTAGCATCATGATTATAATAATTATAAGTTGGATGCGACTAGAATATCATATTTTAGTCGCTTTTTTTATTATGAAGCTATCATTCAACACTTCTGGTTTTACCCCTTTTTTTTCTCCTTTGCAAGATGGAAAAAATTAGAATAGGCTGTATCTAAATCTCTCAAATACTGTTGTAAAGTAATAGAAGAAACCTCAGTTAACCACTTTTTTTCTTCTGTTTTTTAAAGCTGAGTTAGTCTTTTATACAACTCAGTATATTTAGGCTTTTTCTCTCCTTGTTGATAGAGTTCTTTGCAGTAAGCTAAGGTATGGTTCCAGACAACACGCACACACCCGAACAATTGAGATAAAAGCCTCTTTTGTTTGTTGGGTAAAGGCGGTATTGATACCTTGCTTTCATCGGGTTAAAATAAGTGTGTCTGCACTATATTTTAACTGGGTCTGTCAATAATATCAAATCGGTTGCGCCCATGAAAGACACTCTATAATCAGTAATCAGTAATCAGTAAAAAGACCGTAGGAAACTTCTATTTAATACTGCACACTTAAAAACTCACATCTGATAACTGATAACTTACCCACTGATAACCGATAGCCGATAACTGATAACTGATTGAATACCCACCGAAACTTTCTATTTCTGTAATGGTTAATTCCTTAAAAGGGGTTTCTAGTCGCAGGTATGGACAAGCTGGCTATCCTAAACCAGAGGGGAAAGATGCTCTTTGGTCTCCTAGTTATTTTGTTTCTTCTGTGGGAGGTGTGCCATTAGAAGTTCTCAAGTGCTATATTAGGGATCAAGAAAAGCCATCGTAGAACGACGGGGTTTTAAACCCAAATTTTCGATAAAAGTATCCATACTCATTATTTTCTACCGTCATTCCCCTCTATCCCCTCTGGTATTATCCCCATGCTTGATGCTGTCATAATTTTACTATTCGTCTTCGCTATTGCCAGTATTGGTTATAGTGGTGTGGACTTGCTGCCGGTTACTGTCCAATCGCAAATCAGCAATATTGAAGCTTTACGCTGGTTATCGGCGGGTTTTGCCTCAATTATTGGTTTAGCTCTTGGTTTAGTTGCCCAAACTACCTATCGTCGTCTAGAAACCCAAGTACGACAAACTCCGATCGAAGTTATTCTAACCCGTTCGGTCGGTCTAGTTATCGGTTTGTTAATTGCTAATCTGATCCTAGCCCCGATTTTCTTCCTACCGATTCCCAGAGAATTCTCGTTTATCAAGCCGATAATCGCTATTTTAGGGAGTATTATGTTTTCCTATCTGGGGGTTAGTTTAGCTGACACCCACGGTCGCACTTTTTTGCGTCTGATTAACCCCAATAGTATGGAATCAATTTTAGTGGCAGAGGGAACCCTGCAAGCGGCCGCCACCAAAGTTGTGGACACCAGTTGTATTATCGATGGTCGTATCGAACAATTGTTAGACACAGGATTTATCGAGGGACAGATACTCATTCCCCAATTTATCCTTCAGGAATTGCAACAGTTAGCGGATGGCAGTAACGACCAAAAACGAGTCAGAGGAAGACGCGGATTAGATATCCTAAACCGGATGCAGCAAGAATTCCCCGATCGCATTATCATTCATCCCGCCGATTATGAGGATATTAGCACCGTAGATGCTAAATTGGTCCATCTTGCCCAAGAAATTAACGCCACCTTGCTCACGAACGATTATAATCTCAGTAAAGTGGCCAATCTGCAAAAAGTCACCATCTTGAATGTCAACGATCTCGCCCAAGCAGTACGCCCGATCTACTTGCCTGGAGATACTTTGGATCTAAAAATTCTCAAAGCAGGAAAAGAACCCACCCAAGGCATCGGTTATCTGGAAGATGGCACGATGGTGGTGGTAGAAGAAGGAAAAGATTATCTAGGGGGAGAATTGCGGGTAGTGGTGACATCTGCACTGCAAACCTCGGCCGGACGGATGATTTTTGCTAAACCCCAAAATTCCCTAATTGCCTAAAGGGAAAAAACCAAAAAAAGCCTCAAATACAGAGCCAGAGGGGATTGTATTTGAGGTATTTTATTTTTTAAGGGAAGTTAAGTCACCAATCGAACTATCTAGCCAATTGATACCTAATTAAGCTGGTTTATTGATTACAGCCATGGACTGACGAGCAAAACCGAAATAACTATCCCAGAATTGTTTCTGACTATCGAGGGCAACTTTGGTGGCGGTTTCTTGGGCGGTTAGGTAGGATTTCACCCATTCTTGTTGATATTCAAGGGATTTAACCAAAGTTTCTGGAAACTCAAACACTGGTGTAGTCGTGGGAACACCATTACCCCAAGCGGACAGAAGCATTTTCTGCCATTCGGCTAGGTATTTTTGGTATTCTTCAAGATAATTGGTGTTCATAGAAGTCAAACCGCTAACTAGCCCATCTGGAAGGAGATGGTGAGAAAGTGGGGCGGTGTTGCCACCTTCTCGAAAGCAAAAATCGCGCCGAGATAAAATATAATATTCTATCCCTTCTTTTATTATAACCTGAGTTTGTGATCAGCCCCAATCTTCATGCGATCGCCCTAAGCCCAGCCTGAGCTAAGACGCATCTTAACCGCCTATCCTTAGATTAGGTGAATCTCCCCCAACCCCCCCGACGTCGGGGGGGCAAGGGGGGGGTTGCCTTTTGCCTCCCCTCATAAGAACGTAGGTTGGGCTGAAGCATGAAACCCAACGCCTATTTTTTGGTGACTCGGAACTGACGCTAAAATAGTCCTACTCTAGCCATTTTCTCCCAACTATGATCGATCGCCCTATTCATGTAATTGGTGGAGGATTAGCGGGGACTGAGGCGGCGTGGCAGATAGCCCAAGCAGGTATTCCCGTGATCCTGTACGAAATGCGCCCAATTCGCTCTAGTCCCGCCCACCATAGCCAATTTTTAGCCGAATTAGTCTGTAGTAACTCCTTTGGTGCCATGGCGGTGGATCGCGCCACCGGGTTACTCCATGAAGAATTACGACGCTTAAATTCTCTAGTTATTGCCCAGGCCGATCAGCACAGTGTCCCCGCAGGAGGGGCTTTAGCGGTCGATCGAGGGGTCTTTAGTCGAAATTTGACGGAAATCTTGGCTAACCACCCTCTAGTCACCTTAAAACGTCAGGAGATCACGGAAATTCCCCGGGATGGTATCGTCGTTTTAACCACCGGACCGTTAACCAGTGCTGCTTTGGCCGCAGATCTGCAAAATTTTGCCGGCCTGGACTATCTGAGCTTTTTTGATGCCGCTAGTCCGATTATTCTAGGGGAATCTATTGATCAATCGATCGCTTTTCTGGCCTCCCGTTACGATAAAGGTGAGGCCGCCTATCTCAATTGTCCCATGGATCGGGAACAATACCTGCATTTCTGGCAAGAACTAAAACAGGCAGAACAGGCAGAATTGAAGGATTTTGAGCGAGAAAATGCCAAATTTTTCGAGGCTTGTCTGCCAATCGAAGAATTAGCCTGTCGGGGAGAGGATACCATGCGTTTTGGTCCCATGAAACCGGTGGGATTAGCGGATCCCAGATATCCGGATCAACGTCCCTACGCAGTTATACAGTTGCGAATGGAAGATAAAGCGGGGCAATTGTGGAATATGGTGGGATTTCAAACTAATTTAAAATGGGGTGAACAAACACGGGTTTTCCGTCTGATTCCGGGGTTAGAAAAGGCCGAATTTGTCCGCATGGGGGTGATGCACAAAAACACCTTTATCAATTCTCCCCAGTTATTATCCTCCAGTCTCCAGTTTAAATCGCGACCGACGCTGTTAGCGGCAGGACAGTTAATCGGCACGGAAGGCTATACGGCTGCGGCTGCTGGGGGATGGTTAGCGGGAACTAATGCCGCTCGTTTAGCTTTAGGATTAGAAACGGTGACATTGCCAACCACAACGATGATGGGGTCATTATTTGAGTTTATCAGCAGTGCCGAACCGAAACATTTTCAACCGATGCCGCCAAATTTTGGCATTTTGCCGAATTTTACCAGAAAAATCCGCAATAAACGGGAACGTTACGGTCAATATGCCGAGCGCTCTTTGCAGGATTTAGAAGCATGGATGAATCAGCTAAAAACTCCCTGTCTCGTCTAACTGTCAATCGCTAAATCGATCGCCCATAATAGAGAAGGAACCTATTTCTTTCTCTATCGCTATGCCAAACCCCGATTTTTTCCCTCCCCAATCCTACAGTCAAGAGGATGTGCAGGAAATTCTCTATTTGGCTATCTCCCGTCAAGGGGATAAGGGAGAAATTACCCGTCAACAGTTGTTAGAAATTGCTGACGATTTAGCTATTGAAGTTAAAGACTTAGAAGCGGCGGAAAAGGACTGGCAAGAGTCAAAAATGGTCAGTTATAAGCGGCAAGAATTTGATCGCTTTCGTCGCGAGGAGCTAAAACATAAAACCGTTCGCTATCTGATTATTAATAGTTTTTTTCTTACCATTAATTTAATTAGTGCTGGAACAATTTCTTGGGCAATTTATATCTTTTTGCTGATGGGTTTACCTCTTTCTCTCTCGGCTTGGAAAACTTTTCAAAATCAAGGAATTGCCTACGAAGAGGCATTTAAACGCTGGAAAATTAAGGAGGAAATGAAAGAGTCTTTTACAAATCTTTGGACACAAGTTAAAAAGTTTTTACAGTTTTAATAGTGTTGAAAAAGAAAGCCTTTTTCGTTTTCGTAAACCACAGAGACACAAAGGACACAAAGTTGAGTTTTCCACGACTACTTAGGGTCTGCTGAAAAAGTACGGGCGAAGCATTCGGATAGAAAATCTACGGTTTCACCGATAGGTTATTGCCCGAATGCTTCGCCCCTACAGGACGCGGGCCGATGAAGACGCCAGGTTTTGAACGACGATTCTCTCAAAATCTTGCACCTGTTTCGGGAGAAAAGCTCCAAAACCCTTACTTTGCCTACATTTCACATTTATTCAGCAAACCCTACTTACTGTCATCAAAAACATCTAACTGCTGCAGAGAGGGGGAATTATCCGACTTAACTGGTTTAATTTTCTTAATTCCCTGACGCAAACCGATCGCAATTTTACTATGTTTTTCGATTTGACCCATCACCTGCATGGCACGATCGATCACAGAAGCTGGTAAACCGGCTAATCTCCCCGCTTCGATACCATAGGATTTATCCGCGCCTCCCGGTCGTACTTGGTGCAAAAATACTATCTCATGGGGTAATTCTTTGACTGTTACCTGATAATTGGCCACATTCTCTAAAATTGAGGCTAATTCATTCAGTTCGTGGTAATGAGTGGCGAAAATCGTCCGCGATTGCAGTACCGTGGCTAAATACTCCGCCACAGACCAAGCTATGGATAAACCGTCAAAGGTGGCTGTCCCCCGGCCAATTTCGTCTAATAATACTAATGATCTGTCCGTGGCGTGATTGAGAATATTGGCAGTTTCGTTCATTTCCACCATAAAAGTGGATTGGCCGGTAGCGAGGTCATCCACAGCCCCCACCCGGGTGAAAATGCGATCGCAGATGGAGATTTTGGCCGACTTTGCTGGGACAAAACTGCCGGTTTGGGCCAACAATTGAATTAATCCCACCTGTCGCAGATAACAACTTTTGCCACTAGCATTGGGACCGGTGAGAATAATCAAGTCGGGGTATTCCAAACCTTCCTGATTGCCTAAATTAATCGAATTCGGCACAAAAAAGCCGGCCCCAAGGGATTGTTCCACCACGGGATGACGACCATCCTTAATATCGATAAGACGACCATCGGCGATTTCTGGGCGACAATATCCCTGATAAACGGCGATTTCTGCCAATGCTGCCAACACATCCAAAGCGGCGACTTTTGTGGCCACTTCCCGGATTTCTGGGGAAAATTCGGCCACTTGACGACGTAAATCGCTAAAAATCTCGTATTCTAATTTATTTAATTCATCTACTGCCGTCAGAATTATATTTTCTTTCTCCTTTAACTCGGTGGTGATATAACGTTCCTCATTGACTAAAGTTTGCTTACGCACATAATCTTTTGGGGCGAAATCGGCTTTACTGCGGGGTAAACTGATATAATAACCGAAAGTTTTGTTATAATTAACCTTAAGATTACTGATACCCGTTCTTTCTTTCTCTGTCGTCTCCAGATTCTTAAACCAATCGATTACTTCCTGATAGTCGCGCCGCAGGGCATCCAATTGAGCATCAATTCCCTCGCGAATCACCCCCCCTTCCTTGAGGTGCAGCGGAGGAGATTCCACCAGATGCGCTATCACCTGCTGACCTAATTTTTCTAAATCGGCGGGAATTTGCTGTAAAGCTTTCAAATAGGGCGAATTTCCCGCAGCAACCAAAGCCGCTAAATCGGCCAATTTGACTAAGGATGCCGCTAGGGAAAGTAAATCGCGGGCATTAGCCGTTCCTGCGCCAACGCGACCGCTTAAACGTTCTATATCGTAGATTTCCCCTAATTTTTGCCGAATATCTTGGCGCAGGGCGGGATTATCCTTTAACTCTTGGATAGTATCTTGACGGGCGCGAATACCGCGAGAATCTAAGAGAGGTTGCAGTAACCAACGACGTAAAGCGCGACTACCCATGGCCGTGCAAGTGCGATCAATCGCCCATAATAGAGAACCATAGAAGCTACCATCGCGCACCGTTTGGGTAATTTCAAGGTTACGACGGGTTTGCCCATCTAAAATCAAAAATTCCGAGATAGAGTAGGTTTTTAAGGGTTGTAGGGGGACTTGATTGGCTTTTTGGGTATCTTCAATGTATTCTAATAGGCCTCCGGCTGCCCGAATAGCAAGGGGTAAATGTTCGCAGCCCATCCCTTCTAGGGAACGCATTTTATAGGTGATTAGGAGACGATTCTTCGCTTCTGTAAGAGTAAAGATATTTTGGGGACGGAGAGAATAACAAAAACTATCGGGTAAACAGGGGGGGAGATGGTCGTATTTTTCCCCAGGGCGCAAAATACGGTTTAAATCGGGGGCATTGATGGGAAAAAGGATTTCTGAGGGCTGTAAACGGGTTAATTCTAGGCTTAAAGCCGTTAAATCGCTGGCTTGGGTGGTGTAGAATTCTCCGGTGGAGATGTCTGAATATGCTAATCCCCAATTTTCTCCGGTAATCACCACTGCAGCTAGAAAATTATTCTTTTTTGCGTTTAACATTCCCTCATCGGTGAGGGTTCCGGGGGTGAGCAGTTTGGTGATAGCGCGTTCTACGAGCCGTTTTTCGGCGGCTGCTTCCGTTGAATCCTCTACTTGGTCACAAATCGCCACCGCATAGCCTTTTTCCACCAATAAACGACTATAGCGCTCTAGGGCGTGGTGGGGAACCCCGGTCATGGCGACTCTCCCAATACCTTTACCCCCTTCCTTGCTGGTGAGAACTAATTCTAATTCTCTGGAGATAATCACCGCATCCTGAAAGAAACACTCGAAAAAATCGCCCACACGATAGAGTAAAAGAGCATTGGGATAGGTTTCTTTTACCTCCACATAATGCTGGTACATGGGGGTGAGTTTACTGCGATCGAGTCCGCGATAATCACGATGGGGCTCCTTATTGGTAGCGGGTGGTTCTAGGGGAAAATCCGAGGGGAGAGTCATGGGTCAAAGAAAGCTGGACAATGTTTTAATGAACTATTCCCCACCCCTTGGCTAAGTGGGGAGTTTCTGACGCTTCTTCGTTGATGGCGGTTTTCTGCGTCGTGCTTTGGCTCGTTCCAAGCCTCTAATATAATTAAGCATAACCTGAGGGATGGCTACATCGGCGTTGGGTTCTTCCGGTTTTCTTGTGTTACTTTTTGTCAAGAACTCTAGTCTCATAACCTTCAATTCTAATGATAGGATGAACGATCGAAGCTCTCCAGAAAAACCCTATGACTAGCTTACTGCGCGACTTTTGGTATGTGGCCACACCGGCAAATAAACTTAAACCCGGTCAGCTAATGGCCAAAAAAATGCTAGGTGAACCGATTGTTGTCGGTAGGAGACAGGATGGAGAAGTGTTCGCATTGCGGGATATTTGCCCCCATCGTGGCATTCCGCTGCACCATGGCTGGATTGAAGGCGATGGGGTGTACTGTTGCTATCACGGCTGGAAATTTAACACTAGCGATGGCGTTTGTTCTGAGATCCCCTCATTAACTGAACACGATCGCCTTGATATTAGCAGAATTTGTGTCACCAGTTATCCCTGTCGTGAAATACAGGGTCATATTTGGGTGTTTATTCCGGCAGACTCAAAAAGAGAAATTAATCAAGACAATCTGCCTCCTGTGCCGACTATTGCCGATTTTGGCAAACTTACCCCCAAAGTAGCCGAAACTATCACTTTTGACTGCAATATTGACCATGCAGTGGTGGGATTGATGGATCCAGCCCACGGTCCCTACGTTCATACTTCTTGGTGGTGGCGCAGCGGTCCGCGCCAATTTCGGGTCAAGGAAAAACAATACGAACCTGTTCCCCTGGGTTTTCGTCTTGCTCCCTATGATATGCCCGTCAGTGCGAAACCCTATAAAATTTTGGGTAGTAAAGTATCGATTGAAATTGTTTTTGAATTGCCCTCGGTGCGTACAGAAATACTACGAGGCGATCGCCATTTGGCCTGTGCTTTTACGGCAATTACTCCCATCGATGAAAATCACTGCGAAGTCCATCAAAGTTTATACTATACGATTCCTTGGTTGGCATTTTTAACCCCTCTTTTGCGTTATTTAACTCTACAATTTCTTAAACAGGATCGCGATGTGGTGATTAAACAACAGGAAGGACTTAGTTATCATCCAGCTTTGATGTTAATTGATGATGCCGATACCCAGGCCAAATGGTATTATCGCCTCAAGCAAGAATACGAAAAATGCCAAGCAGAAAAAAGGGATTTTGTCAACCCCATTAAAGCACAAATTTTACGGTGGCGCAGTTAGAGTTCGATGATTTTATTTAGGTTCTCACCAAAGATTTATTGACACTGGCTTCAATTTGATAAATAGATGAAAGGACGCTACCTTGATGATTATTGACTAGATCATATTTGACTTCTTGTAAATAATTAAAAATGGCATCCCGCAGAATTGGTTTTTCAATGTTTACCGTGTGCTGATAGTCCCATAAATCCCAAACTATCAAGCCAATTCCCACGATTGGATCGATTAATTCTGCCCCAAAACTACTCGCTACTGCCCCACCGGTTTTAGTGGCAATTTTCGCCCCCGTTTTTCCCGCTAGGGACAAATAAACTGTACTGCCCACTTTCATCACTGGAATGAGAGATTTAATTCCTAAAGCAGTGGTGCCACCGACTAAAAGTTTAATTGATGTGTTAGAAATATTGCCCTCGCTATCTTGAATTGTTATGGCTATATCACTAAGATAACGATCCCATTTGCCTTGGGGAATTTGATAACTAGCCTGAATATTCTCTAATTCATTGCTTAAATTACTGACATATAAATTAACTGTATCCCTAGTAATTCTCTCTAGACGCAATTGGGCCTCTTGGGGACGAATTACCCGTTTAGTAAACTCGGTTTGAATAGTTTTGGTCAAATTTTCTGCCACTACCTGTTCCGGGGGTGGATTATCTGTATTGACCCAGTGAGCGATCGAGGAGTATAATCCGCTTAAAAAGGCCTTGCCCTCAAATTGTTTTTGATTGAAATAGTTAAAATACCAAGGCAGAAAACCCTGATCTACTCTTGTCATTAACTCCTCCACCCATCCCTCAATTTCTCCTAGGGCGAAGTTTTGAGAATTTGCTCTCGCTGTCTGTAAAGCTTGGCTAATCTCCCGATCGATTTGACTGTTAGATTTTTTGTTTATACTGATGGGAATCTCTAGGTTAGTTTCGGTAGCAACCTTAGTTTTTAACGGTTCATTGCTGGCAGTTCCTAGCCAAATTTTCCCTAAAAGAGGCACGATAACCACTAGAACAACTATAGCCCAAATTAACGGGGTTATCGCCTTAATCAGTTGACTGATTGCCTGAATGCGGTTAGTTTTTTCACTATACTGAGGTGGCTCAATATTCTCTTGTGAATCTGGACTGGAGTTCATCGGCTAACCTACTTAAAATTATTAGATCATTGTTCTCGAAAACCCACAGAAACCCCAATTTTCTGAGCAGTAAACTGGAGAGGACATTATCGGGTAAAAGTCCGCCAATACCCGATAAATATCGGCAATTTTAGCGAATTTCTGCCTTCATCCGTTCAAGAGTTTGCTGCATTTGGTCGAACATCATTTGGGGAGTCATACCAAATTGACCTAGTTGGGTTTTTAGCTGTTCTACGGTCATTTGAGCGGAAAAATCCTCAGATAACTCGAAACGCTTCATAAATATCTTGTAGCGTTCCATTAACTCCTCCATCCTATCGATAAAGATTTTTTTACCCTCTCGATCGAATTTCCCGTACTCGCTGCCTAGTTGTGTGAGAGACTGATAATCTTCAAATAGCTGTCTAGCTTCCTGTTGAACCACTTCTGAGTCAAAGAATCCCATAATCTTAAAACGGCTTATCGTCGATAGTTATTGTCTCTCCTATTTTATTTTAGTCGGGGAAAAAGTCTAGCTCTAGTCGATTTACGGATTACCGTATTGGGGAAATTGAACAGTTCTGCTGGCGAGTGAGTGGAACGAACCACTCCAGACACAAAGGACACAAAGATTGATCGCTGTTATATAATTTAAACTTATCACACAAAGAATAAGAGAGCCGGAATGGAGGGATTAAGGAGAAAAATCTATGGATCATACCGCAGAAAACTGGTACATTGTCCAGGAAAATACGGGAATTTGTCAGATTATAGCCCTAGAAAACGGAAAAACCCCAGTTAATGGTCAATACTGGGGTCCCTTTGCCGAGCGGGGAGAAGCGATCGCCCGTCGGGTGGGTTTAATTCGAGCGGGCAAATGTCAACCTATTGTTTAGCGGTATTGCTGGGCGTTTTCTTGCCTTCAGTGATTTCTTTTTCCAAGATTTCAAAACCCTTCTTGAATTGCGGATCTTGGAAGGTTCCCACCTGATCCCGTTCCTGTTGAAGATTTTTGCGATCTTCCTCGCTCAGTTCCGACTCCACATCCGGATGAATACCATCCTTATTGATGTCCCGTCCGTCGGGGGTGAGATACTTGGCAATCGTCACCGCTAATCCAGAACCGTCACTGAGACTGCGTACCGATTGCACTAATCCCTTACCAAAGGTTTTCGTACCGACAATAACCGCCCGATCATGATCCTGTAAAGCTCCGGAGAGGATTTCACTAGCACTGGCGGAACCCCCATCGACGAGGACAACCAGCGGTTTATTAGTCAAAGCTTGATTGTTGGCCCGTTGACGTTCCGTCACCCCTTTGCGATCGACCGTAGAGACAATTAAACCATCGGGTATCCACATCCGAGCGATTTCGATGCTGGCGTAGAGTAAACCGCCGGGGTTAGAACGCAGATCGAGAATATAACCCTTCACCTCTTCAGATTCCAATTCGCGAATCGCTTGACTCATATCGCCACTAGCTTGGGCGCTAAATTGATTGAGACGGATATAACCAATTTTACCGATCGGGGTGTTTTCCGTGCGGGCCCGTACCGGGTGAATTTCAATTTTAGCCCGGGTAAGAGTCAATTCTTTCTTCTCCTCACCCCGTTGAATCGTGATCTTAACGCTTGTCCCCACTTTGCCGCGGATCATGCTCACCGCTTGATCGAGTTCCATGTCTGCGGTAGATTTACCATCGATAGCGATAATCACATCTTTGGGCAGCACACCAGCTTTAGAAGCGGGAGTATCTTCAATGGGTGAAACCACGACTAACTGCTTAGTTTTCTCATCTTTGGTCAGTTGAATCCCTACCCCGGTCAACTCTCCCGATGTATCGATCTTCATATTGTTAAACTCTTTGGGATCCATAAAACGGGTATAGGGATCATTGAGAGTTTTCAACATCTCGCGGATAGCGGTGTATGCTTCCTCTTGATTTTTGTAGGAACGATTTAAATACTGATTGCGGATGGCGTTCCAGTCCGATTGATTAAAAGTGCCATCTAAATAAGTGCGGTTGATGATCTGCCAAACCTCATCAACGGTTTCCTTGGGACTTTCCTGAAAAAAAGCTTGACTTTGGGAGAGTCGGAATCCCGCCCCCGTGACGGCGACGGTAGACAGGACCACTGCTGTAGCACCGAGAACAAGTCCGCGTTTGTTGATAACCATAGGTAATTTTCGGATAAATTAGGCTGTTCTTGCCGGAACGCTCTTTCTGGCTGACCGTCGAAATATCTTGGCAAAAAGGAGCGTTTAGGTTTCCTGGAGACAGACAAAAGAACGCCTGGAGACTAATACTGTTATAACATTTATTATCTCTTTCTTGGTCAAACTGATTACTTGAGTAGCGATCGAGTTGCCAGCAGCCCACCTCGCGACCTAAGATAACAGCAAAACTGCCCGAGATTTTCCCTATGAGCGATCAAATCCTTTCTTCCCTCTCCCTGGAACAAAAACGACAAAACCTGCGCCACCAAAGGCGATCGAAGGTGTGGCAAGCCTTGGGTCGCTTTCTGGTGGTTAGTGGTTTAGCGACGGGATTAGCTTGGGGGATGACTTCGCCCTATTGGACAATTACCAAGGCCGGACAGGTGGAAATCGCAGGCACGGAATTAATGTCGCCCGAGTCGATTCGTGCTTGGCTGAAATTAAGCTATCCCCTGTCTCTCTGGGAATTACCCACCCATCAATTGCGAGAAAAATTAGCGGCTATTCCCGCTATTGCCGACGTTAAGATTGAGCGGCAATTATTACCCCCGAAAGTGATTGTTTCTATTCAAGAAAGAAAACCTGTTGCCCGTTGGCGTTACCATCAACAGCAAGGCTTTTTAGATGCCACCGGAACGATAATTCCTCAAAACTATTATGGTCGAACTCTACCCAAAACCCAATTACCTAGTCTAGAAGTGCTTGGTTACGACCGACAATATCAACAACAGTGGCAGAAAATTTATCCCTTGATTGACAACTTATCGATTAAAGTTACCGCCATCGATTGGCGCAATCCTAGTAATCTTGTACTAAAAACCGAGCTAGGACAGGTCTATTTAGGTTTTTATAAAGATAGATTGCCCGAAAAATTAACCGCTCTCGTACAATCGCGGCCATTGTCATCCAAGATACCTCTAGCGCGAATTCTCTACATTGACCTGAGCAATCCCGATGCTCCCACTGTACAATTAAAACCGCAGCCAGCCCCGATCGTTGCCAAAGTAACGGCAACTCGTCGGGATTAACGGCAGTTTATCAGCAAATAACCGCAATTATTCCCTTTAGGTATTGGCAAAAACCCCAAATTATGATTTTCTGAATCAGAAACTGATAATGTAGATACTGGAACCAAAATAATATTAGTGATAGTGTTAAGAGTGCATCTCTGATTTATCAAATCAATAACAGAATCTTGTACTAAGAGTGTTTCAATTCCAATGACATCGATTAATGAAATCGTTCCCACCTACCCCAATCTGAACAGTAACGATTATGCCAGTTCAGCTATGAGCGAAGATAATCATTACTCTCAGAATAATGCTGGAGTATTATTTACTCGTCCCCATGAATCACAGATGACACCCCGAGAAGAAAGTCGTAGTAATCGCATCGTGCCGAGCAATGTCGCCAAGATCAAGGTGATCGGGGTCGGCGGTGGGGGCTGTAACGCCGTTAACCGCATGATCGCCAGTGGTGTGACCGGAATCGAATTTTGGGCAATTAACACCGACGCCCAAGCTCTAGCCCACTCCTCCGCCCCCCAAAGGTTACAAATCGGGACAAAATTAACCCGCGGCCTAGGGGCGGGGGGCAATCCGGCGATCGGACAGAAAGCGGCGGAAGAATCTCGGGATGAAATCGCCCAAGCATTGGAAGGAACCGATCTAGTCTTTATTACCGCCGGCATGGGCGGCGGTACGGGAACAGGGGCCGCTCCAATTGTGGCCGAAATTGCCAAAGAAATCGGCTGTTTGACCGTGGGAGTTGTGACTCGTCCCTTTACCTTCGAGGGTCGTCGTCGCACTAATCAGGCCGATGAAGGGGTGGGCGGTTTACAAAGTCGGGTCGATACCCTGATTATTATCCCCAATAACCAGTTATTACAGGTAATACCCGCCGAAACTCCCCTACAGGAGGCTTTTCGCGTCGCTGATGATGTGCTGCGGCAAGGGGTACAGGGTATCTCGGATATTATCACTATCCCCGGTCTGGTAAATGTGGATTTCGCCGATGTGCGGGCAGTGATGGCCGATGCGGGTTCGGCCCTAATGGGCATCGGCATCGGTTCCGGAAAATCTCGGGCTAAGGAAGGAGCGACCGCAGCTATTTCCTCGCCGTTACTGGAATCCTCGATCGAAGGTGCGAAAGGCGTAGTCTTTAACATCACCGGCGGTCAAGATCTAACCCTACACGAAGTCAATGCCGCCGCCGAAATTATCTATGAAGTGGTGGATCCCAACGCTAATATCATCTTCGGGGCAGTAATTGACGAGAAAATGCAGGGAGAAGTCAGAATTACCGTCATTGCCACCGGTTTTTCCGGCGATTCCCCCTCTCGTCCCACCGGTAGCAAGGTGGTGATTAATACCCCCGCACCGAGTCCAGCACCCACTCCCGAACCACCGAAACCTGCGGGATTAGATATCCCCGAATTCTTGCAACGTCGTCGTCCTTTTGATCGCTAACCTCCTATGACTGCCATTGCCCTTACCATCGCCGGTTCCGATAGTGGTGGCGGCGCGGGAATTCAAGCTGATTTGAAAACCTTCGCCTTCCACCGAGTTCACGGCACCAGCGCCCTTACCTGCGTTACCGCCCAAAATACCCTAGGGGTCGAGCGCGTCGAGTCCCTAAGTCCAGAAATGGTAACGGCCCAAATCGATGCCGTGGTCAGGGATCTGTCTGTGTCAGCGGTCAAGACGGGAATGCTGTTTAGTAGCGAGATTATCGAAGCGGTGGCCGAGGCGATCGAGCGTTGGCGTTTAACCAGTTTAGTGGTGGATCCGGTTATGGTTTCGCGGGTAGGAGCCAAATTAATTGATGATCGGGCTGTAGATAGTCTTTTGGATAGTTTAATTCCTCTGGCTTCGATTATTACCCCTAATCGTTACGAAGCACAGCTTTTAAGTGGCATTGAGATCAATGATTTTGAGACGATGAAAGCGGCCGCCGCAATTATTTTCCAGAAGTCGGCCACACCAGTATTAGTCAAAGGTGGCGGCATGAAAGGGCGGCTGCGTGGGGTTGATATCTGCTTTGATGGGCAAGAATGGGAAACTTTTAAGACCAGAAGCGTCGAAACCAATAACACTCACGGGACTGGTTGTACTCTATCGGCGGCGATCGCTGCTAACCTCGCTTTGGGTGATGACCTGAAAATAGCGGTGAAAAAAGCCAAGGATTACGTTACTAACGCCCTCGATCATTCCCTCGCTATCGGTTACGGAACCGGTCCAGTGGGCCATTTTTACCCCTTAAAAGCCCTAAATTAGTCAATTCATGACCACTACGCTGCGTATTTCCCCCCAAGTACCCCAGAGTTGCACTGGTCGCCCCTCGGTTCCCCTCTCGGTCGATCGGGAATTAGTCAAAGAATTGCAGGCCACCCAGGCACGGGTGGAATCTCTAGAAGCACAAAACCAGCGACTTGTCAAGAGTAATCGGCAATTACGTCAGGATGGCAAGTGGTGACTTTAATCGATAATCGAAGAGTCCTGTAGGGGCGAAGCATTCGGATAATCCGTTGAGTAACGCACAGAAAACGGGTTTCTCGGAGAAACCCGTTTTCTGCTCATGCACTCATGCAAAAAGGGGAATAAATAATCAGTCTTTAATAACCAGATTTAGTATAAAGAGGATAGGAAAGTGGGTAGTGAGAAGTGGCAAGTGGGAAGTAGGTTTTTAAAGTTCGATTGGGAGTCAATCATACCATTAAAAACGGATTTAGTAAGTAGCTAGACACAATTAATTGCACATATCTAACTACCTCTTGCCTCCTGCCTCCGTTAACAGTTCCCATCTGTTGCCCCTAGGCTTTCTGTTCCTGTTTAGATTTATGTAGGGGATCCATATAAATCTCTAAGCGCTTAAATACCACAGAGGAAAGGGTAGTTAAAACTAAATAAACTAAAGCAACAGCGATATAAATCTCGAAAGCTTTATAGGTAGTGGCTACCATTAATTGACCTTGCCGGAATAATTCTTCAAAACCGATTACTGCCGCTAAACTGGTATCTTTAATTAGGGTGATAAATTCATTGCCCAAGGGTGGCAACATCCGGCGAAAAGCTTGGGGAAAAATCACCTCGCGCATGGTTTGTACTGGGGACATTCCTAAACTAGAACAAGCTTCCCATTGACCATTATCGATCGATTGAATACCGCCGCGCATAATTTCAGCTAAATAGGCCGCCACATTTAAACTTAGGGCAAATAAGGCTGCCGGTAAACGATCTAAGTCGATATTTAAGCCAATTTCTCGGAACAACCCGGGCAAACCAAAATAGATCAAGAATAATTGCACCAGCATCGGTGTTCCCCGAAAGAAATCCACATAGATGCGGCAAATTATTTTTAACCATTTGTAGGGAGAAATCAGGGCAATAGCCACTAAAGTTCCACCGATTAACCCGAAAAGAAAAGACAGAACTGTTAACAGAATTGTCCAGGGAACCCCTTTAAAAATCAGGTTATAGAATAATTCTCCCCAGTTAAAACTTGATTCCTGTAAATTCTTTAAAGCTGGGGCAACTAAGGGTAATTCTGGCGGTTTTTCTCCAAACCATTGCCGAAAAATAGCATCGTACCGACCACTTTCTATGACTCGACCGAGAGCATCATTAATTAACTGGAGATAGGGGGAATTTTTGGGTAAAGCAATGCCATAGAATTCTTCCGTTAATAATTCTCCGACCACTTTTACTCCCCTTAAACCCGCTTGTTTAATTGCATACAAAGTCACGGGTTTATCGTTAACTACCGCCTCAACTCGACCATTAATTAATTCCTGCAAAGCTAAAGCCGCCGAGTCAAATTGACTAACTGTTGCCCCCGGTATTTTTGTCGCTTCTAAGGCTCCCGTAGTGCCAATTTGGACGGCAATTCTTTTGCCTTTTAAGTCTTCAAAATTTTTAATTGTCTTATTATCTTCCCGAACAGCGATCGCTAAACCAGCCCTAAAATAAGGTCGAGAAAAAGAAATCGCTTGGGCGCGTTCGGCGGTGATTGTCATGCCACTAATAGCGGCTTCCACTGTTCTCGCTTGTAGAGCCGGAATAATGCCATCAAAGGGTAAATTTCTAAAGTCAATGTTGAGATCAGCTTCCTTGCCAATTGCCCGCATTAAATCGATATCAAACCCAGTTAATTGTCCCCCTTGTTGAAATTCAAAGGGTGGAAAAGTCGCTTCTGTGGCGACTCGAAAAGGATTAGGAGGAGTCTGAGAAAAAGCAGGAATAACAGTTAATCCGATCGCCAAAACTAATCCTAACAAGGCAAAGATGACTCTCTGCACCGCCCGCCCTCGCCAAAATTTAATCATTTTTTAATTGTTTCTCCTTGATTTTTTTACTCAATTAAGTTAAGGATTTCGTCCTACTCCTCACCTAAGACAGATGTAGAGAGACTATTTGAGTATTATGATTATTCCTCTTGATAAAATGTCGTCAAGGATACAATCTAGCAGAAACTAATCTCGATACCTTTATACAGAATGTAAAATTTTTTACGAGAGGACATCATGACCACTACCACCCCTGTGATTGTTAGTGAAGGTTTACGCAAAAGTTACGGCTCTTTAGAGGTACTTAAAGGAGTTACAGGCACTCTTTATCAAGGGGATGTGGTATCGGTAATCGGTCCCTCTGGCTGCGGCAAAAGTACCTTTTTACGCTGTCTCAATCGTTTGGAAACAATTAACGGCGGCCGCTTGGAGGTGATGGGAATTGACATCTCTTCCCCGAAGTTAAATCAATCAGTCCTCCGCAATTTACGCAGCCGGGTCAGTATGGTGTTTCAACACTTTAATCTTTTTCCCCATCTCACCGTTTTACAAAACTTGATGTTAGCCCCCAAGCAGGTGTTACACCACTCGGAAAATGAGGCTAAGGATACGGCAATTCATTATCTGGAAAAGGTGGGTTTGGCCCCAAAAGCCGATGTTTATCCTGACCAGTTATCGGGAGGCCAAAAACAACGGGTGGCGATCGCTCGCAGTCTCTGCATGAAACCAGAGGTGATTTTATTTGATGAACCCACTTCGGCCCTAGATCCGGAATTAGTCGGGGAAGTGTTAAACGTTATGCGTCAATTGGCCGATGACGGTATGACTATGGTAGTCGTCACCCATGAAATGCAGTTCGCTAAGGAAGTCTCTAACAAGGTTTTGTTCTTTAATCAAGGTGTGATCGAAGAAGCAGGTGATCCCGACACCTTCTTTAATAATCCCCACAGCGAGCGCTTACAAGCCTTTTTAAGTCGCATCAATAGTAATTAGGGTTTACTGAATTCAGGAGACAGTCGCCAGGAGTCAGTAGCCGGTCGTCAGAAGACAGGAGTCAGGAGTCAGTAGCCGGTCGTCAGGAGACAGGAGACTATTTTTATTTATTCTCCCCACACCCCACACCCCACACC
>VYLP01000013.1_pt1 | contig 183939 bp, 182 predicted proteins | sample 5114311 | NCBI WGS metagenome assembly VYLP01 (sample SAMN12291775, study PRJNA351875) | freshwater metagenome | isolation source: freshwater lake | place: USA: Michigan, Lansing Lake | collected 2013-08-14 | reverse complement strand
CAGGCCGCCACGCCCACCGCGCCGCCGACGGCGCCCGGCATGACGCCGCCCCCGGTGCCCGCGCTCGCTTTCTACATTGCGCCCAACAACGCCCAGCAGGGTCCGTTCACGCTGGATGCGCTGCGCCAAAAGGTGGCGAGTGGAGAACTCACGCCCGACACACTGGCCTGGCGCGAAGGTCTGGCCGCGTGGGCGCCTGCCAGCCAAGTGCCTGAGCTGAGCGGCCTGTTCGCCGCTGTGCCGCCGCCGCTGCCGCCGCAACAATGACGGATATCCAGCGATTCCCGTGCGTGCAGTGCGGGGCCGTCCTGGAATTCGCCGCGGGATCGCATGCCCTGAAGTGCCCCTATTGCGGGGCGCAACAGGGCATTGCTCCGCCCATCCGGGAGATTGAAGAGCGTGACCTGTTGGCCACGCTGGCCAACCATGCGCCGCCGGCCATGGAACCAGACAACGTCGTTCACTGCAATTCGTGCGCGGCGGAGTTTGTGTTGCCGCCGCACATCGAGTCGTCATCGTGCCCGTTCTGCGGGTCGAACGTGGTGGTGCCGGCCAAACCCGAGTCGCGCATTTTGCCCGATGGGGTGATGCCCTTTGTGGTGGATGAGCGGGGGATGCGGGAGCGGTACAAGCAATGGATTGGATCTCGGTTTTGGGCGCCCAATAACCTCAAAACTCGCGCGCTGCAAAAGAATGAGGTGAAGGGGATCTACGTGCCGTACTGGACGTACGACGCCTTCACCACGACGGCGTACACGGGACAGCGAGGCGAGGATTACATCGAACAAGAATCCTATACCGATAGTCAGGGTAACCGACAGACCCGCAGTGTGACCAAGACGCGGTGGTATCCGGCTTCGGGGACGGTGCAGGTGCCGTTCGATGATGTGCTAGTGCTAGGCAGCACCCACGTGCCCACCAAGTACGCGGACGCCATGAACACCTGGCAGCTGCAGCACTGCGTGAGCTACGAACCGGCGTATTTGAGCGGGTTTTCGGCGATGCGGTACGACGTGGACCTGACCGAGGGGTTCGAGGCGGCCAAGCGAAAGATGGTGCCGCCGATTGAGCAAGCCATTCGATACGACATCGGTGGCGACCGGCAGATGATTTCGTGGATGGAGACGGAGTACTCCAACCTGACCTTTAAGCATCTGCTCTTGCCGATCTGGAGCGGCGCGTATCGCTATAACAACCGGATTTGGAACTTCTTGGTGAATGGCCAGACCGGCGAAGTACGCGGCGAAGCGCCCGTGAGCCCTTGGAAGGTGGCGATTGCTGTGATTCTCGGTCTCATCATCATCGGCACGTTCTTGTACTTGATGGACAAGTCTGGCTAGGGTGAGCAAAGAGAATCCCACGCTGCGCTGAGCAAGCGGGGGATTCTCGTGTTGTGAGCGGTTAAGCGCGGCGGCGGCGAGCCAAGGCCAGCATGCCCGCACCAGCAGCTACCGTGCCGTAGGGCACTTCCAGAAGAGTGTACGATAGCACTCATGCCTTCGATTTCGCCCCGAGGGGCCAGCCTCCCGGCCTCGCCGATCCGCAAGCTCGCCGGTGCTGCCGACCGGGCCCGCGCGGCGGGCCGCACGGTGTTCCAGCTCAACATCGGCCAGCCGGATGTGGCCAGCCCGCAGGAGTTCTGGGATGCGGTACGCGGCTACCAAGGCGACCACCTGGCGTACGCCCACTCCGCCGGGCTGATGGAATTGCGCGTGAAGGCTGCTGAGGTCTACACCCGCCGGGGCATTGCCGTGGGGCCAGAACACATTCAGGTCACCACCAGCGGTAGCGAAGCCCTCCAGATGATCATGGTGGGTGCCATGAACCCGGGCGACGAGATCATTGTGCCGGAGCCCATGTACGCCAATTACATCGGTTTCTCGGCGATCACCGATGTGAACGTGGTGCCGCTGACCACGCGGATTGAGGACAACTTCCGCCTTCCGAGTTCGGAGGCCTTTGCCGAGCGCATCGGGCCGCGCACGAAGGCGATCCTCATCTGCAACCCGGGCAACCCCACGGGCACCATCTTTGATGATCAGCAACTGGAAGAACTGCGCGCGCTGGCTCTCAAACACGACCTTTATCTGATCGGCGACGAGGTGTATCGCGATTTTAACTACACGGACAAGCCCGTGAAGTCGGTGCTGCAACTGGAAGGCATGGAGCAGCACGCCGTGATGGTGGATAGCGCCAGCAAGCGCTATTCGTTGTGCGGGGCGCGCGTAGGCTTCTTGGTGACGAAGAACGAAGCCCTGCTGGATGCGGCGCTCCGGTATGCCCAAGCGCGGCTCTCCTCGCCGACGCTGGAACAGATCGGCTTGATCGGCGCTCTGGGGGCTCCCGACAGCTATACCGAAGCCACCCGCGAAGAATATCGCGCCCGCCGCGATACCTTGGTGCGCCGCCTCCGGGCGATGCCCGGGGTGCTGTGCCCGGATATCGAGGGTGCGTTCTACGCCACGGTGCGGCTCCCGGTGGAGGATGCGGACGCCTTCTGCCTGTGGATTCTGGAGGAGTTCAGCCACAACAATGCGACGGTGCAAATGGCCCCGGCCAGCGGGTTCTATCGCACGCCCGGCCTGGGCCGCGATGAGGTGCGCATCGCCTACGTGCTGAACAATAACGACCTGAACCAAGCCATGGACTGCCTAGAAGCGGCCTTGCTCGCCTACCCGGGCCGTAAGGGCTAACCATCGACCCGGAGATGGCGATGCCTAGCTCATCTTGGCAACTTTGGGGTCATAGATGCCGGTGTCCAGATAGTTTTGCAGTCGCCGCTCGGTGACCTCGGCGTACGCCGGAGCCATTTGGGAGAGTTCCTGACTCACGGAACCTAGCACCTCGTTGGCCAGCAACACGGCGCGGGCGGCGATCAACAACTCCAGGGTTTCTCGATCAACCCCCAATTCTTCCACCGCCATGCCGAATCCTTGCCAGAAGGCAGTCTCGGCTTGTTGAGCTTGCTTGCCTCGCCGGAAGTAGAACAGGGATTGGGCAGCGTCCACAGCCGGATGACTCCACACGGAATCGTCAAAGTCAAAGACCGTGAGCGCGCCTTGATGGAGTTTCACGTTGCTGAGATGCAAGTCAAAGTGAACCAGTTGAGGCTGACCCAGCGACTTGATCACTGCATCGGCTCGTTCTCTGACCTTCGTAGCGGCAGGGGTGCTCATCCGCCACGGTTGCCCGTCCAGCACTTCCCGATAGGTGGGCCGCTGGCGGGTGTTTGCTGTCTGCCAGCCCCTCGTCGCTTGCTGCAGACTCGCCATGAGTGCCCCAACCTTGAACAAGGTGGCGGGCGCGCAGGCATCGCTGGGAGAGCGGCCTGGCATCCAGGCGTAGGCCACCACGGGCACTTCATGGTCCAGACCCTCTACCCGCGTAGTGGTTATGGGAGATCCTTTAAAAGTGGGAACAGGGTGGGGCACGCGTACCCCCTGCTTTTGAGCTTGTTGGATGAAGTCCACTTCGCCCCGGACCATCGGCAAGGTGCGCCGCGAGTTAATGTTGAGACGGACAGCCAGATCATGGTCGCCGACTTGGACTCGAAACGTTGAGTTGAACCCGTGCAAGACCAAGCGGACGCTCGATGCATCGACAATCCCCTCTAGGGCTCGTCGAATTGCTGAAGCCTGTTTATGCCGACTGAACTCCGCAAAGGAACTCATGACCCAAGGCTACCCGCGAGCCTATTCGGGCTTGTTTGAGCGGTTCGTTTTGCGCGCTATTCCTTGGCGCGGCCGCGTAGGCGGGCAATGAGACGACGTAGGCGCCAACTCAGCGGATCTTGCAGGCCCGCATCGGCCAGCACGGATTCTTGAATGGCGCGCCCGGACTGGATGTCCGCCGCCTTTTGCGCCAGGTAGGTTTCGTCGTCCTCAAAGGCGATCATGGTGATGGGCGGGGATTCTACGTAGGCCGCCTTCCAGCCCAGCTTGTGGGCGCGGCGGCCCCGCCAGGCATCTTCAAAGATGTCGTACTTCAGGCCGGTTTCGGGCTGCGGCCCCACCTGCCGGGCGCAGGATGCACGGAACGCTAGCAAGGCCCCCGGGATGTGACGCATGGGCCGCAGGTAGCGCAGGCGCACCCCGCTGACTTCGGTCCAGGGGTGCAGGCTGTCCGGCCCCATGTAGGCGGCCATTTCGGGGCTGTCGCCCAGCCAGGGGCACACCACTCCTAGTTGCGGGTCGGCCTGGAAAGCCCGCACCACCGCATCCTGCCAGCCGGGCTCGGGCCATAGGTCGTCGTCCATCGTCACGTAGATCGCGTCGTCCTTCGCCGGTAGGAGGGAATCCAGCGCGCGGTTGAGGGTCGGCACCTTGCCGTCCTTGCCATCCAGCACGTGTAGCTCGGTGGGCAACGTGAAGCTCGCATTAATGCGCTCCATGCCCTCGGCGAAGCGAGGCCGCTCCTGCCGGATGGTGGGGATGACGATGACGAAGCGGCTCATGGGGTCCGGCCGGCGTGGTGGGGAAGAGAGTGTTCCAGGGCGGGCATCTGGGCGGTGGCGGTCCAATTCAGGCTAATGGGCGTCACACTCACGAATCCCTGACTGGTGGCCGACACGTCGGTGCCGGGTTCGCGGGCATCTACAATCACGACGCCGCCTTGCCAATAATAGGGGCGGCCCCACGGGTCTTGCCGCATCTCCACGCGATCTTCGTAAACCCGCTTGCCCATTTCCACTACCCGGGTGCCCCGGAGTTGGGGCAGATCAATGGCGGGGACGTTGACGTTAAGAAAAGTGAGCGGCTGCAGCGGGCAGGTGGCCAGCCAACTGAAGTGCTCGCGCAGCCAAGCCTGGGCGGTGGCGTAGTGCAGGGGAGCGCCGTCGGTGAAAAGCGCCATGCTCATCGCCACGGAGCGGATGCCGTTGATGCAGCCTTCCATCGCCCCGGCCACGGTGCCGGAATAGGTGACATCAAAGCCCATGTTGGGGCCGTTGTTTATGCCGCTGAGAACCAGGTCGCATCCGTCCGGCCAGGCCAGGGTGAGGCCCACGTTCACGCAGTCCACGGGCACGCCGTTGACCTCGTAGGCTTCCAGCCCGCCGTGGTAACTGACCGACTTGACCCGGAGGGGATCACGCATGGTCATACTGTGGCCGCAGGCGCTCCGTTCGCGGTCGGGGGCGACCACCTTGACGGTGCCGAACTCGGCGGCGACTTCGGCGAGGGCGCGCAATCCTTCGGCGTGAATCCCGTCGTCATTGGTAATGAGAATGCGCATGGACCCCCAGAATCTACCCGCAGACTTGGGTTGGCTTGGCCGGCTGTGCCGAGCGGCCCTGGGTGTGCTCGCCGCATTTCTCATCGTTGTCGGATTGATCTATGGCATGGGGCTGGTCGCCTTCGTTCACTTAGGATTGGCCATTGTTTGGTTCATCTCGATTGTTCCAAGCAAGAACATAGCCGAGGCCAGAACGGATCTTGTCATGGCGTTGACGACGATCTTCTTGTCCCTTTCGCCTTTCGGTATTGTCTTGTTGCCCCTAACTGCTCTCTATGCTTTGCGTGAGCGCCGAGTTGGATCAACGTCCAGACTGCACGTTTGGATTGGATTCATGGTTGCTGCCCTTTTCATCTGGGAAGGGATGTACCTTGAGCCGCTTGGTCAGTGGTTCCTGAGCCGAGGAGCCAGCGACGATTCCGTACAAGCGATGGTGCTGATGGCGAGCGCACTTATCCAAGCCCCATTTTTTGCAGCGATCGCGATATCGGCGTCGAAGCTTGTTTCGCGTGAGAAGTGGTGGTTTGCCTTCGGTTGGGGAACGGTGTTGGCAAGTATGGGGGATGTGAGAAGCAGCCTCATTGCACGCGATCAGACTCGATTGATCGGTATTGCAATTGACTTTGTTGTTATCGGGCTCGCATTGATCATCTGGTATCGCAATAAAAGAAGTGATGGCTCTTTCACTAGGAATTGAGAATGATTGAGGAGCCGAGCGAACCTGTAAGCGCATCCGCCGGCATCTGCCCCTTGCGCCGAGTGGCCGTGGGGGTGGTGGCTGCGACGATGGTCGCCACCGGGGTGGCGGGAGGTTCGGGGCAATGGCCGCTTGCGCTCTATGGCCTGGCGGTGGCGCTGCTGGCGTGGCTGGCCCCGGCCCGAACCACAAGCGAAGCCCAAACCGACCTGATGATGGCGCTCACGGCGGCGGCGCTCTTCTTGTGGCCGGAAGGCTGGATGCTCGGCGTGGCCTTGGCAGTCGTAGCCTGGCAAGCGCGGCGACGGGAGAACTGGACCCGTCTCTTGGCCTGGCTTGGTCTGCTCATCACGATGATGCTGAGCGGGGAAGCGGGGAGTGCCAGCCGCATGGCGCAGTGGTTCATCAGCCTGGGGATGAGTGAGGCTACGGCGCAAACCATCATGTTTGGGCTGCGTAAGTCCATCCACGTCTTGGGTTACGCGGCGGTAGCAGTGACAGCCGCCCGCCTGGTGCCCCGTGAGAGATGGTTCTTTGCCCTGGGGTGGGGGCTGCTTCTGGCCAGCGCAGATGAACTGCGCCAGAGCCGCGAGGCCACCCGCACCGGCACCTGGACGGACGTGGCGATTGACGCCGTGGGCATGGGGCTCGGGCTGGCCCTGTGGTACGGGTACACCCGCCGGAAGGCATGCAGCGGCGACTCGTAGTTTGGCCCGGTTGGCTGGGCGGCCCCGACGACGCGCCCCGGCCTGAATGGGATAGCCCGGCGGGCGAGTGGCTGGCGCAGGCGCAGGTGGAGCGCCTGGTGGCCCCGGAGCAGGCTTCCCGGACGCCCGAGGTGGCCTGGTTTGGCCTGGAGCCGCATCTCTACACCACGGAAGACGGGCCGTTGGCGGTGGGATCGATGGGGAAGGATTTCCCCGGCCCGGTGGGCGCCCGCGACACGCTTTTTGCCCTGGATTGGATGACGCTCGACGCCGACAACCAGCTTGCGCTGATGGATGCCCCGACGGGGGAAGCTTGGCAGGCCTTGACGGCGGCGCTGAAGCCCCTCGGCACGCCCCGGCTTACCCTGGCAGCCGTGCGCGGTCACTGCGCCCTGGCGTGGCACCAGGGTTCACTGGATTTGGGGGTGCTGGCCCCCGCCGAAGCGGCCGGTAAGGCGTGGCTATCCGCCCTCCCGCAGGGAGATGGCGAGCCGATGCTACGCCGCTTCATTGACGACGGCACCAATATCCTGATGGAGCACGAAATCAACCGCCGCCGCGTGGATGAAGGGCAGGCGCCGTGGCTGGTGCTGTGGCCTTGGGGGCCGGGATTCCGCCCGGATTGGCCGAGTTTTGGTTTGCCGTTCGGTTCGCCGCTGGGGGTGGTAACTAAAGAGCGCCGGGTGAGGGGCATTGCCCACTGGCTGGGGGTGCCAGAACAGGCCTTGGATTGTCGGCTGGAAGTGATGCCCCCGCCGCCCGACGAACCCGAGGAGCGTGAATACAAGTGGCGAGAATGGGCGGAGGCCAACCTGGACCCGCGCGCGGGCAAAGCGGGGCCACGAATATCCGTGGTGCACACCACCCACGATGGACAGCCCGGCGAAGTGGTGGGTTTGATGGCGCAAGGGGGCGGCGATTTGCGGGCGGGGAATGGTCTCCCCTTCGATGCCCGCGCTCTGGACGAGCGGCGTGCCCCCCGCACCGGACTGGTGCAGGCCGTGCGCCAAGCCCTGCGGGCGCCCCTCGGCAGTACCGACGCGCACGCCTAAGCAGGTAGCCTTGCGGGCATGCGCGCTTGCGGCGTCGTCGCCCTCTTGGCTTGCCTTGCCCCCCTGGCTATGGCCCAGTGGACCGCCGAGGAACAGACCCTGATCAGCGACACGCTGAGCCTGGGCAACCTCCGCCCCGAGGACCTCAACTACGAGAAGCAACTCAGCCGGGCCAGCCGCACGTCTTCGTTCATCACTTTCGCCCTCAATGACCCCCTGGGTGGGGCGGCGGAGCAGTGGCGTTTGCACGGTTCGGTGAGCGGGGCGACCACCGCCAAGCTACTGGGCGAAGCCGACCAACTTTTGGGCGGCAAAGGCAATGCCGCCGTCCTCAACCCGACGACCGTGAGTGGGCTGAATGAGCTGCCGGCCAGTATCCGCCCGATCGTGGCGCGCCTGGTGGGCACAATGCAGGCCGCCGACGCCGAGATTCGCGAAGCCACCAAGGGCCTGAGCGCCGAGCAACAGCGCACGATCATAGAAGGGCTGCCCGTGACGGCGGTGGAGGAATCGAAGGTGACGTTCGCCTTTGTGCGGAACCCCGCGCCCTCCCTGGCCAACCTCTGGACCCTGATTGACCAAGTGGACCAAGCCCGCATCCGCTCGGCGTCCATCACCGTAACCGAAGCCGTGGAGCAGGCGGCCCGCGAACTCCGCGCCGCCAATGCCGATGTACCGGGCAAGGTGCGGGTGAAGATCGGTTCCTACGTTGTCCAGATTGGCGGCAAGGGCAACGACATCCACAGCGAAACCGACGCCCGTCTGACGATTGACCTCGGTGGCAACGACACCTACACCGGCCGGGCGGGGGCGGGGGTGGGTTACACCAGCGCCCTGATTGACCTCGGCGGCGATGACACCTACCGCCCGGTGGACCTCAGCATTGGCGCGGCCATCCTGGGCATCGGGGTGGCTCTTGACGCTGGAGGACACGATGATTTCGGTGGCGCATCCTTGGCCTACGGGGCTGGCCTCGCGGGGGTAGGAGTGTTCCGCAAGGAAGGCGGCCACGACCGCTACGCCAGCCGGGCGCTGAGCCAAGGGTTCGGGGTCGCAGGGATCGGCCTGTGCATCGATACCAACGGCAACGATGTTTACGATGTCGGCCTGTTTGGGCAAGGGGCGGCCCGCACCCAAGGCGTCGGCTGGCTCGTAGACCTGAAAGGGAACGACCTTTACCGCGCAGGGAGCATCTCTCTCAACGCGCCGTTGTTCAGCGGGGTCTATTACAGTTTTGCCCAGGGGTTCGGTATGGGTTACCGCGAGGACTGGGGCGGCCAGGCCGGGGGCGTTGGGCTGCTGACCGACGTGGAAGGCAACGACACCTATCTCGGCGAAACGTACTCGCAGGGCGCGGCTTACTGGTTCTCCATCGGTTCGCTGGGTGACCTGGCTGGGCGTGATCTCTACCGCGCCCACCACTATTCTCAGGCGAGCGCCATGCACATCTGCGCGGCCTACCTGCTTGATGCCAGCGGCGACGACACCTACGCGGTGGCCGTGGGGGCAGCCCACGCCATCGGGCACGACCTGGGCGTGGCGGTGCTGCTGGATCGCGCGGGAGATGACACCTACACCAGCCGCGACAGCAACCCGGGGCTGGGCAGCGCGAACGGGGTTGGTCTCTTTGTGGATATGGCGGGTACCGACCGCTACCACGGCCCGGCGGGGCGCGGTTTGGCGGCCCGGGGTACGGGTTCGGTGGGTGTCTTCGCCGACGCCAACGGGGATGACTTGTATCGCTTTGGCCTGGCTGATGGCCAAGGACGGGCGCGGGACACTTGGGGTGTGGCCCTCGACCGGCAGATGCCCGGGGCGGTGGTAGAGCCTCCTGTGGTGCCCGACCCGCCGGCGGTGGGTTCGATTCCGCGCCCCGAAGACGCGCAATTGCAGGCGATCTACCGCCGCGCCACGCAGTGGGGAGTGGGGTCCGCCGAAGCCGAAGTGCAAGAGAGCGTTCGCCAACTCATCGGCATTGGCCTCCCGGCCTGGGAGTGGATGGTGGACAACCAGTTAGCCTCCGCGCAGCGGCTCGAAATCCGTACCTTCGTGGCCGTGGCCCGGGGAATCGGAGCCCCGGCGGCGACCAGCCTCGGCCGCAAAGCCCTCACGGGATCGATTGCCGAGAAGAGCAACGCGCTGCGCATTGCCGTGGATGCGGACATCAAGGACATGGGCGCGGTGATCCCGAGCTTCCTGGAAAGCCCCGAACTGCAAATGGCCGCCGCGCGGGCGGCGGGGCCGCTCAAGGCCATCTCAGCCGTGCCGACGCTGAACCGGCTGTGCCTGAGTGAAGACCCGATCCTGGTGCGTACCAGCATGATTTCACTGGCCCAAATCGGGGCGGCGGAAACCGTAGTCACGGGCATGGCTCTCCTTGGCAGTAGCGACCTTCCCACGCGCCGGGCAGCCGCCGCTCTCATTGCCCAGCATCCGGATCAAGCCGGCGCGAGCCTGGACCCGCTCCTCAATGGCAACGAAGAACTCAAAGCCCGAATGGCGCTGGAGGTTCTCGGCTTTATCGGCTCCGAGGATGCCTTGAACCGAATTGCAAGGTTCCTGATGGACCCGCGCCCGGGTATGCGCATCGAAGCCCTGCGCCAACTCAACGGACGGGTGCCGGAGACGGCCCGCCCGACGGTATTGGCGCTCCAACGCGACCCGGTGGACCTCGTCAAGTGGGTCGCCCGGGGCGTGGAGATGGGGAGCTAAGCGAACTTAGATCGGGCTGAGCCGCATGGCGGCCCGAACCTGGCGCATGGTGTCGGCGGCGAAATCGCGCGCCTTTTCGGCCCCGGCCTGCAGGATCTCATCAATCGCACCGTCGTCCAGGGTGGCCCGGCGTTCGCGCATCGGTCGCAGATACTCGTTCAGCGCTTCAATTAGCTCCTTCTTGCTCTGCATGCACCCTCGCTCGCCACGTCGGTCTTCATCCCAGGCTTGCTCGTAGCCCGGCACGTAAAGGCGCATGTATTGGCACACCGCGCAGCCCTCGGGCACACCCGGGTCCGTCTTCCGAATCTTTGTAGGCGTGGTGAAGGCCCCCATGATGCGCTTCGCCGTCTCCTCTTCGGTGTCGTTGATGTAGATGCAGTTGTCGTAAGACTTGCTCATCTTGCGCATGTCCACCCCTGGCAGGGTAGCGCGGGACTCGTCTTCCGAAATGATGTTCTTGAACTCGGGGAACAGCTCCACCCCAAACGTGGCATTGAACGACCGGGCGATCTCTCGGCTGAGTTCAAGGTGCGGGGCTTGGTCTTTGCCCACGGGCACCCCGTGCGGGCGGTAGAGCAAAATGTCCGCCGATTGCAGCACCGGGTAACCCAGCAGGCCGTAGCTCACCGGGCGGCCTTCGGCCAGGTCGTCCTTCTTCTCTTTAAAAGTCGGCACGCGCTCCAGCTTGCCCAACCCCGTCACCATCGAGAAAATCAGGTGCAACTCGGCATGCTGCGGCACCATGGATTGCACAAAAATCGTGCTGCGCTCGGGGTCAAGGCCCCCGGCAATAAAGTCCTTGGCGACCTCACGACTGTTGTGGGCGAGGTCGGGCGGCATATCGCCCATGGTGGTCAGGGCGTGGTAGTCCGCCACCATGCAGAACATCGTGTGGCCTTCATCCTGCAACCGCACCCAGTTGCGCAGGGCTCCTTCGAGGTTGCCGATATGCAATCGCGGGTTCGTGGCCCGCATGCCGCTCAGGATGCGCTGCGTCATAGTTCAGCACCCAGCATGAACCGGGTGACCACCCGGCGGGCGGGACCCAGCACCATATCGAACAGGGGGAAGAACCCGGTTTGCCCCAGGATGATAAGGCCCAAGAACAGGAATCCCCCGAACTGAAGATTGAACTGCGTCCACTTGATGCGGGCGCGGTCGGGCAAGAACGTGCCCAGAATCCACATGCCATCCAGCGGGCCGATGGGTAGCAGGTTAAACAGCCCCAAAGACACGTTGATCAGCACCCCAAAGAACAAGAACGTGCTGAAGAACGGAATCTCCTGACCCGCCGTGAGGCGGAACAGCACCGCAAAGAGCATCGCCTGGATGAAGTTGCTGGCGGGGCCGCCGATCACGGCCACAAAGTGGTCCCACTTCGGGTTGCGCATCTTGCGCGGATCCATGGGCACCGGCTTCCCCCAACCAATCCCGAACCCGGAGAGGGTCGTGATGATGATCATGATCGTCCCGATCGGATCAAAGTGCTTGAACAGGTTCAGGGTCACCCGTCCGTAGATGCCGGGGGTAGGGTCGCCCGCCATGTCGGCCAGCTTGGCGTGGGCGTACTCGTGAATCCCAATCGCCAAGAAAATGACCAAGAAGATCGCGATGAAATCGGTAACGTCGAGGTTCGTCATAGCGAGATCAATCTTTCCCGGGCGAACATCTCGTCAAAGGTGTCGCGGCGCTGCACCAGTTCAAATTGGCCGTTCGCTCGCCGGATGACCGTGGCGGGGCGAGCATAGCGGTTGTATTGGCTGGCCATGCTACTGTTGTACGCACCGGTGCACTGCACCTGCACAAAGTCCCCGGGCCGGATATCGTCGGGTAGGTCCACCATGTCAAAGAGCATGTCGGTTTCGCAGTGCTTCCCGCTCACGCGCATGGGGCGGACTTCAGCCATAGTGCGACCGTCTTGCGGCAAAGCCGAAACCGGATACTTGCTGCCGTAAAGCGCGGGGCGCGGGTTATCGCTCAGGCCCCCATCCACCGCCACGTAAGTGCGCTGGCCTTCGCCAGCGGGGACGGTCTTCACGACGCCCACCGTGTAGAGTGTGATGCCACTTTCGGCCACCAAGCTGCGGCCGGGTTCTTGAACCAGGGTCGGCTCCCATTCGCCCTGCAGGCTTTCGCGGACGGCTTCCACCACCAGGCGGCAGTAGTCAGGGATGGGCATCGGTTGGTCGCCGGGTTGGTAGCGCACGCCCAGGCCTCCGCCGACATTGATGATCTTGGCGGTGAAGCCATGCTCTCGCCGCATGCGCAGGGCAAAGTCGGTGATGAGTGCCCCACCCGAGCGCTGCGCCTCGGGGTCCAAAAGTTGCGAGCCCACGTGGCAGTGGAACCCGACCACGGGCAACCCAAGTTCCAGGGCGCGGAGAAGGGCGCGCTCCCCGCTGCCATCGGCGATATTGAAGCCAAACTTGGTGTCGGCCTGGCCAGTGGAGATTTTCCCGTGCGTTTTCGGGTCTACCCCGGGGGCAAGCCGAATCAAGAGGTCAGGAACCTGGCCCATCGAGCCGAGCCGCTCAATTTCCTCGAAGTTGTCCACCACGATCTGGCCGACGCCTTCCATGGCCGCGCGTTCGAGTTCAGCAAGGGTCTTGTTGTTGCCATGCAGGTGGCAACGAGCGGCGGGGACCCCGGCGCGCAGGGCGGCTTCGAGTTCACCTTCGCTGGCGGTATCGATGGTGCATCCTTCGTCCGCCGCAATTTGCAGTACGGCGAGGGTGGAGTTCGCCTTGCTGGCAAATGAGATTTCGGTGTGCGGATAGACACTGGCGAACCCATCGATGTACGCCCGAATTCTCTCACGCAGGTGGGATTCATCCACCACGTAGAGCGGGGTGCCAAAGGTTTCGGCTAAGTGTTGAGCTTCGGCAGCAGAAACGGCAAAGGGATCGCGCATTAAGGGCGATTATCCCCGCCGGGGCCGCCCGCTGTCAGGACACTGCCCGGTAGGCGAGCATTTGGCCTCGCACGAGGTCCACAATCACCGCTTCATCGCCCTCTTCCTGCATCGGGATGAGAGCCTTGATCCGCTGGTCCAAATCAGATGTAGACGGGTACGACCAGAAAGTCTCGCCGACATTCTCGACCAAGACATTGGCATAGTGGACACTGGCCAGGGCCAGGGTTTCTTCCTTGTGATCCCACGGCGCGGCAAAGCCGGTCAGCACGTAGGGGAACAGGGTGGGGAAGTTCCACGCCTGCAGCAGGTCCACCGCCACTTCGTTGGGGTGGTGCTCAAATCGATCGATGAAGGCCGTGGTCGGGTCCACTTTGCGGGCCTGGGCCGTCACCATCAAGGCGTCATAGGTGTCCGGTTCAACGCTGGCAATCAGGGCCAGGCCGAGGTCGTGCAGCACGCTGGCGGCAAACACCTCATCCGGCACGAGGGCCGAGGGCGCATTGGAAGTTTTCTTCGCCATCGAGAAGAGATAGCGCGCCAGCAAGCCTACAAACATGGAATGCTGGGCAAATCCCTTGGTATCAAACCGCTTGGCGGAGGCGTTTTGCACCACGGCTTGCATCCACACGGCCACGGCGAGGCTGCGAACGGCGCGTTCGCCCAGCATCATGATGGCCTGGCGTATGGTGGTGGCTCCGGATGTCATGCCCCCGTAGGCGGCGGCGGAAGACGCTCGCAAAACCCCTGCGGTCAGGCCGGGGTCGCCCAGGATGATTCGTTCCAGGGTGGCGGCGCTGGCCGTGCCCTTGTCAATCGCCTCGCAGAGTTGGGTGGCATTGTTTGGCAAGTCCCGCAAGACCGAATCCGGTCGAATCGAACTCTTCAAATCATCAAAACTTCGAACTTCTGCCATAGAATCCCAATGCGGGAGGCGTTGAACTCCCGAGGTTCATTGTTGGCGGGCGGTGCAGGTCTCTTCAGGTGCTAACGACCGGTATTCCTACGGGTTAGAATGAGGGCAGATGATCCGCATTGCGCTTCTTGGTTCCACGGGCAGTATCGGGCGACAGACCCTCGATGTGGTGCGAGAGCATCCCGATAAGTTTGAAGTCGTGGCCATGTCGGCCCGCACCAGCGCTGAATCGCTCCGGAATCAAGCCCGCGAGTTTGGCGTGCAACGACTGGCCCTGATGGACAAGAACGCGGCGGACAAGGCCGGACTGCCGGGAGGCATGGAGGCCGTGGTGGAACTGGCCACCTTGCCCGAGGCGGACCTGGTGGTGGTGGCCGTGGCCGGGGTGATTGGTCTGGTGCCCACCCTCGCGGCGATCCGAGAAGGGAAGCGCATCGCTCTGGCCAGCAAGGAAGTTTTAGTCTCGGCCGGCGAGTTAGTGATGCCCCTGGTGCGCGAACGGGGCGTAATGCTGACTCCCATTGACAGTGAGCACAGTGCCGTTTTCCAATGCGTGCAGGGGGTCCGCCCGGACCAAATCGCGAAGGTGATTCTCACCGCCAGTGGCGGACCGTTCCGTGGCTGGACCCGAGAGCAACTCCAGAACGTGACGCGTGAGCAAGCCCTGAACCACCCGACGTGGAAGATGGGCGGCAAGATCACGGTGGACAGCGCCACGCTGATGAACAAAGCCCTGGAAATGATTGAAGCGCGGTGGCTCTTCAACGTGCCGATGGAGTCCGTGGAAGTGGTGGTGCACCCGCAAAGCATCGTCCACTCGTTTGTGGAACTCACCGATGGTAGCGTGTTGGCGCAACTGGGCTGGCCGGATATGCGCCTGCCCATTCAGTACGCGCTGAGCTTCCCTGAGCGCCCCGCGAGCGGCCTCAAGCCGTGGCGGCCCCACCTCACCCCGAACCTCACGTTCGAACCGCCTAACGAAGACGTCTTGCCTTCGTTGCGCCTTGCCCGGCAGGTGATGAAGACGGGTGGCACCGCCCCCTGTGCCCTTAATGCGGCGAACGAAGAGGCGGTGGCGCAGTTCCTGAACGGCAAGTGTGGATACCTGGCGATGGCCGAGGTGGTGGAGCGGGTGGTGAATCGTCACGCGGCCCTGCCCGTCACCTTAGAGGCGCTGCTCGACGTGGACAATTGGGCGCGGGCCGAAGTCCGCCGGATCCTGGATATCCCGCAGGCCTAGTGCATCGAGCTTCAGGTCAACGGCGTAAGGGAGTAAGGTAAGGAACAGTTCGCATGGAAGCACTCGCCCCGGTATTCAGCGTTGCCAGCACAATTTTCCAGTTCTTGCTGGTCATTACTGTGATCGTGGCGGTGCACGAACTTGGCCACTACCTAGCCGCGCGGATGAGTGGCATGCACGTCGAGGCCTTCGCGGTGATGATGGGCGGGGTGCGGCGCACGGACCTGAGCGAACACGAACCGAAGGGGCTCATTTCGGCGCGGGTGATCTGGATCATCGCGGGCCTGGGGTTACTCACCATGATCGTGGGCACGGTGGCCAAGAACGCCTTGGTGTTTGAAGCCGGCTTGGTGGCGAGTGGGGTTTGGGCGCCTCTTATGGCGAGCCTGCGCCTGGAGCGACTTTACCACTTGCCCGGGGGCACGGCGTTCCGGCGCATCATGATCACGCTGGCCGTCCTGGTGGCCATGCTCTTCATGGGCACGCAGTTCCGCAATCTCGATGCGGGAACTTGGATCGGATTGATCGCGGGCGGCATGGTGATTGCCATGCTGGTGATGTACTACTCCCCGCTTATGGGTGGCAACCACGCCAACGAGGAGGAACGCCAAGGCGAAGGGAAGATCACGGTGAACGGTGAGACCGTGCCGGTGCGCTTCCGCCCCCTGTGGTGGGTGACGGACAAAAACGGTACCGAATTCAGCCTGCTTTTGCTGCCACTGGGGGGATTTGCCCGCATCCGGGGTATGCAGTCGTTCGAGGACGGGCGCGAGACAAAGATCGAGGGCGGCTTCTACACCAAGCACCCGATTTTGCGGCTGTTCACCCTGTTTGCCGGGCCGCTCTTTAGTGTGCTCTTTGGCATCATCGTCTTAACCGGCGTTTGGGCGGCCAGCGGGCGTCAGGATGTCTCGGAAAAGCCTGTGGTCGGTAGCTTGAGCGTGGGAGGTGCGGCGGACAAGGCGGGCATCAAGATTGGCGACCGCATTACCAGCATCGATGGCACCGCCATTACCTCTTTTGATGGTATCCGGCCAGTGATTGACGCCGGCGGTGAAAAGCCGCGCCAGGTCACCGTGGAGCGTGAAGGCAAGGCCCTGACGTTCACCTTGACCCCCCAAATCCAGGAAGGGATGCCCAAACTGGACCAGGAGGGTAACCCGATTTTGGGCGAACGAGAAACGCGCCTGATTATTGGGGTCGGTCCAGATTTCGAAACGAAGACGATGTCGATGGGCGAGGCGTGGAATGAAGCCTGGAACCAGCCGGTGGTCCTCGTTAAGGGCTTGGCAACATTGGTCAGCCGCCCGCAGGCGGCCAAGGACACTATGGGCGGACCGGTGAGCGTGGCGCAGGCGACGCAGGGCGCGACCAGCATGGGCGCCTACGGCATTCTTACGCTGATGGGGATGCTTAGTCTGTCGCTCGGCATCATGAACTTGCTCCCGATTCCTCCGCTCGATGGCGGACAGATGGTGATCAATTTCATCGAGCTGATCCGGGGAGGCAAGCGCCTGAGCATGAACCTTCAACAGTTGGTGACCAACATGGGCGTGGTGCTGATGATCCTGCTGATGGTGAGCGCCACCACCATTGACCTCGGCCGCGTGACGGGCAATTCTGCCGACGCAAAACTGCCCGAGTTCAAGACCGAAAACGACCCGGCCCCAACGCAGCCGTAAGCGCTCGAGCTGGCCTCGCGGGGAAGCCCCGGCGAAACGTCCGGGTTGGGGGTGCATTGTCGTGCATAATGGTTCTTCGCCGACTTCTGCCGCGAGGAACTGTTTTGTCAAAAACCGTAACCATCAAGCCCGACGAGCAATTTGCACGACTTTACGCTGACCGTTTGATTTTGGAAGCCCTGGTTGATCTCCACGAGGTCATCAAGCCGGGTGAACTTTCCGAGCAACTAAGCAGCAAGGGTCTCGGTCTGGCGGCGATCCGCTCCCTGTTGGCCAGCAACGCTGACCTTTTTGCTTACAACGAGCGACGCTGGGTGCCCAAGGCTCGCCTGGACACGGAAGGCCGACCGATGCTGGCCGCCGTGGACCGGCTTCTGCGCGCGTTCGGGGCGCCGGTGGCCGTGGACCTGGTGGCGCGTGAGATTGCCATCCGCTACGGTATTGAGCCGGAAGATGCCGCCGATCGCATTCGCCGCTTTGGCCAAACCGATCCGCTCGTCCTGTTGACCCGCGACGACCGCGTGGTTTCCACCGAAGTGCTTTTCCGAGGTTCGGACGAATCCCGCCCCCGCGCCTTCAAGCTGGCGGGCATCACGGGAGAAGAAGTTGCCGATGCGCAGAAGAAGCTGGGCGACTTCGACTGGCTCCACAACGACGCCCTGGTGCTGGCCCTCGAAAAGGCCGCTCCGGTCTCGCTCAAGGCCCTCGGTGCCGCCGCTTGGGTGGCCCTCAGCCCGGATTCGCCGTTCGGGAATCACCTCTTTGACTGGCGCACGTTCTACGCCGACCTGCTCAGCATTCCGGGCTACGTGATCTCCGCCAATGGCGTGATTGCCCCCGAAGCCGAAGGTGCCAAGTGGGTGGCCCAGGCCGCCAAGCTCGCCGACAAGCTGGCCCCGACCGTCGAAATCGAAGACGCGGTGCCCATCGAGCTGAAGCCGGAAGACATCGAGAACATGGTGAAGAAGGTCACGGGTGCTTCCGAAACCGTGACGGCCAAGCAACTTCTGGAAGAACTTTTCGAAATCACCCCGACCGTGCGCACCTATCCGGACGACATGGCGAACGTGATGGACGCCCTGCGCGGCGACAAGCGCGTGATGTGGGTGGGCGGCGACCGGTTCCAGAAGCCGGAAGCCCGACCGGACGACGTGGACGAAATCCCGATGCCGTTCCAGTACGTGGCCAGCGACCATCTGCAAGAAGATGGCGACCCGGTGGACGTGGAACTGGTGGACGAAGGCCTGAGCAGCAGCCTTCGCAAGCTCATCCTGCACCCGCTGGCGCAAGACGTGCTGGACGAAGAACTTCAGCCGCGACTGAAGAACATCCCGGACCAGATCCGCTTGGTGCTCAAGCCGATCCACCGCGAACTGGGCACGTTCCCGATGGCGCAATTCCCGACGGGCTGGTTCGATGACGAACCGGGCCTGCAAGAAGTCATCCTTAATGACTCGCACGGCCGCACGTTGCAGGTGTGGCTGAACACCAAGCTCCGCTTGATGTTCGGTCTCTTTGAGTGGTGGATTGACCAGCCGATCGAATCGGGCGCGGTCTTCCAGCTCACCCGCACCAACAAGCCGAACGTTTTCGATTTCGAATGGCTGGACCAGACGGACCCGGTGGTGTACGTCAGCAACCAGCGCATGGAAGAGCTGCGGGAGATTGCCACCCGCGCCGACTCCATGTCGACGTTCGAGATCCTCCGCGAAGTGATGAGCCACTGGAGCAAGGGCGCCGACTTCCTCACCATCATGTGGGAAGTCAACGTCGTCCGGCGCACCAGCCGCCGGCTTTTGGCTTCGCTTCTCAGCAGTTACGTCTGTTTCTATCAGCGCTCGGGCTCGCCGGTGTGGCATTACGACCACAAGAAGGTGGAGCAAGGGTTCGATAAGACCAAGAAGAAATTCATCAAGAAGAACTAAGGACCAGGAGACGATTCGGGGTACCTTAGCTGACCGCTTCAGAAAGAACATATGGCCAATCTCAAGTCAAGCAAGAAAGACATTCGACGCAGTGGGCGCAAGCGCATCGCCAATCAGAGTGTGCGCACGTCCCTTAAGACCTATCTCAAGAAGGTCCGCAAGGCGGTCGAAGCCGCTGATACCGAAGTCACGGCAAGCGCCCTGCAGACCGCTCAATCCAAGATTGACCGCGCCGCGCAGAAGGGTGTGATTCACAAGAACCAGGCTCGTCGCCGACTGAGCCGCATCGCCAAGAAGGCGGCTGCCGCCGCGAAGAGCTAAGGCTTTTTTCTGTTCGAAGCGAAAACAGGCCGGAGGCCTATGCTGAGAGTCGTAGACTAACAGTGTGGGACTCTGGCCTCTCGTATTTGCGACCACCGGTTTTTTGGCACCCTCGCCGGAGCTGGAGATTGATTATCGAGACTTTCAGGGGCTGACCGTCAATTACGATGGCGTGCCGCTGGTCACGGGCTCATCGTTCCAACTTTACGAACCGAACTGGACCCGGGGCATCTACTCCTCGGCCTGGAAGCCCGTGAGCATCGATCGCTCCCGGCCCGATCGTATCCTCGTCACCCTCTCGGCGGATAACGGCCGATTTCGCGGCACGCAAACGTTCACCAAGATCGGCCAAGGCGTGCGGGGTGAGTTCGAGTTTCGTTGGCTTGGCACGCGCCGGGTGATGCTGGAGCACAGCGCCAGTTTCTTGTGGGCGCCCGTGCTGGAGCCGGCTCAAGCGGTGGTAGATGGCAAGCAGGCGGGCGTCTTGGGCAGCCAGAACCCCACGGGGTCGCAAATGGAGCCCCGCACCATCGGGGTGGGCCGCCAAAGCTTCCGTTGGGATGCCCCCCTCGCCCAAGTACAGGTGGATGTAGACGGTATTCAGCTCACCGCCTTCGACGCCCGCAATTACAACCAGCCATGGGCAGAAGGGAAGGAAGTGGTGTGGCTGGGGCACACCAATCAAGCGCTGGATCCCAATACGACTCTGCGCTACAGCATCGAATGGCGCTTTGCCCCGCGCTCTCTCTCGGCCGCGGGCACGCAAACCGTGAACCCCGAGTGGACGGCTGCTCCCGTGGTGGAACAAGCCCGTGCCACGGCGTGGCCTCTCATCCCGCAGCCGAAGGAGTTTCGGGCCGGGTCCGGCACGTGGCCATTGCCGGGTGGGATCGAGTTCACGGGTGCCTTGGGGGATCAAGAATTGGCAGCGAGATTCAGTCGGCTGATTCAAGCCCGGTGGGACGGGCCGATCACAGCCAATCTCGCGCAAATCCCGATTGCCCAAGATGCCAGTTTGCCCGCCGAGGGCTATCGCATCCGGGTGACGGAGCGCGGCCCCGAAATCGCGGCCAAAGACGCCCTGGGTGCCGGCCATGCCGTGACCACGCTCGCGCAAATGGTGCGGCCCGTGGGCGGGCGGCTGGTTATCCCGGCGGCCGAGGTCAAAGACTGGCCGAGCGTGGCCTGGCGCGGCGTGCATATGTTTGTCGGCCCGCAGGCGCTGCCGCTCCAAACCGAGTTGATGGATCGGTATCTCGCCCCGCTCCGCATCAACCACGTGGTATTGCAGTGCGAGCGCACCGATTGGACTTCACAACCCGGCATTCGGTCGGGCTGGACCATGGAGCGCAACGACCTCAAAGCCCTATTTGAGCGGTACCGCGAACGGCAAATTGAGCCCATCCCGCTCATTCAATCCATGGGGCACATGGGGTGGTTCTTCATGAATGGCCAAAACCTGGATGTGGCGCTCAATCCGCAGGTGCCCTTTACGCTCGACCCACGCAAAGCGGAGAGCCGGCAACGGCTCCGCGCGATATGGGACGAGGCGATCACCATGCTCAAGCCCAAGACGATTCACTTTGGGATGGACGAAGTGGACATGCGCGGCGTCCAACCGGACCCCTTTATGTCGACGCGCCTGTGGAATCGCCATATCCCCTGGTTGATGGCCTACGCCAAAGAAAAACGGTTGGACGCGATGGTGTGGGGCGATATGATGCTGGCCCCCGGCGAAGCCAACGACGCGATGAATGGCCACAGCGTGCCCGTGGCGGCTCAGCGGCGGGCCGCACTGGCTCCGGGCACCTACGTGGCGGATTGGCACTATGCCGCGAACCCAGATCCTGCCGTTTACAAGAGCCTCGCCCTTTGGAAGAAGGCGGGGATGCGCCCCATCGCCAGCACCTGGGATCGGCCGGAGAACATCTACGGCTTTACCCATGCGGCGATCCAGCAAGGCGCCGGGGTGCTCACCACCACTTGGGCGGGCTACGAAAGCAATGAGCTCGCCATGGCGCAAAACTTCCCGCAAATTGCGGCGTACCTGCTGATGGCGGAATACGCCTGGAGCGGCCGCAAGGAACGCCCGTCGGCCTTGCCCTACGATTACATCGCGGTCGCCCGCCAAATGGTTTACGGTTCACCGTCCCCCACGCAATCGCGCCCGGGCCGCATGATGCGGGGGCGCGATGACTTGCGAGTGGGCCCGTTTGCATTCCAGCGGATCGACCCGGTGCGGATGGTGAACACCCTGGTCGCGGGCGGAGATCGCCGCCCCGCTCGGTTGCATTTTGCGTTGGGGCAGGCGGCCAAGAAGGTGGTGCTTGCCCTGGGTGTGGACACGTTCCTGCGGGAAGGACAGGGGATTGCTCAGGTGCGTCTAATCCTCGAGGGGGGGGAAGAAGTGACGCAGCCGGTGCGCTATGGCCACCACGTGCGCGCCGTGCGTGATACCCGCCCGACGTTCCTTACCGACTCGGAGCAAGGGGTTGCGGCGCTGGCGCTGAGCTTGCCTGCGGAGTACGCAGGGGCGACGGTGCGCAGCATCCGGGTGGAAGCGACTGAGCCCCGGGCGGGGGTGAGTGTGCGGGGGGTCTCGATCCTGCCATGAACATAGTCAGCGCCGAGACGTGGCGACAAATGCTGGAGGAAGCGATTGCCGAGCGATACTTCCCCGGGGCGGCCCTGGCCGTAGTCAGCCCGGCGGGCGTGACATCGGTCTTCGGCGGTCGCTTTACGTACGATCCGGATTCCCGAGTCGTGAATGCCGAGTCGCTCTGGGATATGGCCAGTGTGACCAAGGTGATGGCCACCACCAGCGTAGTCATGCGCCTGGTCGATCGCGGAGAACTGGATCTGGCAGAGCCGCTTATGACCGATTTGCCGCAGGTCCAAGCGCCGGACGTGACTTACGAAGACTGCCTGCGACACGAAGCGGGCTGGGCGCCTTATGTCTCCCTGGAGGATGTGGCCGTGGCGGACGTGGCGGCGAACCGGGCGCGACTGCTTGCGCAAACGCCCGTGGCTCCCCGGCGATCGGGCACCGTCTATTCGTGCTTGAGTCTGCAGATGGTGACGGCGGGCATCGAAGCCCGCACGGGCAAGTCCTTACCGGAGCTCTTTGCCCGAGAGGTGGCCGAGCCGATGGGGTTGAAGGCTGCGACTTTCCATCCTCGCGAGCGGGAGAGCTGCGTGCCGACAGAGGAAAACCCACCCTGGAGAGTGCGAGTGTCCAAAGAGAGGAATGAGCCGCATCCCGATTCGCCTTATACTCAAGGTTCGGTACACGATCCTGCTTGCTATTTATTAGGCGGCGCGGCGGGGAATGCGGGTTTGTTTGCGACTTTATGGGATGTAGTTCGGTGGGGCAAATACATCTTAGGCACGGAGCCCGGTTGGGTGGCCGAGAGCACTTTAGTAAAGTTTCAAAATCCTCGGGTCCCCGGCAGTCGCGGCCTCGGTTTTGATCGGCCTTCGCCGGATGGTTTTTTGGCGGGACTGAATCGCGCCTCGGACTCGTTTGGTCACCTCGGCTTTACCGGGACTTTAGCCTGGTTTAACCCCTCTGATTCCACGGCGCTGATTCTCCTGACAAACCGAGTGCACCCTCAGCGTGATATGAGCAATATTCTCGGCCTAAGGCGAAAGATAGCGGCCGAACTTTGGAAGTAGTTGCAGGTGGTTTTATTGTTTTTTTAGCCTTTCGTTGTCCACCTATTGCGCAAAGCCTTTAGCCAGTGCTAATCTCTATGCGGGCTCTGGTTCCGCATTGGCTCTCCCCTTGGCGGTAATTCGGGGCCCTTTCTTTTTTTGCGAGACCCATTTACGGTGCAGTTCCTCCGCAATGAGAAGCCCATAGCGAGGCTCCAAAATAAAAAGGGTCGTGAACCCCGGAAAGGCATCACGACCCGTGAGTATTCTTAACAATATTAGTCGAGCGCTACCTGAATGGCGGGCAAAGCTTCGAAAAGGTCCATCACCAGACCATAGTCGGCAACCTGGAAAATCGCGGCGTCTCCATCCGTGTTGATCGCCACAATAATCTTGCTGTCCTTCATCCCGGCCATGTGCTGCGTGGACCCGCTGATGCCGGCCGCGATGTAGAGGTCGGGCGCCACGATCTTGCCGGTCTGTCCGACCTGCAATTCGTTGGAAGCAATGCCGCTGTCCACGGCCGCTCGGGTCGCCCCGGCCGCCCCACCGAGCTTGTCGGCGAGTCCTCCAATCAACCGTTCAAAGGTTGCCGCATCCCCCAGGGGTCGGCCACCGCTCACCACCACTTTTGCTTGGGTGAGGTCGGGGCGCCCGCCTTGACTGGCCGACTTGTGGGTGCGCACGGCCTGGCCGGCACCCGGGGCCGCCAGCGAATAAGTCGAACCGTTGGCGCGTTCTTCGGGCTTGGCAAAGCCAGCCGGGCGAATGGTGAGGAACACCGGGGCACCTTCGACTTCCACTGTAGCCAGCAAACTGCCCGCCACGATGGGACGCTGATACTGACCCGGCGCCGGGATGGCAATCACATCGGTCACCATCGGCGAATCCTCCAAGCCCGCCACGCGGGCGAGCAGGTCCTTGCTCCACATCGCGCTCACGGCGGCAATCGTGGTGTAGTTGCCCAGGTGGCCCTGGATCATGGCGGCCATGGCATCGGCGGGGGCCAGATCGGCCTGGTCCACCGAGAACACTTGGCGAGCACCGATCGCGGGCACATCGCCGGCGGTCAACACCAAGACATCAAACTCGGCACCGAAGGATTGGGCAAAGCCCGCTCCGGCTTGTGCGTCGGCGGCGTTGAGAGCAATCAGAAGGAGACTCACAGGGCACCTCGGTCGCGCAGAGCGGCCATCAGTTCGGCGACGGAATTCACGCGGACGCCAGCCTGGCGCGGCGCGGGCTGTTCCACCTTCACGGTGCGTACTTGGGACTTCACATCGGTTAGGCGCGGGCGCTTGGTCAGCGGCTTGCTGCGGGCCTTGATGATGCCGGGCAACGCAATGTAGCGGGGCTCGTTCAGGCGTAGGTCCGTGGTGACCACGGCGGGGAGGGGAAGGCTAAGGGTCTCTTCACCCTCGTCGGTCTCGCGGCGCACCGTGAGGTTGTCACCCGCGAACTCCACGGCACAGGCAAAGGTGGCCTGCGGCCAGCCCAGCTTGGCGGCCAATCTTTGGCCAGCCTGGTTGGCGTCGTTATCCGTAGCCTGCTTACCCATAAGGATGAGTTGCGGCTGAAGCTCTTGGGCAAAGGCGGCCAGCTCGTGGGCCACGGCGCGAGAATCCAGGTCCTCATCGGTCTGGATCAGCACGGCTTCGTCTGCGCCGATCGCCAAGGCTTTGCGCAGTTGTTCTTCGGTCGCATCCGGACCCACGCTCACCACCGTGATGGTGATGGCGGGATTCTTTTCCTTTTGACGCACGGCTTCTTCGACGGCGATTTCATCAAACGGATTGATCTCGAACTTCACGCCCGTCGTATCGATGCCATTTCCTTCGGCATTCGCTTTGACCTTGGCGTAAGGATCAATGACCCGCTTGACCGGTACAAGAACCTTCATTCCGTGACCATGCTACCAAGCCGGAGGAGAAGTCAGAAGGGGAGTCTATGACCTTCGGGCGTACCGGGCGGGCCCGCCGACCTCCGTATACTATGCCCATGCGACCACCGGAGGGCCAAGGCGTCATGTCCGTCTCCGTCTTCTTTGTCGCCAGCCCCTTTCACTTGCTCATTGCGCATCAGCTGCGGCAAGCCCTGCCGCCGGGGCACCGCAGCGTCTTGGTGACGTACAAACGCTCGGTGGAGGCCGCCGTACGCCCGGAGATGTTCGACGCTTGGGTGCGCATGCCTTGGCCGCGTTTCGAGCCGCTGCCGGGGCCGCTGGGCGGGCATCGCCGCTTGGTGGCGAACCTCAAGGAAATCGCGGGAGCCGTCGGGCCGACCCCCGAGGTCATTCTCCATAGTCCGGTTTACGACACGGAGGCCATCAACTACTTTGTTAAGGGCTTGCCCCGACTCATTCCGGGTGCGCGGTTGCGGGCGTGCCTCATCCCCGATGGCGCTCTGAATCTCTCGTTGCACCCGATGTCGCCCTCTAAGCGAATGTGGGCGCGGTTGCGATCCTTGCGAGCCCTTCTCTCACCGGACCTCCGCTATTCCCACCTCAAGAGCGACCGCACGGGTTCGGACGCCGACTTTGTCGAGAAAAATTATGTGATTGAGGGACTGGATCACCCCTATCCGGCCGAGCGGGTGGTGCCCCTGCGGCTGCACGTGCCGATTCAGGCGCCACCCCTTTCGCACCGTGCCCTGGTGGTGGGGCAGCACATTCACCGAGTCGGCTGGATTGACGAAGCGGGTCGCGACCGCATCACGGCGACCATCCGCCAATGGCTGGCCGAGAACGGAGCCACCCACATCGATTACAAAGCCCACCCGGACGATCCATTCTCTGAGCTCTGCAAAGATGACTACCACCGGCTCGACCCCGCCACGCCTATGGAGAATCTGCTGGATAATGGTCAGTACGGCATCGTCATCGGGGTGGCCTCGTCTGCCCAGGTAACGGCCAAGCTCATTCTCGCGGACCAAGCCCGGGTGCTGTCCGTCGGATATGACCTGCTCACCGGCATGAAACGTCACGAGTTCGTTGCGCTGCAGCGGGCGTTCACTCAGCTGGGCGTCGAGTTTGTAGACGTCGATTCCTGATTGCCTAGCAACTATGGGGATAGACTGGTTTTATGTCCAGTCCGGCGGAGCCCATCCCTCTGCGTGGATGGAGAAAGATTCCCGCCGTCCAAGCCCTCAGCCACTTCAATTTCCGCATCCTGTGGCTGGGCTCGTTGCTATCGTTTACCGGCTCTTGGGTTCAGCGCACGGCCCAGGATTGGTTGGCCTATGGGCTAACCAATGACGACCCCTTCATGCTGGCGGTGGTCTCGTTTTGCGGGATGGCACCGGTGTCGTTCTTGGGTCCGCTGATGGGGGCTTACGTGGACATGCTGGACCGCCGGAAATTGCTGACCCTGATGATGATCATCAGTGCCATCGGTCCGCTGTTTTTGGGGTTTGCCACCTACTTCCACTTCGCCGCCTATTGGCATTTGGTGGTGGTGGCGCTAGTGGGCGGCCTAGTAAGCACCATGGAGATGCCCGCGCGGCAGTCCATTGTGCGGCAGTCGGTGCCGGTGGATGTTCTGCCGGCGGCTATCCCCACTCAGGCGTTGACATTCAACTTCGCCCGCGTGGCGGGGCCGGCGATCGGGGGTGTGATCCTTGCCAAGTTTGGCCCGGCCTATGCGTTTTGGGTGAACGGGCTGAGCTTTGCATTCCTCATTGCGGCCGTAAACATGATCCGTGCGGACCTCGGCCCGATGATCAAAGAACCCCAGCCCATCCGGGATTTGGTGGCCGAAGGGTTCCGCTATGTCTTTAAGGAAGATCGACTCCGGGTGATCTTTTTGCTCGAGGCGGCCACCAGTGTCTTCGGGGTGTTCTATCTCGGCTTAATGGCGGCCATCGCGAAGACCAAGTTGGGATTGGGAGCGAGTGGCCTGGGAAATCTTTTCACGGCGATCGGGGTGGGCGCGGTGATCGGCCTTCTCTTGGTCAGCACCATCAGCGGTCGGCCGGTCAAGTTCACCATTGTGCGCGTGGCCATGTCCATGGTGGCCATTGCCTTGTGTTTGCTCGCATGGGCGCCGAATCAGGCCATTGCCATGGTGTGCTTGGCCATGTGCGGCATGGGCACCATCATGCAGTTCAATACATCGAACACATTGTTCCAGCTCATTGCCCCGGCGCACCTTCGGGGGCGGGCGCTGGCCATGCACATGTGGGCCGTCTCGGGCGTGGCCCCGGCGGGGATTCTGATCTTTGGTTGGGTGGCCGACCACTTTGGCATCAACGCGGCCCTGGGGGCCGGGGGTGGCATCCTGCTGGCCTGGAGCGTGTGGGGCTGGATTCGCACGTGGTCTATGCAAGACCCGGCTTACGATACGGCCTGAGAGGGTTCGAGTTCTGGAGCCGCCAGACGGACTTGAACCGACGACCATCCGCTTACAAGGCGGGCGCTCTACCACTGAGCTATGGCGGCATCAACTAGACAAACATTATGCCCCCAAGGCCGCGAGGGCACTTGGGAGCATAGATTGGGGCCAAATGGGGCTTACTTGCGGCGCTTGCGCGTCTTGACGAGGCGCGGGTTGCCGTTGCGGTCCAGACCGAGCTTGTAGCCGGCCGGGATTTCGGCGAGAGCGGCGGCCAGCTTGGCCGGAACTTCCACCGGAGCACTCTTGGTGCTGGTCGTGGCTTTGCGCTTGCGGCTGCGGCGAAGGTTCTTCGCCACGGCATCCGCTTCGGTCGCATCGGTGATCATCGTCAGGCCTTCATCGCCAATCTCAAAGATTTCTGCCGAAGGCGGAATGTGGACGAAGATGTGGTTGTCGCGCTGGATCAGACGAACTTCGAAGGGAAGCACATACTTTTTGACACCGAGACGAAGCGTGAGTTGCTTGTTCTTGCCTTCAGCACGGAGCTTGAGGGCAGCTTTGATTTGTTCAAGCGATTTAGCCATGGAATTTGATCCTCTTCCTAGTTGCGGAGGAAACGACTATAACTATAACACTTACATTTTGTTATGTCAAGGCAATTTTTGATTTATAAGGTCCAAATCCTGAAGTCCCATGTTATCAATTAGCCTGACCCCCGCGAATTTAGCGGCGACGATCACCCGGTATTGAGGGTCAAAGTGAGTCTGCGGGGTGAAGGTGACGGGGTCGATCCAGTCGAGGTATTGGACATCGAATCCCGCTGAGGATAGGTCCTGAATGGCCTCAGTCCGGGTCAATTCCACCTCGCGGCCCTGCTGCAATTCGGTGAGAACCTTCATGAGAGCCTGCGGGAGACGAATCGCATCGGCTCGGTCACTCGGCGAAAGATAACGATTGCGACTGGACAGAGCGAGTCCATCAGGTTCGCGCATCGTGGGTAGCACTTCGATCTGGACACGCATTCCCAGGTCTCGAACCATCTGCTGAATCACCGCGCATTGTTGCAAATCCTTTTGTCCAAAGCACGCCACCGCCGGATTGACGAGGTGAAAGAGTTTCAGCACCACCGTCGCGACACCGTTAAAGTGACCTGGGCGAAAATGACCCTCATAGGGTTCAGCAACCCCATGGACAATGACCGAAGTCGCATCTCCTACTGGATAAATGTCTACTACTTCGGGCACATAAACGGCATCTACACCATGTTCGCGGCAGATCTCCAAGTCAGTATCTAATGTACGTGGGTACTTAGAGAAGTCTTCGTTCGGCCCGAACTGCGTGGGATTTACAAAAATGCTCACGACCGAGAGGTGGCCGGGCCGGCGGGCGGACTTCATGAGGGAGGCGTGGCCCGCATGAAGCGCCCCCATGGTCGGTACGAAAACAATAGGCTCGGTGACTTCCCAAGCCCGCAACTCGGCGGCTGTCGTAAAGACTTTCACGACGAGTGCTCGTCGGTGGGGAAGGTCCGGGCGCGGACTTCTTGGCTGTAACCTTTCAGGCCATCGGCCAAGAGTTCAAGACCGCTGACGAAGGTTTTGGCGTGCTTGGGTTTGAAGTCCGCCAGGCCCAACGCATCGTGAATGACCTGAATTTGCCCATCGCAGCCGACCCCCGCGCCGATGCCAATGGTGGGGATATCGAGCTTCTTCGTGATCTCTCCGGCTACGGTGGCGGGCATCAGCTCCAGCACCACGGCAAAGACGCCTGCCTCTTGCAAGGCCATGGCTTCGCCGGCAATTCGGTCTCCGTCCTCGCCCCGACCTTGCACCCGGAACCCCCCAAAGGCATGCACCGACTGCGGCGTAAACCCGAGATGGCCCATCACCGGGATGCCCGCCGCAACGAGCGACTGAATCAATTCGGTGTAGGGACCTTCCAGCTTCACGGCCTGGGCGCCCGCTTTCATCAGCGCCACGGCATTCTCGAACGCCACACTCGGGTCGCCCCCATAGCTCCCAAAGGGCAGGTCGGCCACCACCAGTGCGCGCTGGGTCAGCCGCGCCACGATCTCCGTGTGATAGACCATCTCGGCCATGGTCACGGGCAAAGTGGTGGGTTTGCCTTGCACCACATTGCCCAAGGAGTCTCCCACCAAAACCAGATCGACTTCGGCGCGTTCAGCCAACGTCGCCGTGAGTTGGTCATAAGCCGTGACGCAAACGATGGGGGTGCCCGCCGCCTTAAGCTGACGTAAGTGGCGGATGGTCACTTGGTTCGGCATGGAGGTCCCGTAGTGTACCGAGGGGAGTGGCGCTTACCTCTAAGCCTTGAGGGCGGTCTGCACGGCGGCCGCGTGGCCGGCGGGCTTCACCTTGTTCCACACGTGCGTTACGATGCCTTGGGCATCCACGGCCACAGTGGTGCGCTCCACTCCCATGTACTTCTTGCCGTACATGCTCTTTTCCACCCAGACGCCCGTGGCTTCCAGCAAGGTCTTGTCCGGGTCGGCCAGCAGGGTGAAGTTCAGCTCGTACTTGTCGGCGAACTTGCGGTGCGACTTCACCGAGTCAGGGCTCACGCCCACCACGCGGATGTTGCCGAGGTTCGGAATTTCGTTGCGAAACTCACAGGCTTCGGTGGTGCACCCCGAGGTGTCGTCTTTGGGATAGAAGTAGAAGACCACTGGCGCTCCGGCAAAGGAGCTGAGCGTGTGGATATTTCCGTCTTGGTCAGCGAGGGAGAAATCGGGGAACGGTTGGCCAATCGCAATCATGAGGTTTCCTGTGATTCTTACGAACTCTCGCGGGCACGATCAGCAAAGGGTTCGGCGGCGTCCATCAACATGGCCTGCATCAAGTCCACGCGCAGCACCACGCCCGCCAGGCGCCCTTCATCCGTCACGGGCAAGATGGTGAGGCCACGGCTCAGCATTTCGTGAAGGGCGTCGCTGACCTCACGTTCGGCGGGCATAGTCACCGGGTCTTTGCTGGCGTAAGGCCACGCGAGCTCTGTGCCGAGCTGCGAAAGATGACCGCGCTGCACCACGGCCCGGGCGAGGTCGCCCTCGGTGATGACCGCTTTGGGTTGGAGATTCTCATCCACCACCACCAGGGCGGGGAACTGATAGATGTCCATCTTGTCCACCGCATCGCGCACGGTGCTCTCCGGCGTCAGGGTGGGGATATGGGCGTGCAGGATCTCCCGCAGGGTCACCGCACGAACTTACCCCTCGCGGGGGCCTACCAGTAGGGCGGGAAGGTGGTGTGGTCTTTCTTGCGCTGGTAGCTGGTGACGATGTTGTAGTCGTCGGCCACCCAGGCGTTCTTTTCCTTCAATAAGGTGGTCGCCACCACGGTGCGCTCCTTGGTGCCAAATTCGTTGACCTCGTCCGCCGTAAAGACGACGCGGGCCTTGTTGTCCTTCACCCAGAGGACCTTAAAGTAGTCCACTTTGCCACCGATCTCCGCATCGATAGACGCATCCTCAACGGCACTGGCCATTGCTCGACTATGCTGACGAGTGAAAACCTCGGCCACGATGTACGGGAACGCGCCGATCGCGAGGGAAAGCCCAAAGATCCAGTACGGTGCCTTGAAAGAATCCACCTGCCGAATGGGGCGGAAGAGTGAGATGAGGAATGTCACCAGACATCCCGCAACGATGCAAGCGATTCCGTAGCCGATGGACCCGATCATCAGGGGCTAAGCCCTCCTACCGGCGTTATTCCACAGTTCCGGGGCGGATTTCACATCATGGCGTGGACCGTGAGGTGGCTGACCGACCACAAAGGCGTGCCTGCGGGCGGGTCAATACCGATTGTCACCCGGCCGTACGGGACATGGGCCGGCCAGGGAAAGGCGATGAACCCCCACGCCCAGCGGTGGGTCCTGTCCTCGGCGGGCTCGCACCACCACCCCGAGAACTCGCCATTGAGCAAGACTCTCGCGCGCTGGCGACCGTGGAACTGGTCGAATCGCTTGCGGATGACAAGTCCCTGGGTGCCTTCTGGGATGTCAACGGTCCAGGTGGCCGTGTTGAGGTGGCTAAGGGTGGGGGCGGTCAGTTCGGTCCCGTCCCCAAACGTGGATGCGAGGTCTGCGACGCGACTGGCATTGCGCACTTGCCAACCGTGGGCACGGGCGGTTTCGGGGTCAGTCGGTGACCAATCTTGCAAGCCTTCCAATCTGGCATGGGGGATGGCCACTGCATTTCCTTGACCTTGGGCGCCAAGGTGAAAAGGAATCGGAGCATGAGGAAACGCCAACTGAACCTGGTGAGGCTGATCGAGGGTGACTACGGAGCCCTCCACCCACCAGCCTGGCCCTTGGATTTCGGAAACTTGATGGATCTCATCAAGGCTTGGCGGCATTCCTCCGTTCCAACCATAGATTTCGCCCCTCCAACCGAGTGGGGCGGTAACTCGCAGGTAATCGGGAAACCCTTCAAACTCTAAGTCGGCCAGCGGCGGGCAATAGAGTTCGCCATCGGCGTCAATCAGCACTCGCTGGCCAAAACTGTCACGGAAAAGAAGGTCAGAAACTCCAAAAACCCCACCAAATCGCCGTGATGGCCGCCAAATCACGCACAAAGGCTACCGACTTCGTGCATACTAGCGGTGCCCTTTGCACGGATGCAAAGAGCAATCCGAATACCAGGAAGGTTACGAATAAGGATGTGGAACGAGGGATCATCATTCCCTGAGCCCGATGGGGTTTCCCCCGCACGGGTCGAGCGACAACCCGTGCATCGCATTTTATGCAGCGCCCACGGGGATGTTCTGTTTATGGACGATGTCACCGCGCAGACATTCCGCGAGGAAATGTTGCGGAATGACGGCGAACCTTGGCGAAGCATGGTGCGCGGCCAAGGGGGTCTGTGGCACGACCAAGCCGGCCGCCTGTGGGATCTGGAGCTGATTGCGAACGCCGGGTCCAACCCCACCTACATGATCGCCCTGCGTCCGGCCCTCATGCCCTTGACCCAAGAGAATGAGGGGCACCAAGTGGATGCGCGCCTCTTGGTGGGATTGGGTCATGCCGCCGAGCTCTTGGCTGTGGCCAAGGATGAAGCTCAAGTTGGCATTGTGATGAACGATGTCGTGCGCCGCTGGTATCAGCTCTCCGGGGCGGCCATGGTGGCCTTCCACGATGGCGAATGGCGTGTTTTGGCGGGCCAAGACAGCTTGGTCCCCGATGAACTCCTGGCGGATGCGCTTGAACGACAAGTCACCGTGATGTGGGAACACGAGCACGCCGACCTGGTGGCCGTGCCCGTGCGCACCCACGGTCAGCGTCCAGTTATCTTTGCCGCCACCGGGCGGCTGGATGAGAATCGGGTGGAGGGCCTGCACGCCCTGGCCGCGTTTGCCGCTACGATCCTTGAACGGATTGATCTCATCAACGAGAAGCAAAAGTACGCCGAGAGCCTGCAGCAAGCCAACCAAGAAATCATCCGCGCCTACGATGAAACGGTGTACGGCTGGACTCGCGCGATTGATCTGCGCGACAAGATCACTGAAGGCCACACCATGCGCGTGACGGACCTGACGGTGCGGCTTTCCTCGCGATTTGGGTTCTCGGAGCGGCAGATCACGGCCATCCGGCGCGGGGCGTTGCTCCACGATATCGGCAAGGTCGGCATCCCCGACCGCATCCTGATGAAGGAAGGCGCTCTAGACGACGAAGAGTGGGAGATCATGCGCAGCCACACCACGCTGGCCCACGACATGCTGAAGCAGATCGGCTTTTTACAAGAGAGCATTGATATCCCGCACTATCACCACGAACGGTGGGATGGCAAGGGCTATCCGGTGGGTTTGGCGGGCGAAGATATCCCGCTTCCGGCGCGAATGTTCGCCGTGGTGGACGTGTGGGACGCGCTGACTAGCGACCGCCCGTATCGCCCCGCGATGGCCAAAGAGGAAGCCCGCGCCATCATCGAGAAAGGGAACGGTAGCCACTTCGACCCGCAAGTGGTGGAGCAGTTCCTGCGCATGATTGACGAAGAAGAGTAAGCCCGTGCGGTAAACCTACCGCGTGGAGGGGTTGCCAACGTCTTCGGCCCTGAGCCGACGCGCCTTGCTGGCGGCGGGGGCAGCCCTGGCCCTCTCAGGATGTGGCCCCCGCTTGGGCGGGGCACGCACGGTCCGCTACGCCAACTGGGGCAGCCCCGGCGACGATAGCGATGCCATGCGCCTGGTGCGTGGCCTCTACGAAGACTTTGAACTCGCGACGGGCGTGGATTTGCGCGTCGAGAACATCCCAGGCTCGCAGGAGTACCTCCGCAAGGTGCTGCTGAGCTACGTGGCCAAGTCCGAGCCCGACGTCATCACCCTGGATGCCAGTAGCGCGGCCATCTTCATTGAGAACGGCGTGTTGCAAGACCTGATGCCGTTTGTGAACGGTGCCAATGGGGTGCTGCTTGAAGAGTTTTTCCCCAATGTGGTGGAGATCGCCAAGCGGGGCGACGCCCTTTACGCCTTGCCCGTGGATTTCAATCCGGTGCTCGTCTATTACAACCGGGCCATGTTTGCCGCGGCCGGGGTGCCTGAACCCCAAGACGGCTGGACGTTTGCGGATTTTCGCGCCACCGCCCGGGCGCTCACAAAGGGCGAGCAGTACGGGTTTGAATTTGCCAACTGGATGCCGGGCTGGATTATGTGGTTGTGGAACCACGGCGGCGACGTGCTGAGCCCCGATGGGCGCCGGGCGCAGGGCTACCTGGACGCCGAACCCTGCGTGGAGGCCGTGCAGTTCCTCTACGATCTGGTCGAGCGAGATAAGGTCGCTCCCCGGCTCAGCCAGGCCGCGAGCATGGGGGTGGACCTGTTTGCCAATGCCCGCTCGGCGATGAAGGTGAGCGGGCACTGGGAATTGGTGGGGCTAGCCTCGGCCCCCAAGGTGAACTTGGACGAAGTGGGTGTGGTGTCTTTCCCCTCTCGACTGGAGGCGCCGGTGACGGTAGCGTACGAGGCCGGCCTAGCCATGGGGCGGCACGCCCGCAACCCGGAGGACGCCTGGGAGTTCATCCGGTTCTTCACCAGCGAGGCCACGCAGATGGAATACCAACGCACCGGAATCGCCATCTGTGCCCGGCAGGCAGTGGCCGAGAAGATGGCGACCACCGAGGTGAAGCAAGCCTTCGTGCGGGCCGCCCGCACCGCGCGTGTGCCCTGGGGCGCGCGGGTGCCCAAGTACGACCAGGTCGAGCGAATCGGCCAAGACATGATGGACCGGGTGATGCAGCACGGAACCAAGCCCGCCGAGGCCCTGCGCAGCGCCGCCCAGCAGATTGATGAGGTGTTCCGGGACGCATGAGGAAGTCGCAGACCGGATGGTGGTTCATCGCCCCGGCCACGTTGCATCTCCTGGTGTTCGCCTTGGTGCCGGTGGCATACGCAGCATACGTGAGCCTGTTTCGGTGGGACATCCTCCGCGACGAACGCACGTTTGTGGGGCTGGATCAATACCAACGCCTGATGGCCGACCAGGCGTTCTGGGGCGCGATGGGGCAAACGTTCAGATACGCGCTCATGGCCGTCCCGGGCGGGCTGGTGGCGGCCTTGTTGGTTGCGCTGGCCGTCAGTCAGCCGCTCAAAGGGATGGCGTGGTTCCGGACTCTCTTCTACATCCCCGCGGTAAGCAGCGGCGTGGCCATCGCCATGCTGTGGATTTACGTGTATCTGCCCGAGCGGGGTCTCATCAACACGATGCTGCAGGGCCTAGGGCAACCTAGCATCGACTTCCTGAACGAAAGCGGGTGGGCGCTGCCCGTCTTGGCCTTCATGTCCGTCTGGGTGGGGCTGGGCCCGCGCATGATCATCTACGTGGCGGGGCTGATGAGCCTGCCCGTGACAGTGTACGAAGCGGCCTCCTTGGATGGGGCCAGCGGCTGGCAGAAGTTCTGGCGGATGACGATGCCGCTCCTGGCTCCCACGCACCTTTTTGTGTTTGTCACGAGCACGATTGGGGCGTTCCAGACCTTCACGCCGGTCTACATGATGACGAACGGGCGGCCAATGGGCACCACCAACCTGGTGGGCTACCACATCTATGTCACCGCTTGGGAGAACTTCAACGTCTCGGCCGCCTCGGCGCAGAGCTTTGTCTTGCTGTTCTTGCTGGGCTTGGTGAGCCTGGCGCAATTCCGAATGATGCGCCGCCGACTGGAGGGCTACGATGCGAGCTAAGGCCCTGTTCACCTACCTTGGCCTGACGCTGCTGGCGCTCTTCTTGGCCGCGCCCTTCATCTGGATGCTGTTGGTGAGCCTGCACCCCAGCCGCAGCCCGATCCCCGAACTCAGCGCCCTTCTGCCCCAGAACTGGGCGTGGGAGAACTACGGCATCGTGCTGTTCCGCACCGAGATCCCGGTCGGTCGGTTCTTTTTCAACTCGTTGTTCGTTTCGGCGGTGGTAGTGGCGGCGCAGGTCTTGGTCTGCGGGATGGCCGGTTTTGGGTTCGCACGATATGCGTTCCGGGGGCGGGAAGCGGTCTTCGGCCTGTTCCTCGCCAGCATGATGTTCGCGGGGGCGGTGACGCAGATTCCGGTGTTCCTGATGATGCGAGAGTGGGGTTGGCTGGACACCTACGCCGCGCTCATCATCCCGGGCATCTCCAGTGCGTTCAACGTGTTTCTGCTGCGGCAGTTCTTTATGGCCATCCCTCAAGAACTTGAAGAGGCCGCCCGGCTGGACGGGGCCAGCGACTTTCGCATCTTTGCCCGGCTGTTCATGCCCATGGCCCGCCCGGCGGTGGCCACTTGCGCCGCGTTCTCGTTCATTGCGGTGTGGACGGACTTCTTCTGGCCTCTCATCGCCACCCAAAGCCAGGACATGCGCACGCTGGAGGTGGGGCTGAGCATCTTCCGCGCCGGCTATGGCACCACCAACTGGCCCCTGCAAATGACGGCGGCGGTCATCACGTTGGTGCCGGTGTTGTTGGTTTTCTTGGCGCTTCAACGGCACTTTGTGCGCGGGGTTACGCTCGGCGGTATCAAGTAATCCTTCGCGAGCCGGGAGCGAAGTCCGCGCCAAGAGGGGTAAACCACTAGAGATGCTTTGGCCGATCCTACTTGCCGCGCCCCCGGCGCTCCCCGAAGTCACGCTGACCCCTGGGATGAAGATCGCGTCGAGCGTGCGTGTGCGCCCCGGCACTTACATCTTGCCCAATGCCAAAGAGGACGGCACGGGGGCGGCCATCTTTATTGAAGGCGATAACATCACGATTGACCTGAGTGGCGTGACCATCCGGGGTACTGAACCCACGGTCGAACCCGACCAGCGCACCGGCACCGGACTGCTGATTGAGGGCACCGGGGTCGAAATCCGCAACGCGCGGGTCCACGGCTATAAGGTCGGCATCATGGCCCGGCACAGCCCGGGGCTGAAGGTGATGAACAGTGACCTCTCCTACAATTGGAAGCAACACCTGAAGAGCACCCTTGAGAAGGAAGACACGTCGGACTGGATGAGCTACCACCAGAACGAGAAGAACGAGTGGCTCCGTTACGGCGCGGCGCTGTACCTGGACAACTGCGACCGCTTTGAAGTGCGCGACGTGGTGGCCCGAGGCGGCCAAAACGGTCTGATGATGACCCGCACCGACGGCGGCCTGGTGTGGAACTCTGACTTCTCATTCCTCAGCAGCGTAGGCGTGGGGATGTACCGCAGCAGCGGCAACCGCATCATGCACAACAACATTGACTGGTGCGTGCGCGGCTACAGCCACGGGGTCTACAACCGAGGCCAGGACAGCACGGGCATCCTGATTTACGAGCAATCGCACCGCAACGTGTTTGCTTATAACTCGGTGACGCATGGTGGGGACGGCTTCTTTCTCTGGGCGGGGCAGACCACCATGGACACGGGCGAAGGCGGCTGCAACGACAACCTGCTGTTCGGGAATGACTTCTCTCACGCGCCCACCAACGGGATTGAGGCCACCTTCAGCCGCAACCAGTTTGTGAACAACAAGGTGATGGAGTGCTGGCACGGCGTGTGGGGCGGCTACAGCTACGACACCCTGATTGCGGGCAACGTGTTTGGCCTCAACGCCGAAGCCATCGCCATTGAGCACGGCCAGGACAACAAGATTCTGGGTAACACGTTCCGGCGCGACCGCAACGTGCTGCGCATTTGGCAGAACGCCAGCCAAGACCCGAACTGGGGCTACCCCAAGCACCGTGACACCAAGAGCCGCGATTTGGCCTTTGAGTGGAACCTGGTGGCGGATGTGGACGGCCCCGCGTTCTGGCTGACGGACACCGAGAACATCTCGCTCCGCCACACCCTAATGGCGCGCCTGGCCAAGCCGTTTGAACTGAAGGGCAACTTGCCCGGGATGCGGTTCGAGAACTCCGAGTATCGAGGGGCGACCGAGCCGCAATGGCCGGCCGAGGTGCCCTCGCGCAACGTGAGTTACGTGCCTAGCCCCACGCCCGCTGCGTCCCCAACCATGCAGGGCAGTGGCAACGCTATTGTCACGGATAAGTTTGACCAGGGCGAGTACCTGAGCCGGTTTAACGTGCCGTGGGATCCCTACGCCCGCAACTGGCAGTTGCCCGGGGCGATGGACGAGATGAAGACGGCGGAATCCGGCGCGCTCGAGCAGATGATTTATGAATTGGCGCCCTCACCGCTCCGGGGAGGCAAGGATCCGTTCCTTACGGCCGGCACTTTGCGAGGGCGACGCTACATCCTGGTGGACGAATGGGGGCCGTACGACTTCCAGAGCCCCAAACTGTGGCCGCGCCTGCCGGTAACGACCTCGGCGGACGGCAAAACGCAGACCCAAGTTTTCGACATCCTCGGCCCGGTGGGCAAGTGGCAGGTGAAGAGCATCAAGGGCGTGACCCTGAGTGCTACGCGCGGCCAGGTGCCCGGCCAGGTGACCGTGACGACCGACCTGGAGAACCCCTCGGCGGTGACGGAGATTCAGCTCGAGTTCGTAGGGCAACAAACCGTGGACTACCGCGGCGTGGTGTCTCCGGCGGGTAGCCGGGTGCCGTTCGGCTATCGCCGCACCAACGTACCGATCCAGTGGGAGGTCAAGCACTTCGCCTGGCAAAAGGACACCAGCGACCCGCGCACCCAAGCGGATGCCTTTGCCGCGATCCTGAAGGGCGAACCGCTGGCGGTTTTCACGACCAATCGGCTGGAGATCACGGCCTACAACTCCCCTCGGGCGGGCGTGCCGGACAACTACTGGGCGACGGTGGCGCGCGGCGTGGTCCAGGCCGCTCCGGGGCGCTACCGCCTGCGCGTGACGACCGACGACGGCTGCCGCGTGCGCTTGAATGGCCAAGAAGTCATCAGCAACGCCTGGAAATACCAAGGGCCGACCGAGTACGCGGCGGAAGTGGTGCTGAAGGGGCAAGACGTGATTGACATCGAGCACTTTGAGATTGATGGCTACGCCACGCTCATGGTCCGATTGGAGCCCCTGGACTAGCCAACCTAGCCTCCGGGCGTTACACTTGAGGGCGATGTCTTCCGTCGCCCTCTCGGAGCAACTTCGATCGGCTTTCGATAGCGCGGGGGAAGATTTCACCATCGGTGACCTGCTTGACCGGGTGGAAGGCAAGGGCTACGGTCTGCTGCTCACCATCAGCCCGCTACCCACGGCTCTGCCGTTTACGCCGCCGGGTTTCACGCTGCCGTTTGGGTTGTTGCAGGTCGTGTTGGCCGCGCAGATGCTGGTGGGGCGGCCCACGCCTTGGCTCCCCAAGGGTGTGCTGAACCGGAAGGTCACCAGCAAGGGCGGCAACCCCAAGAAGATGTGGGCGGCCATGCCGGGCTTCATGGCGAAGTTCGAGCGGATGCTGCGCCCGCGCATGGGATTTTTGTATCAGGGCATCGGCCCGAATCTGCTGGCAATTTCCGTGATGCTGGCGAGCATCGCGATGATGGTGCCGTTCCCGGTGACCAATAGCATCTGCGCCATCGGCGTGTTCATGGTCGGGCTGGGTTACTTGGAAGAAGATGGCTTGTTTGGTTTGGTGGGGGCGGTGGTGTGCATCCTCTCCTTCCTCATCGTGGCGGCGCTGATTGTCGGACCGATCTGGTTCGGCATGAAGGGCCTGCGCATGGAAAAGATGTGGTAACCCACCCCGCGAGGGGAACGGGGAAGGTATAAGTCCTTCCCGATGGTGGAGGCGCAGGGGATCACGCACCGCTTCGGTTCTTTTGCGGCCCTCACGTCGGTGAACTTGCGGCTGCAGGTCGGAGAGATTCACGGCCTGATTGGCGAGAACGGGGCGGGGAAGAGCACCCTTTTGCGTATTCTCAGCGGACTCATCATCCCCAGCGAAGGCGAACTGAGCGTGGATGGCGTGGCGCGCCGGTTTGCTCGCCCCCGGGAGGCTTCGGACGCCGGAATTGCGGTCGTCCACCAAGAGCTGAACCTCATCCCCGATCTGACCGTGATCGAGAACATTTCTCTGGGGCGTGAACCCCGACGAGCAGGGCTGCTCGACCGGGCGGCTATGCGCGAAATCGCGGTGCGGGCACTGGAACGGGTGGGGAGCCCCTCCGACCCCGACGCCCTCGTGCGTGACCTCCCCCTGGCCGAGCAGCAACTGGTGGAAATCGCCCGGGCCATGAGCCAGAACGCCCGCATCATCATCTTCGACGAGCCCACCGCCGTACTGCCCCGCCCGGCAACTCTGAAGCTGCTCGACCTGATGCGCCAGCTCAAGAGCGAAGGCGTTGGCATTGCCTTTGTCAGCCACCACTTGGATGAGATTGAAGCCGTGTGCGACGTGGTGACCGTGCTGCGCGACGGGCAGGTGGTGAAGGAGTTCCGCGCCCCGGACCTCGCCCCCGAAGTGCTGGCCCCGGCGATGGTAGGCCGCGATCTTGAAGACATGTATCCCGGCCGCACGGATGTCGACGGCAAGCCCGTGGCGATGCAGGTGCAAGGGCTGAGTGCCCCGCCGCTGGTGCAGGGTGCCCAGTTTGAACTTCGAGAAGGTGAGATTTTGGGTGTCGCGGGGCTGGTTGGCGCGGGCCGTACGGAGCTTCTGGAAGCCATCGCTGGCTTGCGCCCTTGTTCAGGTCAGATCTCACTGAAGGGGCAGGCTGTCTCTGGCAACGCGCGCCAGCGCCTCGCCCAAGGGATCGCCTACGTGCCTGAGGATCGCAAGGTGACGGGCCTGCATGTCGATCTCAGCATTGAGGAGAACATCGGCATGGCGCAGTTGCCCAAATTTGCCCGGCCCATGCTCAATGCTGGCGCACGCCGCACCGCCATGGAGCAATGGAAGGAACGACTCGACATTAAAATGCGGAGTGCGGAGGACCCGGTGGGCAGCCTGAGCGGCGGCAACCAGCAAAAAGTGGCCCTGGCCAAGTGGCTGGAAGGCGACCCGGCAGTGCTGCTGCTGGATGAACCCACGCGCGGTGTGGATATTGGCGCGAAGGCCGAGATTTACAAGGTCATCGCCGACCTGGCCGCCGAGGGTCGAGCCTGCGTGGTGGCGAGCAGCGAAATGCCGGAATTGATTGGCCTGTGCCACCGCATCCTGGTGATGCGCCAGGGCCGCATTGCGGGAGAAGTGACAGGAACCGAAATGACCGAAGAGACGATTTTGAACTATGCCGCCGGGGTTGAGACCGGGGAGGACGTGGCGTGAAGTTCCTGAAGCAATACGGCGTCATCGTCGCCTTCTTCCTGTTGTTCATCGTCAGCGCCATCATGGACCCGGGCAACTTCTTGCGGCCCGAGAACCTTCTGCTTCTGGTCCGTCAGAACGTGGACATTGGCCTGATCGCGGTGGGCATGACCATCGTGATCGTGGCCGGGGGGATTGACCTCAGCGTCGGGGCCTTGATGACCCTGGCGGCGGCCGTTGGCTTGACGGCATTGAACCAACAAGGCCCGGCCGGGGGAGCGGCGGCGGTAGCCATTGCCACCGTGGTGACGGTGGGGCTGGGCACCGTGCTCGGGCTCATCAACGGCTTGCTGGTGACCATGGGGCGGCTCGCGCCCTTTGTGGCGACCCTATGTGGGCTGGTGGCGTTCCGTAGTTTGGCTTTGGTCATTGGGCAGGCGGGGGAAATCCGCTCCATGAGCCCGGACCTGTTTCCGCGCATTGCGAACGAGGGCATCAACCTGGGCGGCAACCTTAAGCTCACGTGGGGGATGATGATCTTCATCGGGATGGCGGTGATCGCGCACATCCTGCTGGAGCGCACGGCCCTGGGGCGTGGCTGGGTGGCCGTGGGTAGCAACGAGAAGGCATCGCACTACGCAGCGTTGCCCGTGGCCAAGCTTAAGACGCTTTCTTATGTTTTTCTCGGCCTCTGTTCAGGCCTGGCGGGGCTCATCTATGCCTCGCGCCTCAACAGTGTTTCCACCAATAACATGGGGACCCTGTACGAGCTCGACGCCATTGCGGCGGTGGTCATCGGGGGCGCAAGCCTGGCAGGGGGCAAGGGCAAAGTCATCAACACCGTCTTCGGCGTGCTGATCCTGGCCCTGATTGGCAACATGCTCGTCCTACAAAACGTCGATTCGAATTGGAAAGGCTTTGTAAAAGGGGCTATCATTCTCTTGGCCGTCATGGTTCAACGCGAACGCAAGGCGAGCTGAAGGAAGAGATATGATTCGATGGAGCGCAATTGCAGCGTCTCTCTTAGCGGCGAGCACGCTATTTGTGGGCTGCACGAGTTCGAGTGCCCCGACAGCTTCGGGCGCAGCCCCGGCTGGCGGCGCGGCCCCGGCGGCGGGTCAGAAGGTTCGCATTGGGGTTTCGATTCCCTCCGCCACGCACGGCTGGACGGCCGGCGTGAACTGGTGGGCGGAGCAAACCAAGGCCCTGTATCCCGATGCTGAAATCACGATTGTGACGAGCGATTCGCCGAGCAAGCAGGTTTCGGATATCGAAGCGATGCTGGCCAAGGGCGTGGATGGCATGGTGATTCTGGCGACGGAAAGTGCCGCCATCACTCCGGTGGCCAAGACCGCTAAGGAGCGCGGCGTCTATGTGGTGAGCGTGGACCGAGGCTTTACGGAGCCGGTGGCCGACATCTTCTTGGAAGGCGACAACATCGGCTTCGGCCGGGTGGCTGCTGAGTTCATCAGCAAGAAGCTGAACGGGAACGGCAAGGTGATTGCCCTGCAAGGCCTGCCGAGCACAGTGAACACCGACCGCCTGAACGGATTCAAGGAAGCCATTAAGGGCACGCCGGGCATCCAAATCGTGGCCGAGCCGGAAGGCGGCTGGAACCGCGACCAAGCCTACAAGGCCGTGCAAACCCTGCTACCGAAGCACGCTGACCTCGCCGCCGTGTGGGCGGCTGACGACGACATGGCCCTGGGCGTGGAACAAGCGCTGAAGGAAGCCAACCGCACCAACGTGTGGATCGTGGGTGGGGGCGGCATGAAGGACGTGGTCAAGAAGGTCATGGACAAGGACGCCATGTTCCCGGCTACGGTGACCTACTCGCCGAACATGATTGCCAGTGGCATCCACATGGCCGTGAGCGCGCTTCGCGATGGCAACATCGAGAAGAAGCGGGGCTACCTGCCGCGCCACATGCGCATCAGCGTGGACCTGGTGACGCCGGAGAACGCGCAGCAGTTCTACTTCCCGGATTCGATCTACTAAGCGTCTGCTTTGGCTCGAGTCGCGGCCTTGAGGGCAGCTACTGCATCGTGGATGCGGACGCTGCCCTCGCCGTTTTTCCATTCCCGGTGGATGAGGTCCACCAGAAAGGAACCCACGACCGCCCCATCGGCCACCTGGCACACATCGCGCACGTCTTGGGGTTCGCGGATGCCAAATCCCACGCAAATGGGGAGGTCCGTCATCCGGCGGAGCCGCTCCACCAGGCTTACATATTCGGGGGCCTCTTGGTTGCCGGAACCGGTCACGCCGGTGCGGCTCACGGCATAGATGAACCCTTGGGCGTGGTTCACCACTTGAAGCAGGCGCTCAGAAGTGCTGGTAGGGGCGGCGAGCAGGACATTGTCCAGTCCGGCTTCGCGGCTGTCAGCAAACCAGTCGGCGCCTTCCTCGGGGATCATGTCGCAGACGATGGTGGCGCTGGCGCCGGCGTTCTTGGCGGACTGAGCAAAGGTGGGCAGCCCCATGCGCATCATGGGGTTTAGATAACCCATCAGGATCAGCGGCACCCGGGTGAAGCCCTGGATGGCCTCCAGGACGGCTTGGGTGGTGACGCCACGATCGAGGGCGCGCTGGCTGCTGGCCTGGATGGTCGGGCCGTCGGCAATCGGATCCGAGAAGGGGAGGCCGATCTCGATGGCGTCGGTCCCGGCGTCGGCCAGAGTGTTGAGAATCGGGAGAAGCTGATCAAGCGCCGGGTCCCCGGCGGTGACGAAAGAAATGAGTGCTTTCTCTTGCTTGTCCCTAAGATTCGCAAACATTTCCTCAAGCCGCTTCATACGGCGTCTATGATACTTTGCGAACTGCCGTCACATGGACCCCGAATCCAGCAAACTGTAAAATTTTGCAAAGATTCTTTCGCGGTGGCTGCGAGGCTGATTCATGACACGCCCCGCCGTCCTTTGAATGGTCTCGGAGAGGTTCCGCAGAGCCACCTCAGCCCCTTGCTTGGAACCTTGTCGGTCCTCCGGTTCAGACTTGGACGATACGTTGTCTCGGAGTTCCCGGAACTTAGTCCAAACTTCGCTTTGTGGCTTTTGGGGAAGGGCTGTTCCTTGTATAGTCTGTTGTATAAAGACCTCACTTTCTACGGTATTAGCGGCGGTGATGAGGGACCAAATGGTCCCACCGCCGGAGAGGTAGGAGCCGACGGTGGTGGTGTTGACAGTGATGGATTCCAGGTCCGTGCGAAGGGCGAACAGGGCGTCCCCTTGGGCCACGGGCAGCCGTAGAATCGCCTCGTCATTGACCTCTTGCAAGGCGTCGCGGTAGGTGATGCTCGCCTCCACCATGGTCATGGTGTTTTCGTCGCGAGTCTTCATGTACGACTCGTACCAAGCCGTGTAGCCCATACCCACGATTTGGCTGGCCGTGAGCCCGTCCCGGCTATCTCGCCCTTCCTGCGCCAGTACCAGCGCGGCCAACCACGTCACCATAGGGCCAGCTTACTGCGCCGTGGCTTCGGCCGTGCGCTTGGCCCGGCGAACCAGCCACCAAAACACGCCCACGATTGGCCCCCAAACCGGGATGAACACCAGGAATCGAATGCCAAAGTCCGCCAGGCCCCGAGTGAAGTTTTGAAGCGCAACAAAAGACTCTTGGAAAGCACGAGAAGCCCAATCGGTCGGGGCATTCGTCGCCGTGTTCATGGCGACCCGGAACTTGATTTCAATTGTGCTCAGGGCGCTCATGCGGGCAAGGCTCTTGAGCCTGGCATCCACGGATTCAATTTCCTGGCGAATCGAGGAGAGTTGCCCCCGAAGCTTGAGGATCTCGTCCACGTTGCGGGCGCGGCTGTAGAGGCCCAGTAGGCTCTCTTCTTCCGCCCGCAAAGCCTTCAATCTTGCCTGCGCGTCCACCGCTTGGGTGGTGACATCCTCGGAGTTTGTGCTCTCTTCCAGCACCCGGGCGCCGGCCTTCAACTCTTCCATCAAGCTTTCGTACTTCTGCACTGGCACGCGGGCCGTGAGCGTGCCAAAGCGCAGCGGCTGGCCCGACATTCTTTCGGTTTCGACATAACCGCCCGCGGCTCGGATCAATCGGACCGCTTCCTTCCGGGAATCCGGGATGTCTTGCACTTCCAGCGTGAGCATGCCGGTGCGCACTAACCATCTCTCCGTCTGGGTGGTCTCGTTCACGAGTTGGGCCAAGGGCGAACTCGTCGCATCCTGGGCGATGGCCTCCGTCGCGCTCCCCCGGGAAGGCATGGAGGCCACTTCGGCGGCCGGACTCGCTTCCGACTGGGTGGCAGGACTTGGCCCGGTGGGGCACCCGACGAGGAGCAAGCTGACCAGCAGCAATCCGATGAGAAACAGCATGCGCTGTCGCATATTCCTCATGACGTCACCGTCGGGAGAATTGTAACCGAACTTACGGACTTTCTCCAAAGGGCGAATGTGCAAGTTGGGTTTAGGTTACATGGCCGTGGCCGCGTACTTCTTGGCCCGCCGCACGAGAAGCCAGATGACCAGCGCCATGGGGCCCCACACCGGTGTGTAAACCACGAAGCGAATTCCGAGATCGGCCACCCCGCGCAGGAATCCGAGGAGACCGGCGTATGATTCTTGGAAAGTGCGGCCGGCCCAGTCGCTCGGGGCATCCGGAGGCAGGTTCATCGGGATGCGGAAGTCAATCGTGATCGTGCTGAGCGCGCTCATTCGTGCCAGGCTCTTGAGCTGCGCATCGGTAGATTCGATCTGTTGCCGCACCGAAGCCACCTGACTACGGAGCTTGAGCAAGTCATCCACGTTCGAGGCACGCCGGTACATCTGCAGCAGGCTCTCCTCTTCGGCCCGGAGGGCTTTCAGACGAGCCTGGGCATCCACGGCTTGGGTGGTGACGTCTTCCGTGTTGCTCGATTCGCCCAGGACCCGGCCTTTCGCCTTTATCTGGTCAATCGTGTCCTGATACTTCTGCACCGGCACACGGGCCGTCATGGATCCGACTCGGAGCGGTTCTCCAGCCATGCTTTCCGATTCGACATAACCGCCCTGGGCGCGAATGAGACGAACTGCCTCTTTGTGCGCGGCCGGGATGTCCTTCACTTCGAGCGAGAGGGACCCATTTCGCACCAGCCAGCGATCCGCCACCTGGATCTCGTTGACGAGGTAGGAATTAGCCGATTCGGGAGTTCCGGCTTCGGTGGATGCGGCCACATCGGCACGTCCCATTTTCTCGGCCGCATTGGGGGCGCTGGCGGCGGTCGCTCCCCCTTCGGACGACGAGCATCCCACAAGAAGAAGGCTCAGGACGAGCAAGCTGACTAGGTTTCGCGATCGTTGTCGCATGGCCCCTCTGACGGAGGTCTCGCGGGCTTGGTAACAGGACCTAAAGGGGCGACCTAATCAGGCGTGAATGCCAATGCGACGCCGGTTGAGGGTGTCGCGGCGCTCCATGAGCCCGAGCCGCACCATCAGCACGGTGAGGGCCAACAGCACCGTGCCATTGAGGAAAATCACAATCGGCTGGGCCAGAAACACCCGGTTGGAAATCGGAGTGGTGAAGAGCAGAGCCAGGTTCAGTCCCGCCAGAACAAAACCCACCCGTTCGCCTTGGCGCGCACCGAGATGCATCCGCGTCATGCTGGGGTGCACGGCCAGCGGTGGCAGCAGGGAATCCCCGATCTCCTCCGGCGTGGCCTGGATCCATTCGCGCAGGCCTCGGTGGAACGCCCCCGCCCGCCGCCGCACATCGTGGTCCTCAAAGGGGTCAATCATAAGGATGTGCAAACGGGCCGATTCCTCGTGCCCCGGGATGGGGATCATCATGGGTGCGCCGAAGGCCACGTCACGCGGGCGGGCATCCTGCGGCCACAGGGCCACCGGCGGCAGATCGTGCCGGGCGATGTGAAAGGCGGTATGCAGCCCCTTGAAGTACAGCGTGTCTTGGTCAATCCAGCAAAAGCCTTCGTCCGTACCGGTGATGGTCGGCCCCTGGGCCACGGCAATGCCACAGGGCACCGCCCGCTCGTTGGGCAGGCGCTTGCGCAGAGCCCCTAGCCCCCCGCCATTCTCGATCACGTTGGTCATGCGGCGGTAGATCACCCACAAAATGGCTTGCGGCACCGCGATAGCAATGAGCGCCTTGAGGTGGGTGGCGAGCAGCACGTCGCCGGTCTGAGAGAACCGGGCGACCATCAGCAAGTACGCCACGCCCATCACGAGAAAACCGAATGTGAGGACTCGCTGCCAGGCGAGGTCAAAACCGTTGCTCAGGCGGCCCTCCTTGCCCCGGCTGGCCACGCGCCACGTAGCGACGGGTACTTGGCTGTCATCTGATGAGAGACCGGGGCCGGGCGTCATCCTCATACCTCCTCATGGTACACCGAACCTTGAGCATTTCCTCGGGGTTCGCCGGAAATCCCGGGGGTTGAACGTAGAATTTCGTGTGATGACCGGCACACCCCACGCTTTTCACGGCGGCGCATCGTTCGAGGCCATCGGCACCGACTTTGCCGATCTCGCCCGGCGCACCGAGGTGATCGACGCCGATGTGCTGGACGCCTGGTATCCGCCGGCCCCCGAAGTGGTGGCCGAAATCCACGCCCACCTGGAGTGGTTGATGAAGACCAGCCCGCCCACCCACGGTGATGGGCTGCGCGCCGCCATTGCCGCCATGCCGGGCCTGACCCCCGCCCACATTCTGCTGGGCAGCGGCACCAGCAGCCTGATGTACCACGCCCTGCCGCAGCTGGTGCAGCACGGCCAGCGGGTGTGCCTGCTGGACCCGATGTACGGGGAATACGACCACTTGTGCGGCCAAGTGATCGGAGCGGAGATTGTGCGGGCCGAGCTGAGCGAGGCGGAGGCCTTTGCCCCCAACCCCGATGAGATTGCCAAAGCCGCGCGGGGCTGCCGCCTGCTCATCATGGTCAACCCGAACAGCCCCACCGGGCGGACATTGAACTCAGAAGGTCTGCAAAGGCTGCTGAGCCAGCTACCCCAAGACATCACGGTGTGGATTGACGAGACCTACATTGACTTTGCGCCGGGGGTGCCCAGCGCCGAGCCGCTGGTGGCCACCGACCCGCGCCTGATCGTCTGCAAGTCCATGAGCAAGTTCTTCGGGCTGAGCGGCCTGCGCGTGGGTTACCTGGCCGCCGACCCCGCCCGCATCGCGCCGTGGGAAGCCTACAGCCCGCCCTGGAGCGTGGGATTGCTGGCCCAGGTGGCGGCCGTGCGGGCCCTGCAGCACTACGATTACTATGCCCAGCGTGCCGAGGAAACGCACCGGCTGCGGAACGCTCTGGCCCAAGAGCTAAGCCATATCCCGGGCCTGGAGCCCCTGCCCAGCGACACCAACTTCCTGCTGATCCGCACCCAGCGCCCCGCCGCCGAGCTGGTGGCCCAACTGAGGGAGCGCAACCTGTTTTGGCGGGATTGCGATTCGCTCAGCCCTCGGTTCCAGGGCCGCTACGTGCGCACCGCAGTGAAGGATGCCGCCACCAACCAGCGCATGGTGCAGATTGTCGGCGACGTGATGCGGGGATAATGGAAGGCAATTCAGGCCGGCCATGGAACGAACCCGCGAAAGCATCAGCGTCTTTGACATCTTCAAGATTGGGGTGGGGCCTAGCAGCAGCCACACCATGGGGCCTTGGCGGGCCGCCCAGCGCTTCTTAAACCGCGCCCGGCGGGATGGCTGGTTCGATCGGATTCAGTCCGTCCATGTGGACCTCTTCGGCAGCCTGGCCAAAACCGGGCGCGGGCACGGCACCGACATCGCAGTGATGCTCGGTCTGATGGACGCCGACGTGGAGGCCATTGACACGACCACCATCCCCGGCATCATCAGCGAGATCAAATCCAAGCAGACCCTGCGCGTGGGGGGCGAGCGGGATTTGCCGTTCACGCCGATGACGCACATCGGGTTCCACGTCACCAAGACGCACCCCGGACACCCCAATGCGCTCACGTTCCGCGCGCAGCTAGAGGGCGGGGAAGAGATGCAGGGCACATTCTTCAGCGTCGGCGGGGGGTTCGTGGTCAGCGAAGAGCAGGATGAACCCATCGCGCGCCAGCAGGTGCAGTTGCCGTTCCCGATTGAACTCGCCGCCGATGCGCTGCGTTACTGCGAAGAGAAGGGCACCAACCTGCCGACCCTGGTGATGCAGAACGAACTGGCCTGGCGCACCATGCCCGAGATCCGCGAGCGCCTACGCCGCATTGCGAGCACCATGTTCGAGTGCGTGTGGCGAGGGGCACACACCGAGGGGATTCTGCCCGGGGGGCTGAACGTGAAGCGGCGCGCCGCCGCCATGAACCAAGCCCTGGTGCCCGGCGGGCCGAAGGATTACGACGGATGGCTGGCCTCATTGCGCAGCATCGGCACGGGGTTCTCGGAGAACTTGCAGGCGGTTTCGATGTTTGCGCTGGCGGTGAACGAGGAGAATGCCGCCTTTGGCCGGGTGGTGACGGCGCCCACCAACGGCGCGGCGGGGGTCATCCCGGCGGTGCTGCTGTATATGTTTGCCGTGATGGAGCCGGAGCCGGCGGACCCGTGGCGGGCGTGTGAAGAGTTCCTGATGGTGGCGGGCGAGGTCGGGTCGCTGTTCAAGAAGGGCGCGACGATCTCGGCGGCGATGGGCGGGTGTCAGGCCGAAATCGGCGTGAGCAGCGCGATGGCGGCGGCGGGGCTGGCGCACGTGCGCGGGGCCACGGCGGCGCAGTGCATGATGGCGGCGGAGATTGCCATGGAACACCACCTGGGCATGACGTGCGACCCCATTGGGGGGCTTGTGCAGGTGCCGTGCATCGAGCGGAACACCATGGGGGCGATTAAGGCGATCAATGCGGCGGAGATTGCGATCATCAGCGACCCGGCGGCGGCGCGGGTGAGCCTGGACGATGTGATTTCGACGATGTGGCAGACCGCGCTGGACATGAGCGAGAAGTACAAGGAGACCAGCGAGGGCGGGCTGGCGGTCAGGATTCCGGTGATTGTTCCGGAGTGCTAAGTGAAAACTAGTTGCGAACGAAACTAGCTGCAAAGGTTATAGACCTCGGCTCGGTAATCGTGGAAGGCATGTGGGATTTGTCAAAGACGGGGAAAGATCCTTTAGCGTGGACTTGACAGCTCACAAAGGATCAGGTACCGTACAAGGGTCGGGGTAAGCAACTGCACAAAAGTGAATTTGATTCGATTTGCGCTGAGCTGACCTAGACTGGAGGCGTCTGTGCCTGTAACGAATTACTTCACAGTGAATGGTCAGATCGTCGGGGAATCAACCGGATCTAGCTATACCCAATACCTCACGGATGCAATGGGATCTGTAAGAGCAACGGTTGAAGGCAAGAGGGTCAAAAACACATATGCGTTCAAGCCATTCGGTGAGCTTCTAGCCAAGACCGGGACGGGGCCTGATCCTGTCTTTGGATGGACAGGATCATCCGGTAGTCGACGGAATGGTCTCAGGTATGTGGATCAGTATAATCGTGCGCGACACTACGGTTCGGAAGCCTCTTCTTGGACGAGTGTTGATCCGCTGTGGCCAGGTACGTTGCCCTATTCATATGGTGGGTTGAATCCGACAACAATGTGCGATCCATCGGGGTTGGAACCTGTGGTTTTTCAGGCTTGCGCATTCATCCACGGGGATCGTGGGAGATATCCCTGGTCAGGATGGCTGGAAACCAAAGGAACATTGTTTGGGCGTGGTGCATACCTGAACACGGATAATCGGGATTTTGGTCAGAATCCACTAAAGTGTAAGCTGTTCGTGGAGCTCAAGATTGATTCTTGTGCAATAGGGAAGAGTGATTTCATCTTCAATCCGCGAATTGGTACTAGTCGAATCGGACTGTTGATGAAGGTTAGTCCGCCAACTTGGCTGGTTGTGCATTCTCATCCTGGAAGATTGGAATTCGTGTTTAGGTCTGCTTCTCACGATCGATGCAGTTCAACATTCGAATTTGGCGTACTAGGGTTTGCATCAGTGCCTGCTGGTCTGAATTTACCGCTTCCAATCCGCATGATTGGGAGAGTTACCGCATCGGCATCATCAGACAAAGTTTCCCTTAGCTACCAAATTCTTGAGCGAACAGCTTTTCCTGATTTTGAGTTCCGCGCAAGAGTTGGCTCATTGATGCAGGCCAGTGGAATCAGATCTCGCCATAGTGGACCTGAGGAAGGCTTACGTTATACGGCCTTTGGGCCAACGTCAGCTGTAACTGGTGTAGTTCCGACATCAAAGGAATGTTGTGGTACATGCTAGGTGCCGTCTCCAAAAGTCATATCGTACTTCCAATTGTGATGTGGCCGTTCTTGTTGATGTCGCTTAGTTGTGCGAATGGTAACGGTCGTAGTACCGAAGAATTCGTTGAATGGGATGTTTTTCCCGGCACTGACATACGCTATACCACCCCGTACTATTCGCTTAAGATCGTCCTGGAAGATGGCTATGTAGGTTCGCTAGTAGCTGTTGATGCGCCAAATATTGAAAAGGAAGGCAAGTTGTTTGTTTTGCGACAAAGGGGCTCCGAAATACTTGTGCCGAAGGGACTCGTCATTCGAGATAGTAAGGGAGTGCGCATTCTCAATGGAAGCCTAGTGATCCGTATTGAGAATCGTAGCGGGGTTGCCCTCTATGATCACTTTGACGAGAATATCCGGATATATGAAGAATCGAGAGCAGGGATCAGGAATTATGACGTGGTCTTCGACTTCCGGCGGGCGGAAATCAAAAAGGGATAGGGGCGATTCCAATTCGATTCAGAAACCAAGGAGACCAGCGAGGGCGGGTTGGCGGTGAGGATGCAGGTGATTGTTCCGGAGTGCTAGGCGGTCTTGAAATTCTGATGAGCTCGAGCAATGGTGGGTGAATGAAGATGAGCTCGGTTTGGCAAAAGGGTGCTCTGGGAGTTTGCTTCCTTCTGGTCACCATTTCCATGCTTGGATTCGCTTGCAGAGGGTCACGCGTGCAAAGTTCAGAGGTGCTTGTTGAGTGGCACATTGTTCCGGGAACGAACATACGCTATACGACACCGTACTACTCGTTGAAAGCAGTTTTGGAAGACGGCTTCGCGGGGACCTTGGTAGCTGTTGATGCGCCGAATATCGAAAAGGACGGCAAGCTTTTTGTCATCCGTCAAAAGGGTAACCAGATATTGGTTCCGAAGGGTCTGATCTTTCGCGGCGGAAATGGAGCGTCTGGCCACAACGCTTACCTGGTGATGCGAATTGAGAATCAAAGTGGCGTTGTTCTATTCGACCACTTTGATGAAACAAAGCGAGTTTACGAAGAAGGGCGATTAGGCGGACGTAACTCCGAAATGGTCTTCACCTTCCGGCGGGCCGAAATGAAGAAAGGCTAGCCAGAAATAACGGAAAGCGAAGCTATTTAGGCTGAAACATCCTCTCCCCACGACCCGGCTTACGCCAGGTCGTGGAGAGGGAATCGTTGCGTCACTTCGGCCACTTCGGAGCGGACGGCGGCCTGCACCGCCTCATCCTGCGGCGCGCGCAGCACCCGCGCCATCCACCCGGCAATCAGCCGCATTTCCGCTTCGCCCAGCCCGCGCGTGGTCACGGCGGGGGTGCCCAGTCGCAGCCCGCTCGTCACAAACGGCTTCTCGGGGTCGTTCGGAATCGCGTTCTTGTTCGTCGTCATGTGGGCGGCTTCCAGCGCGTCCTGCGCCAGCTTGCCCGTCACCCCAAAGGGTCGCAGGTCCACCAGCATCAGGTGGCTATCGGTGCCGCCGCTCACAATACGGAAGCCTTCGTCCGTCAGCGCCGCCGCCAGGGCCTGCGCGTTGGCCTTCACGCGGCGGACGTAATCCTTAAACTCGGGGCGCAGCGCCTCGCCGAACGCCACTGCCTTCGCCGCGATCACGTGCATCAGCGGGCCGCCCTGCAGGCCAGGGAACACCGTCTTGTTGATCTTGGTCACGTAATCCGCATCGCCGATGATCATGCCGCCGCGCGGCCCCCGGATGCTCTTGTGCGTGGTGCTGGTGACCACCTGCGCATGCCCCACCGGCGAGGGGTAAACGCCCCCGGCGATGAGCCCGCTGTAGTGCGACATATCGCACATGTGCAGGGCGTCCACCTCGTCGGCCACCCGACGGATGAAGGCAAAGTCGAATTCGCGGCTATAGGCGGTGGCCCCGCTCACAATCACGCGGGGGCGGCTCTCGTGGGCGATGCGGCGCAGTTCGTCGTAGTCAATCTGCTCGTCGCTATCGCGCACGCCGTAGGCGGCCACGTTGTAGAGCTGTCCGCTGAAGTTGACGGTGGCGCCGTGGGTCAGGTGCCCGCCGTGGGCCAGGTTCATGGCCATCAGGGTGTCGCCGGGCTTCATAAAGGTGAAGTAGGCGGCCATGTTGGCGCTGGCGCCGCTGTGGGGCTGCACGTTGGCGGCTTCGGCCCCGTAGAGCTCGCACACCCGCTTAATGGCCAGGGTTTCCACCTCGTCGGCGTGGGCGCACCCGCCGTAATAGCGCTTGCCGGGGTAGCCCTCGGCGTATTTGTCCGTCAGCACGCTGCCCATGGCTTCGCGCACGGCGGCGCTGGAGTGGTTCTCGCTGGCGATCAGCTCCAGGTGCTCTTGCTGACGCTGGACCTCGCGCTGGAGGATCGCGGCGACGGTGGGGTCGCTTTCGGCAAGGGTGGTGCGGTGGTGGGCGGGCATCGCCGTCGAGGCCATGCCGCTATTCTATCCGAGAGTTCACCCCGAACCTGTGCCCGAGGCTAAGCCGGGGCCGTGGCTTGCGCCAGTGCCCGTTCCAGGTCGGCGATGATGTCGCGGGGATCCTCTAACCCCACACTCAGGCGCAGTCCCCCCGGCAGAATCCCGCCCTGCATCTGCACTTCGGGCGAGATGGCCGAGTGCGTCATCGAAGCCGGGTGCTCAATCAGCGTCTTGATCTGCCCCAAGGACACCGCCAGCGTTACGCTGAGGGCATGGGCCGCGATGTGGTTGCTCACGCGCATGGCCGCCGCGTAGCTCTCTTCCAGGCTCCCCTGCAGGCTAAAGAACAGCATCGAGCCGGGTGCAAAATTGCCATCGTAATCCCGCATTTGCCGTTCCGCCAGTTCTCGCTGCGGGAAGTCCGCGCGGCCCGGATACCACACCTGTGCCACCGCCGGGTGCTGGGCCAGGTATTCGGCCACCAGCGCGGCGTTGCGCTGTTGCACTTCCAGCCGGTGGGGGAGGGTGGGCAGGCCGTAGACGCTGACGTGCCAGGCCGTATCGGGCGCGATGCTGCCCCCGAAATCCTTGCGGTAGAGCAAGAGATCGGTTTCGGCGCGGCGCGGCCCGATGACGACCCCGCCCATGTTGGTGCCAAAGCCACCGATGTGCTTGGTAAGGCTGTGCACCACAAAATCAATGCCGTGGGTGAGCGGGCGCTGGCCGAAGGGCGAGGCAAAGGTGTTATCCACAATGCTGACCACGCGCTGGTCGGCGGGGCGGGTGGCGTTCACCTCGGCCACCACGCGGGCCACCATTTCCAGGTCAATCAGCTCCATGGTCGGGTTGGTGGGGGTCTCGAAGTAGACCACGCGGGTTTCCGGGCGGATGGCGGCGCGGAGGTCATCTTCGCTCTGGAAGTTGGCCAGCGTGTGCGTGATGCCAAAGCGGGGCAGCCAGTTGACCACGTGGCTGTAGGTGCAGCCATAGATGGCGGGAGGCATGACGATGTGGTCGCCCTGGCGCACATGGATGCCGATGGCGGCGGCGATGGCGGCCATGCCGGTGGCGAAGACCACCGCGGTTTCCCCACGCTCGGCAAAGGCGAGGTTCTCCTCCAACATGCCGCTGCAGGGCTCGTCCAGCCGCTCATAGATGTAGATGGGCGTGGCGGTGTCGCGGTTGATGGCGGGGTTGGCGAATTGCTGGAACCCGGCGGCTCCGCGCTCGGCGCTGCGCAGGCGGAACGTGACGGCGGTGGTGATGGGCGGGGTGATGTGGTCTTGGAAATCCCACTTCTCGCTGCGGAACTTGCCGTGGATCAAAACGGAACGATCGCGATAGCTGGGTTCTTGCGCCATTCATTGACTATAACGAACGGTGTCGCGAATGTCAAATCACGCTAAGAATATTCCTGATAGGCGGGGCTGGGGGCTAAGCAACGCACGCAAAGCCGCGATCTGGCATAAGAAAAGCCTCCTGGCCCGTGGTGGGCAAGGAGGCGTGCTTTGGTTTCCCCTCGTGGGGAGAGTTCACTTCTTGTTTCGTTCGCGACCGTAGCGCTGCATGAACTTCTCGACGCGACCGGCGGAGTCCACAATGCGCTTTTGGCCCGTGTAGAACGGGTGGGTGAAGGCGCTGATGTCGAGGCGGATCACGAAGTGGTCCACGCCGTCAATCGTGCGCGTTTCGTTGCTCTTGGCCGTCGACAGGCCGGGCCACTCATGTTCACCGTCAACCCAAAGGACGGGGTTGTTCACCGGATGCGTATCGGCCTTCATAATTCTCAGTTCCTGGCCCCCGTCCTTGCACCGTGCAAACACGAATGGGCGCGAAGACAGATAATGGCACACCCGGCGGGGCGCCGCGAGGTCCGTGGCCCATTTTGGGCCGATTTTCCCCTTAATTAGCCTTCCCGTTACTTCGCCGGCCGACGCCAGTGGCTGCGCACCAGGTCGGTGTCGGGCAGGGCGACTTCCTTCACAAACGCCAGGCCCATGCTAGCCAGGGCATCCAGTTCTCGGCGTAGCAGCGGCCAGGGCACCGGCCCCCATTCGGCGTCTTCGGGGCGGATGCGCGTGATGATCCAGAGCTCACCTCCGGGCGCCAGGAGCGACGCGATGGCCCGGCTGGCGGCGGCGCGGCTTTCGGGCGGCAGGGCCTGCAGGGTGTAGACCTCGACGACCCAATCAAACGCGCCCAGGCGCTCGGGCGGCAACGCAAAGAGGTCGGCCTGCTCATATTGCACGCGGGTGTCGGGCCACCGTTGTTTGGCCCACTCGATGGCGGTGGCGCTGACATCAAACGCCCATACCGAATCTGCGCGCGCGGCCACCCATTCGGCGTCATCCCCCAGCCCACAGCCCACCACGGCGGCACGCCCACCAGGGGCTGGTTCCTGCAAAAGCGGATGCGGCGCGAGGTCGGCCCAGGGCACACACCGGGCGTCGCCATCCGCTGCTTGATACAAAGGCTCGAACCACTGCGAAGGCTGGCCCTGCTCGCGGGCACGATTGGCCAGGCGGGCCGCCGCCTTGCGCACCTCAATATCTACCGGCTCGGGCATGCTCGTCTAGTATAGCGAGGGGGCCGATACGTGTAGGTTTTCCCCTTCCTGGGTCCGAGAATGGCGGCGGGTAACCTCCGCTGAAGTGCCGTCCTGCGCCAAAGGTGCCGTGGGCTGGCTAAATCCCAAACCAGGATTTGTAGCCTCAACATGAGCGAAAAGCGCGTATATCTGTTCTCGGAAGGCGATGCCTCCATGCGAGATCTTCTCGGCGGTAAAGGTGCGAACCTTTCGGAAATGTCCAACATCGGACTCCCGGTGCCCCCGGGATTCACCATCACCACGGCGCAGTGTATGGAGTACTACGCCAATGGCCGCACCTTGCCGGCCGAATTGATGGGCCAAGTGCGGACGGCCGTGGCGGCCGTGGAAAAGGACCTCGGCAAGACGTTTGGTGGCACCACCAACCCGCTGCTCGTGTCGGTCCGATCGGGCGCCAAGTTCAGCATGCCGGGCATGATGGACACGATCCTCAACCTCGGTCTCAACCCCGACACGCTCCAGGGCGTGATCAACGAAAGTGGCAGCGAACGCTTCGCGTACGACGCTTATCGCCGCTTCATCATGATGTTCTCGGCGGTGGTGCTGGGCCTCGAAAAGGAAACCTTCGAGCACGCCTTTGACGCCAAGAAGAAGAGCCGCGGCATCAAACTCGACACTGACCTGACCGCGCAAGACCTGAAGGAGATTTCGAACGAATTCCTGGCCATCGTGCAGAAGGAGACGGGCGCTTCGTTCCCGACCGACCCGTGGAAGCAACTGGAACTGGCCATCGAGGCCGTGTTCAAGTCCTGGAACAACGACCGCGCCATCATCTACCGCCGCACCGAGCGCATCCCCGACGAAATCGGCACCGCCGTGAACGTCCAAGCGATGGTCTTTGGCAACCTGGGTGACGACTGTGGCACCGGCGTGGCCTTCACCCGCGACCCCAGCACCGGCGAGAACTACCTCTACGGCGAATACCTGATGAACGCCCAGGGCGAAGACGTCGTGGCTGGCGTCCGCACCCCCGTGCCCATCAGCGAACTCGAAAAGCAGAACAAGGCCGTCTACGACGAGTTTGTGGCCATCTGCAACCGCCTGGAAGGTCACTACAAGGACATGCAGGACCTGGAGTTCACGATCGAGAAGGGTCGTCTGTTCATGCTCCAGTGCCGCACCGGTAAGCGCACCGGCCCCGCCGCCGTGCGCATCGCGGTGGAAATGGTGAACGAAGGCTTGATCCAGAAGGAAGTGGCCGTGCAGCGCGTGACGGCCAGCCACCTGGACCAGCTCCTGCACCCGCGCATTGACGATGTTTACGTGACGGATCGCGGCATCAAGGCCGTGGCCCGTGGCCTCGCGGCCTCCCCTGGGGCTGCCGTCGGGAAGGCCGTTTTTGACGCCGATACCGCGCAGCGACTCGGCGATGCGGGCGAGAAGGTGATTTTGGTTCGTGACGAAACGAACCCGGATGACGTGCACGGCATGCTGGCCGCGCAGGGCATCCTCACGGCGCGTGGGGGCAAGACCTCGCACGCGGCGGTGGTGGCCCGTGGATTCGGTATCCCCTGTGTGGCGGGCTGTGAATCGCTGCACGTGGACCTGCGCACGCGCACGTTTTCGGTGGATGGCCAGACGGTCAACGAAGGCGACATTATCAGCGTGGACGGCAGCACGGGCGACGTGTTCTTGCAGCAGCTTCCGCTGATCGCGCCGGACGTGAGCGGCCACTTTGGCACGCTGATGGAGTGGTGCGACGAATACCGCCGACTGGATGTGCGCGCCAACGCGGACAACCCGCGCGACGCCCGCCAGGCGCTGGACTTCGGCGCGCAGGGCATTGGCCTTTGCCGCACCGAGCACATGTTCTTTGAAGCGGACCGGCTGCCGATCGTGCGCGACATGATCCTCGCCAAGAGCGATGCCCAGCGCGAAGCCGCCCTCCTCAAGCTTGAGGTGGTGCAGCAAAGCGACTTCGAAGGCATCTTCGAAGCGATGGACGGCAAGCCGGTGACGATCCGCCTGATCGACCCGCCGCTCCACGAGTTCCTTCCCAACCTGGTGGAACTGAGCAAGGAAGTCACCGAACTTCAGATCGCGGTGAATTCGCTGGGCGGCGACTCCATCAAGGCCCTGCTCGAAGAGAAGCGCGCCCTGCTGCAAGCCGTGGAGAGCATGCACGAATCGAACCCGATGATGGGCCTGCGCGGTGTGCGCCTCAGTATCGTGTTCCCGGGCATCGTGGCCATGCAGACCCGCGCCATCATGGCGGCGGCTTGCAAGCTGACGAAGCGCGGCGTGAAGGTTCACCCCGAGATCATGATCCCGCTAGTGGGTCACGTGAACGAGCTCAAGGTGGTGCAAACGCAGCTGGAAAGCGTCGCGACCGAAGTGCAGGAAGAGTGGGGCGTGAAGGTGCCTTACATGTTCGGCACGATGATCGAAATCCCGCGCGCCGCCCTCACGGCCGACGAGATTGCCGAGTTCGCTCAGTTCTTCTCGTTCGGCACCAATGACCTCACGCAGATGACGTTCGGTTACTCGCGTGATGACGCCGAAGGCAAGTTCCTCAAGGACTACGTGGAGCAGAAGATCCTGCCCTACAACGTGTTCGAGACGATCGACCGTGGCGGCGTGGGCCAACTCATGCGCATGGGCGTCGAGAAGGGTCGCGCCCAGCGGGCTGGACTCAAGTGCGGCATCTGCGGAGAGCATGGTGGCGATCCGGAATCCGTGTACTTCTGCCACGAGATCGGCCTGGACTACGTAAGCTGCAGCCCGTTCCGCGTGCCGATTGCTCGCCTCAGCGCAGCGCAAGCCGCCCTGCAAGAGCGGGTCAAGGTCACCCTCGACAAGTAACCCTCCGCGGGATCGCAAGAGTCAGGCATCGGCACAGAAGGTTCGGTGCCTGATTTTGATTTTAAGACCCTCGGTTTGGTACATTCTGCCAATGGGACAGGACGACCATGACCGCCGGAATCAGGAGCCCGCGCCGCCGCCCCGCGCGCCGCAGTCTCCACCTCCCAATCTGTACGACGGCCAGTACGGCAAGCAACCAAGCGTGCCCAACCCCTACGCCAGCGGACAGTACGCACACCAGCGGCCCGCCGAACAGGATCCGGGATTCCTCAAGTACGTGCTCCCCATCCGCACCTCGCCGTGGGCGATCCTCTCCAGCTATTTGGGTTTGGTTTCGGTGCTGTTGGTGTTCGCACCGTTTGCGCTCATCACGGGCATCCTGGCCCTCAACCAGATCAATAACTCGGACAAATGGGACGGCAAAGGACGGGCGTGGTTCGGCGTGGTGATGGGGGCGCTGGGCACTATCGGATTGATTGTGGTGATCGCCATGCGCTCGGGCGGCTGAATTCTGGCCCTCGGCCAAGAGAGGGAAGCATCGGGTAAGACTCTGAGGCATGAGTGAAACCGCCCCGGCCGGCAAGCGAAAGATGCCCCAGCACACCAAGATCTTCGTCGGGTTGCTGCTGGGCGCGATGGCCGGTGCCATTGCCCAGAGCGTGCTGCCGGAGGGAACGGCCAACCAGGCGCTCAAGGACTTCAACGCCAACTGGGCGACCCCGCTCGGCGACATCTTCCTCTATCTCATCTTTATGGTGGTGGTGCCGCTCCTCTTCAGTGCCCTGGTCAACGGGGTGGCAGAGATCGGCGAAGCGGCCAAGGTGGGCCGCACCGGCCTGCGTGCGTTACTCCTCACCATCATTCTCAGCGGCATTGCGGTGGGTATTGGCCTGGGCGGGGTGAACCTGGTCAAGCCCGGCGCCGGCATCAGTGACGCCGAACGCGAGCGCCTCACCGCAGGAATCAACGCCGAAGAGGCCAAGAAGAAGGCGGAGGTCAAGGCCGAGGTCGACGAGCCTCCGGTGTGGGGGATCATCCCCAAAAACCCGCTGAAGGAAGCCAACCGTGCCCTCACCGGCGGCATCTTGCCGTTCATGTTCTTTGCGCTTGTGTTTGGTTTGGCGCTTGCAGCGGTGGAGTCTGAACGGGCCGCGCCAGTGAAGAACTTCATCGAAGGGCTCTTCTTGGTCAGCCAGAAAATGGTGGAGTTCGCGATGAAGTACGCGCCAATAGGCGTGTTCTTCCTCGTGTTCCGGGCGGCCAGTAGCCTGGGAGCCAATGCCGTGGTGGCGGTGGGGCAGTACGTCATCTTGGTGCTGGCGGCCTTGGCCCTGCACATGTTTGTCACCTATCCGATCTTCCTCAAGTTCGTGGCGAAGCGGGACCCGGTGCAGTTCTTCCGGCAATGCAAGGAGGTGATTCTCACCGCGTTTAGCACCAGTAGTAGCAACGCCACGTTGCCGGTGGCCCTGCGCGTGGCCGAGCAAGAAGTGGGCTTGCCACGCAAGACCTCCTCGTTTGTGCTCACCGTGGGGGCCACGGCCAACCAGAACGGCACGGCACTGTTCGAGGGCATCACCATTCTCTTCCTCGCTCAGTTCGCGGGGGTCAACCTCGATTTCAGCCAGCAACTCACCATCATGGGGCTCGCCATCCTCGCGGGCATTGGCACCGCTGGGGTGCCGGGGGGCGCCTGGCCGATGATCGGGGTCATCCTCGCGAAGTTTGGGATTCCGGTGGAGCTGATTGGCGTGGTCATTGGGATTGACCGCATCCTGGATATGAGCCGCACCGTACTCAATGTTGTGGGCGACATCACCATTGCGGCGTGCGTGAGCGAATTGGATGGTCTTGGAATGGAAATCCCCGAAGGAGTGGATTGACCTCCCGCGAAGCCGACAATCCTCAGGCCATCCAAGATAGCGCCGTCGCCTGGCGGCTAGCGGTCGATGCGTATCAGCGGGACGATATCCTGTTGGCTTACGATCTGGCGCGCCCCCACGTGGGGGCGCACGGGGGCCAGATGCTCAACTTTTGGCACTCGATTGAGGCCGAATGGCGCACCCGCATGGCCCTGCGCATGGCGAGCGTGGCCGCGGATATCACCGTCGAGTGGCCCGCTGACCTGGAGCCTGACCCCGTGGACCTGGAGCAGGTGCGCGAGGCCCGCGAGGACGTAGCGGAGCGATTTGGCTGGCAACCCTCGGCGCCGCTGACGATTTGCTTGCTGGACCCGCGCCTGGATGTGCGCTGGTTCCCGTACCGAGGCGGCTACTACACCAACCGGGGCTCGCACCATAAGATCGTGCTGCCGGGCGGGTTGCTGGGCTACGACGAATTCGGGCGGGCTTTGAGCCACGAGATCGCCCACTCGATGGTGGAAGAGCGAGCCGGTGGCCTGTGCCCGATTTGGATGAACGAGGCCGTGGCCCAGGTGGCCGACCGAACTTCAACCCGGGGAGCGTGGCGACGCTTTCAAAGTCACCTCTGGACCTGGCTGGAGCCCCGCGAACTGGACCAAGCCTTTGGCGCGAATCGCCTGGATGACCCCGGCCAGCGCGTGCTGCGTGCTTACATGCAAGCCTGCCTGATTGGGCAGTGGCTGGCCCGGCGTGGGCCAAACCCGGGTGAGCGCCAGTTGGGGGCCACGCTGGATGCCTTTACCGACAACGGGCTTTGGAAGGATCTGTGGCTTCGTATCCGGGGCTATACAGCCGCCGACGAGGCTATCCGGCAAGTGTTTGGCCTGGGCGAGGATGAACTGTTCCGCCTCGCCCAGCCTGCAGGTGGTACCTCCGCCGAAGACGAGGGCTAAAGAGAGGTATAGATAGGTGGGGCGGCGCAACGACGGGCCGCACTTGATACGGTTTTCCGGAAGGTCTGATCACAGTGGCGCAAAAAGCCCAGCAAGAAGCTCAAGTTAGTCCGGCCGATCTAGAACGTTTCTATCGAGAAATGGTCTTGATCCGCCGCTTCGAAGACAAGTGCAATATCGCGTACCGCCAAGGTCTGGTGGGTGGCTATATGCACGTTTACATCGGCATGGAAGCCACCGCGGTCGGATGGAACGCGGCGCTCAAGCCGGGTTGGGACTACGTCATCACGGCGTATCGCGACCACGCCCAGCCGCTCATCATGGGCAGCGACCCCGTTAAGGTGATGGCCGAGATCATGGGCCGCTCCGGGGGTTACTCCTTTGGGAAGGGTGGTTCGATGCACATCTACGACATCGAAAACTGCTTCTTTGGCGGATGGGGCATCGTGGGTGGTCACACCCCGCTCGGTGCGGGTCTCGCCTTTGCGGCCAAGTACCGCAAGGAAGATCGCGTCACCATCTGCTACTTGGGTGACGGGGCCTCCAACGCCGGCGTGTTCTTCGAATCGCTGAACATGGCCGCCCTCTGGGATCTGCCGGTCATCTTCATCATCGAGAACAACGAGTTCGCGATGGGCACGCGCTTGGAGTACCACGCCGCCGATACGCAGCTCTACAAGCGCGGCGAGCCGTTCGGGATCAAGTCTGAGCGCCTGGACGGGATGGATGTCCTCCAAGTCAAGGCGGATGCCGAGCGCATTGTGAACTGGGTGCGCGAGAACCAAAAGCCGTACCTGGTGGAAGTGATGAACTACCGCTTTGCGGGCCACGGCGCGGCCGACAACGACCGCCAGCTGTACCGCACCAAGGAAGAGGAAGACGAAAACACCAAGCGCGACCCGATTGCGCGACTGGAGAAGTACCTCACCGAGAACAACCTGATGACCGCCGAAAAGATGGAGGCCATCAATGTGGAGATTGAGGAGCGTGTGGAGGCGATTTACGAAGAAGCCGTGAACTCCCCGCACCCCGAACCGCACGAGGTTTACGCCCACGTGTACAGCGACATGGAACCGGAGAAGGGCCACTAATCATGCCGACGCAAGAACTATCGTATCGTGACGCCTTGCGCATGGCGCTGGTGGAAGAAATTGACCGCGACCAGAACGTCTTCGTCATGGGCGAAGACATTGGCCGCTACCAGGGCACCTTCCGCGTAACGGAAGGCCTGTTCCAGAAGTACAACGTCGAGCAAAACGACTGGCGCATCATTGATACCCCGATCGTGGAGCCCGGGTTCACCGGCATTGCGATTGGCGCGGCCATGACCGGCCTGCGCCCGGTGGTGGAAATGATGACGATGTCGTTCAGCATCCTCGCGCTGGACCAGATCATCAACCACGCCGCCAAGATTCACTACATGACCGGGGGCCAGTCCACCGTGCCGATGGTGATTCGTGGTCCGGGTGGTGCGGCCAAGCAGCTCTCGGCCCAGCACAGCCACTCGCTGGAAGGCTGGTACGCCCACTGCCCCGGCCTGAAGGTCGTGGCTCCGGCGACGCCGCAGGACGCTTACAGCATGTTTAAGCAAGCGGTGCGCGATGACAACCCGGTCATCTTCACCGAGAACCCCGGTCTCTACACCATCAAGGGTGAAGTGACCACCGGCCCCGATGTGCTGCAGCCGTTTGGCAAGGCCCAGGTGCTGCGCGAAGGCAAGGACCTGAGCCTGGTGGCGTACAGCCGAATGGTGCATGTGTGCCTGGAAGTTGCCGACCGCCTGGCCGAAGAAGGCATCAGTGCCGAAGTGGTGGACGTGCGAAGTTTGCTCCCGCTGGATACGGAAACGATCTACCAGAGCGTGCGCAAGACGAACCGCGCGATTGTGGTCTATGAAGACTGGAAGAGCGGTGGCTTTGGCGCGGAAATCGCCAGTCGCATTAGCGAAGACTGCTTCGACGACCTGGATGCTCCGGTGGGCCGAGTCGGTGGTCTGAACGTGCCGATGCCGTACAGCCGCGTGCTAGAACTCGAATGCATCCCGAACGCGGACGACGTCATGGCGGCCGTTCGCAAGCTCGGCTAAAATTCGGAACGGGAAAAGAATCTCCTCATGGACCATGCGGTCTGTGGGGAGATTTTGTTTTTGCGGTTTCGCGGCGCTTCTGCCTAGCCTTGAGTAACCCTCGCGCGGTACCGTTCGTTCAGAAATAGGATTCGCTATGCGAAGGTTCCTTCTGGTTTTTGTGGCCCTGTGGGCGAGTGTGGTGGCGTGGGGGCAAACCAAGGCGGAATGGACGATGCTCGCCTACATGGATGCGGACAACGATCTGGAGTATCCGCTGATGCTCGACCTGATCGAGATGATGGAGGCGGGTTCATCTCGCGATTTCCGCATTATCGCGCTAGTCGATCGCATTGAATTGAATCCCTTGATGGGCGTGGACCACGATTCCAAGTTGGGTGGCCTCGACAATTGGACCGGCGCAAAGCTGGTGGAAGTCGAAAAGGGCAAGCTGAAGGAACTCGCCGACTGGGGCGAGGTTGACATGGGCGACCCGGCCACGCTGAATCGCTTTATCGATGAGGGGCTCAAGATCGCTCCGGCCAAGCGAGTGAACCTGCAGATGAGTGACCACGGCGGCGGCTGGATGCCGGGTTGGGTGGACATGACCGAAGAAACCCACCTGACTCTGGATGAGATTCAAACCTCGCTCGAAACGGCATCCAAGAAGCACGGAAAGTTTGAACTATTAACCTTCGACGCCTGCCTGATGGCGACTGTTGAAGTCGCTGCCGCTTTATCCGACAGCGTGAAGTACATGATCGCCAGCGAAGAGCTGGTGCCGGGACTGGGTTTTTACTACGGTTCGACATTGGCCGCCCTGCGTGAGAACCCGCGCATGTCAACCGAGATGTTCGCCAAGCAGTTCATCCAAGGCTCGTACGATTTCTATGCCAAGAGCGATGATGAGGATCTCCAAGGTATCGGCACGACCTTTACCTGCGGACTGCTTAAGCTGGACCGGGCGCGCGCCCTTCATTTGGCCACCAGCCATCTGGGGATTGGGCTCCAAGCTTCCTTTGACCTCAATGTGAATGCCCGTCAGACGATCCTACGAGCTCAACGGGACGCCTTCACGTTCGGTGAAGACTTCAGCGAAACTGCCCCGGCCCTGGTGGATCTCGCCGACGTGTTGGAGCGCCTCGCCAAGGATGCGCCGATGGTGACGTTTGCCCTGGATGCCGCCGCCATCCGCCAAGAGATGAAGCAAGTGGTGCTCTTCTCTTTGAAGGGTGAGGCGATTAAGCGAGCCGATGGGATTAGCATGTTTTGGCCCCGTTTTGACACGTACTTGCGCGGGATCGAAGATTACGACTACCGTACGCTAAGGGTCAACGGAGGGGGGATTCAATGGCCGGCATTTATCAACCGCTTCTTGCAAGAACTTGCCAAGGATACGAAGCCGCCGACGATCAAGGAAGAAGGGAAGGGCAAGAAGCGGGGCAGCGCTCCCCAAGAGCTCGCCAAAGTGACCTGGCGGTACAACCCGGCCGACACGGCGGAGATTTGGACTTTCCTCGGCGTACCCTCGAATGAAGATGTCTTGCTCATCGGGCTTATGCCGGCGATTCTCGACGGCACCGGGCGCCTCGATGTGACCTGGACGGGGACCTGGCCTGGCCTCTTTGATAGTGAGGGCAGTCAGTTGGCTCCCATTGTCGGGGCCGAGTACGGAGAGGACGGGATGACGGCCTATATGCGAGGCCGCATTGAGCAGGAAGGTGGCATGCAAAGTGACGCGGTCCTGACTTTCTACGGTGACTACACCGAGGGGCCCATGAAGCTTGTGCGCATTACTTTGGTCACCGGAGCGCAATACCGCACCATCTTGCCTGAGCCGAGCATGACTTTCCGCCCCGAATACCCCGTGATTAACTTCGAAACGGGCGCCACGAGCACCTATATCAACGAAGAGTCGGACCCGTTCCGGTTTGGGGAGAAAGGGCTTTGGCTCCAAGAGGTCGTGTTGCCAGCCCAACCTTACCGTTGGGGCGTCTACATCGAAGACTTCGCGGGCAACCCCGCCGGGGCTTACCGCGAGGTGACTTTCCCAGCACAAGCCACTTCGCAACAGGATAATAGGTTACGTGCCGTCCGCTAAGTCCCGCGCGTTCACACTCATTGAGTTGCTGGTGGTGATTGCGATCATCGCCATCCTCGCCGCGATCCTGTTCCCGGTGTTCAGTCGGGCGAAGGCGGCCGGGAAGGCCACGGCCTGCACCAGCAACCTCAAGAACCTGGGGCTGAGTTTCCACCTCTACAGCGCGGACTACGACGACCGGCTACCCCCAGCCGCTTACGGCACGTCCACCAGCTTCGTGCTGTGGCACGATGTGATTGACCCCTACCTGAAGAACAAGCAGGTGTGGCACTGCCCGGGCAGTGAGGTGAGCGAGAAAGACCTGAGCGGGGCCATCACCAGCCACTTTGGCTACAACGTGCAGCCGCTCACGGGTATCGCGCTGGACTTTTCGAACCTGGATACGCAGTCTCCAGTGAGCTTCACGCAACCGGAATCCACCAGTGAAACCGTGATGCTGACTAGCGCCAAGGCGAGCGTGGAGAACAGCTTCTGCGGTGATGATGGCAAGTTCTTGCTGCTGCCCAGCCAGAACTTTGACGCCGACTGCTGGGGTCGCCCGGACCCGGCCGCCCTCGAAAAAGTGGTGATCTTCTGGATGGACGGCCACGTCAAGCGGCAGGCTCTGGGCAGCTTCTACACCGACCAAACCCCGGCGGACAAGTACTTCGATTTGGAGTAGTTGCCCGCCCGGCTTGGCCTGAGTTCAGTCTTTGTACGGGTCGAACTCGTCCGAGCCCGCCATACAAACGATGAGCGGGGTGAGCGTAGTTGTCACCTGGATCGTCCCCGCGTGGTGCTGCAGCACTGTGGGCAAGTTCTTGTAGACCTCAGGCGCTTCGTCGGCCCCGGCCCCTTTCAGCACAATGCCTCTACGCGCTAGATCTTCGCGCACGGCGGGCATGTTCACCACCCCTTCCGAAATCTGCACGGCCTGGCGGCGTCCGGCTTCATCCTTTACCCAGCGTTTCTTGCCCGCCGCGGCGGTCCGCGACATTACGCGCCCGGCGCCGTGTACAGTCGAGCACAAGGCTTGGCGCAATGCGGGTGAGTCGGTGCCCCTCAGGATCACCGAAACATCCCCCATCGAGCCGCCTACGAACCCACGCTGACCGGGAAAGGCGGGCGTGGCGCCCTTGCGTACCACCCAGTACGTCTGGCCGTGGTGCTCCTCTTGCCAAGCGAAGTTGTGATGGTTGTGCACGCTCTCCTCGATGCTGCCACCGAGAATCGTGGCCACATGCTCGCACACCCAGTCGCGCCCGGCGTAGGCGTATTCGCCCGCCAGTTGCATTGCCGCGATGTATTCCTGCCCCACCTCGCTGTTCACATCCAGCAGCGTCGGCGGGGAGTCCATGTTGCCATTCGGCTTGGCCCCGCTGGCCTCAATGAAGTGGGACGCGATGCGGTGGCCCAAGCCCCGGCTGCCAAAGTGGCATCCCACCCAGACATTGCCGGTGTCCTTGTCCTCGAAAACGTCCACGTAGTGGTTGCCGGAGCCGATGGTGCCGAGCTGATTCCGCGCGGAGGCGAAAAGGCTCTGGTTGGTCCGCAAAAAGGGCACCTTCTTCCAGGTCGGCGAATCGAAAACGGGGTGGTCAATCTTTGTCTGATTCACTCGCCCAACGCCAAAGGAAAGAGAGGCAAAAATCTGCTCGGCTAACTCGTTCAGCCGAGGTCGAATCTCGGAGGCTTTGAGGTCGAGCCGCACAGCTTTGTTGCCACAGGCAATATCAAATCCGACCCCTGCCGGAGAGATGTGCTCCGGGTAAGCCAGCACGGCCCCGATGGGCACGTTGTAGCCCTTGTGGCCGTCGGCGCACAGCACGCCGTGGGCGCATTCATCCATCGCCACGGCCTGGCGCATCTGCTTCAGGGTGCTTTCATCGTGCTCCCCTAAGATATGTAATTTGTTCCGATCCATGGGTTCTTCACCCCCATTGCCAAGGAACGCTAATGCTCGTCGCCGTGGAGTTGTCCTGCGGTTTCCGGCAAATACTTCAATGCAATAAGGAAGGTCATTGTGGCGATGGCTAAGGGATAGAATAGGCCGCTTAGCTTATTGCCAGTGTTGGCCACCACTGCCGAACTGATGAGCGGCACCAAACCCCCGAACACGCCGTTGCCAATGTGATAGGGCAACGACATGCTGGTGTAGCGGATGCGGGTGGGGAAGAGTTCCACCAAGAACGCCGCCACCGGCCCGTACACCATCGTCACAAACACGACCTGGATGAACACCAACGCGCCTAGCAGCACCCATTGGGGTTGCTCGGGGTTGGCCCCGGCGAGGGTCATAAGGTGGAAAAGCGGCAGATAGAGCAAGATCGCCAGCCCCATGCCGGTGAGCATCACCTTCTTGCGTCCGATGCGGTCGCTGAGGCGACCGAAGACGATGAAGAGCGGGGTCGCCAACAGCAGGGCGGCCCCCACCGTCATCCACACACCGTCGCGGGGGAGCTTGAGGATCTTTTCCATGAACGACATGGCGTAGAACTGCCCCGTGTACCAAATGACGCCCTGGCCGGCGGTGGCCCCAAAGAGCGCCAGCAAAACCAGGCGGCGATTCTCGGGGTTGACGAAGCTCTCACGGAGAGGGTTCGTCGAGGTCGTCCCTTCGCTCTTCAGCTTGGCAAAGAGGGGGCTCTCGCTCATCTTGAGCCGGATCGTGATGCTGACAATCAGCAGCACCGCCGAGAGCAAGAACGGGATGCGCCAGCCGCCGCCATCGAAGGCTTCTTTGCCCATGATGCGCTCGGTGCTGAGCAGCACGAGTAGCGATACGAAGAGGCCGAGCGTAGCGGTGGTCTGGATGAACGAGGTGTAGAACCCGCGATGGTTGGGCGGGCTGTGCTCGGCCACGTAGGTGGCGGCCCCGCCGTATTCGCCGCCCAGCGCCAGGCCCTGCAATGCGCGCAGCAGCACCAGCAGGGTGGGGGCAATCACTCCAATCTGCGCGTACGTAGGCACCAGGCCAATGAGCACCGTACTGATACCCATCAGGCTGAGGGTGACGAGGAACGTGTGCTTGCGCCCTACGATGTCACCCAGACGCCCAAAGACGAGGGCCCCGAATGGGCGCACCAAGAACCCCACGGCAAACGTGGCGAGAGCGGAAAGGAACCCCACTACCTCGTTCCCCGGCGGGAAGAATTCGCGGCCAATGATGGTGGCCAGCGCCCCAAATAGATAAAAGTCGTACCACTCGATGAGCGTGCCGACGGAAGACGCCGTAATGACACGGCGTAAGGTGCGCGGGTCGTCAACCTGGGCGTTGGCAACGGGGGTGGCAGACATAAGGCAAAAGCAAGGGCCGGGGCTCCATGCTCCCGACCCTTGTGACCTTACCGCCGACGTAGCGATCAATCCAACGGCTTGATGCGGATCGAACGGTAGGCCACCACGTCGCCGTGGTCTTGGACGGCAATGTAGCCGCGTGCCCGCTTGCCGAAGTCCTTCCAATCACGGAACTTGCTTCCGGCAATGAGGTTCGCCCACTCCATGCTGCTCAGGTCGATGCGCGCGACGAGGTGATTGTTGAGGTAGTGCTCCACAATCGGACCGCGCGCCACGATGCGGACATCGTTCCAGTCGCCCACGTTGCGCGTGATGCCCGGAGGGGCCGCGTAGAGGCCGTAGACCGAGCCCGCCGAGGTGAGCGCGTTGGTGCCGTCGTTGTGGCGGTCGTTGTCCAGGACCTGCATCTCGATGCCGGTCATGTAGGGCACGTTGTACTCCTCGGTGCAGCGGTAGAAGATGCCGCTATTGCCGCCCCGGCTGATCTTCCACTGCATGCGTAGCTCGAAGTCGCCGTATTCGTCCAGCGTGCGAAGATCGCCGCCTTCCTTGCCCGGGGTGAAGGTGAGTTCGCCATTCTGGACGGACCAACCCGCCGGGACGTGGGGTTTGCGGAACCCGATCCACCCGGCCAGCGACTCGCCATTGAACAGGAGCTTGAACCCGCTGGCCGCTTCCTCAGCGGAGAGCGTGTTGGGCGGGGTCGGCAGCGTCGGGTTCACCGTGCCTTGTCGGTTCGGCATCTTGTTGAGCGTGTACCAGGCTTCGGTGCTCCACAGGGCGCGGTCTTCCTTGCTCTTGAGAGCGGGGTGGATACGCACGTAGAACACGTGATCTTCTTTGAGCCCATCAACTTCCAAGAAGATGCGGCGTCCGCCTTCCGTAACTGTCACGGACTTGGCCACCAGGCGACCTTCGTCCACCTTCGGTCCGCCGTAGGCTTCATTCGGCTCGTAGCGCCACTGGCTGATGTCATAGAGGCTGAGATCAGCGGCTTGTTCGATGTTGGCGGGTTCGGTGAACTCAATCTCGATCCCGTTCTGCATCGGGCGCACGGTCTTCATTTCGAACACGTGGTCGCCGTTGTAGGTGATCTTTTGAAGGCCGTACCACTTCTTGCCGGTTTGCGCCCAGTTACCAGTGGAACCGATGCCACCCACAAAGATGGAGCCATCCGGGCCGACCATGACGCGGTTGATGCCCGCCATCATGCCCTGGGTGAAGCGGAACACGCAGCCTTGCAGCACGCCGTCCACTTCTTCCACATACACGCGCTTAAGGCCACCGTGGGTGACGTCACCGTGCATCATCTGGCCCGCGAAGGGGCCCTTGGTGAAGCGAGCGGGTTGGCTCGGTGAATTGCCGATTTCGTTCTGCGGTAGCCACACCACCGGGGGCGTGACGGGGCCGCTGGTCACCGATTCGGGGCCAACCGAAGCGTTGCCGTAGTAGGCACCTTCTTGCAAAGGCAAGACCTTCGAGGAGGGGAGCCAGTCACCTTGGTTGTCGGTGATGTAGAAGCGGCCACCCCAGCCGACGCCAATGCCGTTGGGCGTGCGCAGCCCGTTGGCGACCTTGCGGTACTCGCCGGTTTTGTCGTTAATGGCAACCACCCAGCCTCGATCCTCGTTTTGCGGGCGCGTACTGCGTCCGCCCGGATCGATCGCGGTGGCGAGGGCGGCGTAGAACGTGTTGCCTCGGTGCACCAGGCCAAACGCGAACTCGTGGAAGTTCGCCGTAACGCCCCAGCCGTTGGCCAGTGCGTAGTAGCGGTCGGTAACTTCGTCCCCATCCAGGTCCACGAGCTTGGTCAGTTCTTGCTTCTGCAAGACGTAGATTTCACCATTGACGACCTTGAGGCCAAGGGGTTCGGCAAGGCCGGCGGCGATGCGCTTGACCGTTGGTTTGCGCACCGTGCCCCAGACGTTGTCCACGATGTAAACGCCGCCGACTTCATCCCACGTGCAGACGACCATGCGCCCGTCGGGGAGGAAGTCAATGCCGCCCACGCGGGGCTCAAAGCCCGGGACGTCAATGGTTTGCAGAGTCCAGGCCGGGTGCACGCCTTCCAGCGGGCTGCGGTCGCCAGGGCGGTTGCTTTGCCCGTTCAGGAGGACGCGCTTGGTGCCGGGGGCCGTCACGCGGACTTCGCCGCCCTGGGCGGTGAGAACTTCCGTCGGAACGATGCTCCATTCGGCATCGCCCGGCTCCTTCCATTCCAGGCGGAGGGCCGCGTCGGCTTGGTTCTCAAAGAACTCGATGAAGAGCGGGATTTCGCCGGGGCTGAGGTCCAGGTAGCCCGTTTTGGGTTCGCTGGCGCCATGCAGGCCGTCGTGGTCAATCACGAGTTCATCGCCTAGGAAGAACTTGGAGCCGTCATCGCTCGCCAGCCGGAATTGGTGGCGGCCCGCCTTGCGGACATTGAGGAAGCCGGAGAAGTGACCCAGGAAGCGTTCTTTGAGGTCGCCGAAGTCGTCGTTGCCGAGGTCGAGCTTAGGCACCACTACGCTGTAGTTGGGGGTTTGCCCGCCGACCAGACGCGGCACACGCTCCAGGTCAATGCCGACATCGTAAAGGCGCATCGCGATGCCCGGCACGCGCACCTGGCTGCTTTCTTGGGCCACGGTGGGTTCGGGCTTCAGGCTGGCCATCAGGCCCTGGCCAGTGGCGGATGCGGCGGCCGCCGGATCGACGGGGGCGCCATAGCGGGTGGAAAGCACGTTCGTCCCGTTGCGCAGTTCAACTTCCGTGGGCGTGAGCATCGGGTAGGCGCGCCGGGAATCCGGAGCCACGAACTTCGTCGCCACATCGAGGAAGAGACGCTCGCCACGGGCCAGACCGCTCACATTGAAGCGGCGCTCGAGCCCGACTCGGCCAAGGCGCAAGGGTAGGGCCTCGGGAATCTCATTCACGGTCACAAACTTCGAGCCCAGCGGGATTTCGTAGTTGAACTCCACCTGGCCGCCCTTCATGGTGTAGCCACGGAAGCGGGGCTTGACTTCGGTCACTTCGCCGCGCGCGTTGGCCACCGACCAGATCGCGCGGTCAATGGTGTCCTGTTCATAAACCTTTCCGACGGAGGTCGGTTGGGGGCCATGCTCGGCGGTGTAGACGGCACCTTGGAACTTGACCGTGCCTTCCCAAGCCTTGTAGAAGCCGCAGTTGGTGGCATCGTAGGCGATGATGAGGTGCTCCGATAACTCGACCGTCACCATGCGGGCTTGCTTATCGAGAACGCTACGGAACACCCACGGATCGCGCGGGCGGGTGGGTAGCTCGGCGGTTGCGGGGCTCACTGCCGTGAGGGTGAGCCCGAGGACCAACGAAACCATGACGCCTCCCATTATCTCACCAAGTTGAACGCAATGGGCGAAGGTTTGGCCAAATTCTGAGTAGGATGCACCGTATGGCACAGAAGCGGTCGGTGGTGGATACCGATATCAAGCGATTGAACTGGCGCAGTGTGGGTCCGGGCACCATGGGTGGCCGCGTGAGCGAAGTGGTCTTTGCCCCGGGCGAGAGTAAGGTTTTCTACGTCGGTTTGGCCTCGGGGGGCCTCTTTAGAACCAAGAACCACGGCACGACCCTGGAGTCTCTGTTTGACAAGGAAGAAACCACCAGCGTGGGCAGCATCGCGGTGTGCGATTTGCCTGCCAACTTTGATCACCCGGCCGAGGCCAAAGCCGGCAAGAGCAAGAAGGAACTAAAGGAACTCGGACGTAACCAGATGATCTGGCTGGGCACGGGCGAAGGCAACGGCCGCAACTCCAGCTCGTGGGGGAACGGGGTTTATCGCTCCACCGACGCCGGGGCGACCTGGCAGCACATGGGCCTGGCCGATTCGCACGATATTCCGGCCATCGTGGTGGACCCGCGCAATCCGGATGTGTGCTACGTGGCCGCACTGGGTCACCTGTGGGGGGCCAATGAGGAGCGCGGCCTCTACAAGACCGCCGACGGCGGCAAAACCTGGGCGAAGGTGCTGGCGGTGAAGGATCACGGGTGCTGCGATGTGCGGCTGGACCCCCGCAACCCGGACGTCGTCTTTGCGGCCATGTACTATCGCCGCCGCAAGGCGCACAAGTTTGATAGCGGCAGCACCGAGGGTGGCCTCTTCCGCAGCCAAGACGGCGGCAAATCTTGGAAGAAGATCAAGGGCGGTCTGCCCGCCCACACCGGTCGCATCGGCATTGACCTCTATGCCGAGAACCCCGACATCATGTACGCGGTCATCGAAAGTGGCCAAGGCGGTACCAACAGCATCCGCGACGACCGCAGCAAGTCGGGCGGCCTGTTCCGCAGCGAAGACGGCGGCAACACCTGGACCCGCATGAGCGTGCGCGCGCCGCGGGCGTTCTACTTCTGTAAGGTGCGCATCCACCCCAAGAACGACCAGAAGATCTACATGCTGGGTTGGGAAGTGGAAGTCAGCGAGGACGGCGGGCGTACGTTCCGAGGCGGCTTCGGCGACAAGATGCACGTGGACATGCACTCCATCGCCTTCGACCCCAACGATCTGGACCACATCGTGGTGGGGAGCGACGGCGGCATTTACCAAACCTTTGATGGGGGCTCCAAGTGGCAGTTCCTCAACCAAATTGCCATCGGGCAGTTCTACAACATCGCGCTGGACATGAGTGAGCCGTACCGCATTGCCGGGGGCTTGCAAGACAACGGCTCGTGGGTTGGCCCCAGCAGCACGCTGGTGGAGACGGAGAAGTACGAAGACGGCACGCCGCAAACGGGCATCACCAATTCAGATTGGAAGTACGTTTGTTGGGGCGACGGTTTCCACGTGGCGTTCGACCCCGAAGATCCGGACGTGATCTACGCCGAATGGCAAGGCGGCAACCTGACCAAGGCCAACCTCAAGACCGGGCGACGCTGGCACCTGCAACCGCAACAGCGAGAAGGGGGAGCGGCGTATCGGTTCAACTGGAATGCGCCCTTCTTCGTGTCTCCTCACAACCCGAGTGTGCTGTACCTGGGCGGGAACATGGTGTTCCGCCTGAGCGATCGGGGCGAAACGTGGGAGCGCATCAGTGGCGACCTGACCACCAACGACGTGGACAAGATCACGACCGAAGGTTCCGCGGCCGAAACCTTCTGCACCGTGACCTCGCTGGTCGAGTCTCCGCTTACCGAAGGTCTGCTGTGGGCGGGCACCGACGACGGCCGCGTGCATGTGTGCGTGGATGGCGAATGGAAGGATGTAACGCCGAAGGTTAACGACTGGTATGTCAGCCGGATTGACGCTTCGGCGCACGGGGCGGGCCGCGCCACGATGAGCCTGGACGGCCACCGAGACGACCAGTACGACCCGCGCATTTTGCAAACCACCGACTTTGGTAAGACCTGGAACGACATCACGGGCGACCTGCCGAAGCACCGCAGCGTGAAGGTGGTGCGCGAGGACCCCAAGAACCCGAACGTGATCTATTGCGGGACGGAGAACGGGGTGTTTGTGACCCTCAACGGGGGCAAAGCGTGGCTACGCCTGAACGGCAAGAACCTGCCGCACTGCCCGGTGGATGACATTCAGATTCATCCGCGCGAGCATGACGTGGTGCTGGGCACCCACGGCCGGAGCATCTGGATTCTGGACGACGCCCGCTTCCTCTCCGAAAGCACCGAAGCCGTGCTGGGCGAGGCGCTCCATGTGTTCACACCCCGAAACTGCCGCCCGATTGAGCGGTTGTTCTTGCAAGGGCTGTGGGCGGATGACGAATTCCGGGGGACGAACCCGCCGAAGTTCGCGCCCATCACGTACTGGTTGAAGGAAGCCGCCACGGAAGAAGTGAGCGTGACCGTGACCGACGAAAAGGGGCGGGAAATCGCCAGCATGTCGGGGACGGGATTTGCCGGTTACAACCGCGTGGTGTGGGATGCTCAGCCCAAAGAGATCTACCGCCTGCCCGATGCGGGCCAAGAACCGTGGTGGACGTATTTTGTGGCGCCGGGGACCTACAAGATCCACGTCAAATGCGGAAAGTTGAAGTCAGAGACTTCGCTGGAAGTGCTGCCCGTGCTGAATTGTTAAGAAAAATTCCCCACTTCGGCATCGTTTGGGCCTTTCCTTGCGTCTGTTAAAGGATAGGCCCCCATGACTCGCCGCGAATTTGACGAACAGATTGATGAAATCCGTGCCTTAGTGCTGCGGATGGCGGACTGTGTCGTCGAAATGCTGGAGCTGGGTGTGCGGTGCGCCATGGAAGGGGAAGAAAGCCTCTACCAACGCGTGAAGTCGCTGGACGACGTGATTGACGAGAGCGAGAAGCTCGCGGTCGGCATTGCCGTGGACTGCTTGCTGAAGCAAGCGCCAGTGGCCAACGACCTTCGTTTGCTAACGAGCACTCTGAGCATCATCGGGGAGTTAGAAAAGGCTGGGGACGACGCCGAGAAGATGGCGAGCCGTGCCCGGCGGCTTTCCGGGCAGTTCCCGGATGAGCTCAAGTCTGCCTTATACGATCTACAAGCCGAGGCGGCCAAGGTGATTCGGTCGGCCACCGCGCTCTACCTCAAGTACGACGAGGAAGTAGCGAGCGAGGCTTTGCTGATGGACGACACGGTAGATGCTTCATATAAGGCCGCGCGCCGTCGCTTTATGGAACTCATCGTCGAGCGGCCGGAATCTGTGCGCGACCTTTTGCGTGGGATCAACACGTTCCACGCCATTGAGCACGCCGCCGACCGAGGGGTCGAGATTGTGAAGCGTCTTCGCCTGCACCACAACAACTTTGAAGATCGTATGAAGCCCGAGGAGCCGGTAGAAAGCGGCCCGACGGAAGCCACCCCTTAATCCAGTTTTTATTGGATTTCGGAACGGGATTCCGGGCCTGGGCGTCAAGAATCCTGTTAGAACTACCGATAGAACCACTGGAAGCATTGGCTTTCGTGAAGGACTATGTCAAACCAAGGCTCTCCCCCGACCGACAAGACCGATTTGAGCTCGAATGTGCCGAACTCAGATTGGGCCAAGTACGGCAAAGTCAGCCAAGAGTGGATGCTAGCCAAGAGCCCGGAAGAATTGAAGGAAGCAGCATTCCGGTGGAGCCTGAGCGCGGATGCGCATGTGCGAACCCTGGGCCGATCCCTTTTGAGCGCCATTGAAGCCGAAGGCGGGGAAGCTCAGCGACAGATTCGAGATTGCTTGCCTTGGACCGTGGCCCTGAGTCACCGCTTGGTGCCCGTGAGTCTCCACGAGCCGTTTGTGGTGGTGCTGCACGCCGGTGAGGTGACCGTGGAGGCGCTGAACCTGGTGATGGCCTATGCCAAGCGCCCGGTGCAATGGGTGCATGGCACCGACGCTGAGGTGGCCCGCGAGCTTCTGAGCTGCTACGGCAGCGAGATCCCGACTTCCTTACTTGAACGTTTTGTGAACGACCCGGCCGTGGCCTGGTCGGGGAACCCGAATCCGGTGCTCATGGTGCCGGAGGCGGCATCAGCCCCTGTGGCCGATGAGCCGGAGATTGAAGAGGTCTTCGAAGAAGCTCCTGAAGCTGAAAATGAGTCGAATTGGTCCGGTTTGCCGGATGGAGATGACCTCGATGCCCCGGCGACAGTTGCTGCGACCGAGTTTCCGGTCGAAGTTCTTCGCGACCTGCGGGCCGTGCCGATGGGTGAAGACGAATCGGGCATTGAATTCCTGGTGGCGAGCCCCGCCGAAAATGAGACTCTTCGGGCCTTGAGCGAACTCAGCCAAGGGGCGGCGCGGTTCCGGATTGCCGATTTTGAAGAGGTGGCCGCGGCCTGGACGGCCCGCTACGGCGATGAACTTTCGCCGCTCTTCCTCGCCCCGAATCAAGTGACCTCTGCGGAGGCTTTTGGCGATGAAGTGACCGAGGTACCGATCGTTGCCGAGGAAATCTTGGTCATCGAAGAGTCCTTCATTGAAGAGATCACAATTGAAGAAGTCGCCGAAAGTGAACCTGTAGAGACCGAAATTGCCGAGAATCTGACCCCCTGGCAGATCGCCGAATCGCGAACACCGGAAGATGGCCTCGACTCGGTTGAATTGGAAGCCTTGGTATCGCAATACGAAGTTTCCACGGTTGTCGAAGAAGAAACGGCCCCGGTGATTGCGGTCAGCGAAGATGATGCCGAAGCCGATTGGGACAGCCTGCTGGCCGAAGCGGAAGAGGAAAGCCTTACCGCTGAAGAAGAAAATTCCGTGCCGGAGGTCACTTTTGACCCCTTGGCGTGGGCCAAGTGTGTTGAGAAGGCCGAAGTGCCGCCCACTGCTGAACCGGAGGTCGAAGCTCCGGCAGCAGAAATCGCTGAGGAAGTGCCTGCGGTGGCCGAGGTCGCCAGTTTTGAACCGGTTGAACCTCATGTCGATGCCGTGAATCTGGTGCCGGCGAGCCTGGCGTGGTTTGCCCGGGCCTGCCCGATGGAACTGCGGGGCGAAGAACTTGTTTGCTGGGCAATGGAGCCCTTTGATGAGTCTCTGCTGACCGCGATTGAACGGCGGGCCGAGCGACGACTGATCGTAGAACCGCGCCCGCAGGAAGAGGTTTTGGCTGCCCTCCAGGCCGCCTATCCGACAGATTTCGCCGGCGTTGCCGCTCCGGTGGCAGAAGTAGCCGCGGCTCCCGTGGCTGCCCCCATGATTGAGACCGCTGAACCTGACCTGGCGGCAGATTTGAGCGCGGAAGTCGAATCCGCGTTGGCCGAGCCCGTGGAGACCAGTGACTGGGATCAACCGGCCGCCATTGCCGAACCGGAAGCTGACGTCGCCGACGAATGGGCGACCGACGAAGACGCAGCGCCCGAGGCCGAATGGGAAGCCGCCGAAGATAGCCGCGAGTGCATCCCGATGCCCCCGCCGCTGTCGCTGGATGAGTTCAAAGTCGCGCTGAAGGACGAGGTGGAAGTCGCGCCGGTCGCCGCAACCCCTGAGGTAACGCCGGAACCGACCCAGGAACCCGAACCGACGCCAACTCAGAATACGGGTAGCCCCGCTTTGGATGACTTGCTGGCTCGGATTGGCATCGCCCGGGGCGATGTGAGTGCCCCGCCGGTCGCCGCTCCGGTAGTTGATCCGGTGGCCGAAGCTTTTGCCCAAGTGACAGAGCTTGAGCCGGAGGCAGAAAGCGAGGTGGCCGAGGTCGCGATTCCTGAGCCCTCCGTAGTTCCGGAACCGCCGCAGGCCGAAGAATTTGCTGCCCCCGTTGAAGAAACTCCCGCGTTGACGCCGGCTGAAGCCGAAGTGGCTTCGTTTGACAGTGCTCCTGTGGCGCCCCCGGCGGAGAAAACCGAAGATGGTTTCACGCTCGGCGCCACCGAAGAAGCCCGCGCCGCGTGGCTGGAGTTCATGAGCGGCGAGAATCAGCCGACGGTGCAGCCGCGTAGCGACACGACGCCGATCATGATCGAGCAGATGCTGGACCGGATGAACCGAGAAATTGAGGTCGAGCGAGCCGCCGCGAGGGCGATTCCTTCGGCGGACTTTAAGGAAGAGGATGACGATGGCCGCGCCAGTAGCGACGCCGGCTTCTTGACTGAGGAAGAAGCGGAAGAGAGTCGCATTGCCCTGGAGCATGCGTCCGCGATTCAGCGCCTGATGGGCCAATCTCTGGTGCCCAAGCCCGAAATCCTCGCTCGATTCAGCCGTGACACGGCAATCCGACTGCGAACCCTGCCGGTGACGATTGAAGGGGGCACCCTGCATGTAATGGGGGCGTCCGCGCTGAGCGAAGAGTCGGTGCAGATGCTCTCGGATGAGTCTGGTTTGCCGATCCAGCTTCACCTCGCCCCGGCGGATCACCTCCAGCGCATGCTGGACAAGGCGTATCCGGACCCGGATCGCGATCTGGAGCAGCACACGAAGGTGGCCGAACTGCGCCGCCAGCAAGAAATGGATGACAAGGGCTGGCTGAGCAAGCTGATGAACCGCGTCAATCGCGGCGCCTAAGTTGCCTGAAGCAAAATGAATCCCTCTCAGCCTTATCGGAGGCCGAGAGGGATTTTGTGTTCCGGCTACGGACTGAAGTTACGGGAGGGGAAGGCCCATGGCTTCCAGCCACTCGCGGTTCTTGCCGACTCGCTCCTTCACATCCGGGCTGAGGTTGAGCGGGCGACCTCGGGCATCAATGATGATGCCGACGGTGCCACCCTCGAACTTCTGCGTGACCGCCTTGCCCTTGCCGGCGCCGATGTCGAGGCCGCGCGAGGGAGTCACTGTGAGTTCGCGGAACTCGCCGCGACCGGCCGGGATGACCTTGATTTCGCCCACCTTCACCGATTCGCTCACTCCATCGCCGGAAACCGTGATGGCGACTTCGCCTGGCTTGGCTTGGCCCACCGGCGCAATGCAGTGGCCGCACTTGACGATACAGTCGTATTCAAAAACCTGCCGCGCAGCATCAAAGAAGTGCTCGCTCAGCACGCCCAGGTGCGGCATCATAAAGATGCTGTCCACGGTGAGCATGGTGATGCCCTCCGGTTCGTAGGCGTCCATCATCATGAGCGCAGATTGTGCGCGCTTGGGCGCGTGGCTCAGCACCCCGCCGGACCCGATGATCATGTCGAGGTCCATCATCTTGATGAGGGTTTCACCGCCGCCGGCCTGCTCAAAGATCTGGCCCACGTCGCGCTGTTGCTGCGTCCCCTTGAGGCTACGAGCGAGCGACTTGTGGTGGTAGAAGGCCAAGCGCAGGGCTTCGCGGCTTACCGCTTGCTCAATGAGCAGGTCTTCGTAAGTCTGCGGGATGGTCGTCGGGCGGATCATCTTGTTGCGCAGTCGGTTGCGCATTTCGAACGGATCCATCTCAAACGGCAGCCAACGCCCGATGTTGTCCGTGCCGGATTCCTTCAGCACGTTACAAATCGAATAGCTCATGCCCAGGTTGGCCGAAACCGTGCGGTTATAGGTGCCGCCAAACACCGAGAACACGTCGGTGGTCGCCCCGCCGATGTCCACGCCCAGGATGTTGATGCCTTCCTGGTCGGCGTAGTTCTTCATCAGCTTGCCCACGGCGTTGGGTGTGGCCATGACTTCTTCGCTGGCCCATTCCAGGAGCTTGTTGTAGCCCGGGGCCTGCTGCATCACGTGCTCCAAGAAGAGCTCGTGGATTTCGTCGCGGGCCGGGTCGAGGTTTTCTTGTTCGAGGGAAGGTCGGAGATTGTCAACCTCCTTCAGCGAGACTCCCGCACCCAAAACTTCCTTCACCGCGCCACGCGCTTCCACGTTGCCGGCAAAGATCACCGGGAGCTTCATGTCACCAAAGCGGGGCTTGGGGTCCGCGCGGCGGATGACTTCGGCCATATCGGCGAGGTGAGAGACGGTGCCCCCGTCGGTACCACCGGACATCAGAATGATGTCGGGGCGAAGTTGGCGGAGCCGCTCCACCTTTTCAAAATCTTTGCGGCCGTCGTCCACGGCCAAGGTGTCCATTAGGATGGCGCCCGCACCCAGAGCGGCGCGCTCGGCGCTTTCCGCGCTCATGGATTTCACCACGCCCGCGACCATCATCTGCAGACCGCCGCCGGCGCTGGAGGTGGAAACATAGAGGTCAGCCCCTTCAAACGGCGTGCTCCGGGTCATGTCACTTTGTCCGTTCTTGAGCAAGCGCCACACGCGCCCATCCTTGATCAAAGAGCGTCGACCGACTTCGTAGCCCTCAGGCATCACTTCACCGGTGATTTCCTCCAGCTCGGTCATGGCGTTCAACACGCCAACCGTTACGTCCTCAAACGGCTTCTCCACCGTGGTGGGGGCTTCGCCGCGGGCCACCAAGCGGTATTGGCCTTCGGAGTTGCGTTCGATGAGAATGGCTTTGGTCGTTGTCGAGCCGCAGTCAGTTGCCACGATGCGCTCGATGTTTCCGGACATGGGCGCATTATGAACGGAAAGAGGCCTCTCTTGCCTTACCTGCGGGCAAAGATTTGCGCGAACCTGCGGTTTGTTTCGCCGAACCTGGGGGTATCCGCTCCGTAACGAATCGGATACGAGCCTGAGACCAGGTTGGATATAATGCGCCACAAGCACGCGCAACGGTGGGTGTGCCGATAGGGTGATTCACATTGGCTAAAGTCGCTTTTCGGAACGTAAGCAAGGTGTTTGGCAAGGGCGTGCGCGCCGTCGACCACCTCGACCTTGAGATCAACGACGGCGAGTTTATGGTGCTCGTTGGCCCCTCGGGTTGCGGAAAGACGACCGCGCTGCGCATGCTCGCCGGCCTGGAGGAAGCCACCGAGGGCGACATCATGATTGGCGACACGCGCGTGAACGACGTGCCGCCGAAGGACCGCGACATCGCGATGGTGTTCCAGAATTACGCCTTGTACCCGCACATGACGGTGTACGACAACATCGCGTTTGGTCTGCGCCTGCGCGAACTGGGCGGGTTCTTCTGGCAGCTGACGCACATGGCCGAGGCGAAGAAAATCAAGGCCGATATTGATGCGCGTGTGCGAGAAACCGCGCAGATGCTGAGCATTGAGCACCTGCTGGAACGCTTGCCGAAGGAACTCTCGGGTGGTCAGCGCCAACGCGTGGCCCTGGGCCGCGCCATTGTCCGCAAGCCGAAGGTGTTCTTGATGGACGAGCCGCTTTCGAACCTGGACGCGAAGCTCCGCATCCAGACGCGCGCCGAGCTCATCCGCCTGCACCGCCGCCTGGGCGTCACCACAATCTACGTGACGCACGACCAGGTGGAGGCCATGACGATGGGCCAGCGCATTGCGGTGATGAGCAACGGTCTGTTGCAGCAGTGCGACGAGCCGACCCGGGTTTACAACGAACCGGCCAACAAGTTCGTGGCGGGCTTCATTGGCGCGCCGCCGATGAACTTTGTGGAAGGCGTAATCAAAGACGGATGGGTGGAAGCCGGGCCGGTGCGCGTGAAGCTGAAGGAAGGGCACGCGGCGCTGAAGCTTGAAGGGGAAGCGGTGACCTTTGGAATTCGGCCGGAGGACATCTACCACGCTGAGGGCAGTGTGAGCATCCCGGTGAGCGAAGCCAACACCTTTGAGGCGCACCTGGACGTGCTGGAGAAACTCGGGGCCGAGGACACGGCTTACCTGATGGTGGGAGATCAGCCGATGATTGCGACGCTGGACCCGGCGCACTCGGTGGCAGTGGGCTCCACGGCGAAGTTTGCTTTCGATCTGGATCGCATTCACATCTTCCACGGCGAAGATGGCGTTGCGGTTCGATAAGCAGGAACGACACCAAGAAGATCTACGCTAGATCTTCTTGGACTTGCTGTAAGACAACTGCCATCTTCTCGTTGTCCATGATAAAGGCATCGAGTAGCCACTCGATGTTCTTGAGTGAGTTCGCAAGATCAGCGGTCACCAAGCTCTCACGATTATCCACGCCAATAATGGCGGGAAGGGTGTTGAGTAAATCATCGTTCTCGGTGAAGCTGCCATACAATCTTTGCACTGCGGCTTTCAGTTCGGTTGGCTCGGGCAGTATATCAATCAAACTGAGGAGAAGTGCACCGCCAGCATTAAGGGTCTTAGTTCCATCCTCAGAAGGGCGGTGCCACATGAGGAGGCCAAAGCGGAACAAGGCTTCAGATTGGAAGAAGTTGAACCAGTCCTTCCCCATGCCAATTTCCGATTCAGTTCTCACATGTTGTACAGTTAGCAGGTAGGACGCAATGTCCAGTATCCCGTTGGGATCTACTTTCATTTGGACACGATAGGAGCTGACTTTGAGCAAGAGCGTGTCAAGAAGAGAGATCGGGTCCCGGGGTCGCCAGCCACTAAAGGTCGGATCTTGCTTTTGTATAGCTTCTAAAACGACCTCAAATCTCGAATCTGCCTCTCGCGCGCATTCAATGAGCAAGGCGCTGGCGCGAGTGTCGTAAACCACATCCCCGAGCGCTTCGATTGTGCTCTCTAGACTAGGAAGAATTGCTTGTTCGATGACTTCTGGGTCCAACATAAATGGGAAGCGGCCATTTATGCCGATCGCTCTCAACTCATCGAACTTCGCTTTGATTTCCCGGACCTGCATCGCCTGCTTTAGGTCATTTTCAGTTAGGTCGTTGAGGGAATTCAGAGTTATGTCTAAGTTGATTCTTAGTAATTCGAGAATCTCCGCACGGATCGCGTCATCCTTTTGCGAAGCAAGTGATGCCGTTAACTCGGACGCACGGATCGTCACGAAAAAATGATGAAGGCGGCGAGCAAGCGTGAAAATCTTATCGAGAGAGCTTGTGATCTCCTCGTTGAGAATTGCGTAGTCATCTCGCTTTTTCTGGGACTCCGCCAGTTTGTTCTGACTGATGACGAGCTCATTCTGCCGCGACGCGAGTGCATTTTGTTGGTGCGAAGTCGTGAGGGCCTGATTCGCAAGACGGATGACAACGTAGGCACCGGCTATGCCAGCGGCAACTCCAAACGTTCCGGCAATAAAGTCGGCCATGGAGCCCCAGTCGGCTGGCTGTTGCACCAACTTCATGAACGAGGCTAGGTAAAGCGCCGCAACTAAGCAGAGGCCGACGACCAAAACCATGCGAATGAACTGCCAGGCCTCTCGTTGAGCAATTCGCTTAAAGTTGGCCGAGTCTGTCGGTTCAGCTGAACTGACCGTTTTTCCTGGATCTGGTCTCATCCGGAGTCCTCTGGAGGGAATTCTACAGATGTTTGAGACTAGTTGTCAAAAGTTCTTTGAACCACGGCGAGGGGCTCGGTCATCTCCTCGTAGGCGTAACGCACGCCTTCGCGGCCGAAGCCGCTGCGCTTGACTCCGCCATAGGGCATGGCGTCAAACCGCACGGTGGGGACGTCGTTGATGACGATCCCCCCGACTTCGAGATTCTCGATGTAGAGTGCGGCTCGGTCTGGCGAAGTGGTAAACACCCCAGCTTGCAGCCCAAATCGCCCGCTGTTGATTTGTTCGAGGGCCTCGGCATCATTGGCAAAGGTGCTGAGGGTGAGAACGGGGCCGAACACCTCGTCGCAGGCAAGGGTATGCCCTGCTGGAACGTCTGCAATGAGGGTGGGCGAAATCACGTTACCGGTGCGCTCGCCCCCGGCCAGAATCCTTGCTCCTTCGGCCACCGCCGAGGCCAATGCCGCTTCAATTTTGGCCGCAGCGTCTTTGTTGATCACCGGCCCGACAACCGTGCTCTCCAGAGCCGGGTCTCCACATCCCAGGTTCTCAATCATCGGTACTAGTCGCGCCACCACCTCATTCACCCGGGATTCATGCACCCGCAGGTGCTGCACGCTAATGCAGATCTGCCCGGCGTAGGCGTACGCCCCGTTCAGCACCAGCGGCAGGGCCAAGTCCAAATCGGCGTCCTCGCAAATCACCGCGCTAGCGTCACCGCCGAGTTCAAGGGAAACCTTACGGTCAGGCACCAACTCCTTGATCCGCCAACCCACGGCCTCGCTGCCCGTAAAGCTCACAAACTTCGCCCGGGGGTCGCGCACAGCCTTCTCGGCAATGGCATTCGGGCAGGCGATCGCGTTCAGGACCCCTGCCGGGCACCCACACTCGTGAATCAGGCGCGCCAGGCTGAGGGTGCACAATGCGGCCGCAGTGCTGGGCTTCAGCACCACCGGGCAACCGGCCAGCAGGGCGGGGGCAATCTTGTGCGCGGCCAAGTTGTAGGGCCAATTCCAGGGCACGATGGCCAGAACCGGCCCGACGGGGCGACGGCGCACCTCGGCCCGGTAGTTGCTTCCACGAGGATCGTAGCTAAGATCGACGCTTTCGGGCTCCAATGAGCGGGCGAGGTCCGCCGCCAGCCCAAAGGTGAGAGCAGTGCGCTTGACCTCGGCGCGGGCGGCCGTGATGGGCTTGCCGACCTCCAGCACTAAGAGCTCTGCCAGTTCATCCCCGCGCTCCGTGACGGCTTCGCTGATGCGTGCAAGCAAGTCGCCCCGCTCGGCCAACGAGCCCTTGCGATACACCTCAAAAGCCTGGGTGGCGCAGGCGAGGGCGGCATCCATCTCCGCCCAGCCGCCTTCGGCAAAGGTGCCAATGCGGCGTCCATCCCATGGGCTCACCGCAATCTCCTTACCGATCCCTTGGTCGCAGGGTCCGCCGAGGAAAACTCCGTTCAAAAGGAGCTCACGGTGAATCATTTGTTCATTTCACCCGCTAAGCGCGGTTACACTAAGGGCATGGACCGTCGAATTATATGCGCCTTGGATACGGGCGACTTGGATGAAGCCATTGCTTTGGTCCACCGCTTTGCGCCTTATGTAGGGGCGTTCAAGATTGGCCACGGCCTGACGATGCCCAACGGCTTGCGCGTGGTAGACATTCTGCGCGAACACGGGGCCGAGCGCATCTTCCTCGATCTCAAGTTCCACGATATTCCGAACTCCGTGGCACTCGCGGTGCGCGAAGCCGCCAATCACGGGGTGTGGATGCTCACTTTGCACCTGAGTGGTGGCCCCGCGATGATCTCGGCGGCGGTGGAAGAAGCCGCTATGTACCCCGAGGAGCAGAGCCCCCTCTTGGTGGGCGTTTCCGTGCTGACTTCACTCGACGAAGCTACGCTCCAGGGCTTCATGGGCGTCAATCGCACCTTGCCCGAGCAGATGGCACACCTCTCCCAGCGTGGGGTGGAGCTTGGCTTGGATGGCGTGGTCTGTTCCGCCCACGAACTCAAAGTGCTCCGTCCGATTGTGGGGAACAAGGTGTTGGTGACGCCGGGCATCCGGGGAAGCGTCGGGGACGTGCATGACCAAGTGCGGGTGGGCGATGCGCAGACGGCCTTGGCGGACTCGGCCGATTATCTAGTGATTGGCCGGGCATTGACCTCAAAGTCCGATCCGGTCGCCGCTCTCCAGCAACTCGGCCTCGATCCTGTCGGTGCATAAGGAGCTTCTGGACTGGTACGACCAGTACAAGCGGGATTTGCCCTGGCGCGAATCCCGCGAACCCTATCGCGTGCTGGTGAGTGAACTGATGCTCCAGCAAACCGTTGTGGCCTCGGTGATTGAGCCGTACCGCCGCTGGATGGAACGGTTTCCCACCATCGAAGCCCTGGCGGCCGCCGACCTCGATGACGTGCTCCACGCCTGGCAGGGTTTGGGCTACTACCGGCGGGCGCGATTGCTGCACCAAGCGGCCGAGGAGATTGCGCTGAACGGCTGGCCCCAAGACCGGAAGGGGATGCGGGCGGTTCCGGGCATCGGCCCTTACACGGCGGGAGCCGTGCTTTCCATCGCCTTCGACCTGCCCGAACCGCTAGTGGACGGCAACGTGGAGCGAGTTTATGCGCGACTGATGGCCGATCTCACTCCGCCGCCAGCCCTTACCAAGCGAGCCTGGGCTTGGGCCGAGGCCTGCGTCTCCCAGGAGCGCCCGGGGGATTGGAACCAGGCGCTCATGGAACTCGGGGCGACTGTGTGCCGCCCGCGCACGCCACTCTGCCACCTTTGCCCTTGGCAAGAGATCTGCCGGGGCACGCAGGGCGAGGTGAGTCTCTATCCGGCCCCCAAAGTGAGGCCGGAAATGCGAGACATGGACCTGCCCTTGGCGGTCTGCGAGCAAGCGGGCCGATATGCGTTGATTCGCTATCCCGAAGGCGGATGGTGGGCCGGACTTTATGGGTTTCCGCCTGCTCTGGCCAGTTCAGGCAAGGAGCTGGGGAGGTTTCCGTTTGTGGTTACCCGGCATCGTCTAACGGTGTGCGTTCTGCAAGTGGACCAAGTGGATGGGGAAGTCGAGTGGTTCTCGCCGGATGAGTTCAATGCCCTCGCCTTACCGGCTCTCCACCGGCGGGCGTGGGATATCGTCCGGGCGCGGCAGACGCAGCCAACCCTCGCTGTCGCCCCAGAGGAATAAGGCCAGCAGCGCCTGGAAAACAATCGCCACCATCGAGAGAAAGATCACGGCGTGCAGGATGCGCAGGCCGTAGCGGCGGGCGAACTGCTCTTGGCGGCGGAAGTGTTCCCGTGTGCGCGGGTTCAGGTGACTGGCACGACGCTGGAGCTTATGCACCCCGGGGCGGCGCATAAACCGCAACATATGCCACCACAAGCAGCGACTGAGGGTGCGCGACCAACCCAGCACTTAGCTTTCTACGTCGTCGGTGGGCGCAAGTCGTGCGGGGCGCACAAGATGACCTTCTTGGTCGAAAAAGGCGACGAGCACGGGGGCCATGTCTTCCTTTTGTCGCCCGACCTTGAGCATCAGGCGGAAGGGACCGTGCCCCGAGAGAGCGATTTCGCAGGGGTGGTCCGGGGCGACCTCTTGCGCGGCCTGGTCATCGAGCCAAATCCGGGCCGGCACCGGGGATTCGATGCGCAATCGATATTGGCGGCCCGCCGGCATGGTCGCTTGGGTGAAGACGTACATAACGCCCGGCGCACTGCGGAACAAAGACTCAAGGTTGAGTTCGGGTCCATCCGGAGAAAACGCCTGCCATGCGACGGGGAGCTCCGCGCGGCCCGTGTCCTTCAAGTTGGGGTCAAAGCCTTGTTCGGGGGCAAACGACTGGCTCATGCCCGCGTCATTTTGGTTGGGGTACGGCCCAATGACCGACCAGGTGCCCGTGGCCAGAACCGGGAGGCTTAGGCGTAGGCCCTCGGTGCGGAGTTCAATCACTTGGTCGCTCGATACTCCTTGCGGGGCCACGATCTTCGCCTTAGTGCTCCAGGCCGCTCCCGGGGGGATGGTTTCGGGCTTCGCCTCCGAAGATACTTCGAGGCCCGCTCCGACCACCCACTCCGGGGAGATCCGCATTGGGTTGGACTCTCGGTTGATGAGGGTCAGATCGACTTCGGCGTGGCGGCCTTCCTGGAAAATCGGGCCTTGCGGGTAATGGACGTGGAGTTGGAACGGGCCGACCTCGGCGTAAGCGGAGTGCTTGTCGAGATCGAGGGCAGTGGCCTCGGGCAGGTCGCCGTCAAACAGTTCGGCATAGGCCGTCAGGGTCGCCGGGGGGTCAATATCCTGAAGGAAGCCCGTGGCGACGTAGGTTTGCCCCAGGGGGCCGGTCCACTCGGGCTCCAGCGGGCCGTAGAGGCCGGCCCCGAGCGCGGCAGCAATGGAGGCCGTGTCACTGGCGGCATGCCCAAGGCTGGCGGCCAGGATCATGGCGCGAGAGGCTTGTTCCTGGCAGCCGGAGAGCGCTGCGAGGATGTGGAGGAAGGCGCGGCTGGCCGGGTTGAAATATTCCGGAATTGCGCTGGAAACACTGGCGGGCTGCGTGATGCCCGCCCCAAGGATCTCGGGCACCTTGGCCAGCGCGGGATGCCCCGCCGGGACGTACTTGGGAATGAGGCCGAGGAGCGCGCCCCAACTTCCGTTCTCACTCGCAGCAGTGGCGGTGGCGGCGGCCACCCAGCCGGCAACCCACAGGGCATCGTGGGCGTGGTCAACACTCATATCGGTGGCGGCCCATACGCTGGCGAGTTCGGGCTTGCCGGCCCCGCGAATTCCCCAAAACAACGCTCGGGCCAGGCTGGTGGCGCGGCGGCTGGCAGGATTGCCAAACTGCCCGCTGAGGGGCAAGCCTAACCCCGCGGCCAAGTTGGCGAGGGCGTAGGCGTCCCCGCGTTCGGCGGAATTCCAGTGGGCGCGGTAAGTACCGCTGAGGTTGGTATGAGGCCGAGACTGGCGGAGGTGATAGGCCCAGACGACGGCTAAATCTTGGTGGCCCGCCGGGGCCATACGGAAGGGGACGGGTTCGTAGCCGGTGAGCGGGGCAAAATCTCGGCGCCGAACGTGCGGGGCTCCCATTGTGGCCCCCGCAAGGGAAGCCATGACCATGGTCACTCGACGTTCGCTCATCAGAGGGTCGGGTTTACCTGAAACGGCACTGGTACTCTATTGGCAATGGGCATTGACCAAATGATCTTTCGGTGGGTCAACCATTGGCCATCAGAGTGGGAGCCTTTTTTCTGGTTTTTTAGCGAAGGGAACAAGCAATGGGCGGTGCGCGGGCTGTTCTTGGCGCTGGCCATCTACCTCATTTGGAATAAGACCACGCGCGTGGCTACGGTGCGCGGTTTAGTGGCCTTTCCGGTGACGAATGCCCTCACCGATGCGATCAAATTTGGGTTTCCGATGGATCGCCCTTGTGCCGTGGTCGCGCGGGCGCTGGACGGAGGAATGGCCCGTGACCTGGCCATGAAACTTGACCCCGAGCTGATCTTGCGGGTGCCGCATACGGCGAGCTCCGGCACGGCCAGCGCGCACGCCGCCAACACCATGGCGGTGGCTGTGAGTTTGCTCTACGCCAAATCGCCATGGGGGTGGCTGTGGCTGGGGGTGAGTTTCTTCACCGGGACAAGCCGCATTTACAACGGCGTCCACTATCCGAGTCAGGTTTTGCTCGGTTGGATTTGTGGGGCCTACGTGGCATGGGTGGTGAGCACCACCCATGCGCACTGGGTAAGGGTCAGGACTTCTCGACGGGTTGAGGCGAGCTCAGATCAATAGCGCCGAGCGAATCGAGCGGTTGCCCCTCGGTAGTGAAGAGCACGCTCTTGACCTCAGGGAATTGCGCCATAACGCGGAGGAGGCCCCGAACGATGATCTGCTCGTCCTCGGTTCCGTAGCCCGCGTAGATCTTTTCGTTGAAGTCAATCGTCGCAATGCCTTCCTTCACGGTGACGGTCTTCACGTTGGCGTCCTTGGGCACGGCCGGAACCTTGTCTAAGTAGTCATTCAGTGCAAAGACCATGGGGTCTTGGCCCTTAGGAGACTCCTTGGTGTCGGGCTTGGTGCCGAACTGACCCCCGTCGTAATTGGGGGTGAGCGTTGTCACATCCTGCTGCTTTGGCACATCGACTTCGTCCGTCGGTGCGTTGCTGGTCACCGCCGGGTCCGTGTTCGCCATCGGCACGGCCGGTCGGCTGGAGACATACCAAGCTAGAGCCCCAAAGCACGCCACGGCCAGACCCAAGACAAAGATCGGTGCCTTCTTGGAGGCAGAATTTTTCGTTTCGCTCATTGCTGGTAGTACCTCTTAACGGCTTGGGTGATGGCTTTCGCCACGGAGGACTGATACTCCGCTTCTTGAATACGAGCCCGATCCCGGCTGTGGTTGATGAAGCCCATCTCCAAGAGCACGGCGGGCATTTGCGAGTTTCTCAAAACGGCAAACCCAGACTCGTAAATGGTGCGGTCACTTCGCACCCCCATCGAAGGCAACTCGCTCACCTTAACGATCTCTTCGGACAAGAGATTCCCCAAGAGAATCCCAAGGGGACTCTGCTTGTGGTGGAACATGATGCTCCCTGAGCGACTATTGGCCACGGTGTTGCTATTGATATGGATGCTCAAGAACAAGTCTGCCTTGCTTCGATTCGCAATGTCTGATCTCTCGCCAAGGGGGATGAAGCGGTCGTCGTTCCGGGTAAGGATGACGCTGGCGCCTGCTTCCGTTAACGCCTTGGCAGTTTGTTGGGCGATGGCGAGAGCAATCTTCTTTTCCTGAACGCCACTGTTGGTGGCACCTGGATCGCGTCCACCGTGCCCGGCATCCAAGACAATCACCTTTCCGGCCAGAGTTCCGTTGGAGCCGTTCGGCTTGATCAGCCGCAGCGTTACGGTTTGGCCGTTCACGCTAGCGGAGAACGCGAATGCCCGCTTAGTGGCCAAGATTACATTTACAAAACCATTGCCCGCGTTCTGCATGGAATAGCGACTGACGTACTCGCCGCCGCCGAGGTCACCTTCACGGCTCACTACGGTCTGCGCCTTCGCGATCTGCAATTGGATCGTGTTCGCGTTTACGTACGACACAGCCGGAGCACTATCGATGGTTTTGGAAAGTTGGAAAGTGTAAACCGCGTCGGTTTCCGTTTCGCGCACCACCTTGGGCTCGCTCACAATCACAGGGTCCACCACCGGCGTTTGGTTGGGCGGCGGGGTCGTGACTGGCGGTGCCACCGGCGCGGGTTTGATCGCGATTTGACTCGTGCCCACGTGGACAAGGTCCACTTCAAACTTGCGGCTGGGAAGCAGAGAAGGAATCGGCTGCTCGGCCATGCGCGGGGTCTCCACCACAATGCGCACGACGTCCGGAGCAAACTGCCCCACGCGCACTTGGTTGGGCAGTTCTTCGTTCACTCGCGAATTGAGCTTCGCGCCAAAGAGGTCTACCACCAAACGATCGGGAGCGGCGAGGCGGAAGGCGCGCATGCGCACCATCATCGTGCCGTCAATCCGGAAGCCTTCGGCGGTGGTTTCCACGTTGCGGATCTCACTGAGAACGCGGAAAGTGTTGCCCTCCCACATCGTGTGGCCACCGAGGGTCTCGGTGATCGTGCCGAGGTCAACGGTCGGTTTGGCGGCGATCGTGCGGGTTTCCAGCCGGATTTCCCGGCCCTCCGCCTTAACGATCGTTTCGTTGCCGCGAACGTTGACGTCCCAGCCCCAACGACGCATCATGTCGGCCGGGATGAAGCAGTTGTTGCCGACACGATAGCCATCGTGCGGCGACACGCCTTGGAAAGTGTAATTCACCCGGACGGCCGTAGGCGTCGCGGGCGCTTGTTGCGCGTATCCCTGTGTTAGCGCCATCCCTAGCGCCAAGCAGGTACCAAAAATCCTCCTCATGAGGTCCCCCTGATAATACCAGAACGTTCAAGATTTAGTGCCGGTTACGTACTTGGCACGGTTTTTGCGCGTCACATTCGCATCGTGCGGTTTTCGGCGCTGTTGGTAGTTGTGGGTGCGGCTCTGGCCTTAAGTGGGCAGGCCAAAGCGGATGCAATCCTGGATTGGAATGCCGAAGCGCTCCAGGCCATTCGCACCGCCAAGTCCGCTCCCCCCATGGCCGCGCGCAATCTGGCCATCGTTTCCGGGGCGGCCTTTGATGCCGTGAACTCGATTTCGAATTCCGGTTACCGCAACGTTTTCTATTCGGGCGCCGGCAATGCCAGTGCTAGCAAGGAAGCCGCCGCCATCCAGGCGCAATACGACACCCTGCGGGCGCTCTATCCCACTCAGGCAGGGCGATTTAAGACGCTTTACGACAACCAGATGAGCCAGATTGCTCCGGGCGCCGCCCGAGATGCCGGGATGGCCCTGGGGGCCAAGACGGCCGCTGCCGCCCTGGCCAATCGCAGCAATGATGGGTCCGCTGCGGCCGGGTCGGTACCCGATGGGCGGAGCAACGATTTGGGCAAATGGCGCCCCACCCCCAGCAACTTTGCCTCGGGGGCGTTGCCGGGTTGGTCGCAGGTGCGGCCGTTCACGCTAAACTCGTCCGACCAGTACCGCTCGGAAGTTATGCCCGCCCTTGGCAGTGAGGAATACGCCGCCGCCTACAACGAGGTGAAGGCCCTGGGCGGCCTGACCAGCCTGGCCCGCACCGCGGACCAGACGGAAATTGCCATGTTCTGGATTGGAGGCGCGGGCACGGCCACGCCGCCGGGGCACTGGAACGTCATTGCGGCGGGCGTCTCAGAAGATCGAAACCTGAGCCTAGAAGACAACGCCCGCATGTTCTTGCTGCTCAACTTTTCGTTGGCGGATGCCGGGGTGAGCGCCTGGGACACCAAGTACACCTACCAGTGCTGGCGCCCCATCACAGCCATCAACCAGGGCGACCTGGACGGCAACGTGACCACCGATGGCGACCCGAACTGGACTCCGCTCATCCCGACCCCCAACCACCCCAGCTATGTGAGCGGCCACTCCACCTTTAGCGGCGCGGCGGCCGCGGCCCTGGCGGGATTCTTCGGGACAGACGACATCAGTTTCAGCGCGGAGAGCGAAGATATCACGGCCACGCGCCACTTCAATTCGTTTAGCCAGGCGGCAGCCGAAGCCGGCAAGAGCCGCATCTACGGCGGGATTCACTTCGAGTTCGACAATGCGGCCGGCCTGCTCATGGGGCGGAATGTGGCGCAGTGGACGCTCGATTCACTGAACTCCCCGGTGCCGGAGCCGGTGACCCTGCTGGCGATGGGAGCGGGCCTGGCGGCCCTGGCCCGACGGCGGCGCCGCGCGGCCAGCGAGTAGAATCACGGCCTCGAGGGCGATTAACTCAGTTGGTAGAGTGGCTCCTTTACACGGAGTAAGTCGGGGGTTCGAGTCCCTCATCGCCCACCATCCCCTCACTCGCTCCTTGGCCTCTTAGGCATACTAAGGGCACTTATGAGCGACGCCAAGAAGCCGGACGAAAAGCCGGCCGCGATGACCTTTGAAGAAGAGGCGCCGGTTACCTCCAGCCTCAGCATCCCGGGCCTCGAATTTGAAGCCACCACCGGCCGGATGCCGTTGAAGAACGACCAGGGCGAGATCCTGGCCCAGGTGTTCTATGTCGCCTACACCAAGAAGGGCTGCGAACCGGGCGAGCGACCGGTGACCTTCACCTTCAATGGCGGCCCGGGATCGCCCAGCATCTGGCTGCACATGGGGGCGGTGGGGCCGTTCCGCGCGCCGATGACCCCGGAAGGCCAGTTGCCGCCCGCGCCCTACCAGGTGGAACCGAACCTGGAAACCTGGCTCCACTTCACCGACCTCGTGTTCATTGACCCGGTGGGCACCGGCTACAGCCGCGCCAAGGACAAGGAGACCGCCGAAACCTATTGGGGCGTGGAGGGCGATATCAAGAGCGTGAGCGAGTTCTGCCGGATGTGGCTGAACCGAAACGCCCGCTGGCGTTCGCCGCTCTACCTGGTGGGCGAGAGTTATGGCACCACCCGTGCGGCGGGCATGGCGGGCCACATGATTGACCAAGGGATTGCCCTCAACGGGGTGATTCTGGTTTCGGCCATTCTCAACTTCCAAACCGGTTACCAGCAGTACGGCAACGATGTTTCGTTCAAGTTGTATTTCCCGACCTACACGGCCACGGCGTGGTACCACGGCAAGCTGCCCTGGGCCGCAAGCCTCGAAGACGCCCTGCGCCAATCGGAAGCCTTTGTGCAAGGCGAGTACGCCCGGGCCTTGCTATTGGGCGATGATCTCGTGGGCGAGGCTCGCCAGGCCGTGGTCAAGGAGTACGCGCGCCTCTCAGGTCTGAGTCCGGAGTACGTGGACCGCGCGGACCTCCGCGTGACGCAGGGTGCCTTCTGCAAAGAACTCTTGCGCAGTGACCGCCGCACAGTGGGACGCTTGGACAGCCGCATCAAAGGTATTGATGACTACCGCCGGGGCGAGGGCGAGCACCTGACCAGCGACCCCAGCATGTCCATGCTGATGCCGCCCTACACGGCGACCTTTAACGACTTTGTCCGCACGCAACTCAAGTACGAGTCCGACCTCAAGTACGAGATCTTCAGCGGAATTGGCGAGTGGAACTGGGGCACCAAGGGACGCCAGGGCTACCCGGACACCAGCGAGGCCCTGCGCAATGCCATGCACAAAAACCCCTACATGAAGGTGTTTGTGGCCAGCGGCTACTACGACCTCGCCACGCCCTACTTTGCCACGGAATACACCTACCGGCACATGGGGCTGGACCCCGAAGTGCGCGGCAACTTCTCGTTTGGCTATTACGAGGCCGGGCACATGATGTACGTGCACACGGGCTGCCTCACCACGCTCTTCCAAGACGTGAAGGCGTTTGTGGAAGGCACGCAGCGAGGCTGATTACGCGTTGGCCGGCGCCCACCCGGGCACGGCCGCGCGGAAACCCTGATACAGGGCCAGCATCGCGTAGGTATCCAGTTGGCAATAGGCGCGCAGGTCATCAATGATGGCCGCGCGTTTTTCGTCGCTAGTGGTTGGGTCGAGGTATTCCTCGTAGACTTGCACCGCCACAGCACCGTTTTGGACGTTGAGGCTCTTGTAGCTGATAGCCGGGTTCACAGCGGGGAGCACGTTCTTGATGCTGTACGACCCGTTGAAGCTGGTCCAATAGGTTTTGCCTTTGATGGCTTTGTAAAGATCGTAGCCAACGGTTTTGAATTTGTTGTACAGCTCTTGGCCGTAAGGGACGCCTGCATCTTTAAGCATCTTGAGCGTGGCGACCTCGTAATCGGAATAGAAAACCAGGCTGGCGCAGTCTTGCACGGCCTCCCACAGGGTGGCGGCAAAGGCCACGCGCGGGTCTTGGCTCACATCGGTGTGCAGGTAATCGCGCCACTCGGGCTCTTGGGACGAATCCGCATCGGGGATGACGTGCAACGACCACTGGAACGGCACCCGCTCGTAGGGGTGGTGGCCCACAAACTTGGGTAGGGCAGGGTCGATGGCCTCGAAGTCCACAAAGCCGATCGGGCCGGGCAGGCGTTCCAGCTGCTTGATGAGGTCCGGATCGGTGAAATCCTGTTGACCAGAGATCACTCGGTAAGCGAGGCGGTTGGAGGGGCTGAGCTGCTCGGCGGTGGTGACATCGTCGATCACGCGGAGCCCCTGGGAGGCCAATTTGCGGACGGAGTTCACGTTGATGCCGGGTAGCTTCCATAGCCCACCCTCGGGCAGGTTGGCGTGGCAGTTCTCGCGGAAATCGCAGTCCCGGCAGTACGTATTGGGTTCAAAGGCAGGCGCTTCCTCCTGGTGGAGCATAGCGCGCACCGGTTCGAGATCGGCCGTGAGGCGAGGGATCATCTCCATCACAAGGCCGGTGATGTCCGCCGAGGTAAAGAGCGTGGCCGCGTCATAGGGGCCGCCATCGTGGGTGTAATCACGGACCACGTGCATCAGGCGGTAATCCCGGATGCGAATTCCCGCCGCCCGAAGGACAATGGCCTGGAAGGCGACGTCTTCGATATGATCGGGCTCCTTCACCCGCACCCCGGACTTGACCTCAATCAGCGTCCAGGTGCCATCGGCGTTGCGCTCGAGGATGTCACAGCGGGTGACCAACTCCTCGGCCGCGAAGGTGGCCTCGAATAGCACCGGGGCATCGCCCTCCACGGCCACGGCGGTGTGGGCCAGGGCCATTTCCTGCGGGCCTGTCGGCAACAAAACGCCGGTGGGGAAGTTCTGCCGCGCAAGCTCACCGATGGCCTGGCCGATCTTCATGTACGCCAGTTGGTCGGGGCTGAGCTTCTTGGCCAAGTCAGGCCGGTGGGTGGCGTACCAAAACCTCTTCGCGCACGGGCGAAATTGCTGGAAGAGGCTTTTTGTGATCACAGAGTCGCAAGGCTACCCTTCGGGGCCGCCGGTTGGGGGTAGGATTTTGCGCATGGCGACCCCCTTGGCCGACCGCTTGAGCGCTGTGATTGAGCGCTACGATCTGCTTCAACATCCGTTCTATCAGGCTTGGAGTGCGGGCACTCTGCCGGTAGACGCGCTGAAGACTTACGCCTCCGAATACGGAGCCTTCATCAACCGCGTGGCCGCCGGCTGGGCTGCCCACGGTGACGAAGAAATCGCCGCCGAAGAGCGCGAGCACGCCGACCTGTGGGCCGAATTTGCCGGTGCGCTGGGTACGGACGTGAAGGGCGCTTCGCTGCCGGCCGTGACCGACATGGCCAACCGCGTGGATGCGGCCTTTGGCGATGCGGTGACTTCGCTCGGTGGCTTGTATGCCTTCGAATGCCAGCAGCCGAACACAAGCAAGAGCAAGCTTGAAGGTCTGGACACGCACTACACCGGCCTGCCGGAAGCCGCGCGCACCTACTTTGAAATCCACGTGGACGACATCCACGAGCCCGCGCTGCTGCTGCAACGCATGGAAGCGCTCTCGGCCGAGGATCAAGATCGCGCCGTGGCCGCCTGCGAAAGCGTTGCCGAAGGCCTGTGGAACGCCCTCACGGACATCCACAAGGTTCACTGCGCCTAAGCCAGACTTCGGCTTAAGTTCATGGCCCCTGAGGTGAATGCCTCGGGGGTCATTGCTTTTTATGACGCCTTCCGCGATGCTAGACAGGAGCGCGGAGGGGTAAGTATCCCCCGGGCTGATATGGCGAAGATCGCGGACATCGAAGGCATCGGCCCCAAGTATGCGGCGGCCCTGAAGGACCACGGAATTGACACGACGGACGAGCTGCTGGCGGCGGGCGCGAGCAAGAAGGGCCGCGCGGACCTGGCCGAGAAGACCGGCCTCAGTGAGAAGCTGGTGCTGGAGTGGGTGAACCGCGCCGACCTGATGCGCATTAAGGGCATTGGCTCGCAGTATTCCGACCTGCTGGAGCACGCGGGCGTGGATAGCGTGCCGGAACTGGCCCAGCGCAACGGGGCGAACCTGGCCGCCAAGATGGCCGAGATCAACGAAGCCAAGAATCTGACCAACCGCGCGCCGAGCGAGAAGGAAGTCGAGGATTGGATCGAGCAGGCCAAGGGGCTTGATCGCGTCGTCACGCACTGATTTTCATTTGCCTTGAAGTGAAGCCTCGCGGCCCCGCAGTGGGGTGGCGAGGCTTTTTGCATCCCGGGGCGCGGGTGCAGTAAAGTCCGAGGCATGAACGGACGAGGCGCGGCACGGGCCGCCACACTGGGATTGAGCTTGATGGTGAGCCTGGGGGCCGCCCAGGGCACCCGCGACATCACCAGCCTGGCCGAAGAGCGCTACGATGCCCGCATCCCCGCCCCCGAGGCGGTCCTCGGCGCCCCGCTTGCCAGCCGCTACGCCCGCGCCCACGAACTGGCCGAATACATCCGCCTCCTCGACAGCGCCTCTCCCCGCGTGGTGAGCGTGAACCTGGGCCGCAGCTACCAGGGCCGGGAGATCACCGCCGCCATCATCACGTCCCCCGAAAACCACGCGCGGATCAAGGAGATTCAAACTCAAAATCGGCGGATTTTCTTCGATTCGGCCTCGGTCACCGACGAAGAAATCAAGACCATGCCGACCGTGATGTGGATGGGCTACGGCGTGCACGGCAACGAGGCCAGCACCTCGGAGGCCGCCCTGGCCACCCTCTATCACCTTGCGGCTGGCACCGGAAAGGTGCCCGCGCTGCTGAAGGACATGGTCATCATCCTGATGCCCTCCCTGAATCCCGACGGGCGCGACCGCTTTGCCAACCACGCCAACGGATTTAGAGGCCTTACCCCCACCCCCGACCGGCAAGACCGCGAGCACGACCAGCCCTGGCCCGGCGGGCGCACCAACCACTTTTGGTTCGACCTGAACCGAGACTGGATGCCGCTGACCCAGGTGGAAAGCCAGGTGCGGCACCGCCTTTACACCGCGTGGCGGCCGCAGGTGACGCTGGACTTCCACGAGCAGGGTTTGGGGCTCAACTACTTCTTCCAGCCCGGCGAACCCCTGCGCGTGAATGCCCTGACGCCCAGGGAGAACCAGGCGATCACCGCCGATTTTGCGCAGTATCACGCCAAGGCCCTCGAGGCGCTGAACGAACGCTATTTCACGGAAGAGCGGTTCGACGATTTCTACATTGGCAAGGGCAGCACCTACCCGGACGTCATCGGTTCGATTGGCATCCTTTTCGAGCAGGCCAGCACCGGGGGCATCCAGAGCGAACTGCGCGGGCGCCTTTACACCTTTGCTGATTCGGTGCGCAACCAGTTTGCGACCTCGATGAGCTCGCTGGAAGCCGCGCAGGCCAACCGGGTACGGCTCCTCACCTACCAGCGCAACTTCTTTAGAGACGATGTGCAACTGGCGGGGGGCGTGGGCACCGAGATGGAGTCCACCACCATCGGCTGGCAGTGGCCGGTGGACGACCGGGGCCGCGAACTGGCCAGCCTGCTGCGGGCGCACGAGATCCGAGTGGACGAAGCCGACGGCTGGATGGAGGTCCGGCTGAACCAGCCCCTGCACCGCCTGGCGCGGGCGATGATTGCCCCGCCCAACATCTTTGAGGACACCTCCTTCTACGACATCAGCACCTGGGGGCTGGCCTACGGGTCGCTGGCCAAGGTGTCGCCGATTACGGGCACGCGGGGGCGGCCGTTTACGCGGCCAGAAGGGCCGACGTTCCGGCGGGCGGAGAACCCCGTCGGGCTCATCATCCACCGGGGCCGCGCGGACTTCCACGATGTGGTTCGGCAGGCCCTGCGCTTGCGGCTGCGCGTGTTCTTTGTGAAGGAGGCGATCGGCGAGGCACAACCCGGCGATGTGTTCATCGCGGCGGATGCGGCCACCGATGTCGAAAAGTGGCGCGGGGCCTGGGAGGGCTCCAAGCTGCGCATTGATATGCAAGAGGTGGCCGGGCAAACCGGGGCCGTGGTGAGCTGGGGTGGCCGCCGCCTGGTGGAACTGGGCAACAAGCGCATTGCCCTTATTGCCGATGCCACCACCAGCAGCAACCGCGCGGGTGAGCTGTGGTACCGGCTGCCGGATGTCTCGGTGGTGCCCGCCAGCGCCAATCTGGCGAACTACGACGTAGTGATCTATCCCGGTGGGGGCGGGGCGGAGTTCATGACCCGCCTAGGCACCTTTGTGAGCGGCGGCGGCCACCTGGTGGCGGTGGGCGATGGCGCCCTGGCCGTGGCCAATTCGGACATCTGGCGGGTGCCGGCGAGCTCGTATTCGGCGAATGTGGCGGGGCTCAAGTTCGGGGAGATTGCCGATGAGCGGTCGCGGCACCAGGTTCCGGGGACGATCCTGCGGGTGCGCTACGACGACACCCACCCGCTCACCTACGGGATGAGCGAGGGGTACGCGTTCCGGGATGAGAGCGTATTCCTGAACGCGCCCACCGAGCCGGGCACGGCGGTGGGGGTTTACACGGATGAACCGGTGGCGGCGGGCTACCTGACGCCAGAGGTGACGAAGCTGGTGCCGGGCAAGCTCTCGGTGGCGGCGCGGCGCGTCGGGTCTGGGCGGGTGGCGCTGTTTGCGGACTCGCCGAACTTCCGGGGGTTCTTCCGGGCGCAGGAGGAGATTTTCCTGAATGCGGTGCTGTTCGGCGAGGCTTGGTAATGAACTACCAGGATTGGCTGATCGCTGTAGACAAGCTGCTGAAGGAGGGCGGCGAGGGCTACACCACCGCCCAGATCGAGAAGAATGACCTGCGGGCGGCTTTCCACCAGGGCGTAACGCCGGTGGATTACGTAGCGCAGGGCGATCACCCGCTGGTGGCCACCAAGCCGGCTCCGGCTATGCCCCTGCCTTTGCCTCCCATCTCCCTGGACCAGGCGAAGTTCTTGGTCCGTACCCTGGACCAAGCGGGTCTGGCGCTGATCATTCTCGGGGTGTTGAGCCTGGGCTTTGGCATTTACGGAATGTTTGGCACTATCGGCGGGATCATCGAAATGGCCACTCAAAGCCGTGGCTCGAGATTTGAAACTTCAAACGCACAGGTGGCCATGTACTCGCTAAGTACCCTCGTGAGCGTCGTAACGATTGCTGCGATGTCTGCGACGCTCGGCATCATCGCCTGGGCCGTTTCGGGGATGTTGCGAGCCACCTGCAAGGTGCCCCGCGCCAAACCCTAGCCCGCCACCGTCACAGACTCGATAAACCCCTCCGCCGCCGCCAAGATGCGGTCGCGGCGCGTGGGTTCTAGCCGCTCGTAGCCCCGCACGGCTTGGCTCATGCGCTGGTTCTGCGCAAAGAACTCCCGGTTCCGGGCAATCGTCCGCCAATACAGCCCGTCCCACACATCGCACCACGGCCCGGCGGGCTCCCCGGACATCCGCCGGATGTACGCCGACCCGGAGAAGTACGGCTTGGTGGCAAACGCACTGGCCGAAGCGAACTGCGACATCCCCAGCACATTCGGCCCCATCACCCACTCGCTGGCGTCCACAAACATCTCCAAGAAGTAGCGGTAGACCGTCTCGGGGTCCACCTCGCACATAAACATCACCGCGCCGATGACCATCAGCCGCTCAATGTGGTGGCACCAGCCGTGGTCGCGGGCGCGGGCCAAGCTCCGGTCCAGCGGGGGGAGGCCGGTGGTGGCGTTTTCCCACGCCGGGGTGAGGCGGCGATGATGCGGGAAGGTGCGCACCAGCGGGGGCTCCTCGCGGGCGATGCCCCGTACGAACTCGCGCCACCCGATGATCTGGCGGATGAATCCTTCCAGCGAATTGAGCGGCACCGGGCGGCGGGCGTGCCGCGCCAGGGTGGCCTCGATGACCCGCGCCGGGGTGAGCAGGCCGATGTTGAGCATGGGGGTGAGCAGGCTGTGGAACACCGTGCGCTCATGTGGGGGGAGGGCGTCTTCGTAATCGCCGAAGAGGTCGAGGCGGTGTCCCAGGAAGTCGGCCAGCCAGTCTTCGGCCTGGGCGGGGGTGACGGGGAAGGCGAAGGTGGTGGGGTCCCCGGCGGCCTCGGGGAAGTACCTCTGAACATCCCGGATGACTTCGCGGGTGATGGGGGTGAGGGCCGGGGGCATCACCGTCGGGGGCCGGAGATGCTTGGGGAGTGGCTTGCGGTTCTCGGTGTCGTAGCTCCACTGGCCGCCCAGGGGTTCTTGGTGATCATCCAGCAGGATGCCCAGGCGCCGGCGCTGGCGCTTGTAGAAGTCGGCCATCAGCAGGCGTTTGTGGTGGGCGCGGTAGTTCTGCCACTCCTCGGCGGGGGTCAGGAACATCGGGTTGGGATGCTCTCGGAGCGTGATGCCCTGGGTTTGCGCCCAGGTGCGAAGCTGGCGGGCGAAGAAGGCGTCGGCGGGCTCGTAGGTGTGGACTTCTGTGGCTTGGCTGGTTTGGAGGGTTTGGGCGAGGGCCTGGGGGATAGAGGTGCGGGCCTCGAGCGGGAAGTAGTGCACGCGGCCCGGGTGGCGGGCGGCGAATTCGCGCATCGCGGCGAAGGTGAGGACGAGCTTGTGGGCGTGGTGGCGGTAGTGGCGGGCGAGGTCGAGGTCTTCCACCATCACCACTGGGCCGGGGGGCAGCGCCGAGATATCGGCAAAAAGCTGATCGCCCAGGATGAGGTTCACGGCACCCACGCCTGGGGTCTACGGGACGGGGGGTGGGGGCGTCGCGGAGGGCGCGGGGGTTTAGGTAGCCTTTGGGGGTGGTGGGTCGGTGCGTTGTAGGGCTGGCTTTGTTGGGCTTGTTCGGGGCGGGCTGTGCACCTGCCGCGAAGCGAGAACCACCGCTCGAAGAGTCGATTAGCAGTCAAAGCACTGTCCCTCCAGGACTCAAAGCGAACCTCTCGACAATCCTAAGGGAAGGAACTGAATTGGAGCTGGTTTCGCTCCATCAGGGATTTCTTAAATGCGCAACAGGGCTTGAACACTTTCGTGAGTTTTGGCAGCTTGACTCGACCAAAGTGACCGACGAAAAAGTTCGAGAAGAACTCGTGAGTGCCTTGGAGCGAGCTGCCACTGATCCGACTATTGCATCAAAGTGCTTTGAGCCACGCCATGCGATTCGGGTGAATCACGAGGGTGCAACATATGATTTGGCGATTTCTTTTGAGTGCGAAAAGGTCCGAGCCTACAAAGGCAAGGACTTGATCTCCGAATTCCTGGTCGGCAATCGTCATCAGCCTCCCTTTGACAAGGTGCTGACGGAAGCCCGCGTGAAACTGGCGGAGAAGCCAAAATGAACCGCCGTTGGGTCGTGCTGGGTGTCGTCCTTGTCGCAGGCGTTGCGCTTGGCTGGTATCTCACAAAGCCCGCACCCTTGCCCGATTCGCTCTCTACCGTGCTGCGCGAGAGCACCGAGTTTGAGTTGTTCTCGATTGAACCTTACCCGTGGCCGGAGCTGGAGGAGACAAGCCCCACCTCATTCCGGCGGCGTGAAGTCCTTGGTTCCACGAAGGTTGTAGATTTAGGAGTGAGGAACCAACTCGTAACAACGCTTGAGCGGGCACGCCCAGAAGGAGAGGCGGGCATCAAGTGCTTCAGCCCGCGCCACGCCATTCGCGCAACCTACAATGCCGAGGTTTATGAACTTCTCATTTGTTTCGAATGTGAACAGGTCAGGGCCTACAAAGGTAAGGACTTGATCTCCGAATTCCTGGTCGGCAATCGTCATCAGCCTCCCTTTGACAAGGTGCTGACGGAAGCCGGCGTGAAGCTAGCGGAGAAGCCGAAATGAACCGCCATTGGCTAGGGGTGATCCTAATGGCCGTGATTGGCGTGGGGTTGCAAGGATGCAAACGAACGGCCTTGCCGGGAGAGTTGTCCCAAGCACTGCGCGAGGGCACGGAGTTTGAGCTGATCTCGATTGAGCCTAAAGACAACCAAGAGATCGACTCGCCCGATCGAATTGATGGGAACCTTATTCTTGGTCGCACGGCCGTGACGAACAAGGAAACTCGAGATGCTCTTATCAGTGCGATAGAGGAGTCTGCGGCTCCGACCGGAGACGAAGTCGCGGCTTGCCTGTTCCTTCCTCGTCATGTGGTGCGACTGAAGCATAAAGGAGAGGTCTATGACTTCATTATCTGCTTTCAATGCGTGGGATTGAAGGTGAAGAAAGGAGGGCAAAGGGCTGCTAGCTTCATGTTTGATCGAAAGCACAAGGACCTCTTCAACAAGGTGCTGACAAATGCGGGTGTGAAGCTTGCTCCGCAGTAGGAGGTCGATTGGAGATGCGAGATTCAGGACAAAGAAATATTTGTGATCAACGTCCGATCGCAAGGCTTCGACCACTTTTGGCTCCGAGCCTCACGTTCTTTGCATTACTGACTTTCGGTTGCAAGAGTGGTTCTGAAAGCGTAGAAGAGCAAATTGAACCAAAACCTCTAACGCAAGAAGTGTCCAAAGCGCTACGTGAAGGGGAAGATTTCGAGATCATTTCCATCAATTTCCGAAGAGGGCGGATCAAACGATTCTCTTGATGTTTGGGGCTACCGGATTCTTGGCCGCAGGAAGATTGATGACATTCGCCTCCAAACCGAGTTGGTATCTCGCTTGGAAGAATCCGTACTGGCGTTTAGACCCGGCGAAGAAGTGAATGCATGCTGGATGCCAAGGCATGCCATCCGCGTCTTGCATAAAAAGGAGACTTATCACGTTGTCATCTGCTTTCACTGCAACACGATCAGGAGTTACAAGGGTGAAAAGGAGATCGGCATCGATGGAATAACGACGATGCCGGAGGTCCGATTCAACGAGGTGCTACGAGAGGCACAAGTCCCCCTCATGGGCAAGTGAGTTGCCCTCTACTTCTTCTTCGGCATTTCGCTGCGCAGCACCCGCAAGCGATGCAACGCGGCCGGGATGGAGCCCTTCTTGAACTGCGACCCGATGTGGCCGCTGCAGAACTTCTCCCCGCGCGTGCACAGCACCAGGTAGCGGCGCACTTGGTTCAGCGTGGCCCGTGGGAAATAGTCCGGCGGGAACTCCGCCCCCATCACTTCAAAGGGCTTGCCGTCCACCAGCGGGTCCTCGGGCAGAGTCTTGTAAGGGTAGATGTACGCCGAGGTCTCATAAAGCACCTCGTACATCCGGTCAATCGCCCAGTGGTATTCGGGGTAGGGAATTTGCACGATGCGGGTGCCGTTCTCGATGATGTCCGGCAGGTCGGGCCACTGCACCACCTGGAAGTCCGGAGCCTCCATCACGCGCGCCAGTTCCAGCAGGGCGTCAATGTCCTCCCGCTTCCAGTGCCGGGTGGGCTTTTCCATGCTCATCGGGGCAGATTCTTGGTAGGTCTCGTTCTAGTCATCTTCGAACGGATCAAAATCGTCTAGTTGTGGCACGGCTGGTCTTCTTGTGGCAATCGGAGCCGGGGCCGCGATTTGTGGCGTCCGTTGTCCAATTGCGCGTCGTTCTGCCAGAATCCAGTTCGGGATGTCTTTTGCGTAGAGATCGACACTTTTTGGGTGTTTGTTGAACGCATCCTCGATCTTGATAAGAACATCTGTGGGGCAGTTTGAAAGTTGCTTCAAGCAAGTGCCCACACTTCGGAGGGACTCCCATGTTGATGCTTCATTAATTAGCTCGACGAAAGACTGGAAAACCAGCGGTCGATACCTCGCATCCTCAAGCAAAGCTCTAGCTAGTTTTAGAGCTGCTTCATCGGGGTCGGTTAAGTTTATAGTTGGACCCTGAATATCTGAGTGGAATCCGATTGGGTTGCTTCCTGCCAACACTGGCAATACAAGGACACCACGAGACATGGCCCATCCGATCTCTTGGTTGCACCAAATGCTACTTTCAAACTCTGGAGTACAGACTGTCATCATTGCGTGACAAGTCTGAAGCCCAACTTTGATCATGTCCCGACAGGCTTTGGTGTCTTTGATGTCCTCGTGGGCTAGGAATGCATCGATGCCATAGTGTTTCAATTTTGTCTTGGTTTTGGAAAGTGGCACCTTGTTTTCCGATTTGTGACTCATAAACAGTCTTAAGTAGCCTGGCCTCCAGATGCCCTCTTCATCGGTTCGTTCAGGACGAAAAGGTGCTTCAACTCCTCCACGCCATTCGTCATTGGACTCGGCTATTGGATAAAAAAGACTCTTTCAAGATAAAGATCGTCGTAAGCGTTGACGACAGGGGAGGCAATTTCAAGTATCTCAGACTCAAGTCGATTTCGTGTTTCATTGCCTCGTACTTCTAAAAATGTTGTGGCACGCAGGCCGACCCTAAGGACCACCTCCGAATAGTTGATACCGGAACCTATGTATTGTAGGGAGCACTCAGCCGAACGCCAGAGTGAGAGCAATGTGTCGCGATTGTCTTTATGAAGTGCCATGCCAACATAGTCGACAACAGGCTTGAGGTCATCGTTATACGCAGCCATTCAAAGGCACCCCTTTAAGAAATGGTGGGCAAGGAGGGACTCGAACCCTCACTCCGTGAAGAACTGGAACCTAAATCCAGCGCGTCTACCAATTTCGCCACTCGCCCGTGGCTTCCAATTTACCCGGGGGTAAGGTCTGGGCCATGGTCTTGGTGGTGGGCGGTGCCGGGTACATCGGGTCGGCGTTTGCGCGGCAGCTCAAGGCCGCCGGCACCCCGCACATCATCTACGACAACCTGGAAGCGGGCCACCCCGAGGCCGTGCCCCACACCCGCGTCATCCCCGGCGACACCCGTGACCCCGGCCGCCTGCAGCGCGTGATGCGCGAACACAACGTCACCACCGTCGCCCACTTTGCCGCGCATATCGAGGTCGGCGAAGGCGAGACGGACCCCGCCCGGTTCTACGACAACAACACCTACGGCACGCTGTGCCTGCTGCAGGCCATGCGCGAGGTGGGCGTGGACCAGATCATCTTTAGCAGTACGGCGGCGGTCTACGGCGAACCCGAAACCGTCCCCATCCCGGAAGACCACCCGCTCCGCCCCACCAGCGTGTACGGCCGCACCAAGCTGGCCAGCGAGCAGATGATTCGCGATTTCACGCGGGCGTACGGATTGCGGCACGTCATCTTTCGGTACTTCAATGCGGCCGGGGCCGATGCCAATGGCCGCCACGGCGAGGCGCACCAGCCCGAATCTCACCTCATTCCACTCTGCATCCAGGCGGCGCTGGGTCAGCGGCCGGCGCTCAGGGTGTTTGGGGATGACTTCCCGACTCCTGATGGCACCTGCGTGCGCGACTACCTGCACACCGCCGACCTGACCAGCGCGCATATCCGGGCGGTGGCGCACCTACAGGAGGGCGGGGAATCGGCGACTTACAACCTTGGCACGGGCCGGGGCCGCAGTGTTCGTGAAGTGATTGCCACGGTGGGCGACGTGCTGGGCACCCCCGTGCCCCACGAAGACGCCCCGCGCCGCGCGGGCGACCCCGCCCAACTAGTGGCCAGCAGTGCGGCGATCCAGGCGGATTGGGGATGGACCCCCGCCCACAGCGATCTCACGGAAATCGTGAAATCAGCGGCCAAGTGGCACCGCACCCACCCTGCGGGATACAAGTCGGTCTAGGCGGGCGCGTAGGCCAGGCCGTGCACCCATATGGCTTGATCGCGCACTTCCACTCGCTCGATTCGCATGGGAACGGGGAAGTCCTTCACGTCAAAAATCGGGTTGATGCGGTCCAGTTGTCCCTCCACCAGCTTGCGGGCGTCAGCGCCCTTCACTTCGGCGCTCTGCAGCACCACCATCAGGCGCCGCTCGTCTTCCACCACCAGGGTCAGTTCGGCTTCCACCGCCACTTCAAAGAGAATCTTGGCGATGGCGTTAATGCGGATGACTTCATCGGCGCAGGCCACGGTAAAGCCCTTCAGGCCGCCGGGGGCCAGCTCATTCAGGTATTCGGCCACGCTGGTCTCTTCGATAATGGCCAGGATGCGGCCGGGCTGATCGAGGAACAGACGGAAGGGATCGGTCTCGGCGCGCGCGGGACCCGAGGTGAGTTGGACTTCGTCCACACGGAGCCCCATCGGCAAAATAATTCCAAAGGCTTTGGCGTCGAGGCTTTGAAGGCGTACTTCGTCCGGCATTTTCGGTACCCTGTATTTGATGATGACGGCCCTCGCTCTCGCCTCAGTGCTGACAGCCCTACCATCCACCGGTAGCACCAGCTCTAGCATAAACCCCGTTTTGCCCCGCGAGTTCCGCGCGGCGTGGGTGGCCACGGTCGCCAACATCGATTACCCGAGCAAGCCCGGACTGCCGACGGATCAGCAGCAAGCCGAACTGAAGCGGATTGTGGACGCGAGCAAGAACATCGGCCTCAACGCGATCGTGTTTCAGATTCGGCCGCACGGCGATGCGCTCTACAAGAGCCCGCACGAACCCTGGAGCTACTATCTCACCGGCCAGCAGGGGCGCGCCCCCAGCCCGGCGTGGGATCCGCTCTCGTGGCTGGTCGAATACGCCCACAAGCAGGGGATCGAGGTCCACGTATGGTTCAACCCCTACCGCGCCAATCACAGCGCCCAAAAGGGAACGCAATCGAGCACTCACGTTTCCCAGACGATGAAGCCGTATGTTTACAAGTACGGCACCTTCGAGTGGATGGACCCGGGGGCCAAGCAGGTGCAAGACCACTCGTTTAAGGTCTTTATGGACGTGGTGGAGCGGTACGACGTGGACGGCATCCACATTGACGATTATTTCTATCCCTACCCGGTGCGGGAGAATGGCCAAGAAGTGCCGTTCCCGGATGCGGCCACCTACGCGGCCTATCAGCGCTCCGGCGGGCGGATGTCGCGCAGCGATTGGCGGCGGCGCAACGTAGACACTTTCATCGAGCGGGTCTACAAGGGCATCAAGCAGCGCAAGCCGTGGGTCAAGTTCGGCATCAGTCCGTTTGGCATCTATCGGCCGGGCACACCCGCCGGGATTCAGGCCGGTATTGACCAATACGAGGCCCTGAGCGCGGACGCCCTGAAGTGGTTCCAAGAAGGCTGGTGCGACTACTACACGCCGCAGCTCTACTGGCCGATTGAACAAACCCCGCAGAGCTTCCCGGTGCTGTTGAACTGGTGGAACTCGGTGAATACCAAGAAGCGCCACCTGTGGCCGGGGCTCTACACCAGCCGCACCAACCCTGCCGATGGCAACTGGAAGGCCAGCCAGGTAGAGCGGCAGATTGGCCTCATCCGCGCCAAGGGCGAGAACATGGGCCACGTACACTTCAGCATGAAGTCCTTACTGAATGACTGGAACGGCGTGCGCAAGGCCATGCAAGAGAACGTCTACCTGGAGCCGGCCGCGCCGCCGGCCTCACCTTGGCTCGATTCGACGCCCCCGGCGGTGCCCACCGTGACCCGCTCGGGATCTACCTATCGCATGCGCTCTTCGGATCGCGACATTCGGTGGTACGCGGTGATGACGAAGGTGAACGACGACTGGCGCGTGGTTTACATGGGCTCGCAGCCGACGTTTGATGCTTCGCGCGTGGCCAGCGGGACGCCAATGGCGTTCTTCGCCCTGGACCGCACTTACAACAGCAGCAAGCCGGCGATTCTCAATCGCTGAGCGGCTGGAACGGGAAGAGCCGAGGGAGATTGACCGTGAAGGTTGTCCCTCGGCCTTCTTCGCTCGTAACCTGGATGGAACCCTGGTGGCTTTCCACAATGTGGCGCACAATGGCCAGCCCCAGCCCGGTGCCGCCGGTGGCGCGGCTGCGGCCTTTGTCCACGCGGTAGAAGCGTTCAAAGATGCGGTCCAGGTGCTCGGCGGGGATGCCCATGCCGGTGTCGGTGACGGAGAGGGTGACCTCTTGCGGGCCTTCCTCCACCCGCACCACCACTTCGCCTTCGCTGGTGTAGTTCACGGCGTTGTCCACCAGGTTGTAGATCACCTGGGTGAGCTGCGCTTCGTTACCCAGAGTTGATCCTTGCGGAACGGCTTCGAGGCGGATCGTGAGGTTCTTGGCGGCGGCTTTGGTTTGGAGTTGCTGCACGGTCTGCTGGCACAACTCAGAGAGATCCACCCGGCCGAGGTTCGGTTCTTGGCTTTCGGCTTTGGCGAGGGTGAGGAGGTCATCCGAGATGGCGGTCAGGCGATCCACTTCGCTCACAATACGCCCCAGGAAGCGGGTGCGCACTTCCACGTCGTCAGGGTCGTCGGCGATCGTCTCCGTCATGGTGCGGATGGTGGTGAGAGGGGTGCGGAGCTCGTGCGAGACGTTGGCGACGAAATCACGCCGGATGCGCTCCAGGCGACGGAGTTCGGTGACGTCCTCCAGGATGAGGTAGGTGCGATGGGAGTCGTCCTGCGCTTCTTGCCAAGTGCGGGCCAGCACGGTGCGGGCGCGGGGGTGATCGAGCGAGAACTCGTCGTCGAGGGGCACGCCTTCCTGCGGGGCCTCGCTCACAAACTGGATGAGGTCGGGGCTTTGCACCACGTCCGCGAGGTTGCGCCCGACAGCCCCGTACGACTGGAACATGCCTTCGGCGCGCGGGTTGGCGAAGACGATCAGCCCACCCTCCGTAACCTCGAAGATCGCGAGATCGAGGCCGTCGGCGAGCCCCGCGTACTCCCGGTCCACTTGCAGAGCGCGCTCACGCAAATCGAGATCGGCCACCGGAGCGGGGCGCCTGCGGGCTTGGGCGGTGAAGGCGATACCCGCTCCGGCGAGGAGACCGGCTCCTAACCAGAGGGGCGCTTGAGCGGCGGGAACGAAGGCCCCGAGGGCACCCAGCACGACCCCACCCCCGATACCGCCGAGCCCCCAGGGTTTTGGCACCGAATTGGTCTTGGCCCGCTTGCGCACGGTGGGAGTGTAATCTATGGGGCGCTCATGAAGAGGATCCAGGCCCTGATTCGCACCAACCAGCTGGAGGATGTGCTGCTGGCACTGGAAGACGTAGGGCAACTGGGCGTGAGTGTGGAGAGCACGCGCGGCTACGGGCGGCAGCAGGGGCAGAACGAGACCTTGCGGGGATCGACCTATGCCCTGAATCTGGTGCCCAAGACCTGCCTGGAGATTGTCACGACGGACGAGAAGGCCCCGGATGTGATTGAAGCGATTCAATCGGCGGCGCGGACCGGCGAACTGGGCGACGGCAAGATCTTTGTGAGTGAAGTGCTGACGGCGATCCGGATTCGCACCGGCGAGCAAGGCGACGACGCGCTCTAAAGGGCTACTGCCCCACGGGGGTGCCCTTGGGGCCGCCCAGCGTGCTCAAACGGATAGCCGAAACGTGCAGGCTGGCATGGGCGCGCCAGGCTTCGGCGGCAGCAAGGAGGTCGGGCACGATTTGCACCTCCACCCCTTCCTTATCGAGGGCCTCGGGCAAGTTGTTGAGCCAGCGGCCGGCCGTGGGAGTTTGAGAAACCTCACTGATCCAGCACCCGTGGTCGCCGGTGTCTTGCCAACCTTTGTCTCCTTCGAATGTATATTCGTAGATGTGGCCCGAATGCCACAACTCGGCCTGAGAGGCATCTACCAGAATTAGCATCCGGCTTGTGGTGCTAGCGGCATACGCGGCCTGGTCGGCGGGGTCGGTGTCGGGAGTGCACCACACCCCCACCCGGGCGCAATCCCGAGGGAAGAAGTACAGCCCCCGGTGCGCGGCATCCATGCTGTACACGCGCGGCGGAGAGTCTGGATGGCGCAAGGGTGCCCGAGGGTGAAACAAATCAATGGCGTCATTCTCGCTGTAGTGGTATCGCAACATGCCCGCCCGCCCCTTTGATGAAACCACAATAGGAGCGGCCCATGGCGCGATTCAAGAACTTTAGCCAATGGAAAGGGCGGTGGCCGCACTGGCGGGCCGACGGCGAGACGTACTACGTCAGCTTTCGGCATCGTCGGCCGCTGGAAACGGAAGAGCAGCAGACCTTGTTCCGCGCCCTGCTCATTGGCACCCGGCGGCTCGAAGTGGTGGTGCTGGCGGTGTTTCCCGACCGGACTGAATGCCTGGGGAGACCAATCGCGGATGACGAAGGCTACGAGGCGGAGCTCAGCGACGAAATCGAGAAGGCCAAACGGCGGGCCGCCAAGGCCATCGTCAAGCGGAGTGGGGAGCGGTTCCCGCCCTTCGGTTCCGAGTCGTTTGACCGCATCATGCGTGACGAAATGGAGCTGCAAACCTACTTTGATGCGATCATCGAGCGACCCGAACGGGAGGGCTGGACCACCGATGCCGAAGAATACGAGTGGCTTTTTGTGGCTGACAGTCCCGATTCCGCCCCCGAACGCAACTGATTTCCTTCAAAATACGTCTACTTGACTGTAGGGCACTCAAGACATTTGAGTGAGAGAAGGAAGATATGGCACGACTAGTAGGAATCGACCTCGGCACCACCAACTCGGTGGTTGCCATCATGGAAGGCGGGGAACCCCGCGTGATTGCCAGCGCCGAAGGGAATCGCACGATTCCGAGCGTCGTGGCTTTCAAGGCCAATGGTGAGCGCCTCGTCGGCGTCACGGCCAAGCGCCAAGCCGTCACCAACCCGGCGAATACCGTGGGCAGCATCAAGCGCTTTATGGGTCACCGGCTGGAGGAAGTGAAGCAAGAGACCGGCCGCGTGAGCTACAAGGTGGTGGCCGACAGCAAGGGCATGGCGGCGGTGCACATCCCGGCGGTGGACAAGCAGTTCACGCCGGAAGAGATCAGCGCGATGATCTTGCAAAAGTTGAAGGCGGACGCCGAGGCGTACCTGGGCGAGCCGGTGACCAAGGCGGTCATCACCGTCCCGGCCTACTTCAACGATAGTCAGCGCACGGCCACCAAGAACGCGGGTGAGATCGCGGGCCTGGAAGTTCTGCGCATCATCAACGAACCGACGGCCGCCTCGCTGGCCTACGGCCTCGATAAGAAGGCTAACGAAACGATCCTGGTCTTCGACCTGGGTGGTGGTACGTTCGACGTCTCGATTCTGGACGTGGGCGAAGGCGTGTTCGAAGTGAAGTCCACCAGCGGCGACAGCCACCTGGGTGGGGACGACTTTGACCAGAAGATCGTGGACTGGCTCGGCAACGAGTTCATGAAGGAGCACGGTATTGACCTGCGCAAGGACCAGAAGGCGCTACAGCGACTCCGCGAAGCCGCTGAAAAGGCCAAGATCGAGCTGAGCGGCCAAGTCAGCACGGACATCAACCTGCCGTTCATCACGGCGGTGGACAACGAACCGGTGCACCTGGAAACCAACCTAACCCGCGCGAAGTTTGAAGACCTTTGCAGCGACCTTCTGAAGCGCATTGAAGGCCCGGTGAACCAGGCCGTGCAAGACGCCAAGATCCCGCTTTCCAGCCTCGACGAGGTGATTCTGGTGGGCGGCTCCAGCCGCATGCCGATGGTGCAAGACCTGGTGAAGCGGCTGACGGGCAAGGAACCGAACAAGAGCGTGAACCCGGACGAAGTGGTGGCCGTGGGCGCCGCGATTCAGGCCGGGGTTCTGGCCGGGGACGTTCGCGACATGGTGCTGCTGGACGTGACCCCGCTCAGCCTGGGCGTGGAAACGCAGGGCGGCATCTTCGACAAGGTCATTGACCGCAACACGACGATCCCGACCAAGCGCAGCCGCGTTTACACCACGGCGGGCGACAACCAGCCGGAAGTGACGATCCACATCCTGCAGGGTGAGCGCCCGATGGCGAAGGACAACAAGAGCCTCGGCCAGTTCAACCTCAGCGGGATTCCGCCGGCCCCGGCCCGAGTCCCGCAGATCGAGGTGACCTTCGACATCGACGCCAACGGCATCCTAAATGTCAGCGCCAAGGAGAAGGCCAGCGGCAGCGAGCAGCGGATCACGATTACCGGTTCGGGCAGCCTGGACCGCAGTGAGATTGACCGCATGATGGCTGAGGCCGAAGCCAACGCCGAGCGGGATGCCGAACTGCGCGAACTGCAAGAAGTCCGCAACGATGCGGAGCGCTTGATTGCGAGCGTGGAGCGCACCCTGCGCGACCAAGCCGACAAGGTGGACGAGCCGACGCGCGGACGCCTGGAAGAGAAGATCACGGCCCTGAAGGGTGCGCTGGAACAGAACGACCTGGAAGCCACGCGATCCGCCTTCAAGGAACTGGAAGCTGAAAGCCACGAAATGACCAAGCGGCTCTATGAGCAGAGCGGGGCCACGCCGGAAGGCGAAACCGTGGGCGCGGCGGCCGGGGCGAGCAGTGCCGGCGACGACGTGATCGACGCGGACTTCAAGGAAGACAAGTAACCTCGCTCGGCGTAAAGCAAAACTCCCTCCGGCCATCAGCCGGGAGGGAGTTTCTTTGTTTCAGCCCTAAGTGGACTTAGCCGAGAGCCATCGGCATGACCACGCAGAAGCGGTCTTCACCACCTTCCACGGGCCGGATGACGGCGGAGCGGCTGGCTTCGGTCATCTCCGTGCGCACGCCTTCGCTGTCGAAGGAGCCGAGGGCGTCCATGATGAACTTGACATTGAAGGCAATATCGATGTCGCCGTTCTGGGAAATCATCAGCACTTCCTCCTTGGCCGTGCCGCGCTCGTCGCTGCGGGCACTGATCACAACCTTGTCGCCTTGTCCGCTGAGGGTCACGCGGTTTGAGTTATCGCGGGCCAAGATCGCGGCGCGCTTGAGGTTATCAAAGAATTCCTTGCGGTCCATTGTCCACTGGCGGGTGAACTCGCTGGGAACCACGCGTTGCCAGTTGGGGTAGTTGCCATCCAAGAGTTGCGAGACGACTTGGGCGGTGCCCACGTCCACGCTCATGCGGACCCCGTCAAAGCGAATGGTGATGTCTTCATCGCCCGGCACCGGCAGGCTGCGAATGGTTTTGAGCGCCTTTTCCGGCACGATGTAATTTAGGTCACTGCCTACGCCTTCGCGGTGCACGCGGTTTACGGCCAGGCGGTGGGTGTCGGTGGCCACCAGGGTCAGGGTGCGGCCATCGTAATTCATCAGCACGCCGGTCAGCACCCCGCGGGTGGTGTCGCTGCTCACGGCGTAGGTCACGGCATCCAGGCTGTCTTGCAGCAAGCCCATGGGCAGGCTGAGTTCGCCGGTGCTCGGTACGTCGGGGATGCCCGGGAAGAGGTCCGCCGGGGTGGCAAACAGCTTCCATTCGGATTGGCCGCCTTCGATGACCAAACTGGTACCGCTGAGCTGGAGGGTGACTTGCTCATCCGGCAAGGCACCCACCACTTCGGTCAAGAAGCGGGTCTGCACGCAAATCTCACCTTCCACCTCGATGCTGGCCGGGAGATAGGCCTGCGCCCACATTTCCCCGTCGCATCCCAGGAGCGTCAGCTTGCCATCGGCCAGCGTCATGCGAATGGACATGAGCGCCGGTTGCGTAGACCGAGCTGAGCTAGCCGACGCCGCGATGCTGAGGGCGTCGTTGAGTTCTTTGCGAGAGACCGTCGCTTTCATAGTGATTGATCGTTATCCTTCGAGAGGGAATTGATACTGCCAGTAGGCAGGCTGGGGGGCCTCGGTGCGGGGTTCAACTCCGCTCTGAATGAGGCGTTGCAAAATACGCTCGTACCCGGCCTCGCCCAATTGGGGTCGGTCAATGGACTGGATCGCCTCAACAGTTCGCGCAAGCGTGAGCATGTCGTGGGCCAGTTCCGGGTCTCCAAACGCTTCAGCTTCGAGTGCCTCCCTGGCTTCCGAATCCAGTTCATTGCTCGCGTAGAGGTCAATGAGCTGTCGCTGTAGTTCCGTCATTTGATGTTCTCCTTAACTTTCGGTTGGTTTGGTTGTTTTTCTGTGAGTCGGTCGCGCAGGGCTCGTCGGCCTCGGTAGAGGCGCGATTTGAGCGCGGGCACGCTGATTTCCAGAATGTCGGCGGCTTCTTTGGCGGGCAGTTCCTCCAGATCGCAGAGAATCAGGGGCTCGCGGTATTCCACCGGGAGTTGATCCAGCGCCTGGTGAACCATCACCTTGAGGGCCGTCTTTTCTTCGGGACCTGCGTAATGCGCGTCGGAAGGCAGTTCAAGCAGTTTGTGCTGCCGCATCTTGTCCACGCAGAGGTTGCGTGCAATGCGGAACACCCACGTTTTGAACGCGCCATCGGCACGCAAATCGCGCGAATATCTCAGCACCCGCAAAAAGGTTTCGGCGGTGGCATCCTCCGCATCCGTCCGATTGCCGAGCATTCGGTAGGTAAAGCGGAAGATCTTGTCGCTATACAGTTCATATAGCCCACCAATCGCCGAGTGGTCGCCATTGGCAAGAGCCGTTAGCCACCGCTTTTCTGCGACCGAGTCATCCGTTTGGTTTCCCGACATATCAAGACGAAGAACACCCGTGAAAGGGCGCAGGTAGGTTCTACCCGATAGGTCCGGGGGAAACTTCTTAAGCCACCAAAAGCCTAAAGGGTGTTGAGACGAATGAAGGTGATCTGCGGTCCCTCGGCGGGAGTGGCCGCGCCTTCGGTGCCCGAAAGGAGGGCGAGATAGATGCCGCCGGTGAGGTTCACCGTCGCGGTGCCGTACACCGACTCCCCGTCACTGCGCTTGATCTGCCACGTGTTGGTGCCCGCCGCGATGTCCAGCGTGCCGGTTTCACCGAAGGCGAGGTCGCGGATGGCGTAGGTCGGGTTGTCACCCGGGGTCTGGAGCGTGACGTTCGGCGTGAACAAACCGGCTTGGCGGTTGAATCCTTGGAGGGCGATGATGCGCACCGTGCTACCACCCAGCGCGTTACGATCGACCGGAATCAGCACTTGGCGGAGACGCTTGATCTCTTCGCCAGCGGCAAAGTTGCGTTGCCCAATGGCGGCCACGATGGTGTGCGTGTTGCGGGCGAATTCTTGCTCTTCGGCATCGAACTGCTCGCTCAGGTCATCCGAGGAGGTGACGACATCGTAGGCTTCGTCGGCCGTCGAAATGAACTCCGTGGGCTTGAAATCGGCCATCGCGGCCCCAGGAGCAACGGCCCCGGAGAAATCTTCGTTATTGAGCAGAAGCCGCAGGTTGCCGGCGTCGCGCGAGCCGTTGATGAAGAGCACGGTCGGGTCCGGCAACAGGGACGTTGTGGTGTTGCCACCGCATCCGGCCAGCATCATGGCGGTCAAAAGTGCCCCGGCCATGCCAAATCCCTGCGCGCGATGCTTCATCATCTCCGGCTCAAGATACCTGATGGGAGTTCCCGGTAGGACTCGTAAGGGGGCCGGGTTCCTTCACCACCGCGTGAGTAGGCAGGGAAGGTGAAGCCTCAGATTTGACCTTGCGGTCATCAAAAGCCACGTAGCACTCGGAGCAACCCAGGAGTCCGGTGCGTTCGAACTCTTGGGTTGTCCAGTGGCAGTGCGGGCAGGTGCGTCGCAAGGCTTAGGCGGTGGTGCCGACAAGGTACGGGGTACCCAGCTTGATCTCTTCGCGGAAGGCGGCCACAAGCTGCTTCGTGATCGCTCCCGCACTGCCCGTCCCCAGCACGCGGCCGTCCAAGGACCGCATCGGGATGACTTCCGCAGCGGTACCGGTGAGGAAGGCTTCATCCGCTGACGTGATGTCGTAGATGGTGAGGAATTCTTCTCGCACTTCAATGCCCGCGCGCTTGGCGAGTTCAATGACCGTGTCGCGCGTAATGCCCTGCAAGATGCCGCACGAGGGGTGCGGAGTGCGCAGCACGCCGTCTCGAACGATGAAAATGTTGTCCCCGGTGCATTCGGCCACATAGCCTTGTTGATTCAGCATCAGGCCTTCACCCGCGTTCTGCATGTTGGCTTCGCGCTTGGCCATGATGTTGGCGGCGTAGCGGCCGATGCACTTGAGGCGTGGATCGAGGCTGTCCGCTTGGATGACGCGCCAAGAGGTGGTGACGACATCGAGGCCCGCTTCGTGCTGCTCAGGCGTATAAAGCGCCAGCGTGTTGATCATGATCATCACGTTCGGCAGCGTCTTGACAGCGCGGGGGTCGAGGCCGAGGCCAGTGCCGCGCGTGACGTTCAGGCGGATGTAGCCATCGCCGAGATCAGCCTGGGCACAGGTGTCGATGACGGCCTGACGCATGGCGTCATAGGTCATCGGCTCTTCAAATCCCAAGAACCGCATGCCGTCATAAAGGCGGCGGAGGTGCTCATCCAGCTTGAAAATCCGGCTGTTATAGAAGCGGATACCTTCAAAAAGACCATCGCCGTAGAGGTGAGCATGGTCAGCCGCAGGAACCTGCGCGGATTCGAGGGGCGAAATCGTGCCGTTGAACCAGACGAGCTTGGGCATATAGTTAGTCTACCGATCTAAACGGAAAGAGGCAGAAATGGGCTCATTCCTGGGAACAAATAGGATCAAGCCGGGGTCATAAACTGTCAGAATAAGGGGGAAGGTTCGCAAGGATGCAACAGAACACGAAGGGCAAAGGCAAGGCCGCGCCGAAGCGAAGGAACGGTTCGCCGTCCAAGATGGGCATGGCGCTCGGCTTGCTGTGTTTGGGTGGTGCTGGAGTCGCGGCTTACGAATTCGTTGGCCCGCCGACGATCGCCCGCGGCGTGAGCGTGTTTGGAGCTGACCTGAGTGGCCTGACCCCGAGCGAGGCTGAGAAGCGCCTCGAAGCCGAATGGGCAAAGCTCGGCGCCCAAGAAATCAAGGTTGAGCTGAAAGAATTTGAAATTGGCGACCGTACTTTGACGCCCGCTGAGGCCGGCGTAAAGTTCGACGCGACGGCGATGATCAAGGCCCTGCCCGTTGAACGCCCGGTGACAGCATCCGTCGCCCAGATGCAAGGTCCGGCAGTGCCCAAGGCCGTAACCCCGGTCTTTGTTTACGATAATGTCGACGGCAACTTGCTGAAGAAGTGGGTGGAAGAAGCTCGCCCCGCTAACCAACCGGCGCGGGCCCAGTGGGCCGGTGGCCGCGTGAAGTTGACGCAAGAGATTCCGACCTGGGAGCTCGACCAAACGCGGCTAAGCACCGCGTGGGCGGATGCGCTTGCGAACAACACCGCCTTGGTCGTGCCGTTGAAGGCCGAAGACCTGAAGATCAAGCCGGAACAGCTGGAATCCATCCGCACCATTGTCAGTGAGTTCAACACCAAATTCTCCTCCGGGCAAGTCGCACGAAGCAAAAACATCAAGCGGGCGGCGGAACTCATTGACGGCACGATTTTGATGCCGGGTGAGGTTTTTGACTTCAACGGCGTTGTAGGGCAACGCACCTCGGCTCGGGGCTTCCATGTGGCGGGCGTGTACGTCTCTGGTCGTCACGATTTTGACTTTGGCGGAGGCATCTGCCAAGTCAGTACCACTCTTTATAACGCCGTTCTCCTCGGCGAACTGAAAGTGAATGCTCGCAGCCCGCACTCCCTGCCGGTGCCGTACGTTCCGCTAGGCCGCGATGCGGCCGTGAGCTGGCCGAATCTTGACTTCAAGTTCACCAACGACACCAAGTCGCCCTTGGCGGTGGCGGCCGAATACCGACCGGGGCAACTGACGTTCCGAATTCTCGGCGAGGCCAAGCACCCGCACGATGTCTCCTTCGAAACGAAGTTCTTGGGCTCGTGGGATAACGGCGTGAAGTACGAAACGGATTCCTCCCTCGGCTACGGTGTGGAGCGCGTGGTGGACCGCGGTGGTGCGGGACGCCGGGTGCGCACCTATCGCATCATCAAGAATGGTGATCAGGTGGTGCGCCGTGACGACCTCGGTGAGAGCATCTATCGGGGCGGGCCGCGCATCGTGGCGCGTAACCCGAACGCAAAGCCGCCTCAAGCTACGGCGCCGGCGGATTCCAGCGCACCAGCCGGTACTGTTGCGTCTCCAGTATCAGCTCCGACGGAAGGCTGAACTCGTTCATTCGCACTTGCGGGAAAGTTTCCTGGCGCGGCAGAACCACGAATACGGGTTCGCCTTGCGCGGCTTGGGCAATGTCCTCGGCCCCTTGCGTCCCCCCGCTGAGGATGAAAGCCGCAAGATTGTTGCGCCGGTTCCCATAATCCGGGGTCTCGCTCCAGTGCCCGGCGAAGCTCCGTGCGCCGCCCAAACCCACAAAGAACGGATTGAGGTCCGGCAGATACGGTTCGGCGTATTCGCCCGTGGGGAGCGGCATGGGAATGCCCGGGGCTGCCACCACGATAGAGCGCGCAGGCAGGGTCTGGACCTTCGCGAGAATCTCGGTGGCACTCGCCGAGAGGCGCACGGGATGGACCGTGGTGGAACTGACGTTGTCCCGAGTCAAAGTCAGTTCTCGCCGGAGCCAGAACAAGCTAGAAACCCCGCAAAACAGCACCAGTACCAGGGTGATGAGTTGGCGACGCTGCACATCTCGAGAGGCTAGACGGGCCGTGAGAGCGTAGCCGGCCAGCAGACCCCAGGGAATGGCCATGCCCATGCCGAGCTTTCGCTGGAAAAGGGCGGGGAAGTACATGGCCACCAAGCCAACCAGCGCCCATGCCCAAATCATGTCGTCGTCGCGGTCTTGACGGCTGTAGATCAGGCCGGCCCCGATGCCCACCAGCACAATGCCGAAGCTCACGGGGTTAAGGAAGTAGCCCTCCGGACTGTGGGTGCGCGAAAGGGTGAGGAGGATCACTACGAGTGCCCCGACGACGATTGTGGGTCGCCAGCGGTGCTCGGGTTCGGGGCGGAAGTAGCCCCACACGGCAATGACCACCAAAGCGGCAACGCCCCAGAACACACTGGTGAAATGAGGCGCGTAGGTCAGCGTGGCGGCGCGAGCCTGGAAGACCGCATCCTGCTGCAACACATAGCCTAGCCAAGCGGCGGCCGGGAAGGCTCCCGCGGCTATACCGAGGCATCGCAGTAGCCAGGTCTTTTCCAGTGTGCGACGGGCGTATTGAATGGCCGCAAAAGCGAGCAAGACCATGCCGACCAACAAGGCATCGTAGGAGTGAATATTGGCGAGCACCCCAAAGGCGAGCGCCCCCCGGAGCGCGGCGCGACCGTCCGTGCGGGCATCGAGAACCGCCGCAAACACCACGACGATCAACCACAAACTGGCCATGAAGAGACCATTGGCGAGGGCGGAGGGAAAGGCAAAGGCCTCGGTTTGCCAGACGTCAATGGGCAAACGACCGGCAAAAATAGATTGCAAAGCCACGCCCGGATCTTTGATGAGGAGGCCAAAGTTCTGCCACACCATCCAGCCCACGCCGGCCCCAAAACAGGCCATGACGCTGGCGGTCTTGATGGCCGCCGGCTTCCAGCCCAATCGCTCTTGCAGACGCACAAGGCCGAACACGAAAAGCGCGCTGAAGACCAGCCGACTGAGGAGCATCGCCCACGGGAAACCCATCAACTTAGCCATCCACCCCATCACCAAAAAGTAGAGGTGGAAAGTGAGGCCGGGCTGAGCGTCGAGCGTGAACCGGTTCTCAAACAGGAACCTGCCCTCGGCGGCCTGCCGCATCCAAGCGGCGTACACCATCTGGTCGTCCACGGCAATGGCAGTGCCGAGTGAAAGGGTCCCCGGCGCAGCGCCGGTGATGGCCGCAAACGCAGGCAGGACCGCCAGGCCGCCGAAAACACCCGCCAAGATCCACGCGAAGCGGCGCAGACCGGGGTCGGAGGACTGAACCTCGGGATTAACTTCCGGTGGGGACGGGTCGGCCAAGGCTTTCGTAGATTCCGATGATCATTTCTGAGTTCGCTTTGGCCTCGGGTTGATCGGGGTCAAGGCTCAGGGCAACACGGTAGAGGGCCAGAGCCTTGGGATACTTATCCATGGGCTTGGCGGTGAGGTCGTTCATCACCGTAGTGCCAAAGGCGACCGTGGTGTCGATGTGGGCTTGCTTGGCCCAGGCACTCTGAGGATGGGCTTCCATCCGGCGCTGGGTGTCGGCTTGCAGAGCTTCCCACTGGGCGGGGCCAAACGGGAATGCGAGGGCAAGAAACGCCGCGACCATGCCTCAATGTTACTGCCTAGCGGCGGAATTCGGCGTCACGGCCCGAGCGGACCTGAGACTCAAAGGCCTGCAATTCGCTTTCCAACGTGGCAATGAGTTGGAGGATCGCTGCCGTCTTCTTGCCCGGGAAGGCGGCCTGAGCCTGCATCGCCTGGATGTGCTCGGCCAACGAAGGGGTGAGGATGGGGAGTAATTGAGTCCAATCTGAACCCGGGGCCATGCCCAGAGCTTTCTCAATGCGGGCTTTGGCCTGAATCAGTTCCCGCTCCATCACAAACCGGTTGTGATCTCCCCGGCTGAGGGCGGAGCCAAAGGCTTCCATGAGATGCTGGCTGGAGCGTTGGGGGATGCGGTCAAGAATCGGGCGGCCGAACATCATGCCGGAAGCATAGGCCACCACCGCCAGCAAAAGGATGAACTGCCAGCGGGCGGTATTGGCCCACGGGCCGATCGATTCGATCAGCCCCTTGGCCTGCACGTTGCCGAGCGCGCCTTCGTAGAAAACCACCTCGCCGCCGGCTTTCTGCAGCTCGCGCACCCAACCGAGGGCAAAAGTGGCGTTATCGTGCTTATCGAGAGCGCGATTCTCCAGGACTTCCCCAGCTTGGATGTAGACGATGCGGCCCCGGGCGGGGAAGGCCTCGCTGGCGATGATTTGATTGTTGTCCAGTCGCGACGCCCGGGCAATGCGCGGGAGACTGCCCATTACCGGGACGAAATCCAGATAGTCACCACTACGCGCGGTCACTTCCAGGCGCGTGCCATCCCACAGGGAAATCTTCGAGGGTTCGGGCACGCGGCGCACGCCGCCCCCTTCATGCTCGATCACCAACACATGGCCGCCTTGGCGAAGGTGCTGAAGCACGGCCTCCCGCCAGAATTCGCGGGTTGGGCGGCGCCTTGGTTCCGTACCCTCCTCGCCTTCACCTTCAGGCGCGGTTTCGGAATCGTCGTTACCCTTGTCACTGGCATCCTCGGCCTCCTCGTTCAGTTCGTCAAGGAACTCTGCCCAGCCGGGTTGGGTGGCAATGGTGGGCAATACCATCAGGGCGTCGGCGGGGAGTTTGGGTCGAACTTCGCGTTCTAACCTGACTTGGTAGCCATCGCGGCGGATCAACTCAGCAAAGGCCGAGGTCCCGGCCGCGCCGAAGTCTTGGACACTCGGAGACGTCGAGTTTGCGCCCCGCCCGGTGATGAGGAAGACCGAGGCCAGCCCCAATACGGCCAGGCCGATGGTGACCAGAACCTTGGTCTTCATGCCGACCTCCGTTGGCGGATGGCCTGCATGACCGATTCGTATTGGCTACGGAACCACGCGACATCTTCCATGCCCTTGGTGCGCTCGCCGTACCAAACCGTATCAAAGCGCGATGTGGCTTCTCGGAAGTTGAGGTCCGCCGGGCGGGTGCGGCTCTTGTCCAGGCGGCGAAGGTGCTCCCAGTTCGTCTCTTCGCGGCGCAAGGGGATGATGCCGTGCTCATCAAACCGCACCAGGCACGCGAGGTACAGACAACGAACCGCCTGGCGGTGTTGGCCTTCACGGGCGAGCTGATCGGCGCGCTTGAGCCACTCGTCCGCCGGGAGAGCGGCTTCTTCGTCGCTCAACAGGCCCTGCCCGATGGCGGCCGCTCGGCGGCGCACCTTGATGAAGCGCAGCGCGAAGATCACCAGTGCAATGGCCGCCAGGATCACGAGGAGTTGAAAGAAAGGAATAACCCCGGCCAGAGCGCTACCCCCCACGGCGGGGGCCCCGAATCGCGGCATAAAGCGGGACAAGAACTCCTGAATACGGCGGAAGACTTCAGCAATCACTTCCCCCGAGCGGTTCAGGCCATCGGCCAGCCAGTTGTCCGTGCGTTCGGCGGGGTTGAGTTCACGCGGGCGGTATGCCGGGGGGACCAGGATCTTCTTCGCCTCGGCCCGGGCATCCTTCACCTTCGTGGCACCCGCCGCGTCACCCCATTTGCCATCTTTCAGAAAGTCGCGCAGGGTGCGTTGGCGGTCACTCAAGGTCAGCCGCATCAGGTCTTGGTCGCCCAGCAGGTTCCGTTCGCGTTGAGTCAAACCTTTCCAGATGGCCTGGAACTGTTGTTCGTTCGGGGCGGCCGCGAGCTTCCGGGCCGCAGGCACCTGGCCCAGCGCACCGGCCAGTAGGCTAACGCAGCAGACGAGTGCGACGAGTGCCCGCACGCAAATCCTCCGCCATCATTCGCACGTCAAGGAGTTCGAATCGAACTCGCCGATCAAAGTAGACCACGGTGCTGACAATGCCCCAGAGCGGCAGAACCAGCATGATGCCCCCCAGATAAGGCAAAGCGCTGACCACCTGGAAAAAGAGCGACACGCCCGGCCCGAGCTGACCTTGTAAACCGGTGGCGGCCGTAAGGGCCAGACTCAAAATCACCTGCAATCCTACGCCCAGCACAATCAGGATGAGCAGGCAGGCAAAGAGAACTCCCACCATCGGCCCCACAACATTGGGTGAAAACGGGCGGTTGGAAATCAAGTATCGGGAGCGGGCCAAGGCGTTCTTGCCCCGGCTGCCTTCGAGGATCATCACTGGCCCCAGGAGCAGGGTTCGGCCTAAGAAAACCAGGAACACCACGACACTCGTGGCGAGAGCGAAGGCGCCTACGGTGGTGAGAAACACGGCGAGGGCATCTTCCTGCGTGGTGCCTTCCCCGACCCGACTGGACCCGAAGAACGCGAGGAGGCTAACCACGGGCGGCAGGATGATGAGGTGGAGGTGCGCGATGTATGACCGAACGAAGGCGGCGAGGTCGGCCGAACCTGTTTCCTCCTCCGGACTGCCCATGATGACCCGCGTGGCCGCCTTAACGCAGTGGTACGTGGCGGTGGCCATGCCCCCCACGGCCATGGGGGTGCAGACTAACACCCCGAGCCCCAACGCAATGAGCACCTCGGCGGTTTGCTGAGTCTCGCTGGCCCCGGCGGTGGATTGAAACAGTCCGGGAAAGATGAACGTGAAGAGGAACACGACCGAGGCAAAAATCAGCAGGCTTGGCCCGAGCATCTTGGGCCAGAGTTCGCCCAGTAGCCGCCGGTAGAGGTCGGTGGTGAGGTCCACGATTTCGCCGTCTTCATAAGGGCGCAACAACGGACGGGGGTCGGCGAGGCGGCGTCGCTCTAATCGATCCCGTGGATCCACGCCCGCCATAGGCGTATCGTACCGCCCGCGCGGAACGTTTTTGACCTCAGAACGTCTAGACCCATGTGAAGATTCTTGCGACCCTGGCGATCGGGCTGGCAGCTGGTGCCGCCCTGGCCCAACCCTCGATCTCCAGCCTAACTCAGCCGGGGCTGAAGGACTTGTCCTTTACCTGGGTGGTGGAATCCGCCAACCAAGCCGAACTGGCCAAGATCAACCGCGACTTTGCCCAGTCCATGCGCATTAAGCGTTCGACCGTCGAGATGAAGGAGCCGTTTATGCTTCGCATGGAATCCACGGTGGAAGACAGCCAGGTCATCTTCATCGTCAATGGCGGCAAGAAGGTCACGCGCATCCCCCGCAGCGGCCTGGTGGCCCGCGATGACGTCAGCCGAGCCCCGGGCAAGCGCCAAACGTGGTTCGATTTCGGAATTCTCACGCCGTCGCTATTCAGCAACTACTTTTCGGCGAAGTTCTTGCGCACCGAGGCCCGCGGCGACCTCAACGGTACGCACGTGTTTGACATCACCTACGTGGCCAGCCTGAACGACAAGACCCGCCACCGCATTTGGGTGGACCCGACCCGCAAGATTGTGCGCAAGCGCGAGTGGTACGGCCAAGACGGCACTCTGCGAGCGGTGTTTAGCTACCAATCGCCGATTCAATCGAACGGCCAGTGGGTCCCCAGTCGCCTGGTGGTGACCAATGCTTCCGGGCGCCAGGCTGGGGTCAGCGTGTTCCAGAACATTCGCGCCAACGGGGGCATTGCCGCCTCCCGATTTGCCACCAACTAAGCGCGTAGCGCGTTGGTAACCGCCATGCTGAGTTGCTCCGCCGCCAAGCGGAGCAGCATGCGGTTGCGCTCGTAATCGAGGCGCGTGGGGCCAACTATGGCCAGAGTGCCGGCCTCGTCCGTCCCCACAAAGAAGACTTCTCGCAGGATGCTGAGCGAGTGAAGGGGCGCGGAGTCGTGTTCCGAGCCAATGGTGACGTGGCCTTGCTTGGTGTCCGCCACCGCTTGGTGCAGGTCCGTCCCTTGTTCCAGGGCTTGCAGCACCATCGCCATGGCGTCGGTATCGCGTTGGAATTCGGGCTGGGCTAGGATGAACTCTTCGCCATCCGAAACCACTTGCAGGCGGGTCAATTCTTCCGCCAATTCGCGTATCGCTTGCCACACGCCGGCCACGACTTGAGAGACCAACGGGTTCGGCACCGTGGGCATCTCGTGGACCAGCAGGGTGCGGAGGTTCTTGCCCGTGATGTGTTCGGCGAGGATTTGATTGGCATCGCCGATGTGTTCGATGGTCGCAGTGGCGGGGATACCGAGGAAGCGGTTTTCGGCCAGTCCGTTCTCCAGCACCATCACCAAAAGGGCGCGCCCGGGGCCGAGACCAGAGATCAGCACCTGGCGCACCCTCACATCGCCATTGCGCACCAAAGCCGCCGTGCAAAGCAGGTGCGTGAGACGGCTGAGGGTCTTGGTAGTGGACTTGAGGAGTTCACGGAGGGGCTCGTCTTCGTCAATGGCGTTGCGAATGGACTGACGATCGGATGAGCGCGGGTCCACGCTCGAAGTGAGATTGTCGACAAAGAAGCGGTAGCCCTGGTCGCTGGGCACGCGTCCGGCACTCTTATGCGGCTGAGAAAGGAACCCAATCTCGGTGATTTCCTTGACTTCGTTGCGGATGGTGGCCGACCGCACGCCCAGGCCGTATTTGGAGGCGATGAGCTCACTGGGGACGGGTTCGGCCCCGACCACATACTCAAGCACGATGGCCCGCAGAATCTGCCGCTGACGATCGGAAAGCTCACTCATACCTGGATGTCGTCAAGTATTCCAAATTGAAGGCTACTTTTGATGGGATTGACTGGCTTTCGGCTGGCTTTTGGGGCGGGGAAGGCGTAGAGTATGAGCATGAGTGCCAGCCCGCGCGACCGAATCATGGGCGTCGAGACGGAGTTCGGGTGCTTCGTGGTGCCCGAGTTCGGGCGGCCCGAAGGCGCGGTGGAGGCCATCAAGAACCATGTGTTCCTTGACGCCCGGATGGGGGTCCTAGACCGCCACGCCCGCGATGAAGTCTTTGAGCCCGCCGAAAGCGGGGGCTTCTTGCGAAACGGGGGGCGCCTTTACATTGATGCGGTGGGCAGCCACCTGGAGTACGCCACGGCCGAATGCCGCACTCTGCGCGATCTCATCGCCCAAGACCGAGCGGGCCAACGGATGATCGTGCAGGCGATGCGCGATATGGGCATTGACGAGGTGGTAGATGTGTATTCGAACTCGGTGGACCACTTTGGGGGGCACACCTTTGGCTGTCACGAGAACTACCTCGTCAAGATGGACGAGGACTTCTTCAGTTCGCAGGCGCCCCAGCTCTATCCGTTTTTGGTGACGCGGCAGATCTTTGCGGGGGTGGGGCGAGTAGGTGGCCACGAACTGGTGGAGGGCGGCCCGCCCGCGTACGAGGAATTGGCCGCAAACCCCATTGATTACATTTGGGTCTCTAACGTCTACCGGGTGCATCCTGACCCGACGGTGACCTACCAGATCAGCCAGCGGGCCGACCACATCCTGCGCACCATGGCGTCGCGGGTGCGATTCAACCGGGCGATGATCAACCCGAAGTGGGAAACGTTCTATGCCAATGAAGGTCGGCACCGCTTGCACGTGCTGTTTGGCGAGGCGAACCAAAGCCGATACGCCTACGCGCTGAAGGTCGGCACCACGCACTTGGTGCTGCGCTTGCTGGAAGAAGGGGTTTTGAAGGGGCGGCCGCGCCTTTTGCATCCCATTCATGCCCTCCAAGACATCAGCCGCGACCCCACCTACAAGTGGATGGTGGACTGTGAACACGGCTCGATGAGCGCGGTGGAGATTCAGCGCGAGCACCTGGAATGGGCGCAACGGTACCAGGGAGAGTCGGAGGAAACGGACTGGGTGTTACGCGAGTGGGAGCGCACCCTTGATGACCTTTCTCTCGACCCGATGCGAACCGCTGACCGCCTGGACTGGACGGCCAAGAAGATGATGCTGGCGCGCTACCTGGAAGATTCGGGCGGTGAGTGGAGCGACGATGCTCTGCATTCCATTGACCTGGAGTATCACAATATCGACCCTGAGAAGAGCTTGTTCCACGCGCTTGGTTTACAGGGGTTTGGCGACGATTTGGACGACTTGGATGCCATGACGATCCCGCCGACCAACACCCGGGCGCACGGCCGCGGGAAGCTGGTGAAGCACCTGCTGGACGGGCCACGACGCCGGGCGGCCATCATTGACTGGAGTGGGGCGGCCGTGGGGCGCGACACCTACCTCGACTTCAGCGACCCCTTTGAGCCCGGTGACGATGTGCTCAGCCAGCTGGAGCCATCCGCACCAGCAGAATAACCACCACGATGGCCATGCCGATGCGCATGAGCCGCAGGCGACCCAGGGCCGCGCGGCGGGAATCTCCCGGGGGCGTGAGGGAGATCATAAATCCGCCCACCAGATACAGCAAGCCGCCGACGATGAGGGGGATGGGGAGTGGGCCGGTGCTGAAGAATGGAAGGAGACTGCACGCGGCCACCAGCACCCCGGCGGTCGCCAGGCTCTGGCCCGTTTGGAGTCTCTTGGCCGGCATCATAGGTAGATTCTACGCGCGGTGACGGAATCTTCATTTGACATTGAGCCTGTAATGGGATTCTTGGCCGACCAGGGCCTGCACCCCGACCCCGCCGAACTGGTGGCGTTCTTAGAGGATTTGTACGAGGTCAACAAAACCACGAACCTGACCCGCATCGCCCCGGAGGATGCGGTGGCTCTGCACGTGCTGGATTCCTTGTTGCCGCAGGACCTGTTCCCGACCGACTGTTGGGTGCTGGATATCGGTTGTGGGCCGGGCTTCCCCGCGTGGCCGCTGGCGTGGGCCCGACCTGACTTGCAGGTGGTGGGGATGGATTCGGTGGGCAAGATGCACCGCTTCTTGAGCCGTCACGAACGCGCCAATCTGGCCGTAGCCCCTTTACGGGCGGAAGAACCCAAGCGCAGGGAAGAGATGGATGTGGTGACCGGGCGGGCCGTTGCCCCGCTAGGGATTCAGCTTGAGCTCTCGGCGGCGTATGTGCGGGTGGGCGGCTACGTCATCCCGTTCCGTACCGCCGCCGAGGAGGAAGATTTCGTTCGAATTCCGGCGGGTCAGCTGGGCCTCAAACTGGTGGACGTGGTCGTCCGCACCCTGCCGGGCCGAGACCTGGAGCGGGCATTCCCGATTTACGAAAAGGTGCGGGCGACGCCTAAGGAGTTCCCGCGTCCTTGGGCGACGATGCGGCAGAAACCTCTGCGCCCTCAAGGAACTTCAGCAAAGACTGAGCCTCCTTCGACACCTGACTCTCCTTCTCAAGAGTCTTGAGGATGGCCTTGGCCTCATCGAGGCGCTTAAGCTGCACGAGCGCCCGCGCCTGCATCAGCTTGTAGGTACCGAGGGGGAATTTCTCATCCGCGCGCTTGGCATCGGCGAGGGCCTGCTCGTAGTCACCGGTGAGGAACGCATTCGCGGCGAGGTCAGACAGGGCACTCGCGACGTCTACATCCGCGCCGGGGGCGTTGGTCTTGGGGAACACCGCCCGGGCCTGCGCGGCCGCCGCCTTGGATTCATCTTGCCGGCCGAGAGCCAAGAGGAAGCGCGCTCGCAAAAGGTACGGCTGGAACCGCTTGGGGTCGTAGGCAATGAGGGCGTCCGTGTCCTTGAGGGCGGTTTCCAGTGCGGTCTGGTCCGCCTTGGTTTGCGGGTTGCCCTGCTCGTAGTTCTGCATAGCGGCGAGCGTGTTGTCCACCACCAACTGGGTCTTGGCGAAGTACTCCGCTTCGTTCTTGATCGTTGGATTCATGCCGCTGCACCCCCCGATGAGGAGAGCGAGGAGCAAGAAGAGACTAGTTCGCCACCACATTCACGAGCTTCCCAGGAATTACGATGACCTTACGGACGGTCTTGCCATCAAGATGCGCCTTCACCTTCTCAGACGCCAGAGCGTGCTGTTCCAGTTCTTCGTTGCCTAATCCCGCGGGCAAGGTGATGGTGTCGCGGAGCTTGCCATTGACCTGCACGGCCACGGTGACTTCATCCTCGGCCGCCAGGGCTTCGATGGCTGCGGGCCACGATTCGTTGAGCGTGAACTCTTCGTAACCGAGGCCAGACCACATCTCGTCGGCGGTGTGCGGGGCGGCGGGGGCCAAGACGCGGATGAAGGCGCTGAGGGCTTCGCTCCAGGCCGCCTGTTCGGCTTCCGTGAGACTGTTCGCGTCCTTCGGCATCAGGTCGCCGTACTTGTTGAGCGCCGTCATCATCGCCGAGATGTAGGTGTTGAAGGCAAAACGCTCGATGTCGTGGCCGCACTTGGCGACCATCTGGTGGGTCGCGCGCCGAATCTGGCGGGAGAGGTCCGTGGCGTCGTGCTGGTCAATCATCAGAGCCCAGTCCGGTTGATAGATAGAGCTCAGCTCGGCGCCCCACTTCATCACGCGGCTGAGGAAGCGCACACTGCCTTGCATGCCTTCGTTACTCCATTGGACGTTCTGTTCGAACGGAGCGACAAAGAGCTCAAACACGCGGAGGGCGTCAGCGCCGTATTCGGCGACGGCTTCGTCCGGGGTGACGATGTTGCCCTTGGATTTGCTCATCCGGACCCACTTCCAAGTCACGTCGGACTCAGGAAGCTTGGCCGCCTCGTCGTAAGAGATGAGAATGCCGTCTTCACCAACTTCGAGGCGTTCGCCTTCGCGGGGTTGGCGGTAAGGAGTGCGCCCCAAAACCTGCCCCTGGTTGATGAGGCGCTGGAACGGCTCATTCACCGGCACCAGTCCCGCATCGTAGAGCACCTTGGTCCAGAACCGGGCGTACAGCAGGTGCATCACGGCGTGTTCGGCGCCGCCGACGTAGCAGTCCACCGGCATCCACTTGGCCACCTTCTCCGGGTCCCACGCTTTGTCTTGGTTAAACGGGTCGCAGAACCGGAGGAAATACCAACTGGAGCAAGCAAAGCCGCCCATGGTGTCGGTTTCGCGCTGGCCCAGCGTGCCGTCCTGGGTGGTGGTGTTGACAAACTCGGGAATGCCCGCCAGCGGCGAGGAACCGTCGTCCCCCGGCTCATAGTGCTCCACGTCGGGGAGGGTGACGGGGAGTTGATCTTCCGGCACGAGTTCCATGCCGCCCTCGGAGTTGTAAACGACCGGGATCGGGCAGCCCCAATAGCGCTGGCGGCTGATGAGCCAGTCGCGCATCTTGAAGTTGACTTTGCGTTCGCCGATGCCTTCGGCTTCCATCCAATCGGCCAGGCGGGCCTTGGCTTCCTCGACCTTGAGCCCGGTGTGCGAGCCCGAGTTGATCAAGTAGCCATCGGTAGCGGCGTAGGGAAGCTCGGGGATGGAATCAATCGCCGGCGCGATGACGGGCACCACCGGCAAGTCGTACTTTTGGGCGAATTCGAAGTCGCGTTCATCGTGGCCCGGCACGGCCATGATCCCGCCGGTGCCGTAGTTCATCAGCACGTAGTCGGCCAGGTAGAGCGGCACATGCTTGCCCGTGGCTGGATTGACGGCGTAGGCGCCCGTAAAGGCACCCGTCTTGGGGCGATCCACGGCCGTGCGGTCGGTTTCGCTGAGCTCGCGCGCTTGCTTTTGGTACTGCGCAATGACCGCGCGGTGGCGAGGGCGGACCCGCTTGGCGATGGTCTTGACGAGGGGATGCTCGGGGGCCAGGACGCAGAACGTGACGCCATAGATGGTGTCGATCCGGGTGGTGAAAGCCCGGAACGACATCGGCTTCGCCCGCACGGTGAGTTCATCGGGCTCTTCCGTGGCGTCGATGAAGTCCTCGAAGGCATCTTCGATGGTGTCGAAGTGGTCCCCGGCGGCCTCCAGGTGCATCAGGGCTGCACGCACCGTGGCCGCCTCGCCCTTGAACTGGGCGACCTCGTCAATCAGCTCTTCCAGCAGATCTTCAATGGCATCGGCGCGGCGCTGCGGCCCCTCGGCAATCGTGCGAAGGGTGGCCAGGTCATCCGAGGAAAAGGCGGCAGGTTCAAAAATCGGGCTGGCGGCCAGCACGAGCAGGGTTTGGCACCGGGCCAAGGCTTCGGTGGCGTTAAGGGTTTCCAGACACGTCTTGGCGGAGCGGATGGATTCCAGAGCTTGATCTTGGGCGCGTTCGAGGTCCGGGAACGAGGCGCGCAGGTCCTCGACGGCATGGGCTGGGTTGGCGAGGTCTTCGCCCTGAATCACGACGTCCAGCGAGAACTCCACGCCCTCGCTTCGCCCGATCCAGTTACGTTGCATCTGCTTGATGCCTTCGGGCCAGTCAATGGTATCGAGGTCATCCAGCAGGCGCTGGGCGTACTTGGTGATACAGAAAAACCACTGCGGGATCTCCTTCTTCTCCACCAGGGCGCCGCTGCGCTCGGCCCGGCCGCCAATGATTTCCTCGTCGGCCAGCACGGTCTTTTCGACCGGATCCCAGTTGACAGTGGCCATGCGGCGTTCGGCCAGCCCGCGATCAAACAGGAGTTTAAAGATCCACTGTGTCCAGCGGTAGTAGTCGGGGTCGCTGGACTTGAACGTGCGCGACCAGTCGTAGCCGATACCCACCAAATCCATCTGGCGGCGGTAGTTGGCGGCGTAGTCGTCAATCATCCCGGCGGGATGGCGCTTCCGCTTGATGGCTTCGTTCTCGGCGGGCAGGCCAAAGGCATCGAAGCCCATGGGGTGCAGCACGTTGTAGCCCTGCATGCGCTTCATGCGGGCAATGGCATCGGTGGGGATGTAGTTGCGGCAGTGCCCAACACTTAGGCCCGCACCGCTCGGGTAGGGAAAGAAGTCGAGCGCGTAGAACTTGGGTCGCCCTTCGATCTCCTGGGTCAGGAAGAGATCAGCGTCTTGCCAACGGGCGCGCCACTTCGACTCAAACTCATCGGGAAGGTACCGATCCAACATCCTAGATGGCGTTGTACCTTCCCGGTTCGAGGGTGATTAGGGAGCCTGCTGGTTCCCGTTGCCCATGCGTTGCGTCATGTTGGCCATGCGCTGCTTGGTCTCGTTGTAGGCCCGCGTGTATTCAGCCTGCATTTCGCGCGGGAGCTGGCTGAAGTTCGAGACCGTGGACCCCTCAAAGTTTGAGTCGCGGAGCTGCCGAGTCATTGTCACGCCGCGGGCCAGCTGGAACGTGAACGTGTAAGTGACTTGGCTACCGACACGGAATTGGGTGAGTTCCGGCCCGTTCATGTTGATGCGGCCTTGGGTGGCACTTTGCATGGCCTCCTGGGCGGCCTTGGTGGACCCCAATTGCCCGGGTGTGGTGACGCGGCCGCCGCCCCCCGTGCCCGTCATGGCCTTGAGGACTTGATTGCCGCGGGCGGTGATTTGGAGGAGGGTTTCACCCGGGATGCCGCGCGGAAGAACCTCGGTGCGCTCATCCATCATCGAGCCACCAAAGATCATCGGCAGGCTTCCACCGGCGCGTCCGAGGGTCGCCGAAATCGTGACCATGGTTTGGCTCTGTTGGTTGTTGTCTTCCCGTTGCACCGTCGGACCCGGATCGTCATTGAAAACATCCCAGAACATTCGATCATTGATCTGGCCACCCATGCGGGTGGGATAGACCGTGACCGGGGCCGCCGCATTACCAGTCGTCGGAGCCGGTCGCTGGTTGGCGGGTAGTTGATCCCAAATCTGCAGGGCGGTGCGGTCGGCACCGTAGACCGTGCGAATTTGGTTCCCCACGAGAGCATCCAGACGCGAGGCGACCGAGATATCCAATCCCGACTGGAATTGCGGCTCGGCACTCGTGGTGGAATATCGCGCAATCTGATCGAGGCGAAGCGCGCCCTGACCGTAGCCCGCTTGAAGGGCGTTCGCGAGGGCCTTGCGGTCCACGCGGCCGCCGGCGGCTTTGGCGAGATCCATGGGCCGAATCACTTGGGTGGCCCTGACCTTCAAAGATTCATAGCCCTCGCCTTCGAACCAGGTGGCGTACTCCTTATCCGTGAGGATTCCCCGACCGAAGCGAATCGCTGCACTCTCAAACAGGCTGTCCGAGAGCCAGATCACGTAGTCGTTATCGGGCGTTGCGGCGCGCATGAGGGGCGCCACAAACCAGCCCAGCGGTTCATTCGCATCGGGCGTAGTCAGGAGTTCTACCCACGTTTTGGAAACGGGTTCGGAATCCTGTTCGCCCCCATCAAAACTGAAAACATCATTTCCTCCTCCGTCGCCACCCGCCGCAATCGCGAAGCCGACCTGAGTGACGATTTGACCAAGGCCGCCGCCATTGCGACCGCCGAAGAACGCCAGGTTCTCCTTAAGCTCGGGCGAGAAGTCAATGGGCTTGCCTTCGGGGGCCGGGGCTTCCGGTGGTGTGGTCATTCCGCTCAGGCCGAAGGACATAATTGTCTGCTGATCGCCTGTGAACTGCGAAGTGGAAAAGAATCCCGTAGCCAAACTCGTGCCTCGGGGATCGGTGAGGGCCATTTCGATATTGAGACTGCCTCCATCAGGGGAACGGCGAACGATCAAGAACACTCTACTGGCACCATCCTGCTTGAGGATGTCCTCGTTGGAACGACGCTCGCCACCTCCGCCGGCACGGATGCGGCCCATCATCTGTCCCATCTGGGGAGCATTGGCCATGTCCTCCAAATAAGTCCGAACCAAGCTAGGAAGATTCACAGCCAGCGGCTTTTGCATCGGTGTATTCCGATTGGCGAACACAAGCCGCTCACCCGGGGCCATCTTGGCCAAGGTGGCGCGCGGAAGGCTAATAAGAAGGCGCATGGCCGTTCGGTTGCCCGGCACCCCATCGCGGAACATACGGGCGGCGTTCTGCATCTGCTCGGGCGTCATGTTCGGCCCCATGGCGCCGTCCATCTTCGGCACGCCTTCACCCACGATCTTCTCCATCTCCTTCAGAGCCTTTTGGAGTTCCTCTTCGAAACGGTCGGCGCGGGCTCGCTCATCTCGCCGCATTTCCACGCTATCTCGGCCGAGGTAGGCAATGCCGTTGCGCTGGGTCCACTTGCCCTTGGTGGCCGAAGCTAAGGCTTCCAGCGCATCATCCAGGGTCACATCGGACCATTCGACGCTCACCACGTCATCTTTCACGTCGCCGCTGGCTTCGAACTTGAATCCAGTATCGGCGCTGAGTTGCGCGAGAACCGCTTCCATCGAGCCCGCTTTCACGGAGAGATCAATGAGCGAATCCTGCGGAGTTGCAGGGGTCGCGATAAGAGCCAGCGCCAAGCCAATGAGGTTCATAAGTAGTACCCTTATACGTTGTACGATTTGTTAAGTCAAATGTGTTCCTAAGCCAGTCCCGAGAGGTCCGGTTGGCGGAGATACCAGTCAGATTTTCGTTGGATGAGGTCGGCAATGGCCAGTAACTTGGCATCTTCGTACAGTCGCCCAATGATGCTGAAGCCCTGCGGTCGGCCTTGCTCATCCGGCCCCAGCGGGATGTAGATCTGCGGGTGCCCGGTGAGGTTGGTGGTGATAAGGAGCTCCCCGGCCCGGTCGGGGGCAATGATCACGTCGAAATCTCCAAACTCCGATTCGAACGCCTGCTGGAGCAAGGTGCGCTTCCGCATCGCTTGGAGATAGTCCACGCCGGTGAAGAACATGGCGGAGCGGAAAATGGGCGGCCACAGGCTGCCTTTCATTTCATCCACCCGGCCACTGGTGGTGAGATCATCAAAGGCGGCGGCGGCTTCGATCACCAGGACGTCATCAATCCCGGCTTGCGGGCCAGTGAAGATGGCTTCCTGCGGGTCGCCTTCGAGTTCCCGCACCCAGCCCAGTACGGTTTCCATCACGCTGGCCGTTTCGGTGCCTTCGAGAGGTGAGGTCGCCACTTGGGCAATCTTGAGGTTCTTGAGATTTCGCAGGGGGCGGTAGCGGAACGGACGCTCTACCGTGGCCGGGTCCTTGGGGTCGAGGCCGACAATGGCGCTCATGGCCAGTGCAGCATCTTCGGCGGTGCGGCAGATGGGGCCACATTTGTCCATCGTCCAGCTGAGCGTCATGGCCCCGGCGCGGCTGACAAACCCGAACGTCGGGCGGAAGCCCGTGACCCGGCAACGCTGGGAAGGCGAGACAATGCTGCCCAGCGTTTCCGTGCCCATGGCAAAGGGAACCAGGCCCGCCGCCACGGCCGCCGCACTGCCGGCACTGGAGCCGCTGGAGCCCTGCTCGGGGTTCCACGGATTGCGGGTAAGCCCCCCGAACCAAAGATCACCGTAGGCGAGCGCGCCCACACTGGTCTTGGCGACGGGAACGGCCCCGGCGGCCTCGAGCTTCTTCACCACCTCGGCGTCGGAGTCAATGTATTGGTTTTGGTAAGGGGCGGCGCCCCACGTAGTCGGGGCTCCTTGCGCCGAATAGAGATCTTTGAGGGCGACCGGGATACCGTGCAGGTGGCTGCGCAAGCGGCCGCGCTTGGTTTCTTCGTCCAGAGTATCGGCCAGGGCCAGGGCACGAGCTTCGAGCAGGCTGATGACGCAGTTCAGCTTGGGGCCGATGGTGCGGAGACGTTCTAAAGAGATTTCCGTAAGCAGGCGGGAAGTGACCTGACGCGTACGGATGAGGTGACCCAGATCGGCCACCGTGAGGAACATGAGGTCCGATTCGCGTTCGGGCCGGCGGATGCGGCCACGAGGGGCAACCTCGACAAACGTGTCGGAAGCCGCCTCGCCCTGGCGACCCCACACCCGGAAGGGAATCATGGGCGCTACATGGTTGGGGATGGGCTGCGCCCGCAGTTCCTTCATCGTGTCCGCCTGGCTGAGGATGTTGCGGAGGAGGGCCTTGCGCTGATCTTCGGTGAGGGTGATGCCCGCGAGTCGCTCCGCGCGCGCCAGGTCTTCCTCGGTCCACTCTTCGGCGGTTTGGGGGAATGCGGCGGGTTTAGCGGCCACCACGGCTCCAAGTACGGCCACGGTGCGGAAGAAGTCACTCCGAGAAATGCGGGGGTCGATGCCCATACGGGCGGGTTTACCTTGCGCGGGTACGCTCATGGCTATGTTTCTGGCCCTGGTGTTGATGGGTGAGAATTGGAAGGCACCGGATGTGCCCACCGATGGCCGCAAGCCGGCGATCTGGACCCGGGAAGAGTGGGGAGCCAAGCCCCCCGTGCTGCCGATGGAGCCGCACACCATCACGCGAATTACGATCCACCACACGGGCGTGAAGCAGACTCCTCAGCGCGACTTTGGCGACAAACTTCGGGGCCTGCAGGCGTGGTCACAAAGGGAAGATCAACTGGCGGACGGCCGCACCAAACCGCAGTGGACGGACATCCCGTACCACTACTACATTGACTGGAGCGGGCGGATTGCCGAGGCGCGCCCGGTGGAACTGCCCGGCGACACCAACACGTCTTACGACGTGCGGGGACACCTGCTGATCGTGGTGGAGGGGTTGTTCCCCGAGGACTCGCTGCATGAACCCCAGAGGCAGTCTTTGTATCAACTGACTTCGTATTTGGCGCGCGAACACAAGGTGTTTCCGCATGCCATCAAGGGGCACGTGGACTTCGCGCCGGGTGAAACCGATTGCCCGGGGGCAAGCCTTATCCACGAGATTCCGCACCTGCGGCTGTGGCTGGCGCAGCAGGAGCCTTGGTGGTAAGCCTGTTTCTGGCATTGGCGTCGGGTCCGGTCGTTGCTCCGCCGGATGTAGCGGTTTTAGGCGAAATCCAGCGTGCGGCGCGGGCAGAGCAATGGGTGTCCTTACCGATTGGTGAACGAACGGTTCGGGTGGCAGAGTTCTTTTTGGGCACTCCCTATGTGGGAGGCACGCTAGACAAGGATCCCGAAACGGAAGTCTGCACGGTGGTGCTGGATGGCCTGGACTGTGTGACCCTAGCCGAGGTCAGTTTCAATATTGCGCGCTGGCTGAAAGGAAGCCCGCAGACCCCGGAACAACTGGTGAAACTGGTGGAGGAAACCAGATACCGGAACGGGCGCAACACGGGCTACGCCAGCCGCCTCCACTACACCACCGAATGGTTCTACGACATGGGGCAGCGGCAGCTGGGGACGAACCTGGCGGGTGAACTACCTGGCGCGGTGACGGAGTTTAAGCGCATCAACTTCATGACCCAGAATGCGGACAAGTACCCGGCCATTGCGGCGGGTGGGGCTTCGATGATCTCGGCGCTGAAGCAGCATGAGAACCGGCTGAGCGGGCTCCGGTTGCCGTATGTGCCGTTGTCGGCCCTGGGGGGCGCGGAAACGCGCCTGCGCACCGGCGACCTGATTGGCATTACCACCGACCGAGAGGGGCTGGACACCAGCCACGTTGGCCTCTTCGTGCGGGATAAGGAAGGGAAGACGTACTTCCTGCATGCCTCCTCTACCCAGAAGATGGTGGTGAAGCAGCAGGGTTTTCTCGAGGCGATCAAGCGGCAACCGCGAGTGACGGGGGTTGTGGTGTTCCGGCCGCGTGAAGTGGGCGGATTCTAGGCCGCGGCCAATTGCTTGTCTTCGTAAATCTCAGAGAGTGCGGCCAAACATGCCCCATCAAAGGCCGTGCCTTCGTCTTTTCGCACGATGGCAAGGGCCTCGCTCACTGGCATGGCGTCTCGGTAAGGGCGCCGGGCGGTGCGGGCATCGAACACATCGGCCGCCGTGAGAATCCGGGCGTCCAGCGGAAGTTGCTCCGCACCCAGGCCCCGACAGTAGCCCTTGCCATCTAGTCGCTCGTGGTGCGAACTCGCCAGTTCCGCGGTGGCCGCAAAGGTCGGGATCGGGCGCAAAATGGAGTCCGAGTACTTCGGATGCTCGCGCACCCGGGCAAACTCGGCTTCGTCCAAGCGGCCCGGCTTTTCGAGAATCGTGGTGGGCACCCCCAGCTTGCCGATGTCGTGCAGCAGGCCGGCGCGACGCATCGTCTGGATTTGTCCTTCATCGAATCCGAACTGCAGCGATAACGCCACGGCATATTGCGTCACCCGGGTGCTGTGTTCGGCGGTAAAGCTCGACTTGGCATCGATGATCATAGCGAAGGCCTCGCAAATGGAGTCAATGTCGGCATCTAGAGCCGCACTCTCATCAAGCACCCCCGCGTAGTAGAGGTTTTTCAGCGTGGCGTCATCCCGACCCAACTGCTGACCCAGAACGCAGAGCGATGCGATCGGAGCGCTCAGCGTGGCCTTCCGGTTGGCCTTCCACCAAGTCCAGCGCGTGGCTTAGGGCGCCGAGGATCTCGGCTTTGGTGGGCGAGCGGTCCATACGAAGCTATTGTTGGCGACTATCGCCAAGAAACTAAGCCAATCTAGAACGGCTTGTCGACGGGCGGCACGGGCCGCTCGATGCGAACCGGTTGGGCGCGCTTGGCCTGGCTGGCGGCATCGAAGATCGATCCCATGTGGGCAGCCACCGCCACGAAACAGGGAAGAAGAACCCCCGGATTGAACTCTTCGCGACTGGCGCCAAACAGGCTCATCAGGCCATTAAAGCCCCCCGGCATGAGGTTGATCATGATGATCGCAAGCGCCCAGGTCACCATCAGGAGAACACCCTTGCGGGTCTGTCCCATCACGATTTGGCCAAGCCCCGGAAGCAGGACGCTGAGCATGGTGGCCGCCTTGGGGCTGGCCGCACCGGTGCCGCCATCAATGGAGTGCAAGAGCAGGGCTTCGTCCATGCCTTTCTCCTTCAAAACGGCCTCGCCATACTTGCTTTCGGCCTCGCGGTTGGTGGGGTCTACGCGCATGGCTAGTTCGTAGCAAGCGCGAGCTTTATCCCAGCGGCTGCGTGCGGCATAGCTATCGCCCACGGCAATCTGGGTGGCGGCGTGGCCAGGGGCGATTTTGGCGGCTTCTTCCAGGCTACGCGAGGCTTCGGTGTTTTGCCCGCGCTGGCGCAAGAGATGCGCTTGGCGAATCAAGAACTCGGCGCGTTCAATCTCGGCCGGGGTCGCCGGAGTGATTTCGACAACCTCGGCCTCCGGAGCCGATTCTTCATGCGGCTCCGGGTTCTCGGCCAGGGGGACGTCCGGGTTGGCTTCGGGCGTCGCGTCCGGCGTGGCGTCGGTGTCGTGCTCGTTCACGCGTCAGGAATCAGGTCAGGGTTTTCGCCAATGTCCTTCCAGAGGGCTTCGAGGTCGTAGAATTGGCGCTTTTCTTCGCGGAAGCAGTGGAACACCACGTCGCCGTAGTCCACTACCACCCAGCCATCCATTTTGGGGCCCATGTTGCGTTGCACCGGGGCAATGCCTTGGTCGTGCTTCATACGTTCGAACACGCGGTCCGCGATGGCACTCACGTGGGTGTCGCTGGTGCCCGTGCAGATCACGAGGCGCGAGGTGACCGAGGTCTTGCGGCTGACATCAATGACTTCGATGTCAATCGCCTTCATGTCGTCGGCGTATTCCTGGACCAAGGCGGCCTTGGCGTCGGTGTCAATGGGTTTCGGGGTGATAAAGTTTGCTCCTTTCAATATAATCCGCGACGGCAGAGGGAACCCAGTGGTCAATTCTCTCGCCGCGCGCGAGGGCTTCTCGAATTTTAGACGATGAAACTGGTACTAACGGGGCCGAAATGGTCACCACCCGGTCGGCAATCATCGTGGAGAGCTGCCCCAAGATGTCGGAGACCAGCAGGGCATCCCGGTTGAACGCCGCAAAGCGGCATAGCCCGGCGAGTTTGTCGATCTGATACCACTCGGGCAGGGTGCGCAGCGTATCTGCGCCCACAATGAAGGTGTAATCGCCCGGGCGGGCCCGTTTGAGCTCGCGAATCGTGTCGTAAGCGTAGGTTCGGCCGCTTTGCGTGAGCTCGATATCCGAGACGGAAAGCTGCGGCTCGCCCTCGATGGCGGCTTGGCACATCTCCCATCGCTGGGGGCCACTCGCGACCGGACGGATCAACTTTAGTGGATTCCACCCGGCGGGCACCAGCACGACCTCATCCAATTTAAGTTCACGCAAAGCGATCTGCGCGATGTGCAGGTGTCCGTTATGCGGCGGATCGAAGGTGCCGCCCAGAATGCCGTATTTCATAAATCCTATGACCCCCAATCCCGGAAGGCGAACGCCCATCCCGCAATCACCACGGTGTCGCCGTCGGTGGCGCCGGCTTCGCGCAGCGCATCAATTACCCCAATTCGTTCCAGCTTGCGATGGAGGTAGCGCAGGGCCTCCTTGTTGGTGAGGTTGGTCATGTGCACCAGGCGCTCGATGCGTGCGCCCTCCACAAAGAACTCACCGTCGTCTTCGCGGACTTCCCACTTGTCATCCATCTTTCGGGATTGCGCGGGTTTGAGCACCGGGACGGCGGGCGCCACAACGTTCTCGTCAATGAGGGCCGCCGCGCGGAAGAGAAGGGGTTCCAGACCCTGGTTGGTCGCCCCGGAGACAGGGAAGACCTCGTAGCCAGCCTCAACGAAGGGTTCCTTCACCAAATCCACGAACTCGGGATCGGGGGCGAGGTCCACCTTGTTGAGGGCGATGAGGCGCGGGCGAGAGGCGAGTTCTTCGCTGTAGTTCGCCAACTCTTGCTCAACGATGCGGAAGTTGTCCCAAGGTTCGGAGCCATCGATGGGGAAGGCATCCACCACGTGGATGAGAACTCGAGTGCGCTCGACGTGCTTGAGGAACTGGTGGCCCAAGCCCAGGCCTTCACTAGCGCCCTCAATCAGCCCCGGCATGTCGGCCATGGTGAAAGATTCGTGCCCGACTCGCACCACGCCGAGGTTGGGGATGATGGTGGTGAAGGGGTAGTCGCCGATCTTCGGGCGAGCCGCCGAACATGCGCCGATGAGCGTAGACTTGCCCGCATTGGGCAAGCCGATGAGGCCCACGTCGGCGAGGAGTTTGAGTTCGAGGCGAACGCGGAACGATTCGCCCGGCGCACCGTTCTCGGCAAAGGCGGGTGCCTGTCGCACGCTATTCGTAAAGTGCTTGTTGCCACGCCCGCCGCGCCCGCCGCGCGCCACCACGTAGGTCATGCCATCGGCGGAGAGGTCAACCAGGAGTTCGTTGTCCTCGTCGTCGTAGACCATGGTCCCGACGGGCACGACGATCGTGACATCCTCGGCATCGCGCCCGGCCATTTGGTTGCGGGCATTGCTGCCATGCGGGGCCTCGATGTGTTGGCGCAACCGCACGTCAAAGAGGGTGCGGCACCCGCGTTGGGCCAGCAGAATCACGTCGCCACCTTTGCCGCCATCGGCCCCGTTCGGGCCGCCGCGCGGCACGTGCTTTTCGCGGTGCATGCTGGCGCTGCCGTTGCCTCCGTTCCCGCTGGTTACGGTAATGACGGCTTCATCAAGAAACAATAGCGTCCTCCTCGTTTAGCATGCCGGGGATGAGTTCGACGGTGATGGTGCGGTTGTCCAAGTCAATTTTTTTAACGAAGGTCTTGGACATGGGGATCAGAATCTCGCCGACCTTAAGCAGATCTTGGGCGGGGCTGGCCACCACATCATCCAGAGCCCCAAGGGACTGGCCATCGGCTGTGATCACTTCGCAACCAATGAGGTCCACCACCCGGAATTCATCTTTCGCGAGCTTGGGTTTGTCGGCAGCGGGGACGTTGAGCATTTGACCGCGCAAGACCTCGGCGGCCTCTACGGTCTCCACGCCATCAATATGGATGCGTACCTGCTGGCCGTGCCAGTGCACCTTGTGGATACGATGCTCCTTGCCACCCAAGAATAGGCGTGCCCCGACCTCAAATCGGGTCGCAAAATTGGTGAGGGGTTCAACTTTAAGGCCCCCTTGGAGGCCAAAGACACCGACGATACGCCCAATCGGTGTCCATTCAGCTTCCTGGGGGCCAGGCATTCAACTTAGGAGGGGATTAGTCCCGCGCCGCAACCTTGACGACGGTGCGCGAGCCACCCTTCGCACCGACCGCCGAAACGACGTTGCGAATGCACTGCACCACACGGCCATCCTTGCCAATCACGCGCCCGACATCGCCGGGAGCCACATTGACGGTGTAGACCATGGTGCCGCGATCGTGCTTATCAGAGACGCTCACTGCGTCTTCGTCTTGAGCCGCGAGGCGGAAAAGGGTTTCTACGAGCGGGTTCAGGCTCATGCTTCGGATCCTTCGGCAGCGACTTCGGCCGGAGCTTCAACCGGGGCTTCTTCCGTCTTGGCCGGCTTTTCATCCATCGCCGAACCTTGGCTCATGGCAGCCGTGCGCTTGTCCAGGAATTTGTAGTTGGCTTTGGCCTTCGGTCGCTTGGCAAAGAATTGCTCCAGCACACCCTCTCGCTTCAGCAGGTAAGCCACGGTTTCGGTCGGCTGGGCGCCTTCCATCAGCCAGTGCAACGCACGTTCGCCGTTCAGGGTGACGGTCGACGGGCGGGTGAGGGAATTGTAGGTGCCGAGAATCTCGATGTGCGCGCCCGATCGCGGGGAAGCGCTCTTCGTGACGATAATGCGATAGAAGGGACGGTGCTTGTTGCCCATGCGGCGAAGACGAATTCGTACCACGTTTGTTGTTGTAACTCCTAGTTGTTGCCTTTAACGGCGCTTTACACGACGCATCCGCTTTTCCATCTTGCTGAACTGCTTCATTTGTCTTCGCATTTCAAACAGCTGGTCGACGAGTCGGTTGACCTCCTGCGGAGTTCGGCCCGAGCCGTTGGCGATGCGTCGCCGTCGTGAGCCATTCAGTATATCCGGGTTCGAACGCTCCTCCGGGGTCATGCTGAGGATGATGGCCTCAATATGGTCCATCTTCCGTTCGTCAAAGCCATCTAAAGCCTCCTCGGGAAGCATGGTGGCGGCCCCGGGCAGCATCTTAATCACGTTCTTAAGCGGGCCCAAGCGGCGCACCATGCGGATCTGCTGCAAGAAGTCGGCAAAGTCCATCTTGCCGGTGGTGATCTTGCCCTGCAGGTCCTGCGAATCCTCCGGTGAGAACGCGGCCTCGGCCTTTTCGATCAGCGCGAGCACGTCACCCATGCCCAGGATGCGCTCGGCCATCCGGGTGGGGTGGAACATGTCTAGCGCTTCCACCTGCTCGCCGACCCCAATGAAGCGGACGGGAATGCCGCTGGCTTCGCGGACGGAAAGAATGGCCCCGCCGCGCGCGTCGCCATCGAGCTTGGTGAAGATGACCCCGGTGAGGTCCACCCGCCTGCCGAAGGCTTCGGCCACGTTGACGGCCTCTTGACCGGTGGCGGCATCGAGAACCAGAAGCCGCTCATGCGAGCCCACTGCCTTTTCGATGGCAGCAAGCTCATTCATCAGGTCTTCGTCGATGCTCAGGCGGCCGGCGGTGTCCACGATGAGGACATCGAGGAAAAGGTGCTTGCAGCGCTCCAGGGCTTGTCGGGCGACCTCGGGGGGCGTGGTGCCGGTGGCCGTGAACACCGGCACGTCAATCTGTTCGCCTAAAACTTGAAGCTGCTGGATGGCGGCCGGGCGTTGCAGGTCACAGGCGGCCAGCATCGCCTTCTTGCCCTGGGAGCGGAACCAAAGGGCCAGCTTGGCGGAGGTGGTGGTTTTCCCAGAACCTTGGAGTCCCGCCAAAAGGATGACTGTGGGTGGGTTGGGCGCCCAGTTAACCGGGGTGTCGCCGCCGCCCAGCAGGGCCACCAGTTCATCACGGACAATGCGGATGAGGGTCTGGTCGGCGTTGAGGTTGGCAAAGATTTCTTCGCCCACCGCCTTGTCGCGCACCCGGGCCACGAACTGCTTGGCGACAAGGAAGTTGACGTCGGCTTCGAGAAGCGCCGTGCGCACCTCCCGGAGCGCATCATTGACGTCGTCTTCGGTAAGGCGACCACGGCCGCGCCAACCGGCGACCAGGCCTCCCAATCGACGCGTCAAGGTGTCCAACATGTGCCCCAGAGTTTAGCGAATCTGAACTTTGCGCAGGCGGGAAGGAACCTTTGGCCGGGGGACGCGCGTCGAATGGCGTAGAAAGACATGACGCCTAGCCTGAAAAAGCTGGGAGCATTTGCCGAGATTTAGAGATGAGGAACACCATGGAACACGTCAACGAAGAAACGATTCCCGAAAAGGCCACCGGCGGCACCCAATGGGTGTGGGCGGGGCTTGGCCTGGCGGCGCTGGCCGCGGCCACCTGGTGGCTGATGGCGAAGCGCCACGAGAACGAAGACGTGGACAAGCTCTTTGACTCGGCGGAGAACCTGCTCGATCGCTTGACCGCGTAACGCACCAATTTGTATGCCCGATGGGCAGTCGGGTTAGGCTAGACTTCCAGATAGCCCCACGTTGGGCGAGGTGCCCATGCCGTTTGGTATCTGGAAGTTGAGTTTTGCTGCCGTTTTGATCGTTGTTGGCCTAAGCGGCTGCGGCAACGGTTCGGAGATGGCGTTCTGGGAGGCGTGCACCAAAAACGTCAAGCGTGGCATGACCCTGTCTGAAGTGGAACGGATCTGTGGCAAGGCGCAGTATCTGGGCAAGACCGGTCCGTTTCAGGGCTACAAGTACACGCACCCCAATACGAAACAGGATTGGCTCCTCTTTTTCGAGAACGACATCCTCAAGGAAGCCCAAGTTCCGAGCGGCAATCGCTAACTCATCACCCCCAGGAAGGCGGCATGAGTTGAGCCTCCGTTATTTCTGATAATCTATATTATGACATTGACAAATGAAGGCGGGTATTCTCTCTCGACGCGATGGATCGTGCGTTCTATCGATGCTTGACTTGCGGTGACGAAGTCCAAGAGGGCCAAGCCTGTCGCTGCGGTCACGTGGCCACCGGTTTGAATGCTCCGAACTTCAATTACATCGGCCGCAGACCGACTTCAAGTGACGATCAAGACCTCGTGCCGGGCCTTCCACAAGGATTGCAGAGCATCAAATTGCTTGGCCTGATCATCATGGTCATCGTCTTCCTCGTCGTGATGGCCTTCGAAGGGGTCGCTTGGAGCGCCCCCGATACCACCCCAACCCGTTCTGAAGCCCCTTAGGGGCCAGGGGCCGGGATCGTGACGGTGATTTCGATTTCCCCGGCGGTGCTGGGGTTGATCTCGCTGCCACTGCTACGGAGTTCGGCGCGAATGATCGTCGTCCCAGCTTCAGCGGCCGGGCTCGCGGTCACCGGGATCGTCAAATTGTTGACCTCGCCCGGATTTGGGATGTTGATCGGCGCGATGGGCTGAATCTTGGCGTCGTCCACAAAAAACACGATGCGGTCCGCCAATCGCGGCACAAAGTTGCCGTCGTTGTTCAGGTCCGGGTCGTGCGCGACCTGCAGATCGAAGGTTTGGCCCGGATTGGCACTCGGCACGCCCGCGACGCTCAGGGTCACGTTCTGGTCGCTTACGGGATCGACAAATGCGCCATCACCACCACAAGCAATGATCAGGAAGGGCTCCGGCGGCGGCAAACCATGTCAGTGGGCCGGGACGGCGGCGAGTTGCATTCATGGCGAGACGTTACCTCGCGCGGCCGGGCCGAGCCAAGCCATGTAAAATGCGGGTCATGACGCCGGATGAAGCTCTCCTCGAGGTCACACGCCAGCTGGAGCAAGGCCTGACCGGCGCTTTGGGTATCACCTGCACCCGCTGCGACGAAACGGGCGTGGTGATGCACATGCCGGTGGACGCCCGGACCACGCAGCCCTTTGGGCTGATGCACGGGGGCGCCTTTGCAGCTCTGGCCGAGACGGTGGCCTCGGTGGGCGGGCTATGGCACGTGGATTTCCCCCGGCAGGTGGTGGTCGGCCAGCAAATCTCGATGAACCTCTTGCGTTCGGCCCGTGTGGGGCTCATTCGTGCCGAGGCCAAACTCATCCACAAGGGCTCGCGCACGCAGGTCTGGGATGTGGAAATGGTGCGCGAAGTGGACGAAGTGACGGCCGCCGTGGCCCGCATCACCTTAGCCGTGGTGGATCAGAGCTGAACGGCTTGCCCGGCGAGCCAGGTGCCCTGGCATTCATAGATGCCAAGGCTGGCGAGGAGGTCTTGCGGGTGGTCAAAATCCCACAACGCGAGGTCGGCCCGGAGCCCGGGTCGTAGTTCCCCACGGTCAATCATCCCCAGGGCGCGGGCGGCGTTCTTGGTCACGCCTTGCCACGCTTCTTCTACGGTGAGCCCGAACATGGTGGCGGCCATGTGCATCATCAATGGGAGGTTCGTGACGGGGCTGGTGCCGGGGTTGCAGTCGGTGGCGACGGCCATCGGTACGCGGTACTCGCGGAACCAGTGGACGGGCGGGGCTTGCGGTTCTTGCAGGCAGTAGTACGCCCCGGGGAGGAGCGTGGCCACGGTGCCGGCCTTCCCCATGGCCTGCGCAGAGGCCTCGGAGCAGTACTCCAGGTGGTCGGCCGAAAGAGCGCCAAGGGCAGCCGCGAGTTCCCCGCCACCCCCGTCGGTCAGTTGGTCGGCGTGCAGGTGAAGCTTGAGACCGAGGTCTTTGGCCGCTTGCAAGTAGCGCCGGGTTTGGCCGGCATTGCAGGCAACCCTTTCACAAAAAGCATCGGCGGCATCGGCCAGGTGGTCGCGTACGATGCCGGGCATCACTTCGGTGATCACCCAGTCGAGATAGGCTTCGGGCTGGTCTTGGAATTCCGGCGGAAAGCCGTGCGCTCCCAGGTACGTGGTGGTGACGCTGGCCACGCCTTCGTCGCCAAGCTCGCGCGCAACTTGGAGGCACCGGCGTTCGGTAGCTTCATCCAGGCCGTAACCGGACTTGATTTCAATGGTCGTCACCCCTCCCCGGGCGAGTTGCTTGAGCCTCTTTCTGGCATCAGATTTGAGGTCATCGGAGGTGGCGGCGCGGGTCTCGCGGACGGTGCGGCGTATGCCCCCGCCCTGGGCGGCAATCTCGGCGTAGGGCACGCCCGCGCGGCGGCGGATGTGCTCATCGCTGCGGTTCCCGGCGTACACCAAGTGGGTGTGGGCGTCGATCAGGCCGGGGGTGAGCCAGCTTCCCTTCAGGTCAATTTCCTGGTGGCCGGGGTTGAGTTGCGGCAATGCGTTTTCCGGGCCTGCGTACTCAATTTTGCCGTTCGTGACGACCAGGGCACCCTGCTCGATCACGCCCAGGCCTTCCCCGCTCATGGTCGCGAGGTTGCCATTGCGGAATACCAGCTGACTCATGCGAAGGGGTGCTCCGACACCACCGTCCAGATGAGGCGCGCGGCCACGCGAGCCGTGCGTTCATCAATATCGAGGGAAGGATTGAGTTCGGCGACGTCAAACAGACGGCACTTGCCAGACTTCGCCACCGTGCGTACAAAGTCATCCACCACGGCCACGTTCAGGCCACGCCCGGCGGGGGCGCTGACCCCCGGGGCGGTGCCGGCTTCCAGCACGTCCAGGCAGAGACTTAGATAGACGTGCTGGGATTCGTCCAGTAAGGCGTCAAGCTTTTCTTTCTGCTGCGGCCAGTGCCAGGGGTCCATTTCGGTATCCAGCACAATCGGAACCCCAAACTGGTCGGCCAGATTGAACAGAGGCTGAGTATTGGCGGCACGGCTGATGCCGAAAGCATGGAGGTTCTTCCCCCCGGCTTCCAGGTACGTGCGGAAGGAGGTGCCCGACGTCGGGGCGGACTCCTCGCGCATATCCAGGTGAGCGTCCAAGTTCAAAACATGGCCGATCGGGGCGAACACGCGCCAAAACGCGAGGCTGGCTTCACTAATCTCGTGGCCTCCGCCCAACCCAACGACGAGGCGATCCGGCTTCACCCATTGACTGAGTTCTGCCGCATGAGCGATGAGGTCGCGCTCCAGGTCGCTAGTCACGGTCGTATCCCCGGCATCGGCAAGGGTCAGGTCAACTTCGGGCAAATTGCTCATGGACCGCCGCAGGTGAGCTGGACCCGCCGCCGCTCCGGGGCGGCCCTGGTTGCGGCGCACACCCTCGTCGCTCGGGAAGCCCACAAACACCACCTGCGCCTCGTCACTCGGTGTTTGGATCACTTGATGCCAGCGCCGCCCGCCGTCGGCATCCACCCGGCCTCGCCAATCGGGGCTCATGCGTCCGGCACCAGGAACTCAGATGTCAGGCCAAGGAAGGCACCATCCTGCACCACGTGCTCGTGAATCAATTCGATCCCCTCCGACATCACGCGATCTTGCGTGAACGGCGGCACGAGGCTGCGCACTTGATCAAAGGCTACTTCTAGCGGCGCGGACGTGCGCAGGGGGCGGAGCAAGCCAATTCCTTCGCAGGCCGCCAGGAGCTCGATACTCACCACCAAGCCGGCGTTGTGCACCACTTGTCGGAGCTTGCGCCCCGCCCAGGTGGCCATGCTCACATGGTCCTCCTGGTTCGCCGAGGTCGGAAGCGAATCCACGCTCGCCGGGTGCGCCAGGGTCTTGTTTTCGCTCACCAGGCTCGCCGCGGTGACGTGCGGAATCATGAACCCCGAATTGAGCCCTGGATTCGGGGTGAGGAACGGGGGCAAGCCACTAAGCCCGGCGTCAATCAGCAAGGCAATGCGCCGTTCACTCAAACTCGCGACTTCAGCCACCGCAATCGCGAGGCTGTCCGCCGCGAGGGCCACGGGTTCGGCGTGGAAGTTGCCGCCCGAAATCACCTCTCCAGTGTCCGCCATTACCAGCGGGTTGTCCGTCACGGCGTTGGCTTCTCGCATCAAAACCTGCGCCGCCGGGGCGATGAAATCGAGCGCGGCGCCCATCACCTGGGGCTGGCAACGGAGGGAGTACGGGTCTTGCACGCGCTCATCATTCACCCGGTGCGAGTCGCGAATCTCACTTCCCTGCATCGTCTCCCGGAGCCACTTCCCTACCCGAATCTGCCCCTCGTGGCCTCGCACTTCGTGGATACGGGCATCGAACGGGGCATCACTTCCCCGCGCGGCATCGGTGCTCAGCGCCCCCGCCACCATCGCCGCCGCAAAGACTCGCTCCGCATCAAAGAGCCCCGCCAGCGCCAGCGCGGTCGAGACTTGGGTGCCATTCAGCAACGCCAGCCCTTCCTTGGGGCCGAGTTCGATGGGTTGCAGGCCGGCCCGGGCCAGCGCAATCGCCGAGGGCACGACTTCCCCGGCCACCATGGCTTCCCCTTCGCCCATCAGGGTCAGAGTGAGGTGGGCGAGGGGCGCGAGGTCCCCGGAGGCCCCCACCGACCCCTGGCACGGAATCACCGGCCAAATCTGGTGGTCGTAGAGGTCCAAGAGGGCGCGGAGGGTGCTTTCCCGGACCCCGGAATACCCCCGGGCCAAGGATGCCGCTTTCAGCAGCACGATCAGCCGCACCACATCTTCATCCAGCGGCGCCCCGACCCCGGCGGCGTGGGATCGCACCAGGTTGGTCTGCAGCTGGCCGAGATCGGCCGCGGGAATCCTGATTTTGGCGAGCTTGCCAAAGCCGGTGTTCACGCCGTAGACCGGCTCATCGCCTTGCGCCCACTGCTCAATGACCTCGGCGCTGCGGCGCACTACGGGCCATAGGCTCTCGGGCCAGGCCACCGGTTGCCACGCCTCGTACAGCAACCGCAACTGGCTAATTTGGATTTGTCCGGGAGTGAGTTCCATGGTCAGCGTTGGCTCGGGAGGTTCAGGCCTCGTTCACGGGCGCAGGCCAGGGCATCTTCGTAGCCCGCATCGGAGTGGCGAATCACCCCCATGGCAGGGTCATTCCACAGCACTCGCTCCAGCCGTTGGGCGGCCTCCGGGGTACCGTCCGCCACGATAACGACGCCACTGTGCTGGCTGTAGCCCATCCCCACGCCGCCACCGTGATGCAGGCTCACCCAGGTCGCGCCGCCTGCTACGGCTGTCATGGCATTCAGCAGCGGCCAGTCGCTCACCGCATCGCTACCGTCGCGCATGGCTTCAGTTTCTCGGTTCGGGCTGGCCACCGAACCGCAGTCCAGGTGGTCACGGCCGATCACGATGGGGGCACTGACTTCGCCGCGCGCGACCATGTCGTTGAAGAGCAACCCGGCGCGGTGGCGTTCACCCAGGCCCAGCCAGCAGATGCGGGCGGGCAGACCTTGGAAAGCAATGCGCTCACGGGCTTGGTCAAGCCAGCGGTGCAGGCCCTGGTCCTGCGGGAACAGTTCCTTCAGCCGGGCATCGGTGCGGTAGATGTCCTCGGGGTCGCCGCTCAGGGCCACCCAACGGAACGGGCCACGCCCCCGGCAGAACTGGGGCCGGATGCACTGCGGCACAAACCCGGGGAAGTCGAACGCGTTGGCCACGCCGGCATCCTTGGCGACCTGGCGGATATTGTTGCCGTAGTCAATCACCGGGATGCCCATTTGCTGGAAGTCCAACATCGCCTGCACATGCACCGCGCAGCTTTGGGCGGCTTGTTCGGCCAGGTGGCGGCGGTCGTCTTCACTGCCTTGGCGGGCGGCTTCCCACTGTTCCACGCTCCATCCCGCCGGGAGATAGCCATTGTAGAGGTCGTGGGCCGAAGTTTGGTCGGTCACCGCGTCCGGGCGGATGCCACGTCGCACCAGGTCAGGCAGCACCTCAGCGGCATTCCCCAGCAGGGCCACGCTCGTGGGCTCGGTGGCCTGGGCAAAGATGGCCAGGGCTTCCTCGATGGTACAGACCTTATGATCCACGTAACGGGTGCGGAGGCGGAAGTCAATGCGCGACTCCTGGCATTCCACCACCAGGCAGTGCGCCCCGGCCAAAACGGCGGCCAGCGGCTGGGCGCCGCCCATGCCCCCCAGGCCCGCCGTGAGAATCCAGCGGTTCGTCCAATCGCCGCCGTAGAACTGGCGGCCAAGTTCGGCGAAGGTTTCGTACGTGCCCTGCACGATCCCCTGAGTGCCGATGTATATCCATGATCCCGCCGTCATTTGGCCGTACATCATCAGCCCCTTGCGGTCGAGTTCGTTGAAGTGATCCCAGGTCGCCCACTTGGGTACCAAGTTGGAGTTCGCGATCAAAACCCGCGGACTGTCGGTGGTGGTGCGGAGGGTGGCCACCGGCTTCCCGCTTTGCACCAACAGGGTTTCGTCTTCCTTCAGGCTCCGCAGGGCGGCCAGGATGGCGTCGAAGGCTTCCCAGTTGCGGGCGGCCTTGCCAATGCCGCCGTACACCACCAGGTCCTCGGGGCGTTCGGCCACATCGGGGTCCAGATTGTTCTGAATCATGCGGTACGCCGCTTCAATCTGCCAATTCGCGCAGTTCAGCGAGGATCCGCGAGGCGCATGAACGGGGCGAGGACCGCTGGTGAGACCACTTCCTTGGGGCACAGGGTCATGTTACCGCCCCCTTCCCTGGTTCGGCAGTCGCCCCATTTCGGGTGGCATTTGTCCGGATATCCCTACCGCGTGGAAAGGATTGGACGTAGAATCCAAATAGATACAACTTTCAGAAACTTTTGAAAGTCTGTACCGGTGAACTCATGCAGGCCAGCATCGGACATCCAAAATTGGCAGCGGCAACCCTTTGGCGAGCCGCGCGGGCCAGTGGTTTGGGATGGGCGACCTGGCGACGGCCGGGCGAGAGCACCGTTTGGTTCCTCATTGGCCAGGTGCAGTCTGCGCGCGGGCCGATTAGTCGGGGCGATGCGGGCTACGTGATTCACCCCTTTGATGGGGACGCGGCTTTTCGGATTCAGGCGGACGGGCTGTTCCGCTCCGAAGATGGCGGCGCGACTTTCGAGACGGTCCGCGCGATTGACCTCCCCGATGGCCCCGAGATCACTTTGGCGGAAATCGGTGGCGCTTACGAGCGCGCCGATGACTTCACCGAGGCCGTACAACATGCGCAGCGCTGGATGGCGGAAGGCCTGCTGCAAAAGGTGGTTTTGAGTCGCCGCTTGGTGCGCCCCTTGCCGGATGTGGCCCCCGAAACCGTGTGGGCGCGCCTGCAGAACCTCTATCCCCACGCCTACGTAAGCGCGGCGTATCTGCCTGACTACGGCCTGTGGCTGGGCGCCACCCCGGAACTCCTGGGCAAGTGGGACGGACGACTTTTTTCGACGATGGCGCTGGCGGGCACCCGGCCGTTGCCGGAATCGGGCCACGCCGAAGACACCGCCTGGTCCCCCAAGGAGATTGAAGAACAGGCCTACGTCACCCGGTACATCATTGACCAATTCAAGCGTATTCGGCTGCGTGAATACCACGAAGATGGACCCCGCGCGGTAGCCGCTGGACCGGTGGTGCACCTCCGCACCGACTTTGTGGTGGACGCGATGGCGACCGACCGCCCGGACTTGATGGAGACGATGGTGGACCTCCTCCACCCCACCAGTGCGGTGTGCGGGGCGCCCTTGCTCACCGCCCGCGATTTCATCCGCCAGTACGAAGCTCACGACCGCGCCTTGTACGCCGGATATTGGGGACCGGTGGGCATCGAGGGGGTTTCCGACCTTTATGTGAACCTCCGCTGCATGCGCTGGGGGCCGAAGACGTTGGACCTGTTCGTCGGTGCCGGTATCACCTCGAGTTCGAAGGCCGACCAAGAGTGGCAAGAGACGGAGATCAAGGCGCAAACCTTGCTCCGAGTGTTGCAATGATCCCGGAACCCTTTGCCCGCTGGATGCGCCTTTGGAATCAACTGGCGGGTCTCGGGGTTCGGCAGGTGGTGGTGTGCCCGGGGTCGCGGTCGGCGCCCTTGCTGCAGGCCTTGGTGGCCAGTGAGGGGTTCGCCATTCACTCGGTGGTAGACGAGCGGTCGGCGGGGTACCAAGCCCTTGGGATGGCCGAGGCGAGCGGGCGACCAGTGGTGGTGCTGACGACCTCCGGGACCGCAGTTGCGAATCTGCTGCCAGTGGCGTGCGAGGCGTTCTTTGCGCGCAAGCGGTTGATCTTGATGACGGCGGATCGGCCGGTCGAGGCGGTGGGCCGGGAGCAGAACCAGGCGATCTACCAAACCGGACTGTACGGTCCTCATGTGCGCTGGGCGGGCGAGCCTTCGCCGGATGGTTTATTGATTTCGGACTGTGTGGATGCGATTTGCCATCCCATTGCCGGACCCGTGCATGTGAATGTGCCGCTGGTGGAACCGCTTTACGCCGACGAGCCCTGGCCGACGCTGGCGGTTACTCAGGCGGGCTTTGAGATCGCGCCGTGGCAGGAAGCAGGCGACCCCGGATTTGCCGAGCAGCTGGCCCGCGCCCGGCGTCCCCTTGTGCCGGTGGGGCAGCGAGAACCGGGTTCGTTTTCAGTGCCTGCGGGTGTTGAGTTGCCCGTGACGGGTGAGCTCCTGGCGAACCTCGGGCACAGCACGCCGCCGGAAGCCTGGATCTACGATGAGGACCTGCTGCCCGACCTGGTTATCACAGTGGGCGGGGCGTTTGTCTCCAAGTTTTTGCGGGAGCGGCTCAAGGCCAGCGGGGCGACTCACTGGCACTGGGGACCGAAGCCCGAAACTCCAGTGTTCGACCGGACCATGCACCGGATTCCATCGGATTTCGATTGGCAGTCCTACGAGTTGAGTCCTGAGCAACGGGAATTTGCCTTGACGCACCAGGCGGCTCAACGTCAGGCCAATTCCCGCCTCGAAAGCATAGCGACCGAGGGCTTCGAATGCCAAATCTGGCCGATCATCGAGCAATCCCTGCCCGAAGCCACCGATATCCACCTCGGCAACAGCCTCTCCGTGCGGTTGGCGTGCCTCACCCTCAGCGGCCCGACCCGCCACCGCTGGTGGAGCAACCGGGGCACCAGCGGGATTGATGGATGCTTGAGCACGGCCGTGGGCCACGCCCTGGCGGCTCCGCACCAAAACCACCTCGCCGTGCTGGGGGATGTGACTTTCTTTTACGACCACAACGCCCTTTGGCAGCGAGGTGCCCTCCCGAATCTCAAAGTCCTCGTCGTCCAGAACCAGGGCGGCATGATCTTCCGCGCCCTCCCCGGGCCGAGCCGCTGGGAAGGCCACCTCGACCTGTGGACCACTCCGCACCATCGCACCGCCCAGGCCACGGCTCAGGAGTTCGGTTACCCCTACACGGCCATCAACGGACAAGATCCTGTCGCCGCCGTTCAACTCGCCCAAGCCCTCCGCGCCCCTGCCCCGGGGATCATTGACCTTTTCACCGACGGCGAAGTGACCGCGCGCGACTTCCGCCGGCTTTTGCAGGGCCTGGCCGCCGCGCCGACCCAAACCTCTCACCCCCACTCAACCTAAACTAACGGAAAGCCTATGCCCATCGAAACCGTCCAGCTTTGGAATCGCGATTGGACTCCGATCAAGGAGTACGAAGAGATCACTTTCACCCTCCTCAACGGGGTGGCCAAGATCGCCATCAACCGACCCGAGAAGCACAACGCCTTCACCCCGCTGACGGTGAAGGAACTGATTGACGCGATGCATATCTGCCGCGAACGCAATGACATCGAGGTGATCGTGCTGACCGGCGAGGGCGGACGCGCGTTCTGCAGTGGCGGCGACCAGAGTGTGCGCGGGCACGGTGGCTACGTGGGGGACGATGAAGTGCCCCGCTTGAACGTGCTGGACCTGCAAAAGATGATCCGCTCCATGCCCAAAGCCGTGATTGCCGCGGTGGCCGGGTGGGCGATTGGCGGGGGCCACGTGCTGCACGTCATCTGCGACATCTCGATTGCCGCCGATAACGCCCGCTTTGGCCAAACCGGTCCTCGCGTGGGCTCCTTTGACGGTGGATTTGGAGCCAGCTACCTCGCCCGCGTGGTGGGACAGAAGAAGGCCCGCGAGATCTGGTTCCTGTGCGACCAATACGACGCCCAAGAGGCGCTGGACATGGGCCTGGTGAACAAGGTGGTGCCGATGGACCAACTGGAGGACACGGTGCTGGAATGGTGCGCAAAGATTCAGGCCAAGTCGCCGCTGGCGATTCGGATGCTCAAGCGGGCGTTCAATGCCGAGCTTGACGGCCAGGCTGGTTTACAAGAGCTGGCCGGGGATGCCACTTTGCTCTACTACTTGAGCGAAGAGGCGAAGGAAGGCAAGGATGCCTTTTTGGAGAAACGTGACCCCGACTTCAGCCGGTTCCCCAAGTTCCCCTAAGGACGCGCGCGCCGCGTGGGTGGGGGCGCTGCGCCCCCGCACCCTCCCCTTGGCCATTGCCCCGACGGTGCTGGCCGGTGGCTTGGCGATGTACGCGGGCCGCTTTGACCTGGGCATGTTTGCGCTGATTGTGCTGACAGCCACGGCCCTGCAGATCCTCTCCAACTTTGCCAACGACCTCGGCGACGGCCTGAAAGGAACGGACGACGAGAAGCGCCTGGGGCCGACCCGGGCGGTTTCGGCGGGCCTGATTTCCGTGGCCCAAATGAAGCGCGCGGTGGCGGTGACAGCGGGCTTGGCTTCCCTTTTGGGCGTGGGTTTGCTGGTGGTCAGTTACCAGTTGCTCGGGTTGGCCGGGCTGGGATCGTTTGTGGCTCTGGGCGTGAGCGCGGTGGCGGCAGCCATGGGCTACACGCTGGGCAAACGTCCGCTGGGCTACGCCGGGCTGGGCGACTTCTTTGTGCTGCTCTTCTTTGGCTGGGTGGGCGTGGGGGGTTCCTTCGTTCTGATGACCGGTGAGGTGGGCTGGCAATTGTTTGCCCCCGCTACGGGGATTGGTTTACTGGCGGCGGGGGTGCTGAACATTAACAACCTTCGCGACCAAGAAGGCGACCGCCGACACGGCAAGCGCACCATGGCAGTGCGGCTGGGCGACCGAGGGACGCGGCAATACCATCTGCTCTTGATTGGGGCGGGGAGCTATTTCCTCATCACCACCCCGTTCCGGTGGGGAGCCGCGGGCCACTGGTTTGTGTGGGTGCCGGCCCTGCTGGTCGTCGTGGCGTTGCGGCAGGCCTTCGAGGTGGTGAAAACCGAGGAGTTGCGCCGCCTGAACCCCAGCCTGGGCAAGCTTGCCATGCTCACGGCGGTATGGGGCATTGCCCTGGGGGCGGCCATGGGGGCGGCGGCCTATGCGTAAGGTCATTCCCCACCAGTTGCAGTTCTTGCGCCCGGCGGGAACATCCAAGGGCTACTTGCAAACGCGCGACATCTGTGTGTTGGCGGAGCGAGCGGATGCGGGGGGTTGGAAGCTGGGCGAAGCCTCTCCGCTGGGCTGGTTGAGCCTGGAAACTCAAGCTGAAGCCACCGCCGATGCCGAGCGTTGGGCGGCGGGTGAGACGTTTACTTCCCTTTCCGTGCGATGCGGGGCGGAGATGGTGGCGCAGGATGATGAGACGCAGGTGCTCTATCCCTCGGCTTTCACCGAAGGGCGGGCGGGCATCCCCATTAACGGCCTGGTGTGGATGGGGCCGCGCGATTACATCGAAACGCAGATTCGCTCGTTGCTGGATCGCGGGTTTGGATGCATCAAGATGAAGGTCGGGGCGGCGGTCTTTGAGGAGGAGCTTGAAGTCATTCGCCAGTTGCGGGCGGCATCTTCGACCGTCGAGATTCGGGTGGATGCCAACGGTGCGTTTTCGTTGGCCGATGCGGCCGCAAAGCTAGAGAAGCTCGCCGAAGCCGGGGTCTTCAGCATCGAGCAGCCCCTTGCGCCGGGCCAGCCCGAGGCTATGGCGGCGCTCTGTGCTGCCGGTTCGCTCCGCATTGCGCTGGATGAGGAACTGATTCCGGTGCAGGAGCCGGAAGCGATGGCGGAACTGCTTGACACCGTGCAGCCCGCGATGATTGTGCTAAAGCCCAGCCTCATTGGCGGCTTTGCGCAGGCGGAGCGGTGGATTGCGTTGGCGGAAGCCCGGGGGATCGGTTGGTGGGTGACCTCGGCGCTGGAGAGCAATATCGGGCTCAATGCCATTGCCCAGTGGGCGGCTTCGAAGAGCCCGGCCAGCACCCAGGGTCTTGGTACAGGCTCGCTTTACGCCAACAACTTCGCGAGCCCGCTTGAGGTGCGCGGGGACGCCCTTTGGTTTGACCCCGAGCGGCCTTGGGATGTGAGCGCGCTGGGGCTGTGATGCACGACTGGGTGATGTGGCCTGTGAAGCTGGCGGGGCGAACTTACGCTTCCCTGGATGAAGTGCGCGCCGATCCCCCCGCATGGCCGGATCTGCACCTGGAATTGCTCTTCGATCTGCTTTCGGATTCTCCTGCGTTTGAGGTGAAGACCAGTGGCTCCACGGGCATTCCCAAGCCGCTTTTGGTGCCCAAAGCGGCGGCGGCGATGTCGGCCCGGGCGACGATCAAGCATTTGGGCGTTCCTATTGGCACCAGGCTCCTATTGGCGCTAGACCCGCAACCCATAGGCGGGCGCATGGTGATGGTGCGGGCCTTGGCCACGGGAATGGACCTTGAAGCGTGCCCAGCGCAGGCCTTGCCCGAGCCCCCGCCGGGGAATTACGCCATGACCTCATTGGTGCCGCGCCAGGTGCAGGCCTTGCTGGAGGAATCGCCCGAAACCCTGAGGAGAATGGGGCAGATCCTGGTGGGGGGCGCCCCGGTGGACGATGCCTTGGCCCACAGGCTGCTCGGCTGGCCGCACCCGGTTTGGCACACGTTTGCGATGACTGAGACACTTTCGCACGTGGCGCTGCGACGTCTGGATATCGGCGAATCTGAGTTCAACGCCCTTCCCGGTTGCCGATATTCGCTTGATGAGGAAGGTTGCCTGGTGATCGAAGCCCCGTGGGTGGAGGGGCTGGTCGTCACCCGCGATTTGGCGCATCTAGTGAGCGAATCGAGCTTCACTTGGCGGGGCCGCGCCGACCTGGCTATTATCTCCGGGGGTCTAAAAATCCTGCCCGAGCCACTGGAAGCCGAGATTCGTGCCCAGCTAGGCGAACACCCCCTAGCCATCACCTCGGTTCCGGATGCCACTTGGGGCGAGGCGGTGGTGCTGGTTTCGGAAGCCCCGCTAGATATCTCAAGTTTAGCTCTCGCAGACCAACGCCACCGGCCGCGGTTTCACTTGGTCCACGCCCTTCCGCTAACCGAGGCCGGCAAGCTCGATCGGGTGGCTCTCCAAGCGCTCGTCCGTACCCACCCCTATCTCCCGCGCGCAAGCTACGATTGAGGGCATGAGTTTGAACCTAGATGCCCTGATGGAAGTCATCCGCCTGCGGCGCAGCATGGGCCTCAGTCGCCTCAGCGACCAGCCCGTCCCACGAGAGTGCATCGAGGTCATTCTAGAAGCCGCCAATTGGGCGCCCAGCCACCGCGATACGGAGCCATGGCGCTTCCAAGTCTTTATGGGCGACGGGCGGGCGCAACTCGCCGAGCATTACGCGGCGGCTCACTTGGCCGACCACCCCGATCAAGACCCTGAATCTGCCCACAAGCGCGCCTGGGCGGCCCCGGTGTGGATTGCAATCGGCCTGGTGCCAGGGTTTAACGAGGAGGGTGAGCGGGCCGTACCTCGTGACGAAGAAGTGATGGCCGTTTCCGGGGCGGTGCTCAACCTCCACCTGGCCGCGCGGGCGCAAGGTCTGGCCGGGATGTGGCACAGCAAAGGTCTCTCGGTTCACCCGGTAGTGAGGGAACGCCTGGGCTGGAACGACCCGGCCGAACTCCTCGGCATCTTCATGCTCGGATGGCCCGAGGGCGAGTGGCTGGAAGGCGAACGAGGCCCTTGGCCAGAGAAGGTCAGCTGGATAGATTCCGTCAAACCTTGATCCAAAACGCCACCGGAGGCCTGTTCTTCTAATTACCAGGATAACATGACATGAATTGTCACAGTGACATGCCCGTATGCGGTTGCTTATTGTATGCATTGCCTTGGGAGCGGAGGCTGTATCGCACGCCCAGGCGATTTCAATCATGAATCATAGGTTTGAGGACCCTACGCTTGGCGGCGGAAGTTTCTTCTACTCACCGAACCAGATGCCGGGTTGGGGTTCGACGGCGACGGGTGGACCAGACCGAGGAATCTGGAACACCGGTGCCACGGGCAAAGATAGCTTCAACATCGCCTTCGCCTATCGCAACAATGCGTTTGCTCAGCAACTGAGCGACGTCTTTGTGGCGAACCGCACCTACACCCTGGATTATCTGCAGGGACGCACGGGTAACTCCACGCGCGGCACGGCCGAACTGTGGGCCGGCGGCACCCTGACCAACGGGGTGGTGACGGGCGGCACGCTTTTGGCTTCCAATGCGGTGCAGAGGAACAGCGACACCATGGATCCGTTCAGCTTGGTTTACTCCACGCCGGGTTCGGGGCCCATGATCGGTCAGCCGATCACGGTGCGCTTTACGGGAACCACGGAGAGCGGTGAGAGCAACGTCAGCTTCGACAACGTGCGCCTAAACGCGGTGCCCGAGCCGATGACGATGGTGGCCATGGGGGCTGGCTTGTTGGCTCTGGCCCGCCGCCGACGCGCCCGCGTCTAAGTTCGTCACAACTAGACGTAAATCGCCTCCGGAGGACTTGCTCCCCGGGGGCGATTCTTTCAGTCACCCAAGCTTCGCCCAGGCCTCTGCAATTCACTCCGCCGCAAAAGCCTTGCGATAGAACTCCCAGTTCTCATCACCCAGCACCTTTAGGACTCGCAAAGGATCGTGCCCCACATTGGGCAGGATCTTCCAAGTGTGAGGGACGTTCAGCTTGGTCAGGTGATCGTGGAACTCGACGTTGGCCGGCAGGGTTTCATCTAACGCTCCGATCACGATCCGAATCAGAGACTCCTTGGCTCCCCGGTCAGCGCCGCGCTTCGCCTCTGTCAGGGGGCTGACTGCAAGAAAATAGTCCAAGTCACCCCCATAAACGGTCTTCAGCACTTCTTCCGCTCTCTGCTTGTCCGCCCGTGGGTGAGATTCAAGGAGGTTCGGTTGGAGAGGCCCCGCGCCCACGATGGAAACCGCTCCGAAGAGTTCGGGATACTTGAAACCCAACCGCGCCGCTCCGTATCCACCCATGCTGAATCCATCAAGCAGCCGCCCTCGCTTGGTGCTGACCGTCCGATAGCTCTGATCCACATGAGGAATCAGGTCATTGATAATCACATCCTCCATCGGCGCCCGGCCATCTTTCCAATTCACGTACATCCCATTGACCATCCCGTTCACAAAAACCACGAGGCAAGGGGGCACCTTTCCCTCCTGGATGGCCAATTGGAAGCTTTCGGCGACTTTGGGAATTCCACTTCGGCCTCCGCCGGAGCCATGAAGCCAATACACGACCGGAAACTCTCGGGTTTCTTCGGTTTCGTAACTGGACGGCTTGAAGATGTGATAGCTGACTTTTCGTCCCGCAGCCGAACTGTCGAAGGTCACATGAGTTACACCGGGCGCATTTACGGCGGGAGTGACCCATTCGAGATTAGGATCCACCTGGCTTGTTGATTGGATTGCTGTCGAGGGATCGACTAGGGTCGGTGAGAACAATGCAATTGCAGCGAGCATCGGGAGCATAAAGGTGAAGACGCAGTCGTTGGCAAATGGTTCAGTTCCGGGTAAAACGATAGGCACGGCACCAAGGGGGTGCCACCTGACCTGCGGAAAGGGTTGAACCCGCCCCAATAAAAACCAAAAACCAGATCATCGGAGTCGCGGTGCCCCGGCTCGCAGCAGGTCCGGGCATAACGCACCGGGAACTTACGATGAAATCACTGCCCGAACATCCCCACTGGGATCACCTCCGCCAACAAGCCAAAGACCTTCTGAGCGGCCTGCGTGCGGCCCAGCCCGAAGCCTTGCAACGCCTGCAAGCCGCCGCTCCGCAGCTGCTGGGCGCCCCCCGCATTGCCCTGCACGACGCCCAGCACATCCTGGCGCGGGAATACGGCTTTGCCACCTGGACCGAATTGAAATCCGAAGTGGCCGCCCGCATGGTGGCGCGCGCCGACCTGGAGATGCAGCGCTTGGCCTTTGCCGGGTGGGCGATCGGGCGGGGGTTCAACCGCGCCCGCCCGAAAGATGCCGCCCTGCTGTGGGCGCGGGCGGGGGCTTCTTTGCGCCAAGACCCGTGGCTGGCCTGCGCGGCCGGCGACCTGGCGGCGGTGCAAGCCAAGCTGGCCGATCCGGGTTGGGTGAATGCGCTCGGCGGGCCCCTGAACGCGCCGCCCCTGGTGATGGCCTCGCACTCGGCGCTGCTGCGCCACCCGGACCACGAAGCGGGCATCCGGGCGGTGGTAGAAGCTCTGCTGGCCGCCGGGGCCGATGTGAACGGGAGCTACGTGGATGGCGAGTTTCCGGATAGCCCGCTATCGGCGCTGTACGGGGCCAGTGGGCGCGTGGGGGATGTGGAGATCACCCGGCGGCTGCTGGCGGCGGGCGCAAACCCGAACGATGGCGAGTCGCTTTATCACTCCTGCGAGCCCGCCAGCAACGAGACCATGCGATTGCTACTCGAGGCCGGGGCGGACCCGAGATCTCCCAACGTGCTGCACCACCAGCTGGATTTTGATGACTCAGAGGGGTTGCAGATGCTGCTGGCCGCCGGGGCGGACCCCAACGCCCGCCTGATGCCGCACCACGGCCCGCCGGCGCTGATGTGGGCGCTGCTGCGGGGCCGCGACCGGGCGCACTTTTCAGCTTTGCTGGATGCGGGCGCGAACCCCGAAGGACTGGATCTGGCGTGGCAGGCAGCGCGGCGCGGGCGGGTGGATTTGGAGTCCATGTTCCCTCTGGCTGGGTTATCAGAATATCAGCGGGCGGTGGTGGATGTGTTGCACGGGCGATCCAACGTGGCTCCGCCCGATTTGCAGATGTCAGAGTCGCATTTGCTGCCCGAGGCGGCGGGCAATGGCCACTTTGAACTGGTGCGGCGCATGGTGGAAGCCGGGTGGCCGGTGGACGTGAAGGGCGCGGAGTGGGGTTCCACGGCCCTGAACCAGGCGATTTTCCACGGTCGGGCGGACATGGTGGAGTACCTGCTGGCGCACGGAGCGGACTGGCGCGTGATGCACGGCTACGGGGACAACGCGGTGGGGACGCTGAGCTTTGCCTCGCGGAACGACACCGTGCCCGGGGGCGACTATGCGCGTTGTGCGGAGCTGCTCATTGCGGCGGGCATGCCGACCACGTTTGAGAAGGAGTACACCTTCAGCGACGAGGTGACGATGGTGCTGGAGAGTCACCGGGGGTAAAGCGGCCTTCAACTGCAAGTTCAATCCCTCACCTGCTTTCGGGCGAGGGATTGAACCCCTTCTACTTCTTCTTGCCCTGTTCAACTCGGAATCTAGCTCTTCAGCTGATGTTCGTTCTGATCCAGAAGGGGATCGAGCGTACGGGTCGGGAGTAGCTCTTCAGCTCTGCGAGGGTTTCTCGTACAGTTTTGTAATCGTCTGAGCCAGTTCGGGATACTTCTCTTTGATCGAAGCCGCCAGACCAGTTAAGGGGTACCAGAGGTGCTGCGCCAATTCAGGATCCTTCGCGAGCATCTCGCATTGAACCCTCACCCGCTCCAACAGAACAGGAGCGTCGGGCTCTAGGTCTTCCCTAATGTCTCGTAGCCATACGACGGCACTCCAGAACGACTCCACGATACCGTGCAAGTCCAAGGAGAGAGACCCAATCAAGATTCTGGAATCGAAGTGGATGAGCGTGTCCGCAATCTCGTTGACACTGGCTTTGGTTTGCTCGTGGTTCTGGTGGTCCATTTCAGATTGGGCTTGCGGCTCTAGGCGCCTGAACCGCTCTGCCCGTAAGTGAATGATCGTGTCCGCAATGGCGTTGACACTGGCTGTGGTTTGCTCGTGCTTTTCGTTGTCCATTTCACATGAGTACCAGGCTGAACTTTACCTAGTCCCGCATTCCTGGGAATCCACCTCCCGGCACGCTTCGAGGAAGAACTCCTTGTAGCATGCATTGGGAATTGAACCACCTGGTTCTCGCGAAAATTCGTCGACCGGACCGCCACCCGGATCAATGAAAAGGAGCTTGAGGATCAAACTTGATTCGCCCCGCCAGAACCGCTCACACTCCGATGCAAGTTCGCCGGCTGGTGGACGTTCTTCGCCCGTGAACTCGATCGCGTGGAGATGCTCATCCCTTTCTCTGAGCTCTTCGAAATAGAGGCCCGCGCCTCGCACCAGAACACCGTCTAGGATCAGGTACGTTCGCCCCTCGTCCTTCAGGATCACGTCAAGACTCTCTGCGAACTCAAGGGCATAGGATGACTGGAAGATCGCGCCGTCCCATTTCTCACTATGCTCCCACATTAGCCTTCGGTACATGAGAGCAACCACGATGATGGCCACTGTCACCAGTGCCAGCACGAAGCCCAGTTCATACACCGCGAATCAACACCTCACAGCCAGTTGTTTGAGATCATGCCGTAGGACATGAAAAACATGATGAACGCCATCCAAGATAGTAGAACAGCTAACGGAATTGAGACAAACCAACGGAGTCGATATGTTGTCTGGATGAGAATGGCGCTCCAGGGGGCAGCGCCCGCCGCACACATAACAAATAATCCAAGGAACTGTTCTGCAAGGCCCCGCTGATGCCATGGCCGGTCATCACCCCAATAGAACCAACTCGGTATGAAAGCGAGCCAGAGAATAATGAACCCCACTTGATAAAGGGCGAGCTCTTTCGGCGTTATGCGGATCACCTTGAATCGAACTAAAATCCCAACTATGACCTGCAGGCAGACAAGAGCGTAGACTCCACCTTGACCAAAGAACTGACGTTCAAAGAACGGCACGATGGCGATGTGAAGCAGGCCTAAGATTGCGAAAATGTAGACTCCCCACCACGCGCCGTCTGTGATCCGGGACTCCCAGTCCAGAGTCCTGGACACCCTTTTGCGTCGACCCTGGTTGTCTTGAGACTTCATGTTACACCCCGTCCGATGATCATATTTGCGTGATACAGTGTCAATAGTTCGCCGCCTTCCACAGGCTCCATCGATTGAGGTAGAGCCTCATGGGAACCATCATGAGAAACATTCTGATTCGATCAAGAGAGGTGAATCGTCGGCCGATCATCCCGGTAGCCAGAGGCAGAAACATGAACGAATAGGCTATGGGCCGGTAGACGACGTGCGGATCTATGCCCCGCTCCGACTTATGGAGGTCAACTAGCCTCATGACCTCAGTAAAGTCTGAGATTGGAAACAGTGCGTAGTGATAGTCTTTGATTTCTGATGCTAACTCATCAAGATGCCTAACACGTGCATAGAAGTACAACGCCTGAACCTCCCAAGAGGACACTTCCTGCCAATCAATGCAGTCCACATCAAGCTCTTCGATCTTCATGAAGCAGTGCTCGACCCAAAGACACTCACCCGGCTCCATGTCTCGATATCGACACTGCCAGAGATAGACAGGCTCAAGTTGCAACGCGGTGCTATGCGACACATTCCCCTGCACGTATGCCGAATCGTCTTGTAGCAATGCATCAGAAATCCTGACCACAGCCTCGGCAAGAATGGGGTCACGAAGCCGGAACTCCTTTTCGGTCAGGAATCGCCGATTCCCCCAATGGATGAGAAACATCATTCGCATCCTCTCTCGCTCTACGGGGTCAAGGTGACGATAGTGCTTCAGGCTGGCTCGGCGAGCGGTGTAGATATCGCCCTGCAGGTAGTGGAACCAGATTTCTTCAACAATCATCTCTTGCACGCGATCTCGACCCGGCTCCCCTTTCTGTACGTCGATGCCGCTGGCAGGGATGCAACATGACAGAAACTAGATTTGGGCCGAGCCTCTTGAGCCGTTCTGCCCGTACCGGTTGTGGTAGCGGTCGTACCAATTCAAAGTTTCATCCGGCGGAATCGCCTTCGGCTGGCCAATCTACTTGGCCAGCCACACCGTTTAGGCTACGTCTTCGGTCACTTTGGCGGCCTTCATTGCCGTGCGGAGCGTCGCCCCCCACGCAAAGGCCCCGTGGTTTCCCATCAGTATGCTCGGCGCGCGGCTGCGATACTTCAAGATCGCCTTGCCGATAATCTCGCTCTCGTTATCCACATAGGAGGCGCACGGGGCGGACTGGCGGGTGATGCACGGCTATGGAGATAACGCGGTGGGGACGCTGAGCTTTGCTTCGCGGAATGACACCGTGCCCGGGGGCGACTATGCGCGTTGTGCGGAGCTGCTCATTGCGGCGGGCATGCCCACCACGTTTGAGAAGGAGTACACCTTCAGCGACGAAGTGGCAATGGTGCTGGAGAGTCACCGGGGGTAGGGGGCTATTGGAGGCGGGGCTTTGGAGTTCTTCTTGGCCCTGCCCACTCATTGTCAAGCTTCTCCCTGCAGCCTTTCTCGCAGGGCCAGCTCGTCCATGAATTCCAGGCGGTAGTCGTAATAGGAATACTCACACAGGAATTTCGGATCACCGTCGTAGAGCCGCATGGTCCGGGAGTTCAGGGAGAACTGAAAGCACTTGAGATACTTCTGGCAAGTGAGCTTGAGGAGCGCTTCAATGAGTTCCGGCGACGCCGCCGGGGCGAACCACGCCAGCTGGCCCGGCCCTTGCACTTTCACGTCCATATCTTCGGCAGACGCCGGCGCCTGCGCCGCATAAAGTTCGAGGTATGGAAAGTAGGTGCCTTCCAGCCCGATGAGCATCGGGCCCGTCTCGACGGCGGCGACCTCAACTCGCTCGGTAAACACCATAGGGTCGCGACGAAAAGAATACGTGTGTGCGGTCCGATTCGAACCAAATTTCCCCGGGCACTCTCGGAGCATCCACCAGAGGATCTCAGACTGATCCGGGCTGATGGGGATCAGATTCGCGCCGAATTCACTCAGGACGCCCATCCGGCCCCTCCTCTTTCGTCTGGAGGCTGGGTTCGTCCTCCCACATCGCGTAGTATTCGACCTCCCCCTGCCGCACCACCACAAACACCCAACCCATAACCATTGTTAGGTACGCATTCACGCGCATATCGGCCAAGTGGCGGAGGAATTTGCGGAGGTCATCCCAGGGCCAGTCCACCGCCACGACGAACTGGTCGGCGATCCCAATGAGCGGGAAGCCGGTCTCAGCGTGGACCTGACCTAACCGCTCGGCGTACTTTCCGAACGATTCGGGATCGAACCGCTGGACAAAAATGGAAATGAGCCGTTGCGATTGCCCCCGCCAGACTTCCAGAAAGCGATCCTCGTCCACTCGGGTGCCGGTCTCATTGTAGGTTTCCCCGTACGGGTGCCCTTCCTTCATCTCCGCATTGCCCGGGTAAAGGAGTTCCGTGAGTTCTGTGCACCATTGGGCGTTGGTGAAGGCGATATCGTAGACATCATTGCGAGTGACGGGCACAAACGTCGCCGGGGAGTTCATGGTGGCCCGAATGTTACTCCTCGTCGTTGATCCACATGCGGATGCCGCCGTAGATGAGCAGTAGGCCGATGGCGATGTAGGTGCCGCTGGCCCACTCGGGGTGAGCAAAGAGCACGTTGCCTCCCCTACCTCCTCGGATGTGGTGATCGCCGGTCATGAAGTTATTCACACCCTCCGCGATCATATAGATGGCAAAGAGGAACATGAACCCGGCCAGTAGTTTGCCGTTCACCATGTCCTTCAAAGCACAGAACCCCGCCGAAACAACCCCGCAACCCTCACGAGACGTCCTTATCTTACGTTGCCCCATTGCGGAGGATGCAATCAAAAGGAGAAGGGCCAAGGTGCATCTTGCGCACCCCAGCCCTTCCCTATTCTTTGGCCCGCCGGTTACAGCCCGGCCATCGAGTCGTATACGTTCAGTCGGCCCAGCCCCAGGTGCACATTGCCCGTCGGCGCACTGCGCCCCAGCGCACTCTGGAGATCGCTATAGGTGGCGTCCGGCTTGCGGACCAGAATCTTGGATGCCAGCCCCGACACCAGCGGCGCGGGCACGGACCGCTTTGTGAACTTCGGCTTTGTGGGCATCACCAAGCGCGAAGTCGTCGAATTCGAGCTCTAAGCTCGGCCCGTTGCCCCCGCTGGGAACCCGGGGGCTTTTTACATACGCTTGCCCGCTGGCTGCTACCGGCGGGCAGATTTTTTCATTTGAAAGTCAACTCTTTGACGAAGGGGATATCCGTAATGAGCATCGTCAACGGCTCTTCATCCTGCCTGCCCAGTGGCTTGCCGGAGAGGCGGAGGGTATCTCCAATCAGATCCAGGACGTCGGCATAGTAATAGTCTTCGTGCCGAAAGTATCGGACCTTCCCAGACTTGTGTATGACGAGCAACTCGTAGTAGCTACAAAACACCAGCATCTCAGGTTGCTCGATAAGTTGCATGTAGCCGAGCATTTCGAGTGGAGTCGCGGCGATGCCCGCCTCCGTCACCAAGTAGACCGCACCCCCGATGCATTTGACAAGATATGGACCAAACTCTATGCCTTCAACATCCAGAGAGGTATATCCTGAATCGAGGAAGTAGCCCCGCCTGGCTCCTGTGACCAATGATTCCAAGATGTAGGCTCTCGACCCCCCGTCGCCATCCGGGGAGACGTGGGTCCAGCCGGGCATGAAAATGCCCTCGTGCGGGTAGTCGGCGGGGGTCAGTTCAAACCACATCTATGCCCTTCTGAAGGTTATCTGCACACTCGAGAGTCCAGTAGATGGCGTAGAGGAAAATGAATCTGGCCAGCAGTTTGCCGTTCACCATGTCTTTCAGCATGCTTGCCTCACCTTCCCTCGCACCTCACTTTAACTCGACTTGGACGATGGGGATATCCGTAACGGGCATCGTCCACTGTTCATCATCCTGACTAAACTCCTGCCTGCCATTGAGATGGAGGATGTCCCCATTCAGAGCCAAGACCTCCAGACAGTCATGGGCTAAGTCCTGGCTGTAGCGGAGCATCCCCGACTTGTGAATGACGAGCAGTTCGTAGTAGCTACAAAAGACCAACATCTCGGGGTCTTCGACAAGTTGCATGTAACCCAGGACATTGCATGGAGCGGCGGCGATGCCAGCCTCTGTCAGCAAGTAGACGAATCCATCGATGCATTTGACAAGATATGGACCAAACTCTATGCCTTCAACATCCAGAGATGTATATCCTGAATCGAGGAAGTAGCCCCGCCTGGCTCCTGTGACCAATGATTCCAAGATGTAGGCTATGGAACCCCGATCACTATCCGGGGAGACGTGGGTCCAGCCGGGCATGAAAACACCCTCGTGGGGGTAGTCAGCGGGTGTCAGTTCAAATAACATCTCCTAGCTCCCCGTCAAGGTAACACTTCCCGGCTTCCCTTGTCTCCGGGTGTTTACGCTCGAATTGCCTCCCCGATTTCGAATGGCCTGGTTGTAAATGGCGTCGTTTTCTTCATACAGTTGCCCTTCCCGCTCCATTCGCCGCAAGAGGTACGCCTTTTCGTCGATCGCGTCATCCATGTACACCGAGGACTGCCAGTACATGAGGGCGATAACCATCCAAAACGGATTGAAAAAGAACCATAGCCAGATTTGTCGCAACCTTTCCTTCGTCACTTTTTTGCCTCCTCCAGCGCGAGCAAATAGTACTTCTTGTACATGTCCATGTTTCGCTTTGATCTTTCGTTGCGAAGATCCCAAGCCTCAAGGTTGTCCTGCCTCACCTTGGCCAGGCGACTCGTGGAATCCACATAGGCATAGACCACGATTGGCATCAATGGAGCCGTAGCAATCCACAGAGCGACCCAATCGGGTGGATCCGTTTTAATTTTCATACGCCGAAGGTTCATGGCTAATACGGAGGGCAGTGAGCTCTCAACAGCAAGAACCTTAAATTGGTCATTGCCAGAGATCAGTAGCCCTTCCCCTATCTAAATTGTACCCACCAACGTTTCCACTTCGCCCCGAGGGCAAACACCAGCCCACCTCAAAACCTGCCAACGCGCCGTTCAAATCCCTCGTAGACCCTCACAACCGCATGACGCGCTTCCTCCCCTTGCCCCTCCTTGCCCTGGCCTCCACGGCACTGGCCCAAACCGACGACACCCGCTGGATGCTGGACCTGGAAACCGGCCTCACCTCCACTCGCTACAACTACGCGCGGGTGCCCAAGGCCACCGGAACCCAGATCAACGTGGCCGGGCTGATCGGCCGGGGATGGCAAGGCTACGGGCGCGTGGCCCTGGGCTACACCGACGACCACGACGGCACCTGGAAGCTGCTGTACGCCCCCTTCCGGCAGAGCGGCGAGGGCACCCTCCCCGGCGCCACCCAGTTTGGCGGGCAGTCCTTTGTGGCGGGGGCCGTCTCGGCGGGCTACAAGTTTGATAGCTACCGGCTGACCTACCGCAAGCCGTGGCGCGGCGGGTGGTCGGTGGGCGGCACGCTCAAGGTGCGCGATGCGGAGATTCGGCTGGCCCAAGGGGGCACCGTGCACGCCGAGCGGAACACCGGCTTTGTGCCGCTGCTGCACATCTATGGCCAGGGGCCGCTGGGGGCGGGCTGGAACTACGAAGTGGAGATGGACGGCCTGGCGGGCGGCCCGGGCCGGGCGATTGACCTGAGCCTGCGCGCTAAGCGCCCCCTGGGGAACATGACCGAGGGGTTTGTGGGGTTCCGGGTGCTGGAGGGTGGCGCGGATGTGCCGCGCGTGCGCAACTTTGCCTGGGTGAGTTATGTTTCGGCCGGCGTGACGATACGGTTCTAAAGCGTCAATCCTTCTTCGCCTTTCCTTCGTAGAACCAGCCGCGCTTCTCGCACATCGCGTAGATCTCCGGGTGGACGATCGAGTCCTTGTTTGCTTTGGCGAGGACCCACGAAAAATAGCTTTGGTAGGAACCCAGCTGAGTTTCGAGAAAGCCTTCATATGTGACCAACTCCCAATCCGGGGGGAGACGGTATTCGGGCACGCTCCCGTCCGCCTGCGGTACGCCCTTCATATCGGCCCAATGGCGCAGGAAGAAGGAGTAGATGGCCAAAGCCTCGATAGGGGTTGAGATTTCCTCGTCGGAAAGCCGGAGGTGAGGGGCGCTCCCCCCGATGACCCAGCCTGAAGTGACCCGCTGGGTGGTTTTGCAGGGGCCACGGAAGTGATGCACCGCCACAAACCGGAAAAATAGCTCGCAGGTCAGTTCACGAGCTTCAAATCCGATGAAGTCCAGGAATGACCGGGCGCGATCCGTGGCCTCGTCCTGGGAGATCTCTGGGAACGAATCTACGACGGGCGGGATGGGAAACACGTACTCTTTCATAGGGCCAGCCTCTGGCTTTGCCTACGCACTGGGTTGCTCACCTGTTCTTGGATTCGGATGGATTTATCCTCGATCTCAAGGAGCTTGTACAACCGGGGGAGTATGAGGTCATAGGTTTGCTCTCGGGCCGTGTTGGCATCGCGAAGGAGCTTGTTTCTGACCTTAGGCTCATCATCACGCTTAAGAATGGTTATGGTGTGTCGGAGATTGCTGGATTCAAAATGAATCAGCTCGATGAAGAGCGCTCCAATCTCATTCTCCCCTTCGAAATCGTTACGCATGTAGAGATCGCTTCGAAGCCTATCTATCTCCTTCAATTTGATTTCGTCGGATTTCAGCAGTCCTTCGAGCGTCTTCTCGGGCCCCAAGCCCTTCAAGGCCAACACCCGCTCCGTGCTCGCTTTCTGGATTGCCAGATATCGAAACATCAGGATTCGATACTCCGTGATGTCTTGAGGTGGCTTTTCGCGAGAGCATCCGGCCATCACCAAACCCACGGTGAGGCCAAGAAGGACCAGAAGCCTGTCGCTCCGGCCGCCCAACAAGCTTCTCATTCTTACCGGACCCATCCACTCACTCCCCTCTCCTTGAGGTCTGCGTGTGATTATGTCCGTTTACTGCCCCTAACTTGCCTTCACCCTCAGCACGCGGGCGCCCGCCAGGCTGGGGCCGGTCTTGCCCGCCACCGGCTCGATCCGCACGCGCACCTTCGTCTTCCCGCGCGTGAGTTCCACCGGAATCGCGTAGGCGATATCGAAGAACAAATTCATCGGTCGCCCTTCCAGCGCCTCGCGCGCGATCTGCTGGCCATCCACCAGGATCACAAACTCCGGTCGAATCCGGTCGTTGCCCCAGTAGGTCATCATCAGTTCGCTTGCCCCGGCGCTCGGCACGGCCATGTCGAACTCCACCCAGCCCCCGGCCATGGGTTGGCGGGTGCCCCGGTTGTTCTGCTCCCGCACGTCGTTGCGTTCTTGGGTTAGGTTGTGGTCGCGCTCCGCCTGCATTTCGCCGATGTTCATCGCGTCCACCGTGCGCTGCATGATGTCTTGGAGGCGGGCCTCTTCGGCTCGGTATTCCGCTTCCTTGGCCGCCCATTCAGCGGGGGTGAACAGGTCGAAGTAGACCCCGTACCGCGATTCGAACAGCGACTAGAACGGCACGAAGGTGAACTCCTGCGGCTGCATGGCACGCTCCGAGCGGAAGGTGAGCGGCTGCCCCGGCACCGGCTTGAGCCATTCGCTGATGCGCGTCGGGTCACTGGTGATCACGGGCGTCCGGAATACGGCACCCTCCGCCGTAGCACCCGAACCCGGACCCATATCGGCGGCCAGCACCAGCGGCCCGTACTTGATCGCGATCCGCTTGGGATTATCCGGCATCGCCTCCGTGGAGAGGCGGAGCGGTGGTGATCATAAGGCTGAGAGAGAGGAGGGTGGGGGTCATGCTGCCGCCTCGAAAAATCGAATTCTGTTCATTGCTTTTCCTTTTCTGGTTGCTTTTCGCGCCAAACGACCATTCTTCCTTCGGGGAAACGAAACCCATCGCGAGACGTTATCCACTTCTTCCCGCCGAGCCACGTATCATCTTCCCTCCATCCTATGAGGGCCCCACCTTCTGAACTCACGATGGCGAAGAACTCCTCGTCAGAGGCTTCAATGCTAACGGTTCCGATGGGGGCTTGAGCCTTACAGTTTTCCAGGAGGAGGCGATCACGATCCTTCACGCTCAACTTGGCTTTTTCTGCCGCCTTCAGTTCGTAAAGGACGCAGCTATCGTAGTTCGCGCTCTTATGCCACCTAAGTTTTGCTGCATAGACTTGGTTTATGTAAACGATGAGCCAAATGACCAAGCCAAAGACTATCCCCCGGTAAATGCGGTTGCTGATTTCGGGCGTTACTTCTTTCATCAGTATTCGAAACCAAATATGGGATAGTACACATAATGCGTTATCGCATTGACCTTTAGACTTCCATCGCTGTTAGTGCCTCTCCATACAGTCACAAGACCATAGGTTCTGTCCGTCAAGGCAACAAATTGCGGGCCTGTCTTCGCAACGTAAAGTGCTTGAGACGGCGAATACGCTGCGCACGCCTCGGCCACATGCGCATCTCGGTCATCAACTGCTAGCTTCTCTAGGGTAGCTCGGCGAAACTCCTTTCGAACACATTCCGCCAACTTGGCCGCCTTGCGCGGTTGGATCCAGTCCGAGTAAGTCCAGTAGATCGAATTAACAAGCGTGGGGATAAGGATAACCCCCAAGAACACCCATCGAAATCGAATCTTTTTCATAGCAAGCCCACGCTCCTCACGGAACAACAATGCCGAACGGTTGGATTGAGACCCATTCTCCTCGAAACACAGTTGCTCTCTCGAACACACTCAACCAACCAACCAACCAGCGTTGCTAGTTCCCTGGACGACTCTGTTCACCGACCATTCCCAAATGCCCGAAGACCAGTTGGGCAGCAACTTCACTTCCAGGCGCAGGGTGGTGGTGCCGCCCGACGCATTGATCCCCACGGTCCGCCCCGCAGCATCGTAGGTATAGCTCTTGGCCCCGGCCGTCAGCATCTTGTCCGCCACGTCATAAGTATAGCTCACCATCCTGTCACTATTCGAATTCGAGAGCAAATTCTAGTTGGCCCCGTTGGTACAGTCGACATAGTAGCTACTCCGGGTATCACGACACTTCCTGAAAATGGCGGTCAGCTCGAAGCCGCGCAACGGATAGCTGGTTATGCGGGATGTCGCACCACCAAAGGACAGCATCGCAATGCCTGGTGTTGGTCGCAGTATGCTTGGAAGCACATTTGGGCATCCAGGCTTCTACATGCCTTCCTTGGTGGAAGTGAATTGGCAGAGCAACTTCAGCCAGGTATTCCTGCATAACTTCCTAGGAGTGCCTGTAGTGAGAGAAATCCTCCGTGAGGACAGAACCTTCGAGCAACTTCCAATACTCCCTGTCAGTAATTATTGCCTCAATCCGCGTTACTTCCTGAGACGCCGTTCGATTTGTTACTGTGCCATTTGTAACGAGACCCAGATTTAGACATGCCGTCAGAAATGCTCTTGTCTTTTTAGAATTGCCTATCTTCTCTGATAAAGACAGCCACTCTATGAGCTCACTTTCTAAACCAAGAAGTGCGGCTCTATATATCCCAAGCTTTATCCATGCATCCTCAGGCTTCAAACGATTTGGAAACTGCATCGATTCAAAGTTGCCAAATACAAAGTCGAGTTGAGAAACCCTGAGTAACGCGAGCGGCTCATTGTATTCAAGGTAAATCTCATAGAAAAGCTGCCTGGCACGATCAAATGCGCCAGCTCGCAGATGCTCAACTGCCTCCTCATACTTCTCTGTGTAACCAACCATTTCTTAATCTGGCAAGGCTAGTTTACCAATTCGCCTCATCATGAGGATCGCATATCGTAGGTGAGGGTGGTGGTGCCAACCGGCGCATTGATGCCCACGGTCCGCCCGGCGGCGAGGTGTAGCCGCTGGTTTGCCCCGTGCCGAGATAGCTCCACTGCTCCACCGCGCCATCCGGCAGGGTGAGGCTTGTCACGTCGCCGCGGGCGCTGTGGGCGAAGTTGCGGGTGGCCCCGCGCCCATTGGTGATGGCCGTGACCCAGCTGTTGCTGTTGTAGGTGTAGGTGTGGGTTTCGCCCTTGGGGTTGGTGGCCGTGATGAGCCGCCCCGCATTGTCATAGGTGCGACTGCTGGTGCGGCTGAGTTCATCCGTGAACGACGTGACCAGGTTGCGGAAGTTGTAGACCAGCGAGACGGAGGTTCCGCCGGGCAGGGCTACGCCCGCAATGCGCCGCCAGTTATCCCGAGTGGCCGTGATGACATTGCCGGGCAGATGCATTGTTAGAGCCAGCCAGTTTCATACTCAAATAGACCTTCAGCTTGCATCTTCTCTAGCACTTGCCTGATCTCAGTGGCTACGGCTTCATTCGAAGCATCGATCGCGAACATACGCCGAGAGGATCGCTCAACTAAGGCACCATGCTCATACAACCTTTGTACAATCTTGACAATTTCAAGTTCCCCCTCTGGTGATAACCACACTCGAAATACGTATCTGCCCGATCGCTCAATAACCCTTGTAACCCGATTGTTCACCGCTTCTACGATATCACCAAGTGCGACATCATAGATGAAGAAGGGTATACAACAGATCATGAATGTTGATTCCGATATCTCTTGAGTCCATAACTGCTCCAGATCGTCTTCTACATGCGCCATTAGGATGTAGTTCGCCTTATCTCTCCAAATGGGATCTTGGTGTGTAAGGTACCTTGGCTTCTCGTCCCCATCGTCACTCATTGCTTCTTCTCCAATGTGCTCCAGGCCAACGTCCATCGTACTGACGCGGCGGATTCTTCGGTGCATCCTCGATGCCCTTTGAAAGATTACAGTGCGCGCATGTTACCTGAGCATTCGCAAGTGTATTGTTGCCGCCGCGAGCTCGGGGAATGATGTGGTCCACATGGGGTTTGTCAGTAGCCTTTAAACAGTAGACGCAAATACATGGCCCACCGTTTGGTGCATTTTCCTTTATTGCTTCCCTTTTCGTCTTCTTTGTAAATGGAAGCCCTGCCCCAGGGCCACCAGCTGAACCAGGTTTGAGTCTACGAGCCGCCTCTGCACCTTCCTCAGCTGCCCTTGCCCCAATTTTGGCCGCCTTACCCTTGCCTCCCATGGCTTGGTCATGGACCTCGCCGACGATCTCGCCGACCCGGTAGCTGCCGGAACCATAGTCCACGACATCGTCGCAGCCGATCCAGACCCGCACTTGACGGGTGCCACCCCAGGTTAAGGTATCGCCCCAGCCGGCGAAGAAGTCCTCCCACTCCCAGGGCGCGGTGTACGGCCCGCCTTCGTCCGCAGGGACAAACTCTATGGTCGGGTGGATACGATTGGATGGGCCACCAGACCCCGGCGTGTAATCGTTCCTTCCGCCTGCCCCGGGCGTACCCACCCGACCGGTGCCCGGGTCATAGACTCCGCCGCCATTGCCAACCTGGATAGGGTTGCCAAAGTTTTCCAGACCCATGAAGCCGGACTGCCCTTGCCACGCCCCGGCGGACTGCACCAGCTCGCCAAAGGCACTGAACTCCCGGCCCGCCAGGGCCGCCCCGGCGGCCGTCGTCTGCAGGTCCGTCGAAGCCGTATCCGCGTGCAGGTACGTCGTCGTGCCGCCACGCCTCTCGGCCACTCCCGGTGAGAACAGGGCCGTGCCATCACTCACCACTGGCGCCCAGGAACCCGCCCCGGACCGCCGATAATTCCGCGTCACGCCGCCAAACGTGCTGCTGATCCTCGCGTCCAGAGAATCGTAGGTGTGGTTCTGCACGCCCGTCGGATCCTGGATTTGGACCACGCGATCGTCAAAATCGTAGGCAAGGAAGGTGGTGCCCGCCGCGCGCTGCACACTGGTCATGCGGCCGGCCGCATCGTAGCCAAAGGTGCGCGGGTCGTTTCCGCCCGACACTGCCAGGAGCTTGTCAGCGCTATCGTAGGAGTAGCTTTCGCTAACCCCATTCACCGTCTTGGCCAGGCGGTTGCCGTTGGCATCGTAAGCGTATTGCGCCGAGAATCCGGCTCGCACTTCACTGGTGGGCTGGCCCGGATAAATGAAAATTCCGAAAAGGAAAGTGTCTAAACACTAATTCCAAGGGCCCGTTTCAGAGTTGAAGCTGATCACCTTCTACCTTTTGGAAAGGACCAGTCAAATTCCAGACCAACACTTGCGCTACCCATGCTGGTGTTACCTGGAATGTGCCAAGCGACCAGAACACCCCCTTTATCATCCTCCAGTACAATGAACTGATCAGAAGATGCTTGCACGCTCAATCGACCACCCGGGGCGAATTGCGCACACGCCTCTTGTATCTCATCATTCCTTTTGCTCTGCCGCCTACCATCATCCTTAGTTGCACGCATCACATCCCAGACACATGATTCTAGTGTCATAAGTTTTTTTCTTTGGACGAATGCCACGTAGGTTCTTATTCCAAACCAGGAGATCGTAACACAAATAGCTAGAACAATGGCAAGCCGACGCCTTCGAGCTTGTCTATCATCCGCATGCACCTCAACAGTCACCTACTACGCACCATTTGCTCGCCCATTACACTCATTTTAGCTTCAGTTATAAACCGGCGACCCACCTCGATTGAACGCAATTGAACCCGGTCCATTAGGAATATTTGGTGGGTCAAGCGGCCCACCACCTCCACCTCTGCCCTTTTTCAAAGGCTCGTCATTCGGGTTCGGATCTTCGGCAGGAACAGAGTCAAACCACCACTTGTTTAGCGGAGTCATCCATGGATACGCCTCAAACGCCCTCACCATATGCAGCCATGCCATAACGTTCTGACGTGAGCTAGCACTGTAACATGCTCCAACATATGCATAGCCCAACCTACCCTTTCCTAAACTCCTACGACGACGACCAATTTCAATGATATCTTGATTCGTTAGGTCATTCTTCGTGCCTTTGAGATCCAAGGTCCCATCGTCTTTACCGTGACCGTAATACCAGAACTCATCGCCTTCATCTGCGTTAACCAACGCTTCGATGATTTCGTCCTTTGACCTGCCAGACATGTGTTTGTCTCCCCATTCCCATCCGATGTATGCATAGCCAAGCCCCTCCCGCCCTGGGACATCCGTGAGGTCTCCGATCACTATAATTCGTGAGAGTCCATTGGGGTCAGAAAACGTGGTTGGCTGATTCCCTGCATATGTATACCAATTCCTACCGGCCGCGATCGGATCGCGCGATAGGAACCGCCCCGTTGTAGGGTCGTAGTAGCGGTGGCCGAGGAGCTTGAGGCCGCTAGAATCCTCTTGGTAGCCAAAGCCGCCGGCATAGCCGAAGGGGCCTTTCCAGGTTCCGGTAGCGGAGAGTTCCGCGCCGAAGGCGTCGTACACCCGGGTGGCAGCAATCGCCCCCACGGAGGTGGTCTGCGCGTCGGCGTTCTTGAGGCCGGAGTGCGACCAGGTGGACACCCCGCCCCGCCGCTCCGAGACGCCCGGCGTATAGGTGGCCTGGCCATCGCGCAGCACGGGGTCCGTGACATAGCTGCCATCCCGCACGAAAGTGCGCGACACTCCCCCCTGCACCGTCCCGACCCGCGTATCCAGGCCGTTGTAGGTGTGGGTTTCATTGATCCCCGGGCCGGAGATCGCGGTCACTCGGCTTTCGTAATCGTAAGTGAGGGTGGTGGTGCCGCCGGGCGCATTGATCCCCACCGTGCGGCCCGCCGCATCGTAGGTGTAGCTCTTGGCGCCCGCCGTCAGCATCTTGTCCCCCAGATCGTAAGTATAGCTTTCCACCGCGCCGTTCACGGTTTTCGAGGTGCGATTTCCGTTGGCATCGTAGGTGTAGGCGACGTTGTAGCCGCTGCGGATCTCGCTCGTCAGCTGCCCGGCGAAGTTGGAACCGTTGGTATCAACCGGAGTTTCAGGTGATCCGCTTGATCAATTTAAGGCTGAGCCAGTACGTCAAACCAAACGCGAGCAGCAAGAACAGCCAGTTGATCGGATATACGACATTCGTGCCAACAAGCACCGCAGAGTACATACCAACCCCCGCTGCCCTCAGCCTTTGTGAATGTTCTTTGTAATCGACCTGAACCTGGTCTTCCTGTGCCCACTGTGCCTTGCGGTAAGCCTCCACTATTGTAGGGTTCGCAAAAGCAATCCAGATTGCCAGAATGACCCCCATGCCGCCCATTTGTGCGAGGATATCTTCGACCATCACTCCCTGGCTCGGATAAAGTCGCGGGCGGTGGGCCAGTTTTTGAGGATGGTATCTCGATAGATTTGATCTATCCACGATCCCACATCAATGAACATCTGAGTTAGATCGATAGTCCAGTTCCAACGCCGTTCAAAGAATGCACCTCCCCCGGCTAAACCATGTTTGTTCCCTAAACCTAGAGAAGCAGATCCACCATCTACACCTTGCCCAAGCTCATCTTGTGTTAGCTCCAACCCCAAGGCGAGGATAGCGATACCCATTGCGTATCCTGAGCCACCTGTTCCTAGGCCATTTTCTCCATTTCCATCAATCTTGGCCTTGTGATCATATCCAATCGCACCGTAGGGTCCAAATGACATTCCGGCACCAAATCCCAAGCCACCCTCACCTCGGACACCGAAGCGTCGGCTATCAATGTCGTAGCCAATCGACACGCCTACAGTGCCGCTCGCTAGAGGAACAATCGCACCAGCCCCTGTACCAATCCAAAATGATCGCTCACCTGCAATATCTACCTGAGCGAGCGGATTACTCCCACAATACACATACCAATTCCGGCCGTCCTTGATCGGATCCCGCGAAAGGAAGCGCCCCGTGGTTGGGTCGTAGTAGCGGTGACCGAGGAGCTTGAGACCACTCGAATCCTCTTGGTAGCCAAAGCCACCGGCGTAGCCAAAGGGGCCCTTCCAGGTTCCGGTAGCGGAGAGCTCCGCCCCGAAGGCGTCGTACACCCGGGTCGCCGCTATTGCGCCCACCGAAGTGGTCTGCGCATCGGCGTTCTTGAGGCCGGAGTGCGACCAGGTGGACACCCCGCCGCGCCGCTCCGAGACCCCCGGCGTGTACGTGGCCTGGCCATCCCGCAGCACGGGGTCCGTGACATAGCTGCCATCCCGCACGAACGTGCGCGAGACGCCCCCCTGCACCGTCCCGACCCGCGTATCCAGGCCGTTATAGGTGTGGGTTTCGTTGATCCCCGGGCCGGAGATCGCGGTCACCCGGCTTTCGTAATCGTAGCTGAGAGTGGTGGTCCCGCCGGGCGCATTGATCCCCACCGTGCGGCCTGCCGCATCGTAGGTGTAGCTCTTGGCCCCCGCCGTCAGCATCTTGTCCCCCAGATCGTAAGTATAGCTTTCGGCCACCCCATTCACGGTCTTGCTTAAGCGATTCCCGTTGGCGTCGTAGGTGTAGGCGACGTTGTAGCCGGTGCGAACCTCGCTCGTCAGCTGCCCGGCCAGGTCGTAGCCGTAGTTGGTGGTCACACCGTTCACCGTCTGGCTGGTGATCTGGTCCGCATTGTCCCAGGCGTAGCCCGTGGTGCGCAGCACGGTGGCACCCTGCTTCAGCTGCACCTGCGTCAGCCGCGAACGGGTGTCGTAGGCGTAGTGCTCCGAGGTGCCGTTGGCGAGGGTTTTCTGCCCGACCCGGCCCAGCGTGTCGTACACGAAGCTCGTCGTCTCGCTGAAGGGGTTCACCAGCGAGGCCAGCCGCCCAGCGGTGTCGTAGCTGTAGCTGGTGGTGCCGCTGCCCGCCTCGTTCATCGTCAGGCGCTGCCCGGCGGCGTTGTAGGTGTAGGTCGTGGTTCCTTGCGGCTGCGCGAGGCTGGTTAATTCGCCCGCCGCATTGTAGGTGTACGTGGTGGTGCCGGTGCTGTCCACCATCTGCGTGTGGCGGCCGCTGGCATCATAAGCGAAGGTGGTGTCGGTGCCCGTGGGGTAGTTGACCATCGTCATCTGCCCGGCATCATCGTACACGTAGGCATTGGTGTAGCCGAGCGGCGAGGTGTAGCCGCTGGTCTGCCCCGTGCCGAGGTAGCTCCACTGCTCCACCGCCCCATCCGGCAGGGTGAGGCTGGTCACGTCGCCGCGCGCACTGTGGGCGAAGTTGCGGGTGGCCCCGCGCCCATTGGTGATGGCCGTGACCCAGCTATTGCTGTTGTAGGTGTAGGTGTGGGTTTCGCCCTTCGGGTTGGATCACGCTATTACTTCAAGAACTCAACAAAGTCATAATCCTTGGATATAAAATCCTCTAATCCTGGTTCAAACCTGATCTTTTCAACCGTGTATGGAAAGGCTGGAAACTGCCCAATCCCCGCGCTCCTAATACAAATCCTCAGAAGATCTCGTCGAAATGCCTTGTAGCACTCAAGTGCTCCAATGGCCTGAGCTTCTAGCACGCGATACCTCAAGAGATAAGAAGTAGAAATCAAAGTTGACCTCTCGAGATATCCAATTGGAAGAAGAATTCCACCTACACTGAGAAGCTCAGGCCACCCTGCAGGATCAGATGAATCTTCAGGTCCGTCAATGAAACCAGCCAGGAGCGTCTTGTACTGAATGAGAACCATGCGCGGCACCAAGAACAAGTAATAGCAGCTAGCCATGCTCTCGTCGGTCATTTCGGAAATCTCACACCAACCCCTTCCTTCAGATAGGATTTTTGATGAACCTGAAGCGCTGAATGCAAAAATGAACTTATCGTCAAAATTCGACTGAATCGCCCGAATCATGGACCTGCCAGTAATGCAGAGTGATGCAGACACTGTCCTGGACCTCATAACATCTTTTACTCCCCGGCTTCGATAGATTCAAAGTCAGAATCAGGACGTGCATGCTTTATATCGCTTCTTGCATCCCGCTCACGCTTTGGCAATGTTATGCCGTCTTTTAGGTGTCTAACAACTTGAACGAATTTATCCTTTCTAACGCCATCGATGATCTTGTATACCCAAAGATCCGGGTAACGTAGCTTCTTGAGTCCCCCTTCAGGAATTTGGAGCCCCTTTTCTGGCAAACCAATCTCCTTTCCTCCGCCTCCAACTAATATGTAGCCTTCAGCCTTCAGTCTGATCCATGCCCGTTCCACGCTACCTCGATGTTGCTCGTTACCGTGTCGACCTCCAAGCTTGACGCCCTTCTCGGCGCCCTCATCCGCAACGCGGATGATTGTTTTCCCAACCTTACCACGACCACCAAGGGCCGTGTCATGGACCTCGCCGACGATCTCGCCGACCCGGTAGCTACCGGAACCATAGTCCACGACATCGTCGCAACCGATCCAGACCCGGACCTGCCGGGTGCCGCCCCAGGTTAAGGTATCGCCCCAGCCAGCGAAGAAGTCCTCCCACTCCCAGGGAGCCGTATACGGTCCACCTTCGTCCGCGGGGACAAACTCGATGGTCGGGTGGATACGATTGGAAGGCCCGCCAGACCCCGGCGTGTAGTCATTACGGCCGCCAGCCCCCGGCGTCCCCACCCGGCCGGTACCAGGGTCATAAGCTCCGCCTGAACCCCCAACGATCAGGCCAAAACCGGAACCAAAATTCTCCAGGCCCATGAAGCCGGACTGACCCTGCCACGTCCCGGCGGACTGCACCAGTTCGCCAAAAGCACTGAACTCCCGGCCCGCCAGCGCCGCCCCGGCGGCCGTGGTCTGCAGGTCCGTGGAACCCGAATCCGCGTGCAGATACGTCGTGGTTCCGCCGCGCCGCTCAGAGACCCCCGGCGAGAACAGGGCCGTGCCATCACTCACCACCGGCGCCCAGGAACCCGCCCCGGACCGCCGATAATTGCGCGTTACGCCGCCAAACGTGCTGCTGTTCCGCGCATCCAGAGAATCGTAGGTGTGGTTCTGCACGCCCGTCGGATCCTGGATTTGGACCACGCGATCGTCGAAATCGTAGGCGAGGAAGGTGGTACCCGCCGCGCGCTGCACACTGGTCATGCGGCCGGCCGCATCGTAGCCAAAGGTGCGCGGGTCGTTTCCGCCCGACACTGCCAGGAGCTTGTCGGCGCTATCGTAGGAGTAGCTTTCGCTAACCCCATTCACCGTCTTGGCCAGGCGGTTGCCGTTAGCATCGTAAGCGTATTGCGCGGAGAACCCGGCGCGGACTTCACTGGTGAGCTGGCCCACCAGGTCGTAGGTGTAGCTCGTCGCCACCCCATTGACCGAGTTCGAAATGACCTGATTGATAATGTCGTATTCGAAAGTCCGGGTGCGGATCGGGGTTCCGGAGGTTTCGGCCGTGGTGATCGAGATAACCCGAGACCGACTGTCGTAGCCTAGCTGATCGTAGACCCCCGTACTGAGGGTTCGGCGCTGGACACGGCCGAGTGCATCGTAGGTGATGTTCGTCGTCTCATTCCAGGCGTCGGTGGTGCTTTGCACGCGACCTGCCGAATCGTAGGCATACGACGTGGTGCCCGAGGCATCCACAATGCTCGTCAGCCGCCCACTGTTGTCAAAGCTGTAGCTCGTGTCCACCCCACTCGGGTAGTCCACCTGCGTAGCCTGGCCCGCATCGTCATAGGAAGTGCCGATGGAATGCCCCAAAGGCGAGGTATAGAGGCTCGGTTCGCCGGTTGCCAAATATGAGTATTGGTGAACCGATCCATCCGGTTTGGTTACCGAAGTTAAATCACCACGAGCTGAATATGCGTAGCTAAGTTGCCCCCCTTTCGGCTTTGTGAATGTGCTAAGACGCCCATTGACGTCATAGGTGTACGACTGGCTTTCACCCTTCGCATTTGTCACCACACTCTGGCGACCTACCGCGTCGTATTGGGTCGTCGTCACCCGGCCGAGGGGATCAACGATGGCCGTGACTAATGAGCGACCGTTGTAAGTCACATTGACGTTAGCGTTCCCCGGTAGCTGAGTTGTGGTGATTCGATTCCATTCATCCCGGAACACCGCGGTGTGCAGGAGACCCGCATCCGTAGTGGTCAGCATGTTTCCGAGGGCGTCATAGGTCGCGCTCGATGTCACTCCCGCCGGACTCAGGCTAGATACGGCATCACCATTGGCGTTGTAGTTAAATGTCGTCGTGCGGCCAAGGCCATCCGCGACGGCCGTGAGGTCGCCAAAGGCGTTATACGTCGCCGTGGCCGTGGTGCGGCCCAGGGGGTCCACCACCGAGGTGACCCGCCCCTGCGCGTTGTAGTTCACCGTCGTCACGTGGCCCAGCGGCGTGGTGACCGTGAGCAGATCGTTGGTGGCGTTATAGGTGTAGGTGGTGGTTTGGTTGAGCGGGTTCTTGCTGGTGAGCGTGTTGCCCTTGGCGTTGTAGGTGTACGTCCACACCTTGCCCCGCGCGTCCGTCACCGTGAGCGGGTTGCGCTCGGCATCGTAAGTGTAGGCGGTGCTGAAGCCCGCGGCATCCACCTCGCTGGCCAGCAGGCCGCTGGAATAGTTATGCACCACGGTTTGGCCGCCGGGCAGCGTGATGGTGGTGCTGCTGGTGGTGTAGGCATAGCCCGTGGTGTGGCCCAGGGGGCTGACGTGGCTGGTCATGCGTTCGCTGGAATCGTAAGTCCAGGTCCACACGTGGCCATCCAGGTCCGTTTCGGTGAGGATGTTGTGCTGGGTGTTGTAGGTGAACGTGCGCGTTTTGGTGACGCCGCTCAGGGCCGGGTAGCTGACGCCGGTGGTGTCGCCCGCGGCATCGTGCGTGAAGGTCCACTGCCGCGCGAGCGGATCGGTGACGCTGGTGATGCGGCCGCTTCCGTCATAGGCGAAGGTGAGGGCGCGGCCATCCGGGGAGGTCACCGTGGTGATCTTGTCGCTGGCGTTGCGGGCGACAGCGGTGGTATTGCCGACGCGGTCCTTCTTGGCCGTGAGCCAGCCCGCCGAATTGAACTCCCACTTGCTTTGATTGGTGAAGGTGAGGGTGAAGGTGCCGTTGGGGTTCTGCACCAGGCCGTGCTGCCACCCGGAGGGCGGATCGAAGGCGCCGCTGACCTCGGTGTAGGGCACCAGCAGGCCGTCTGGCATGCGCAGGATGGCCGAAGAACCGGGGGTGTGGGTGACTTTGACGTCGTAGCTGTGGCTCCAGCCGTAGCCTAGGTCGCGCTGGTAATCACCGATGCTGGAGTGGAAGAGCCGGAAGCTGACGCCGCTATCGCCGACCGCGCCCCAACTGACGATGCCCAGGGTGCTGAGCTTGTTGCCGGTGTTGGTATTGGTTTCGCCGCCCAGGCCGCCGATTCCGGCACCGCCTCCACCTCCGCCGCTGGGGCCACCACCTTCGCCAGCTCCGCCGCCCGCGCCCCGCCCGCACCCGAACCGCCGCCGGAGCCGCTGCCT